>Ga0247611_10001949_pt1 | contig 35154 bp, 28 predicted proteins | sample 177DNAGHGhighgp2_FD_192422 | JGI IMG/M metagenome (GOLD analysis project Ga0247611, IMG submission 192422) | Sheep rumen microbial communities from Palmerston North, Manawatu-Wanganui, New Zealand - 1770 DNA GHGhigh gp2 | ecosystem: Host-associated > Mammals > Digestive system > Stomach > Rumen... | reverse complement strand
GTCTTGAATGCTGCTTTGCTTCTTATCCATGTCCTATAATATTCGGCATTTGGTGAATTCTCTAATGCATCTTCTGGGATAAAGACATAAGTTTTAAATAGAAATTTATCAGGATAGTATTCTCTATCAGGATTAGGTGGAAACATCAATGAAAAACAAGTCAAATCTGATACGGCAGAAAGGTCGACACCCATTGTGCAATATTCACCAGTAAGTTGCTCCATGTCTATTTTTTTCATTACTTTGTCCATCAATGACTCTGTTATCCATACATCTGATGACTGGCACCACATATTAAGGTTCTTTGTCTTTATAGAAACCTCATTTGACGGAGTATTTTCTGCTTGACGAATTTGGTCCCGCATATATTTGTAAGGGACAGTCACCCCCAGTGACGGATTTGCCTTTATCCATACATTTTCATCTGTCCAGTCGTCTCCCTCATCTAATTGGAAAATTGAAGCAAACCATGTGTCATCATCATATTCTCCTCTAAGCAATGCACAACAATACTCCCATTGGTTGTATAAAGGATATGCACTTCCAATATTAAAACCTGCAGTAGATATAGATATAGCTAATGGATTCCTTCTTGCACCTTGCCCTGTTTTGAGGACGTTAAATATCTCAAACGTGCGTGCTTCGTGTCCTTCATCTTGAATAAACATAGAATCATTTCTACCATCAAGCCTTGAAGTATCTGATGAAAGCACATCAATTTTACCATTGACTAATGGAATTTGAATCTCTGACCTCATTCTTCTGAATATCTTCTTATTTGGGTCAACCGAATTTGCAAGTTCGCTACAATATTTAAAAAGTATCGAAGCCTGTTTTGAACTATTAGCAATAAAAGCAATTTCTGGTGATTTCTCACCATCACAAATTGCTCCAACTAATGCAATAGCTGAAGCAAATGTTGACTTTCCTGACTTTCTAGCTGTTAAAATCAATACATTGTTGATTACTCTAAGATTTTCTTCATCAGTGTATTTCCATCCAAAAATTGCACTAGTAATCCATGCTTGATAAGGCAACAATTCAAAATAAGGTCCTTCCCTTAGTTTGAGTTTCTGCATAAATCTGATTTTCTTATCAACATCAGAGTAATCAAAATATATATCATCTCTATCAAACCAATCTCTATATCTTTGACAGGCTAATTTAATGTATTTGCCTGCTATTTGTTTTCCTGATAATACATCTTCAACATATTTATTATATTTCTTTGTAGTATCAAATATTGTCATCTATTCATAGTGATATTTAGTTTTTTCTGGGTTATCATATACCCTATGTCTACCTTTTATTGGTGATGGAATTCCATACATAGGATTTTTCTCTCCTTTTAGTGATTCGCTTTGTTTTATCTTTGTTTCTTCTGAATGGTGTTTACCTTTCATCCATGATGTTTTACCATAGTTAGGATTTTTTTCTCCTTTTTTTGATTCACTTATTTTTCTCTTTGTTTCTTCTGAACGATGTTTACCTTTATTAGATTCGCTTTGTTTTCTCTTTGTTTCTTCAGTATGATGTTTGCCTTTCATGTTTTGGTTACCTTTCATTGAGTTGCTCATTTTTTGTTTGCTTTCTTCTGAATGGTGTTTACCTTTCATTGCCGATTTACCATACATAGAATTTTTCTCTCCCTTATGTGATTCGCTCTGTTTTTTTCTCATAGTATCAGTCCATTCAATTATACCACATATATTGCTATCATTCAAACACAACTCATCGTTTTTATAGTTATCTCCGATATAGTATTTCTCCCAATAGTTCAACTCTTGTTGAGTGTCACAATATCTCAATATCTCTCTATTAGGTTTTTGACCTTGTTTGACTAAATCTTTAACTACTCTACTACTTCCAAAATAACCATCATTCAAAATGTCAGTCTTATGCTGCCCAATATAGTAACGGCCATCATCAAATACAGTTTTGTAAACAAAATTATAGTTTTTCATATGATTATTACTTGTTTTTATACAAGAGAATAAATGTAAAAAAATGGGTAACTTTTCGTTTGCAACCTAATCAGTTACCCCAGTATAAAAACAATATCCTCTTATATAAATATAGTAAAACTGTTACACATTTTACAATGTACCATAGTAATTAAGCAATAAATCATTCAATCAAATCTTCAATTGTAAGTTCTGCTGCATCGAATTTTTTCATTTTTGATTTTGACAATGGTGTGAGTGAGAATTGTTTAAGTAGATTCACAATATTATTCTGTGTTGTATTAAGAATTTGAAAGTTTTGATTCTTGAAAACTCTTGAATAATTGTCTTGTTTGATTAGTCCATTATCGTCCAAGTCCTTTTTTGCCTTCAAATAAATTTCATAATTATCGGCAATCAAATCGAGTGAGATGCGCCACGCAGAAGGGATAATTTTATAATCCTGAATCAGGCAATCTATGACATTTTTCATATATTCCTGTGTTTTCTCACTATATCCTTTATATATTTCTTTCGCATTTAAAGTCATTTTTATATAGTATGATATATTTATGATTCATTTGTTATAGTCCATCCTGCTGGAACTGTAGATATTCCTCTTGTTATAGTTTGGTCCCATGTAGCAGATGGTGATTTGTAGAATGTTCCTGTTGCTGCCACATTTCTAAGCCAATTTTGTGTATAAGTATCAGATGGCTCAGTTGTGAATAATGCATGAACTTCAGTCAAATGAGTACAATTCAAGAACATATTCTGATAGCAATTTGTCACTAATGTAGTAGCTGGCAAATCTGGTGATTTGACTAATGCATAACAGTTCTGGAACATTGTTATATAGCATCCTGTAGACAATGTAGTAGCAGGCAATGCAGGTGCATTGGCTAAAATCCTACAATCTATGAACATACCACAATAGCAATTAGTAGACAATGTAGTATGAACTAATGGATAAACTTTAGTCAATGAAGTACAACCATTGAACATATACATATAGCATCTATTAGCAGCATTAGTAGCATTAGAGAATACTGGAGTCTCTGTTAATGCTGTTCTCTCAAACATACGTGCAAAACATTCAGCAGCCAACGTAATATGTGATATCTTTGGTGCTTTTGTCAAATTGCTACAACCTGACATAAAGAATATGTAAGCATCATTGTTGTTGAATGAAGGCAATATAAGATTCTCCGCTGATACTAACTTGGTATTGTTTCTGAACATGGATGCAAATTGGTATCTTGCTATTGAAGATATAGAATTGAAGTTGTCTCCATTTACTAAGCTCAATATATTTCCATATACATTGAACTTTCCTGTAGCTGAGAATGTACCAATACCTCCATAATTTGAAGATGTAGGTGTCAAACCTGATGCTTTCCAAAGTATGTGATTTCCTGCTTGGACTGTAGGTGTTTGAGAACCTGCTGTCAATGTAGTCCATGTATAACCATCATCTAATGAGTATTGTATGTCATTCAATGAGAATGAGAATGTACTAGATTCTATTGCTTCAAATGCCAAGTATTGGTCTGCATATTCTTTCTTTATAGTCCATCCACTTGGTACTGTAGAACCACCTCTTGTTATGGTAGAATCCCATGTAGCATCATCTGACATAATGAATGTTCCTGTTGAAGATACATTATTTAACCAATTTTGTGTATATGTTGAACTTGGAGTTGTAATGAATAATGCTTTAACAAAATTCAAACTAGTACAACCATAGAACATTTGTCTATAACAACCATTTATTAATGTATCTGCTGGCAATTCTGGTGCATTGACCAATGAAGTACAATTATAAAACATTGAATCATAGCAATTATTTATTAATGTATCTGCTGGTAATTCTGGTGCATTGACCAATGAAGTACAACCTAAGAACATTGAAGCATAACAGCGATAATACAATGTAGTTGCTGGTAATTCTGGCGCATTGACCAATGAAGTACAACCACTAAACATTTGATAATAACATTCAATATTCAATAATGTTGAAGGCAATTCTGGTGCATCAACTAATGAAGTACAACCATAGAACATAGACTCATAACAATTAGATGCTAATGTGGTAGTTGAAGGCAATTCTGGTGCATCAACTAATGAAGTACAACCATAGAACATATTAGAATAACAACCATATTCTGTATAATTAGGCAATTCTGGTGCATTGACCAAAGAAGTACAACCATAAAACATATAGGTACAACTTTCACTGCCAATAGAAGGAATTATAGATGGTGCACTTACTAATGATGTACAACCACTAAACATTCTATTATAGAAACCTGTTGAAGTTGCAGAACTAGATACATTACTTGGAAGTATCAAATTAGAAGCATCAACTAACTTATTGTTGTTGTAAAACATTCTTGAAAAAGTTTGTCCAGCAAGTCTGCCATTCAAATTGTCTCCAGTAATCAAACTTTTTATATTGCCATATACTTTAAATCTTCCAGTTGATGTGAATTTACCAATATTGTATATTTGAGATATAGTCAAAGTTGATGCTTTCCATGATACTTTATGACCAGCTGAAATAGAAACTGAACCAGAATATGTTCTCCAATTATAGTCATTATCTAACGAATAATACAAAGTAGTGTAAGGAAGCAAAGTATCATGATTAGAACTATTTCCTGTTGGTTCAAGTTTGAATGTTGCAGATTCAAGTGCTTCAAATGTCAAATACATTGCATCATATGGCCTTGCTTCTTGTGTATAGACAATAGAATATTGTGTTGAAGAAGGATAATAGCTTGCATTTCCTTCAAATATATACCTGATTATGTATGTACCTTCTGATGACAATGTGAAGCTATTAGAATTAAGCAATGTATCGTTGAGATAGACTTTAACTTCTGATGCTAATGCTGCAGGTGATATAGATATCTCTCTGTATGTTCCTGTGTATGTCTCATCTGTATAAGTAGATACTGATACAGAACTTGTGTCGATACCCCATGTGACATATTGTTGTCTTTGATTTTGTACATAGACAATAGAATATTGTGTTGAAGATGGATTGTAATAGTCATTACCTTCAAACACATACCTGATTGTGTATGTACCTTCTGATGACAGTGTGAATGAGCTTGAATTCAATAAAGTATTGTCCAAATAGACTTTCACATCTGATGCCAATGCAGCAGGTGATATAGATATTGGCCTGTATGTTCCTGTGTATGTCTCATCTGTATATGTTGATACAGAAATAATACTTGTATCAATACTCCAAACAACATTCTCTTTAGGTCTAGCTTCTTGTGTGTATACAATAGAATATTGTGTTGAAGATGGGTCATAGTACTCATTTCCTTCAAACACATACATAATTGTATAAGTTCCTGCTGTATCTAACACAAATGAGTTAGAATCTAATAAAGTACCATTGACATATACTTTCACATCATTTGCAAACTCTGATGGAGTTATAGATATAGGTCTGATTGTTGCTGTATATGTCTCATCAATATAAGTAGATACATTTTGTGTACTTGTATCAATATTCCAGACTACTTGCTCTTGGTCTGGCTCATCTTTCTTTTGTATCAAATACAACCAATATCCAGCCACAGCAGGATTGTATGTCTCATCACCTGCAAAATCAGCGGTTATCCTATACTCACCTAACTCATCAATCTCTAACAACTTGTTTGATTGGTCAATGTCTATTATTGCATTTATACAATGATAGACAACTGGTAGATTATATGGATTGTACAAATCTTCAATGTCATAGATGTTGTAATCTTCATTTTGCTCAATGAAAACTACATCTCTTTCAAACCTAAGAATGGGATTAATCTTTGCTTCTGTATCATCTTCTTCTGGTGTCACTTCTTCTGGTGTCCAGTCATCTGAACTTTGGTCTTCTCCTATGTGCACTATTACTGAAGTTGATGCAGATTCTAAGTCATCATTACCATCAAATACAGCAGTAACTTCAACTGCGCCAGTCTCTGTAGTAATTAAATATTGCTCTCCATTGTCTTCTACAACCCTACCTGCCACATTTGGTCCTACTACATACCTTATTGGCAAACCACTACTATTATTCATTACTGGTAATTTATATACACTTGTAGCTTCAAAGGCTTTTGTAATCTCATCATCATCAAACCATATTGCTGCTGGTGCTCTTGTAGGCAAAGTAGGCTCTGTATCTGGTGTCTCATCAACTTTCTTCAAAGAAGATATTCCTAAGAATGTTGCAGACAATGTAGCAACATCACCTGAACTCGCAGAAGCTTGCAAGCTAGTAAGACGCGCAATACCCTTATAGCCATTTGCTGCTGATTGAGTCCATTCATCATCTGTTCCTTCATTAGTATAGTTGTCAGGCATACCAAACACTAAATACAAAGGTGTCATATCAACTAAATATTTGTGCAATGTAGAATATGACTCCTCTGTATACAAATTCTCTGTAGTTATCTGCCATTCTGCTTCATATGCTTCTGTTGAACCAAAGACATCATGTTGTCTTGAACTAATGTCTAATGTAGACACAGAAACACTAAGATTATGTGAAGTAGCATAGGCAATTGACTTGTATGTTTGGCCATCCCTGACAAAAACCATCAACTCATCACCTGTTATTATGTTTCCTTGCATTTTATTGCTCTATATAATATGTTTCTAGTTAAAAATAAGACTTTTCTCAAAATTTTTCGGCTTTTTGAAAAAAGTATGCAAGGTATTGTAGAAAACTTGATGAGACTTGCGAGTTTTCAAACTGCTTGAAAGTTACAGATTTTATCAAGGATATGGACGGCGGTATTTCCTATTGATTCTCACACAACTGTCCATAGGCGGTATTTTGTCTGCTCATTAACAAATTTTAACACTTGAAACAAAATACCGTAGTGTTAAATATTTTTACCTATCTTCCCATCTGTTGGCATTGTTTTGTAACAATATTTTCTTTATCTTATTGTAGTATTCTTTGTCATCCTTGTATCTTTGTTTGACAGATTGACTAATCTTTTGTTTTGTCTCTTCTGATGTCTTGAATCCTATTCTGCTTTGCTTTAGATTGACATTATCTAATAAGTACAAACGTCCTGTCCTAGACACACCATATTTGCCTGACTTCAATTTGTCTTCTCTTTCTTTTATTAGCTTTTCCTGTTTGTCTATTCTTGATTGTTCTTTATGATGTTCTTTCTTTATTTGTTGCTCAATCCTGTACTTGTTCACCCTATTAGATAAGAATACTATAGCTGACTTAATGCATTCTTCTTTATTGTCTTCTAATTGCTTTATGATGTTGTTGTAGTGTCGTAGCTTGTCAAGGCCTATGTTGCCTACTTGGTCATTTGAATGTATATCACCATGTTCTTTAGCTGTACATAGCATTAGGTTGTTCACATCATTGTCTAAATGGTTGTAGTTGATATGATGTATGTTGTAGTTGCTACCATACTTCAAATCTCCTTTGAACAATTGGTATATTGTCCTATGCATGTTACCATACTTGAATTGGCATTGATATATATGCAATTCACCACCTGACACATACAACCCATTTGTATAGTCAAGCACAATACCATTAAGCCTTACTCTACCTCTATCTGACACATATATCTTATCACCTCTTAAATGCAATTTAGAATCTGACTTATACTCCTTTATAACCTTCCACTGTTCCATCTTAACATAATAATATTTTATATTAAGATAGTTATAATACAGTATACTATTCAATATGCACAACATACCCTTAGAATCCTCTACAAGATACTCTAATAGTCCTGTAATATAGTTTATAGGTTAGAATATTAGAGTATGACCTGAATGATTCTAAGGGTATCTTGTGTTATTTGTGTTTTAGTTTGTTATGTATATCATAATGACATGCCTGACATACAGGTATGATATTGTCTGGGTTAAGTAATAATTCCCATCTTTCATCTTCTGTTAAGCCATTTTGGAATGGGACAACATGATGCAGGTCTGTAGCAGGTCTGCTTATTCCTTTTGCTGCACATTCTACACATAGAGGATGAGTAGACATCAATGCAGACCTTAGCCTTCTCCATCCTATAGAGTTGTAGTACTTAAGGCTATTGGTCTTTGCTTCATGCTTGTACTTTGGTTGTGATGTGTAGTTTGTCTTCTTGTTTATAGTAGGCATCAATCTGTTCCCCAATAATCTATTTGTTCTTCATCATTGGTGCTATCATCACATTTGTATTTGAGATACCATTTCTTTATAGTAGTCTCTAATGTGTTCATCAACATAAGCATTAGTTTGCTATATTCATCAGGCAATATTTCTGTAGCGTCTTTGTTCTTATACAATATCCTTACTGTCTTCCATTGTAGATTGTCTATGTCCATGTTGTCTACTACGCCATCCTTATGTATCACTGTATACCTACGTGGAAACAATTTCTCATCTTCTAAGGGTTTGAACAACCTCATCATTAGCTTCTCTACCACATAGCTTTTGATTACTCCATCTTTTGATAGGGTAATTTGATGCATACCTGTTTCTCTTATTACCTGCTTCAAATTGTGCTTTAGCTTAACATTCCTTACATTGCCTAAGTTTGACACTTCATAATTCTCATTGTCAGGTATTGTCTTCCATATCTCTTTCTTCTTTCTCTTCATTATGTTTGTTTGTCATATATTTCTTTGTATTTTACCTTTTTTTACCTTATTGTAAACCTTGTAACATATTATATTCCAATTACTTAAATTAAAATTTTTACCATTTTAACTGTTTTACTCTCTCTTGCCTATTATATATTATAAATATATTGTATTTTAGTATATTATTTTTTAATTTACTTTTTATAAATATAAGGTAAAAAAGGTAAAAAAAGTAAATATATTGAATTCCAACTACTTAGAGCGTCATTTTTTTACCGTTTTTTACTTTTTTTACCGTTTTACTTCTATTTCTGCCAGCATTTCATTGTAGTGTTATTATATCCACAAGTCTTATTCATCCATTTATGTCTTTTAAGACAGTCTTTGAAAACCTTTAAGAAGTTCACTCCATACTTCTTCTGTATGTAATTATGCAACCATCTACTAGGAATTCTGTCAATTTTCTTTATGCAATTGTATTCATTGTTTGTCTCAAAGAATTCATCTGTTTGATATGTCTCACTTTTTAATGCAGTATCTGACCTATCAGCCATTTTATAGAATGCATACTCATCTTGAATGAATCCATTTGAGTTAGTCAAATAGTTTCTTTCAAATATGTCATTGTATACTTCTTCTACATCATCTGTTTTAATAAGCTTATATTCTTCTTGCAAATTAGATAATTCATTAAAAGCTTCACCAGATAGCTCTAAATCTTGGTCTGGATTGTCTAAGTACAATTTGTAAGCTGTTGCCCAAATAATGTCTTTTTCTTTTCTAATAAGTTCTCTTAGCTTCTCATCACAACTGTTTACTCCTGTTTTGCATACAATAAGCCAGTTTCTTCTGTCTCCTTCATTTATGCTTACGTCATTGAAAAGAACATCATCATTGCTAGTCCTGCAAGCCATGATTCTAGGATATACTGTAGTCTGCTCATTCTCATATTTCTTTTGATACTTCATTCCTAAGTTGATTCTGTCTAAAAATTCTTTTGCTGCATTAACGCTTACTTTCTTAAGGCTTTCACTCTCACCAAACTGTATGAGCCAGTTCTTAGCAATCAATGGTCCAATCTCATTGTCTTTTCCATTTGGATCAATCTTATTTAGTATGTAGCTATGACCATTAATAGTAAACATTATGACTAAGAAGTATGTCTTTCCACATCCAGTAGGACCTTGTAAGAAAAGCATATGTTGGAACACAAATGCAGTAGGGTCTTCTATAAATTGTTTTTTTACAGCAGCAATAAAATATTTCTTGCATATCTCTCTTGTGAGCTTTGTGTCATCAGCTTTGAAATACCTTATTGCCCAAGTCTCTAATAGTTCTTCATTTGCTTGTGATAAATCTAATGAGTTCAGATAGTCTTTTATAGAATGATAATTATGCCATCTTTGTACATATTTGTTAACTGCTTTAAGCAAATCTGATGAATTGCATTGATTATTGAATGTATCATTGTTCTTCCAATGTGTGTATTCATCACCATATTTGAATGAGTGATATTGGAATTTGTTAGTTTCTGGCCAATATCCATAAAGTTTAACCTCATCTTCTAATATGTTGTATTTTATGTTTGGTATATTGTTATTGTCTCTATAATAGAAATCAGCATACATCTTATATGTTACTATATCTTTGGGTATATCATATCCATAGCATAAATATCTGAATTCATGACTTCCCCATTTTGTTTTGTAATATTCTCTTCTATAATCATCTAGCTTTTCTTTATCTTCTTCATCTGTGAAAAAATCATCAAGCTTATTGTCAAATATGCTAGTATACTTATTTGAATAGTCTTCTATATATTCTTCAATTATTTCTTCTTTTTCATTCTTTTTAAGCTTATCAAAAGCATTCTTTTCCTTTTCACTGTTGTAATCTTTAATTTTTTTATCTATATATAAAGATTTCACACATGATTCTATATGCTTTTTCCAACTTTTTTGAAACTGTTTTTTATATACATATTCACTTTCATCTGTATATGTATATCCAAATTCATTGAGCCAACTAACATTATGCATTATGTTACTATTGAATCTCTCATACCATTTATTCTTACTTGGCTCTTTCTCATAAAACTTATGTGAATGACCACCATTCATACCATCTGTCTCAGGCAGCATATATGCTATCCTTTTCCATTGCTCATCTACTATTTCTTTTTTGTCAAACAATACTATCAAAGCTTCATAGATGCATCTTCTATGTGAATGCGGATAGTATCTTATTGAAGACACATCTACATCTAATACTTTGTCTAATGTTACATATTTCTTCTGGTCAAAATCTCCATTAATTTTGATAATATTGTTTATTTGATAAATCTGCTCTAATGATATGTCTTCTAAGTTGCAGCTACCAAAATCTGCATTACCAATGAAATCAGAATAATGTATGTCATTAGTAGTCATATATGAGCCTTGGAAAACACTTTTTCCACATTTGTCAAGCACTGGACTTGTTCCTAATTTGAAGTCTATAATCTCTTTTGCTTGCTTTCCAAAGCTATAGAATAGATTTCTTGTATATTGCTCTGACAACAATGCACATTTGCGGAAATTGACTTCTGTCCTTTCACATTCCCAATACCAAAATATCCTATATCCTTTATTGCTATTTGTAATATGACAACAATAATAATTATAGGGATATAAATAAGGAGCTTCATCAATTATAGCTTTCAATAGTTTGTTAACATTAAAAGGATGTTGTGTGTCATAGTAATATTTACTATCAATGTCTGTCCATGTGAATCCATTCCATTCACTCCAATCCAAGTTATTACTATCTACTCTATACCCATTAGTGAATATTTGCAACCATGGCTGAGCTTCTTTTGGATATCCTTTTCTTACTAATGCAGCTTTCTTAATCTCATCTAAAGTAGCTACACCGGTCATTTTCTCACCACCTCTAAAAAGAGCATACTTTATCTCTTTTGTTTCTTTGTCTTTGTATTCTCTTGGAATACAGTAATTAAACTTAAATTCTTGCATATTGATTATATGATATTTTTAGTTAGACTAATTTTAATTTTATTTTATTAACTTTGTACAATAGTGACTTATATTCATTATATATTCTTTCATCTTTTCTTTTTATTACATCTTTCCATGACCATTTTCCATTCCAATAATTGTAATAGCATGAATCTTTGTCTCCTTTGAAGAATACATAATCATAATCATTATTAAAGAATTGATAAAGATAATTGTCATAATAGTCTAATGTCTTTAATTCCAATACTTTATATACACAATCTATACAATCTTTGACTGTTTCAAAAAAGCCATCTCCAGGAGTTTCTTCCCATTTATCATACAATATGATGATATTAGGCATTTTCAACTCAGGAAACTCTATCTCTATATGGTCATTTTTCTCAACAAGATAATCTTTGCTTAGAGTCTCATCTTCCCAATAGTTTGTTACTTTTGGTCTTCTATGTGTTATTAGATTTATAGCATTGCTGATTATTCTTTGCCTTTCTCTAGAATCATACAGATAACTATAAAAATCATCTTCTGTCTCATCTTCACTTAAAGAAGCATGCGTGACTAATTGCTTGATATAGTTCATTTTTCCTCTACCTAAACTATGCCACTCTTTAAGTGAGCAGTAAAAGTCTGTATAAACTCTTGGTTCATATTTCCATTCTTGTGCAGATGAATCATATCTGCTTTTTCCACATGTATATTTCATAATATCTATCTCCTCTCAACTTTAGTAATCTTAATGTCAATACTTGGCTTTACAGCACCTTTTATCCATAACAATACAGTAGAGTATGCAAATCCTTCCTTTTCACAAAAATCTTTAGCAGATGCATACTCTTTCACTTGCCCATCATATTCTACAATGATTGGCTTACTTCTCAAATCTCTTTTTTTCTTTTTCATAATTTTTTCTCTTTTAAATTTCTAATAATATATTTATATAAATTATATATTTTAATATGGTTAAAAATAAAAATAAATTCAATGAAATTACCAGAAAAAAAGCATAAAAAAACATAGATGTTACTATTATTCGCATCTATGCTCCCAAATCTCGTATAACAAAAATAAATAACAATTACAAAAACATTTATCTTATATATTAATATAGCAAAAGCTTTATATGTTGTTCAATGAAATGACCAGATAATAAACATAAAAAATGCTTCACCTTCACAGGCAAAGCATTTGGCTCTAAAGAAGTACAAATTGAAATTAGATTAATATTAAAATTAATATATATTAATATAGCAAAAGTTCTATCTTTTGTTCAATAAAAAGTCAAAGTGATTGTCTTGTCACCTTTTCCTAAATGAGTATGTATGTCAAATCCACCTTGTTCTTCTTGCAATCTCAATAGCAATTCAAACATTTTGTTCTTTGTCATTTCTGCTTCTGTACTCATATGATGCCCCAGAGTACACAGGAGTCACTCTGAGAGGCTTTCTCTTCTGTACCATATAATTCATTGGTTTCATTGTTTTGAGTGACTCCTGCTGCATCTTCATCTACAACTGTCCACCTCTCATTTGTTTTCTGATTCTTAGGATGGTTTCTCATTAGCCTTATGAAGTCATTAGCCATCCTTACATCTCCTTTGCATATGTCAAGCAAACCATCATAGTCAAGTGTCTTGATGTGTTGCCCACTTTGTGCGTTAGTCACTATTATCTTCATGCGTTCTGGTCTATGAATTGTATGTCAATTGAGCGACTTTCAGAAGCTAAGGCATCAGTACCGTCTGTACTATTAGTAAAGAACATATAGTTTATTGTCCATGTATCATTAAGGTCACAAGGTACACTTTGGTATGTTTGTCCATCATTAGGGTTAGTTGAACCAGTTACTACAGGTACTCCATTAGTTACAGTAGTGTTGACAGTTTTGACATCACCACTATTTTGACCTGATATTTCACATGTCCAGTTCCAACCTTGTGGGTCATTGCAAGTGACTGTTGGCAAAGGTATGTCTGACAAATCAAATACAGCATTGCCTTCTCCATATGTTGGTTGTTGGTTAGTAATGTCTATTTCCAATGGTTGTGGGTCATCAACTGAGCCAAATTGTGGGTCAAATTCAACTTCAAGAGTTATTGGTTCTCCGCCTTCTTCAATTGAAGAGAAGCCTAAGTTGTTCCAATTAGATTCGTTATAGTCAGACCATGTTCCTTCGGGTACATACAATGTACAGTCATTCACATTAGTGTTGAAGAACAAATCATTGCCTACATTAGGAGGTGTAGTATGCTTAAGCACAAATGTTCTGAGAGGACTTAAGCCTGAACCTGCAGATTGTCCAAAGTCTGCTCCACTAAAATTGTATGAGCCATCTTCTATGACAACCTTTTCTAGATATTGGCATCCAAAGAATGCATATCCACTTGAAACAATGTTCTCAGGAATACGTATTTCTTCAATGTCTGTATTGCTGAATGCATTAGTTTCTAATGTTATGTCATCATCGCCTGATACATAAGTTGGGAAGTTAACTTTTGTTATGCTTGTCTTTCCTGAGAAGCCACCAACAGAATTGACTGTATAAGTGGTGTTGTCCTTAGTTACAGTCTTTGGTATGTTGACTACTGTCAATGGATAGTCAGTACCTGTGATTGCTACAGTATTGTTGTCTTCATCAAACTCATAGTTCAATAATGGAATGTCATCGACTACAAATGAAAAACCTGTATTTTGATATGCACTTGTTCTACCTACTGGTATATGCAATGTTCCTTTTACACCATTGTAGAATGCATACGAATGTATTGTTGGCATATTCCAAGGTCTCATCCATACATTGACACCGTTATTGCTTATTCCAGCTCCTGCAAATATAGAGTTTGGCAAATTAGTAATACTTCTACCAATAACAATTTTTCTTAAACCATTACATCCAAAGAATACTGATGCTTCTAATGTAGTAACACTATCTGGAATGACTATTTCATGTAGGTTGGCTATACCATAGAATGCCTCACCTTTTAAAGTAAGCAAACCTTCATTCAAGACAACTTCTTCTAAGTATGCATTGTTTTTGAATGCTTGAGTATTTATGGTTGTTACAGTATAAGTATTGTCATTATATTCTACAGTAGAAGGTATCTCTATTGAAGTGACATCAGATGCTTCCATACCTGTACAAGTAGCAGTCATAGTATTGTCATCATAAGTGTAAGTCAAGGTGTATGATGGTGCTGCTGATTCTATAGTCAAGTACAAATTGTATGATGCAGAAGCACTAGTATGAGTTCCTGCTTGGTCTGCAGCTAATTCATAAGATATAGTAATTGTATAAGTTCCAGCAGCCAATGATTCTATGTCTAATCCAGCTCCATTTCCTAATGTTATAGTCTCACTTGTCTCTTCTAATGTAGCAGTGACTACTACATCATTCTCATATCCTGTTGGTGATGTAGTAAATTCTCTGGCTGTATAGTATAGTGCAGTAGTTCCTTCTGTCTCAGTAGCAGTATCATCAGTTGTATCTACTACAATTGTTACTTCTGTAGGTTCTGGCACTGGCTCTGCTTCTGTTACTGTTATAGTGTATGATACTGGCTCACCTACATAGTAATCATGCTCTACTATTGAGTATGTCACATTATAAGTTCCTTCTGTCAATAGCATTCCTTCACTATACTCATTTTCTCCCACTGTTATTGCTACATAGTCATTCATTCCAGCTGGTGAAGTAGTGAATGATTTTGGAGTGAATGAATATCCTTCTCCACCATTCTCATATTCTACACTTACAGGTGTAGTGTCAACAATAATGCTTATTGGCTCATCTGCTATTTCTACATTTACAGTGTATGATGCTGTATCACCTAAATATCCATCACCATCTGCAAGTGAGTATGTAATGGTATAAGTATTTTCTGTCAATATCATTCCAGGCTCATACTCATCATACACATATCCATCTCCTCTTGCAACAGTTATAGTGACATATTCCTCATATCCAACAGGGTCAGTAACAAATGATTTTGCGGTAAAGGCATATCCTTCTTCACTACTTGCATATTCTTCATTGACAGTATCAGTATCAACAACAATGCTTACTTGCTCTGGCTCTGGAGTAGGTATATTAGGATTAATATAAGGCTCCCAAGGAGTCACTTGCACTGCCTTAAGTAAGAAATTCTTCTTCTTTAAAGGCAAATCAGGATTCAAAGCCTTATAGTCATCATAACATTCCTCTTGGACATATACATAGTCAATGTTTGATATGTCATCATACTCTATGACATGCGCTTCTTTATCAAACACATAAAGGTCGTTATCTATCTTCGCTTGTTTCATGTATTTTTCATATATATTTTAATTAAAAATAAGTTCTTGAATACAAAAACATAAGAGAATGCTTTCGCATTCTCTTATAATGAGTAATATGATAAAAAGTACAATCATACATCAGTTGCACCAGTGCATAAATATGACAATATAATAAACGAACAAAAAGAATTATTTAATTTTTGATATATGATGTACTTATATTAATATAGTAATGAAATTAGCTAATTTCATATACTGTAACACATTTAATGTGTTACAGTTATTGTTATTGTAGTTGTTCAATTTTCTTTTCATTCAATATCAAATCTATTGTCTCATCCTGATTGATTCTCCATATATGTTTCCATCCACCAAGATTCTTATACCTATATATGCCACGTTGAGCTATGATTGTTCCACTTACATATTCAAACTCAATTCTTGTATGGTCATCTTCTTTTGTGATGATTGCTTTCCTTATGTACTTATTGACTATCTCAACTTTGTTCTTGAATTCAGTTATATTGTCAAAGTTGATATGCTCATATCTTGGATTGTTTGAATAGTCATTAAGTATAGATTGCATCTCATTTATTTCTGTATTGAGCCTGTTTATCTTCTTAGTATAAGTGTTCTTTTCCTCTTCACTATCTGCCAATCTCTTGTCCAACATATTCTTATTTATGCGCTCATTCAGATATAGGTCAAGTATTTTTTCTTGCTTCTGCTTTATGTCTTCTACTAATGATTCTATTTGACTTATCTCTTTCTGCTTTCCATCAATTTCTCTCTTTATCTCTCTTATTTTGTCAGTAAGCTCTATTGATGAGTTGAAATTAGCAATGGGCAATACTTCTTGCCACATAAGCCAATCCATAGCATCCATGTTGATTTGAAGACTGTGTTCTTTGTCTGTAGGACAAATATATGCTTTTGTGTTTCCACCACTTCCTGTCATCATCTTTCCACAATGACCACAATATAGCTTACCTCTGCATAATAGCTCTCTTTTACAGTTATGTCTTGCTTTGCATCTTGCGTTGTTCATTTTCTCTCTTGCTCTTCTTGCAAGTTCTTCTGTTACAAGCGGAGGATAGCACCAATTCCCCTTCCAATATACTTCATTGACTAATATGTTCCTTATCTTATGTTGTGCTTTTATATATGGTAATAATGGGAATGTTTCTGTCCATTTTCTCATGCACCATTGATATGTTTCATGTAGTGATGCATTGTCATCTTCAACATAGTGTCTGAATATGTCTGCTACTATCTGTCCATTCAAAGGATGAGGGACACAGAACTTCTCTTTGTTCTTCATATATCCAAATATGACTGCTCCTGCGAACTTTTTGTTCTGTTCTCTAAGTTTGTTCTTTTCACGTTTGAACCTTTCTCCTTTGACCATCATCTCATTCTCTGCTAAAGCTGTGAACAATGAGAAAGCAATGTTAGCATCTGGCTTGATGCTCATTCTGTCATCTGTCAATAGCTGTATGAATGGATTGAGAATGTACAACTGTATTCTATGCTTATGTAGCATGTCTCTTACTTTGAACAATGTTGATTGTTGTCTGCTTAACCTACTTGTTTCCCAACAAATAACACAATCAATTTCAGGGTCATTGTCAACATACCAATATAGTTTCTGTAAGCCAAGACGCTCTTCTTCACTTAGCTTAATGCCAGACTCAACATTCTCAATAATGATTTGTTGTGATTCAGGGAAGCCAAGATGCATTGCTTCATCCTTCAATTCTTGTGTTTGAGCTGTCAAATCTTGACTAGCTGTTGAAACACGTGATAGGATAATAATCTTTTTCATATTATAATTTTTGTATTAAGTTTGCGTTTTATAAATGTGATGATGCAAATTTAATACAAAAATCCCAATAGTGTACAATACTGTTCAAAATTTTATAATATTTTTAACTTTATTTTCCAGCCTGTTAATTTCCTTAACAATTACCAATAAAGTCACCAGTAGCAGCCTGTTAATTCAAAACCTTCCTATAATATAATTTAATGCCAATTGTTACACATTGCCATAATGTGTCATATTAGACACTATATTAGAGTATGACCTGAGTCATTCTGAAGGCATCTGGGATGATTCTATTCTTCTTCTAATCTAGTTTGTTCAGTCCAATGATGTCATAATAATCATTTTCTTTCAATGCATATTCTAAAACACCATTAAGTCCCTTTATTACCATTTCCTCTGGGCATGTGTTTAATACGTCATAAATCGTCTGGTCTTCATAATATCCTTTTGATTCCCAGCCACCATCTATGTCTTCATATACTACCTCAATGTCAAAAACAACGTTTCCATCTTTAACTTTTACTTTTCGTATATATGCAGATGTTCCTGAATATCCAGAATAATCATCTGTTGAATTGAAACGGAAATCTAGGCCACCTGCAGAGTCTTCTACTTTTTCTTCTACTACATCTTCATCTAAATCACCCCAATAGTCACAAGCATATAAGACAAACTCTGGCATTTGAAGTTCTTCCAATCTTTCTTTAATTTGACTACACAATTTTGTTATTTCTGCGTCCATAATTATATTCAAATTTGTAAAACATAATAATTAGGTTTATATTATAATTAGCATTATGTCAATATGACACATTTGAAATGTGTAACTTTTCAATATTTTTTATATGAATTGTTTTTTAATTTCATTAATTTCTTCTTCACTTAGGGGGTAAGGTTGATTAAGAGTACTTATAGTCCAATCAACTACTTTCCTTATGAATTCAGGATCATCAACTTTATCTTCATTCTTAAGCGCAGCAACGTTTTTAGCTACAATGTCTTTAACTATTTCAAAATTCCTTGTCATGATTTAATTGTTTATTGTAGATGTTACACATTACAACATGTGTCATATTGAAAATGTTACACATTGTCAAATGTGTCATATTGGTTAGACGTTGCAAAGATACATAAAAAACATGAAAAATGCTTCCTCATTCAATCATTTTTTGATAAAGCAGGATGATTCAATGGTCAGCAATAACCGAAAATTTGTACCTGCATCCACATGTGGTTAGTCAGTCATATTGAAATATGACACATAAGACGCGTAACAACTTCTCAATCTGTCATATTGAAATATGACACGTAAGACGTGTAACAACTTCAATATGACTAATCTGTCATATTGAAATAGTATTCAAAGTCTTTCCCTTTCAAATAGTTCTTGCACCAACCATCAACTTTGTAGTATAGGTCTGCGTAGAGCTTGGAATAGACATCATTGTTCCTCTCATAGTGCCACCAGCATTTGAGGTTCATTATGATTGATAGTTCTGTGATGTATTCAACATCTGTCTTCCACTCTTTGAATGCTCTCTTGAATGTGTCTTCAATAGCATCAATGCCAAATGCATCTGCTATGGTGAAGTCTGACCAGAATGTGGTCTTGGATTCAGTGCCGTTTGGAAATATCATTGTCTTCTTGTTTTGAAAGTTGTTGTAATGTAGTAGCTATCTCTTGCAATGCTTTTGTGATAAGAGGTAGTTGATGAACAACTACCTCCATATACCTAAGTTCAATCTGTGTCATGCTTCCAATGCATTGCGTTTCTCTTGCAGTTTGCGAATCTCTTCATCAAGCTTGTCAATCTCCATCTGCTTGAAGTTGTTGATGAACTCTTCGCAGAATGTCATGACTTCCTTAGCGTCCTCAATGGTAGCATGTCTCTTGTTGAACAACTCCTTCACCTTGTTGATGACCTTGTTCTTCTCTGCTATCTCTTCCCAGAACTTTGCTCTGTCAATGTAGGACTGGATTTTCTCAACCTTCTGTTCAAGAGTGAGGGCGTTGAACTTACCCTTCTGATTGTTAGGTACTCTCTTGATGTTCTCTGCGATGAATTGCTCCATCATTTCTTTTGTTTTCTTTTCCATGATTGTAATTGTTTGAATTGTTAATAAAGTTGAATGTCATTGCAAAATTACCCAAATACCCTCAACTGGAACAACAAAATGTAAAGAATTTTCATCCCTTTAAATTTTGTTAACAATCTGATACTCAGAGAGTTACAAAGTTAATACTCTTTTACATCTCACACAAAAAACAAGCCTAGATTCACATCTAAGCTTGTTCAAATGAAAATATAACAAAAATATAAATTCTATTTATAATATGGCAATTACAAACAATTATTATGATTAAACCTATTGCTGACCGCTGTCAACAACTACATTTCTCTTTTTCTCTATTTCATCAATTTCATCCTTTAGTTTTTTATCTAGCTTTGACTCTGCTTCCAAGAATTTTGTTTTTATATATAATGAGAATCCAAATACACCACTGGTAAATATAATCCATTCTCCCAAATACCCAAGTACACTTCCATTGATGTTATAATTGTTTAAGAAAAATGATAGGAAACAAAGTATTATTCCAGTCAATAGTCCTATGAGGGCTGTTCCGTATTGAATATTCTCTTTTGTATCAGGTTTCATTATATCCTTTCTTTTATTAAAAATAAACTTTAATTATGCACCAATCCTATTGAGTATGAGTGTCATTTGTGGTGTACCATTCAATGAATACAATCCATCTACTACTACAACCATCCAAAGGTAATTGTCATCAATATACAAGTTTTGTACTGGTGTATTAGATTGGTTTTGTGTTCCTCTATATGTATATCCATCTAAGTATATCCTTCCAGTATCATACATTCTCTTTATGAAATAGAAATGTCCAACACATTCTGTTGAGAATTTCAATGTCACAGCTCTTCTATTTAGTTGAGAATCATTCTGGTTATTTCCATTAGGACAACATAGAAGCATCCTGTCTTTGCTTGATACCATGAAGTTAGAGTAGTTGTAGTTGTATGCAGGATTGACTATCCTCACACCATTATGTTGAATAGTAGTGTAGTTAGTAAGGAACTTGACATAACAAGTATTGACATCACTTGAACCAAATTCTGTTTGTCCTATATAGTCTCTTATTTGTCCTGTCATTCCACCACTTTGCCTTAACTGCATCTCAATATGATATTGGTTGTTGACTCCACCAGAAGAACCATCATTCAATGATATAGTGTCATCTGTACAATAGAAATGCCTATAGCTGGTACTTCCATTTCCTGTTTGCCAGCCAAAACCATTTGTACCTATAAGCATCTGAGTATAGCCTGGGTATTGTGCCAAGAATGTGCTAAGTACAGGAACTGTTCCTGTTGTTAGTTTCAATCCATCTTCTCCATTTATGTTTCTAAATATGAATCCCTGTGACGAATTATTAGTTTCTTGCAATATCAAGTTGCCGTTTATAGTAGTGTTGCTAGCATTGAGAGTAATCATATTGTTCACTATGTCAATTCCTGTATTGTTAACCATAAGCTTTATTTGGTCTGCTGTTTGTTGTATCAAAGATTCAGTCTCACTAATCAATCCATCTACTTCTGTCTTTTTGTATACTTGTGTCTTAAAACCATTTAAGTCTAATGTAAGGCTTGCAAAGTCTTCTTCTAATTGTTCTAAGTCACCAGTCAAACCATTTATTGTAGATGTGATACCTTGCACAGTAGCAGTAATGCTATTGTAGTTTTGAGTAAGTGTAGATATTGCATTCTGTATAGTAGTGATTTGTCCATTAATAGTTTCTTGTACACCACTAACATAGCTTTGAATTTGGTCTGCTGTGACTTCAAATACAGCTGCAGTGTCCATCTTCACATACACTACCATTTGGTCTAATACATTTTGTCCATCTGCTGTCCTTAGTTGATAAGTGGCAAATTGAGGTATAGAACTCAAATTATTGTATTGAACATTATCATCATAATCTGTATACCATACACCATCATTTGTTATGTTCAATCCATCATCTTCTAGCATATTGCCTGACCTTGTATTGTATTTCCAATATATAGTATAGTCTGACATAGAAGGAGTTGTGTTCTCTGTTACTTGTATTCTTGTATTGCCATCATAATGGAAGACAGCTATAGCAAACCTTCTTGACAATATGTATTTCTTTGTTGAACTGTTGTATGTTATAGTGCAATAGCTACCACAATCTAGCATCAAATCCTGCTTTGCATTTTCACCATCTTGGCCATCTTGGCCATCTTGACCTGTTCCACCTTCTATCCATCTTGTCCATATAGATGGATTTGAGAATTGGTACCAAATGCCATTATGCTTCTTTCTGACACTTACATATACAGTAGGATATTGTTGTGATGGTGATACAGGGTCATCACTCCATCCATTTGGCACATAGTCATCTGTTTGATATGATGTGTTAGTTTGCCAATTTTGAGGTGTAGGATTCATAAGCATTGTTCCTTGTTGTAATCTAATGTAGATATACTCATATCCATCACCATCCATACCTTTCTCTCCCCACTTAGACCATATAGCAGGTGTTGAGAATGCTGACCATGTTCCATTCTCTTTCTCTCTTGTTGATACCCATTCATATTGGTTTGTCTCATCTACTCCTGTAGGATTGTCTGTCCATTTACTTGGTACATAGTCATCTGTTTGTGATGTAGATGGTGTATATGGTGGAGTATCATCAGTAGTAAGTATGTAAATGAACTCTATCTTTGTTCCATCTTCACCTGCTTTACCATTTTGTCCTGTCAATCTTATTGGGTCTGACCAAACACCATAAACATTTCCAATAACTTCTGTCTGGCTCATCCACACATATTCTCCTGCATTGTAGTTTGGTTCTGTCCATGTAGTAGACCAGCCAGCAGGCAATGCTCCAACTCCTACATGGTCATTTGGTTTTTCTGGTTTTTTATCTGAATTATTGTATATGAATACCCATGTGTTTCCATCTCTACCATTAGAACCAGGAGCAGAATATTGTGCCCATAATTTAGGTGTTGAGAACTGTCCCCATGATCCATTTGTCTTCTTTCTTATTGATACCCATTCATACAATACAGATGGTGACAAAGCTACTGGCTCATCAGACCATCCTTTTGGCACAAAGTCATCATCATCTTTAGTCTGTCCAATTGATGTTGATGATGGTTGTGATATGTTGTTTGGATTCAATGGAGGTAAACTTGAATTAGAGCCTTGGTATATGTATTCATATCCATCTCCATCTGTTCCCTTATCCCCCCATTTAGACCATATAGCAGGAGTAGAGAAGTTTGACCATACACCATTTGCTTTCTCTCTAGTAGATACCCATTCTACTTCATTTTGTGCTTGCACTCCTGTTGGATTGTCTGTCCAGTTTCTTGGTACAAAGTCATCATCATCTTTAGTCTTATTATTGTATGTATCATAAGATATAGTAGGAGGTGTAGTAGTTGAAGTATTTACTGAATAGATGAACTCTACTTTTGTTCCATCTTCACCTGCTTGACCATTGTCACCTGTGAATCTTATTGGGTCTGTCCAAGTACCATATACACCTGTACCAGAAACAAAGCATTGGCTCATCCAAAGATAATATCCATTTGCGTAGTCAGGAGTTGATGGGTTTGTACTCCATCCATCTGAATTGCCTGTTCCTGTAGGTCTGTTTGGTTTTGTCTTATATTCCTTGTAAGCAAATTCCCAATGACCACCATTGACAGAAGCACTTCCATCTTGACCATCTTGACCATCTGCTACAATGCTAATTGATGCTCTATCATAAGCTGTAGTGCCATCTGACAACAACATATAAAGGTAGTCATAAGTGACTAAATTTGTAGTTGACATACTTATTGCACTTCCTGCATACCATGTGTAGAGTGGTGAATTTGAATTTCCAGTAACACCATATAGCTTCATATTAAGTCCAGTAGGAACAGTGCTTAGTTCTGTTGTCTCTCCATTATGGTTTCTAAGCAATGTAGCTGTCAATGTGCTTGGCTTTATAGTGTCTCCATTCTTAATAGATGTTGTGTTCAAAAGTATCTTATATGATGTTATGTCTACTGATTGTCCACCAGATATAGCATCTTCAACCGATTGTCCACTTGACATTCTCAGGTTTCCTCTAATCTCATTTGAAAACACATTGTTTGACTGTCCTTTTGCTGTAACACCTGATGCAAACCATGTGTATTTGTGTGATGCTAAGTCAAAGTCATTTATTCCCCTATATTGGCATATCAATGGAGCTACAAGCTCATCATCTAAAGATGCATAAGCTGAAATGTATATAGCTGATTGTCTGTTAGGGTCATTTGTTCCCCTATATCCAAGCATAGCCACTTCGTCACCTGCTTCTGGATTCAAAGTACCATCTTTTGTTGTAGTGCTTACTACAATGTAATGATAGTCTTCATCATTGATTGTCTCTGTTCCTACAGCAGTAACTAAAGACCACCAATATTTGTTTGATACATTGTAGTTAGTTCCTATTTGTGCTTGGTTGAAAGTCTGACATATAGCTTGGTCATTTATCTGCCACATATTTCTTATAGCTTTCTCACCATCATTTGCCCTAAACAATAGCTTCTTTCCACCTGATACATCCAAAACTGAATCTATGACAAAACCATCTGCAGGAGTAAGCAATATAGCTCCACCTGCTGCCTTTATTTTGTCAATTACCAACTCAAAGAAATGAGCAGCTTTTGTCACAGTCAAATTTTCAGTAGTAATCTCATCTGAACTTAACTCTTTTATGTATGCTGCCACTATAGTAGCTAATTGATAGTTCAAGTTCACACCACTTAAATTGTTTATCACTCCAGTGTATGAATTCAATGTGCTAATGTCTGCTTCATCTATGTATGCTTTTCCAATATATGAGTTCTCTGCTTCTAAGTTTATTGTTCTCAATTTGTCTGCACTAATAACACCATTGACAGTCATATCACCATCTATGTCCTGTGTATCATCAAAGTATTGTCCCCATAAGTAATGTGGCTCAAAAGGATTTACAGGTGTACTAGACTCATTGCCAAATCCAGAGCTTATGTATTTAGTAGTAGTGCCTTCTTTTGGCACTGCAAATGTCTTAATATCTATCATCTGTTGTCAGGTTATTTTTTTATGCATGATATTTCAATTGTATTGTCCTTTACATTCTTTGTTATGCTTAATGGTATCATATTGCCAAAACCATTGAAGTTGTACAAATGCAAGAAAGGGTATCTATTATTATCTTTCAGTACAGTATTGATGATTGGTTTTGGTGTGCTGTATATGTTGTAGTATTGGTTTATGTATAGTCTTTCTGCTCTGTTTGTCTCTCCTGTCCAAACATCATGTATTGACTCTAATGGATTGTTAGTAGTCATATTCACAACATTTGTGTTAGAAACATTATTGTCAATACCAAGAGCAATAAGCTCTTCTGTAGTCAAAGCAGTGTTTATGACAAAATCAATATCATCTTTCTTCTTTAAGTAGCCTTTTGCTTCATCAGATATGTAAACTATGTCTTTTGATTGGTTGGGCAATTCTTTACCCTTATTGTCACTTATTATCTTAACTCCAAAGTCTTTTATCCATATAGATGATACATGTGACATAATTATCTTCCAATTGTCATAGTATTTAGTATGTCTGAACATTGTAGGATGCCTTCTTGTAATCTCATTCCATTGAGTATTTACTACACCCAATATCTTGAATGACACCTTGCCAGACAAAGCATCTGATTTCTTTATAGGGATAGCTGTACCTTTCTCATTCGAATACCTTCCATCAACAGTATTAGCAAGCTCATATTCTTTGCCAATTATGTAGTCACCAATGTCTGGGTCAAATCCCAATGAGAATGTAGTCTTCTTATATCCATCTTCTGTAGGACATTGTGCATAAGTATACCAATGGTACAATGGCTTTTGTTTGTTTCCATTCTCATATGTCTCTACTAAGTATTTGTCACCTATCTTCATTTCACATTCTAATACAGGAATCTTGTCAAATTTGTCTGTTTTGTCACCTCTGTCAGAATAGTTGTATTCTAGTTCCTGTGCTTTCTCTTCATTAGTGAATGGATATATCATCAATTCTGAATTCATTGGATGTTCTAAGTCTGCTTGATTCTCATTGCCCCAAAATTGCATTGCATACCTTCCACCATTTCCATTTTGTGATACAGGCACTGCACCATAGTCTGAATTTCCCCATGTTGTAGATTGATAGAACCATCCAAATGTTGTCTCTGATGAAGATGAAGCAGGATTTAAAGTATTTCCTATTATAGATGATTGTCTTCTAACAGGATTCAATACTATAGAGCCATTGAATATCAAATAGTTTGTTGTCTCATCATCTGTAGGAGAGTATAAAGCACTGTCTCCTTCAAAATATAGCAAACCATCGCAATCACCTGTAGCAGAATTGAAGTTTGATGCTTCATTTATGGCATCTTCTATTTCTACAAACTTTGTATTGCTATCATCATATCCACGACTAGTGTATTCTCCATTTACAGATATGACTAAGTAGTTAGACATTGATATAGTTCCTGTAACTGCACCATTGTTTCCAATTCTGCTTGGATTCCTAGAGTCAATCCTTTTCTCATGCTTTCCTACAGATAGCAATGCAGGCATGAATTTGTTTTGTCTCATTGCCTTCATTATTCTCCACATATTGATGTATTTGTCATTGCTATCTTTCTCTAACCAATTCCTTATGTTTTTTCCCTTATACATAAGAGTCCATTTAGGGTTATAGTTCCATTTGAAGTAATAGTCATTCCTATACCATTGGTCATAGTCAGTATATACAATATTCTCAGGACTTTCAACACCTTGTCTTATGACAGACTTGAATGCATTCAATGACCTTGTTCCATCTCCTTCACTTATGAATTCTGAGAACCAAAGATGCTTATAGTCAGAATAAGAATAAGTGTCATCAGAAGACAAAGGTGATGATATGACTTCATCTTTGTCTTCTAACTTGCATTTTATCTGAATTTGGTTGTATACATCAGCCATTGAAATGTTAGTGTCATCTGACATATACAAATCATTAGTGACATTGATTGTAGTAGCTGATAAGCTCTTAGTAGAACCATCATATATGTTGTACCATGTAGTGATGTTTGAGCCTATAGTGTCCCAATCAAACAAGAATATGTCTTCACCTTCTTGTATAGCATGTAAGTTGCAATACTTAAGAATCTCTTCTAATATCTCTTCATTTGTGCTTATATGGTCTGGACCATCACCAAGAAAAACATTCAAAGACACTCCAGCAATGTCTAACAAAGATTGGCTATTGACAGTCTTTGACATATCCCAGAAAGTTCTTGTTGGAAGTATCATGCTGATGTAGTCTTTGAATGACAATATGTTGTTCTTAGCATACATATCATCCCATGAAGACTCATCTGTTATGAATTGGTATTGCAAACAAGACAACTCATCAATGCAATTCAATGTGAATTCTTCTAGCCTGTATGCCCATCCTTGTGAGTAAGTATATGGCTCTACATAACCAGAGAACAAACAAATATCACCATTTTTCCATACCTTGACTGTTGTGTCTTTTTCATTGCCACTAAACAACAAATTGCCCAGATACTCACCTGTTACCAATGTCAGTTTGCATTCTTTCTTTATGATATGCTCAAACAACTCATCTACAGAATAGGATATCTCAACAGGGTCAGAAGCAAAGTATATTTTGAATGAATCATCTTCACCTATGACATAATCACCTAAACCATTCTTTGACTTTATCTCTACTGTAATGTATTCTTCTTTCTTGTTCTTGAATGAACCATGTATGTATGTTGACATTTAGCTTATACCTATATTTTTACCTAATTTAGACTTCTCTTTAGAATAGTTCTTCAACAACAAATACATATCAGAACCTTGTATCTTTATCTTACCTGTCAATTCATTGTTGTTGTTTCCAAAGTTTCCACTGTCTATAGCTTTGAACAAATTGTTTTGCTGACGACCATTGAGAATCATTTCACCACCATTGACTCTAGCCAAGTTGTAGTCTCCCATTGTAGTAGCTCCTCTTATAATACCACCACCTGCGAACTTCTTTATTGATGCCAATGCTGCAATTACAGCAGCTACACCTAATGCTATTGCAATCAAGTTGTATGGGAATGGCATTGATGCACCAGAAGATGTAGCTCCTGCTACTGCTTCACCTGACTCAGCAGATGTCTTAGTCATCAATGCACTTGTCTCTGCACTTGTCTCTGCTATTCTCTTAGCGCTTGCAGCACTCTCAATAGCTGATGTAACCTGTGTAGTTATTCCAAGCAATTGAGTAATCATATTGACTGTTTGCATCAATGTTTGTACTGATTGAAGTGAAGCTGATACAAAGTCCATTATAGATACAAACTTCTCCCATTCATTTGCTCCTTCTTCGAACTTTTCTGACATAGCATCTGCTGCACTTACAACACTATTGATAGATGATGTCAAGTTGTTGAATTGGTCAAATTTCTCAAAGAATGACATATCATCTATGTCTATCTTCATTTGTATCTTATGCTCTGCTTTCTCCCATGCTTCTAACTCATCTTTTAGCTTATTGTATTCAGGTGTGCCATAAGCTTCTAACTCTACTTTTGACTTCAATACAGATATTCTGTCTTGAATGTATTTCAATGAGCCAGCATTAGCATCTGATGTGTCTAAGTCTATCAATACTTTAATCTCTTGTGCTTTCTTAGTCCATTCTTTCAAGTTCTTCAATGCTTCTTCATATTCAGGACTACCATAAGCATACAAGTCTAATTGTGCTTTGTAATAAGATACTTTTTGATTAAGTATGCTAAGACTATTCTCATCTGCTCCTGATGTGTCAATTTGTACTTGAAGCTTAATCTGTTTCTCTTTCTCTGTCCATTCTTTTAACTTTTCAACCCATTCATAATAGTATTCAGTACCTACAATCTCCATAGATACTAAGTTCTTATAGTAAGATACTCTGTCTGATGCATATTGTGATGAACCCTCATATGCATTTGATTTGAATTCTGGTCTTGTAATAGTAACACCATCAATATATTGTTGTGCTTCTTTCTTTGCTTTTTCTAATGCTTCTTTCTTAATCTGTAAGTCAGCAATCTCAACAGCATCTAAGATAGGATGCAATTGTTTGATTCTTGTGTCTATCTTGCTTATTTCAGCTTCAATGTAAGCTATAGAACCTTCTTTTGGCTTAATTCCAAGTTCTATCTCTTTATCTTCTATTATCTTTTCTAAATCTTCTATCTCTTTCTTTGTCTTCTCTATGTCAACAAGTGACAATTTCTTAGAAGTAAGTTTCTTTTGCAGTTTTTGAAGTTGTGCTTGATAGTATTCCAATGAGCCTGTATCATATTCAATCTTCACTGAGCTACTTCCACTACTACCACCTGTCTTTCCTGCTTTTGGTGTCTTTGTCTTTCCACCGCCTTTTGGTTCAGTAAGTCCAGGTACTGCTTCTATGTCTGATGTGTCAACTGTTGGCTTTATTACTGGTTTCTCTTTAGTTACACTTATTCCAAGCCATTCAAGGAATGAGTTCCATAAGTCTTTTATGAACTTGATAGCCTTAGAAACAAAGTCTACTATAGCGCCCCATATCTTCTTGCATGTCTTGTATATAGCACTGTTTGTAATAGCTTTAGTTATTGCATCCCAATATGGTTTGACATAATCATTCCATAGTTTCTTTATCAATGCACTTATTACTTCAACCATTGTATTGAATGCATCTACCACCCATTTGCATACTTTAATCATGTTTTGTATGTTCTTCATCATTAAGCCAAGCAACTTGATTACAACTTGTATTGATGCAGATTGGCCTAATGATATCATAAATGCATCCCATGTTGTCTTAACCTTGTTCCAGCCTGACTCTAATGAGCCTGACAAAGTTTCCATTTGGTCATAAGCAGTATTAGTGTTTGTTACAGATTCAGTCATTTCATGCAAAGCATCTCTTTGTTTGATAAGAGTGTCTGCTGCTACCAATCCAGACTGACCAAACATCTTGACTTTGTCTGCTGCACTTAAGTTTGCTTTATCTAAATTCTCTAATGCTTTCTCTAATCCTACAATAGCAGGATTGAAGTTGTCATTAGCCTGTGTAGACAATCTTACTAACAAAGTATTCAATGCTGTACCTGCAACATCTGCTGATGAGAATTTTGGTGCTAATGTCTCAATAGTGCCTACCAATTGTTGGTATGACATTCCACTATTCTTTGCCTGTGTTCCTGTCTTCTCAATTGCAGTAGCTAAGTAGTTCACATCTGCTGCACCCTTTTGTGAGCCTGCTGCTAATGTATTGATTATTTTGTCAGACTCTGATGCTGCTACTTCCATCTGATTCATCACAGTAGTCAAAGCTTTTGCTGTCTCTTCTACTCCCATATCACCACCAGATGCTTTAGACAAAACCATTGCATTCTCTGTAACAGCTTTCAGTCCTTCCATGTCTGATAGAAGTTGTGGTGCTTGTGAGCCAATCATCTTCATTGAATCAACAATATCTGTAGCTGCTGTACCATACTTCATTGACAAATCTACTGCATCATCACCCATTTGCTTCAATGATGGACCTGTCACACCTGTCAATGCACTTAGTCCTTTCAATGATTTGTTGAAATCCTCAACTGTGCTTATAGCACTACCTACTACTGCTACAACACCTGCTACTGCTGCTGCAATCCATCCAATTGGACCTAATGCTGTATTTATTGCCACTCCTAATCCTGTTACAGCACCTGTAGCACCACCTGCTGCCGGAATCATTGAAGATATAGCTGTTGCTGCACCTCTTGCTCCTGTTACAAATCCACCAATGTCACCAGTCTTGAATGCATTCATCATAGAACCAATGCTTCCTGTAGCTGATGACAATCCCTTTTGAAATGAATTAAGTTGTTTGTTAGCTGAGTCAACTTCTCTTTTGTATTTGTTGACTTCTTTCACCGCATCTCTAAGAGATTGGTTATGTTGTGTTCCATCTAATGTGAGTTTTGAACTTAGGTTTGCTCCCATTATTCATTTTCTTTCATATATTTCGATAGTTTCATTGACATTGCCTTCAACCTATCTATATCCTTGTTTGATATGTTTGTCTTATGTTCCTTAAAGTCAATATCCCAAGGAAATTCTATTAAGTCTCTTGGGTCTAATTTCTTCTTACAATTTACCTGACATATAGCAAACATTATCCATCTTGTCATTTCCCAATTGGGAGCATCTGCATATTGCAAATTAATATATAAGTCATATAGCTCCCATTGTTCCATGTTATCCATGAAGTATTCAATTGATACTACTTTGTATTGTAGTACTAATACCTTGAATGCTTCATGGACAATTAGTTTTTTCCTTCTTCTACTTCATCTAATACCTCTTTTGCTTTATCTTCATCAATTTCTGCTCCACTAAGCACATCTTGATGTGTGAATACACCACTAAGCCATTCTGAGAATAGAGTTATGCTAGTAGGATTGTTGTCTATCCAATCCATGAACTCATCAAATACAATAGTTTCTCCCTTTGCTGATGCACATAAAACAGAATAGAAGAATATGATTACATCTGATATTGTCTTTGGATTGAATGATTTCTTTACTATGTTCTCATAAATCATAAGTGCTCTGAATGACCACTTCAACTCATAGTTCTTGCCTTTATAGTCAATTTTCATTTTATTATTTGTATATATTTTTTCTTTATTAAAAATAACTTTTGATACACAAAGAGACAGACAACTAATAGTCATCTGTCTCTAAAATTAAAATGAAAGATTATATATAGAGGCAATGTCATTTATTGACATTTCCGTGTCTTTCATATTGAATTAACCATTGCTTTAAGCACCTAAGTTGATGATAGCTCCTTTGCCAGTGAAAGTAGCAGAGAAAGTAGCATTCTCACCAGTATTGGCATTAGTAGTCAATGAAGTGATGATAGCTTTTCCTTTATATCCCTTAGATGAGGTATATGTCCATGCATCTGGTCTGTCATCTGTAGCTGTGCCATCTAAGTCAAGACCATTAGGATTGTAGTTCTCTGCATATCCAAACAGAATATCAACTTCTGACTTAGTAAGCATTGCATTAAACAACTCATCATATGCATCTTCTGTGTAAAGGTTCTCTGTTGTAGCTTCCCATGTGATGTTTCCAATGTCAGAAGCACCCCAGAATCCGTGGTCTTTTGATGAGATGTCTACTGTATTACCTGTGACTGTCAATGTATGAGAAGTAGCAAAAGCTAAAGCTTTACCATCTTTGAATATCATCAACTCATCACCTTTGATTATATTATTAGCTGCCATTGTATTTTAATGTATATTTTTATCTTGTTTTGTATTGGAAAGTCAATTCTTGGATATAAGCATCTTCCATTGTTGACTCTTTTACAGACAATAGCCTTATTGGATCTATAGTCATATATTGTGTCTTCATACCTTTTGACTCTAAAGCATTCCTTACTGCATTAGCCACTTCCAAAGAATTGACATAATCATCTGACACGCATACTACATCTAATGTCACCTGATTGTCAGTGAGCAAGTCTTTAGTGTATGTTGGTGTCAGTCCTGTTCTTGAATAGACAATGAAAGGGAATGTTATTTCTTCTTCTTTGCCTGTCTCAGGATTGACTTTCAACTTAGCTAACAAAGGAAATATCTTATCTTCTAAGCCAAGTTCCTTCAATTCTGAATTATTGTCTAATGCTTGATATATGTATTTTGTAGATAGTATTGAGTTATCCATAGAATGCTTTCTCTATATATTTCTCTAAAGCTAAGTCCATTGCTTTGATTGCTTCAGGCTCTGCTGCATTGATTCCTGCTGCAAAGAATCCATTGTATTTTGACAATGTGCCTAAATATCTCTTTTTCTTCAATTGCTTGCCATTCACCTTTGTCTGGTATCTTTTCTTAGATGATTCAAAGAACCTCAACCTATATGTGCCAGAACCTTTCTTTCTTGTACCAAGTATATGTGTCTTAATAGAACCATTTGATGGCTTTGAAGACCTTATAGCATCTATCAACCTGTCTGTAAAATTAGAGTTCTTTGATGTTACTCTCAAACCTGTGGCCTTCACTGCATCTTTAACAGACTTCCTTTGCACACTTGCTCCTTTCCTAAGAGCACTTTTCTCTGCTCTTTCCATTGTCTTAAGCACATTCTGTAAAGAATCATGCAAACCAAAGTCTTCTATTATGAATTTTGCGTTACTCATTTATCAACTCTGTCTCTACCTGTAAATTGTTGTATACTTTGTTTGGCTCAACACTAAGAACTCTGTAGAATTTGCCATTGAACTTAATCCTACTTTGCTCTGTTATGGGCACATAACTTCTAATTATGAATGTCTTGTTTTGTGCAAAGAATATCTCATTATTCTCGTTCTCTCTATTTCCAGAGTTCCACAATACTGCTGCCCTTGTAGGATAATATAATTCATAGTCAACTTTAGTATCACCAAAATCTGTCTTGGTTATTACTGGTTTGTATATGAATACCTTTTCTTTAAGAAGTCCTGCTTTCATTTTAGTTGTAGTGTCTGTATAATTTTTGCAAATAGAATACGCTGTCAGGAATCTCCATAGTATCACTACCTCTGTTGTTGTAGAAGTATTCTACTAACATCTTCATTGCATGCATCAAAGGGGCAGGCATATAGCTATTGTTCTTCTCTACAACATCAGCCAAGTCACAGTCAATTTGCTGCTCTACTATGTCCTCAGCAGTCTCTCCTAAAGCTTCTAAGTATGCATCATCATCTGTGAAGTCAGCATCTATGACTAATTGCCTTTTTATGTCTGTCAATGTCAAATATCTCATTGTTTTGCTGTGTTGTTTTATTTGAAGAAAAGGAGAGATTTGCCCTCCTTTTCTTATATGTCTATTTCTTATTCTCCTATTTGTGCGAATGCAAGTCCTGCTTCTCTAGTGATTGCTTCATCAAAGTAAGCATTGATGACCAAACGTACACAACCATTGATTGCTTGTGTGTACTCATCGATAGTGATTTCAACGTCACCCCAGCTACCAACTACGATGTTTGAGAAATCACCATATACAAATCTGTCATCTTCTACATTAGATGTGACTACAATAGGTGTTCCATCAACTTCACCACCTTCAAGGACTAATTGAGTTGATTTGCTTGACTTAGCCATTGCTCTAAGAGCAGCTTTAGCTCCAGTTGAAAGCAAATATTTCATCTCACCACTGAAGTTAGCATTCTCTACAGTAGCTTCTAAGTCGCATAAGTCTTCAAATGAGCTAACACTTGTAAGAGTCTTTCCATTGAAGATTCCTGCAGGTTTGTTAGCGTCACCAGCAGCTTTACCTAAAATAGTAGCTTCAAGTTTGTCATTCAATGCATTGACAATGTCTCTGCGGATAGCAGCTTCTACACCAATAGTGTCTTGTACTAAAAGTTGCTTTGAAATATCAACATAAGCAGAAAGACGCTTTGGAGTAAGCTTGACTGTAGTGAATGAGTTAGAAGTAGCACTAGCTGCACTGATTTCACCTACCCAACCTACATTTGATTTACCCATGATAGGTATTTGTACATCACCATGAGGAAGTCCAGGATAGAATCTTACACCTAATTGAGCTAATACAGAATTAGCATACAAAGGTTCTAAGATACCTTGAATCTCAGTTTCAATAACTTCATCATGCACACCATTTTCGCCTTGTACTTGAACGGCTCTAGTCTCAGCAGGAATAGTTATATTCTTAATGTTGTTTTCAAGAGCATTTCTAATCTCTTTTACTAAGCTTGTGTTTTTCATTTTATTGTTTCTAGTATTTTTTTCTTCTTTCTTTGTTTCAGATGCTAATTCTTTCTCTAATGCATCTAGTTCTTTCTTTCTTTCTTCAATCTTAGACTTAATGTCATTGAACTTCTCTTGCTCTTCATCAGTCATTTCTCTGACTTCTTTCTTGCAAGCATCAATCATAGAACGACACTCTTTCTTCAATTGACAGATAGAATCTTTAAGTAATATTGTGTTGTTCATATATAAGTTAGCTCTAATATATTTTAGATTTTGCATAAGTCTTCTATCTCTTTCATTTTTGAGTCCAGTTTGTCAAACAACTCTTGCTTTCTAGCTTCTTCTATTGCTTCTTTCTCTTTTTCTTCTAGCTCTCTAGCTTCATCTAAAGCTCTTTGTGATACAGAAGTAGCATCATATGCGGGACTAAATACTGGACTTACATCAAAAATAGCAGATATCTTATTGATTGTCCTATATGTGATACCATCTCTACGCTCCCATTTTTGGGCTTCTTTGTCATTCCAGTCTACTGCAAAAGCAAAGCTGGAACCAGTCATCTCACCTCTCTCTATGTGCTCTAACAACTCATCACCTAA
>Ga0247611_10001948_pt1 | contig 35163 bp, 66 predicted proteins | sample 177DNAGHGhighgp2_FD_192422 | JGI IMG/M metagenome (GOLD analysis project Ga0247611, IMG submission 192422) | Sheep rumen microbial communities from Palmerston North, Manawatu-Wanganui, New Zealand - 1770 DNA GHGhigh gp2 | ecosystem: Host-associated > Mammals > Digestive system > Stomach > Rumen... | reverse complement strand
AAGCAGTGAGAATCTGCACCGTATCCGAAAGGCGGTTGGTTAATAGCTCTAAGACAGATGTAGGAAATTTATTTAAATCTAAAGAAGTTAGTTACTTACAAATTTAACAATTAATTATGATTACAGTAGAATTAAACAAAAAGAATGAAAACCCATTTTTTGGGTGTAGTAACTGTTTGAAACTTTTTGAACAGTCATCAGGTACTGTAACTTATTCTATGCTCGATGCAGCATGGAAAGAAGTTGCACAAGACCTAGAAAAGAAAAAGATGTTCTTCTCTATATTATTCTCTATTGGAGATATTACAGGAAGACAGCATAATATCTTTGGTAGGAAAAAGATAGATTCTGGTGGTAATGCCAACAGAGATTCTTTCAACACCATTTTCCATTGGTTGTGGAGAACTAATAAGAATCAATTCATTAAGTTCATGAACGCACAGTTGTTCAATGAATATACTTGTTTTGATTTCTTATTCCAGAATCGTGTTCAGACCAAGGGCTCAAAAGTATTGAATGTGTTCTCTGCTTACAACGATCCTGAATATAAGGAAGCTCTTCTTAACTATGTGTATTCTGTTATCAATGGTACCAATCCATTTAACAAGATGCTCGTAGCTAAGTTCTTGACTATTCCTCGTACATCTAAACGTAAAGGTCATAAGAAGATGTTGCCAGAAACACATCGTATTATGGCTGAAAAGAGAGAGTTCTTAGAAAAACTTTCTAATTTGATGGGATGGGATATTCGCTTCTTAAAGGGATATCGTGATTGGAGAAGACAATACAATGGCGAATTGGAATCTGTTCTTTTCTCTACTGGTAAGATTAATGAATTTACTAAAGATGAATTCATTAGTTGGTTCGATAAGCTTCCAGCACAGGCTCGTTTCCGTGTAAAGAATCGTATTCTTTATTCTGTAATAGAAAAGACCGATGCTTTAAGTAGTACTCCTAAATGGGCTAAGTTCCAACCTTGGCTTAAAATGTGGGAAGCTTTGAAGGAGGAAAAACAGCAGGAACAGAGAATTCTTGAAGAGAAAGTTCGTCAAGGACAAGCTACTGATGAAGATAAGATTAAACTTCAGAAAGTAAAGAAGGAAGCTAAAGTTACAACTGGTGCTGTCAACTTTAATGAATTGTATCAATCAATTCTTAATGGTAGTGTAGACAAGTTGAAACTTGAATCATTCATTCAGAATAAAGTCAATTTACCTTACAATAGTTTGGTAATTATTGACGACTCTGGAAGTATGCGTGGTGCTCCGTCTAACTTTGCGAGGTTTATTGCTTCAGTGTGTCTTGTTAAGAATCCAGATGACGATGCTCGTAATCTGATTGGATTCTTTAATAGCAATTCTCACTGGCACAGTTTCATTGATCAAACTTCTTCTCGTAAGAACAGTCTTCTTAGAACTCAAATTGCTCAAACTAATCATAAACCATTAGTTGATCCAAAGTTGAGTTTCTATGATAACTATCAGAGAATTAGTAAGTTCTGTGAAGCTGTTTATCAAGGTGGTGGAACATACATTACAAGTATTCCTAGAGGATTGGAGTATATCATTCATGAGAATCCAGATATGCTTGATACTCTTAAGGAATATCCTGTATGGACAATTTGTTCGGACGGTGATCTGAACAATAGCTATAATGCTAAATCAAGTATGTTAGAGTTCCAGAATGACTGTCGTCGTATTCTTGGATTTGTTCCATTTGTAGTAATGATTGAAATTTATCGCTATGGACAACCTTCAATTAATCATTTTGAAGGAATTGAGAATATGATGTATATTCCAGGAAATCCTGCTCAGATTGAACAGTTCCTTACCAACTTTAAGGATATGGACATCTTTGATGTTTATACTCCATTATTAAGTCTCTATAGAAGCAATAGGTATGAACTCGTGAGAGCAAATACCATTTGATTTTTAATAAGCATCACAACTAGAGGAGGTTCGACTCCTCCTCTAGTTTCTAATTAGGATACTTACAATACTAAATCGCTAGTAAGCAATCAACTTTTAATTGATCACATTTAGTATCCTTTTTAACAAATTTTAAATTTGAAATAAAAATATGAAAAATAAATTAAATGTACTCTTGGCTTTAAGAGAGAAACTTGCAAACCGTTATGCACAAATGAATGGAGATTACACTTCATTCTTTAAAAATAAACAGGGAGCTTTTCAAGGAGTATTAAAGACACATAGTCCTCTTGATGGCTATGCAGTAGATCCAACTAAAGTTGCAAACACAAGAATTGTAACTACCGTTAATGAGAAGATGAATTGGTGGTTGAAAGAAGCACTTGATTATTTCAATACTGCTCTTTCAATTGAAGCATCAAATGGTGAAGGTGCTCCCACAGTTCCTCTTGTATTTGATGGTAAAGAGTATGGTCCATTCCCAGCAACAGTTCTTCTTCGTCTTCGTGGAATTGTAGAAAGCGATAAGCTTGCTCAAATGCTTGGAGCAATTCCTGTAAGAGAGGAAACCAAGATTTGGTATCCTTCTACTGATGAAGATTATCAGAAGAGAGGTAACATCTTTGAGACAGAACGTCAAGAAGGTGAAACTCGTACAACTGAGACTCACGATGAAATCTTAAAAGATTGTAATCTGGATCCTCAGCATCTTCCTAGCAACTATAAGGCTGTTGTTACTCAGATTAAGAAGACTGTAAAGACTGGTGATTATACCACTCAGTTCTTCACAGGTGAATGGACACATCAACAGAGAGCAAATCTCTTGAAGAGACGTTCAGAACTTCTTGATGCTATCAACATTGCCCTTCAAAAGGTAAATGATAGAGAAGCAACTGAGTGTAACGTTGATGATCTCTTTAAACATCTTATTTATGGATAAAAGAAATTAAAAATAAATAATTGACCTTAGCTTTAGACTCACTAGTACCCTAACGTTTGGGTATTTAGCTTTACAAAATCCTAGATAGTTAGCATTAATGTCGTGGTCAAAAGCATTAGTTAGGTTGATTACTGTATATTACTTACCTTGACGACTATATACAGTCCTAATATCGTAAGTTCGAATCTTACTAGCCCCTCCATCACAGGCGCACTGAAGAAGGTTCAGCATTCCCGAAGTAAAATGTGTGAAATAGCTTTTATTAGAGGAGCTTCCCCACAGAGGTTGTAATCTAATATTTGGGGCTATAGTATAGTGGTTAATACATTAGGTTAGTTTAGCATTAGATTAAAGAGGTAAAATGTAATATATAAATGTCTATGGATTAGGTAGACGGATTTGTCACTAATCCTAGGGGAAGTAGATCAGCGGTAGATCAATAGTCGCCAAAACTGTGTGTCGTTGGTTCGAATCCAACCTTCCCTGCTATAGAGAGGTATGCGAATTGGTATAGCAGTTTAGAATTCTAGGAAATAAATGTTTGGGAGTTCGATTCTCTCCCTCTCTACTTAATAAGTTACTTACAATATCAAAAATCAGCTTTGTAAGCCGTGTGTCACTGGTTCGAATCCAGTTTTTAGGGGTGTCCCCTGAAATAGCTCAGTCTGGTTTAGAGCAACGTATTTATCAAGTAACTTTTTTTAAAAAAAACTAAATTAATAAAACATATAAGATACTTACAAAAATATAACTACATTAGCTCATTTGGTAGAGCATAAGAATGAGGCTCTTAGTGTACTTGGTTCGATCCCAAGATGTAAATCATTTAGTATCTTTATTTTGGAGGGATTAAAATATTGGTGAAACGAGTATATTTTTATATACTTACAATATCTTCAATTCAAGTAAAAAACTTTGCGTAAAAAAGTATAATGTTGGTTCGATTCCAACTCCCTCCACTAATCCAAACTAACAGCGATATTGAAGTGTGCGTCCAGATAATATGCAACTAAACGTAGGTAGTTCTTATAGAATCTGTAAAATATTAGGATAACACGCGCCTATAACAAAGAAAGAAACTGTTGCCGATCGGGGTTTGGATTAACTTGGCCGGGTAACTCAATAAAAATTGATTCTAGTAATTTTATTTAGTTACTTACAATAACATAATTTCAAAAAGGTTAGAGTATTTGTATGTTAAACAAAGTGTTATGGGTTCGATTCCCATCCCGGCTACCAAGTCGTGAGACTTTATGTCATTATAATAAATGACCATCTTTGAAGTTAACATTATTAATGACAGCCCGGAAAAACGGGCATTTTGGGCGAGTAGTGAAATGGTAATTTTCTAGTAACTACTCTGTTACTTACAATATCATAATTTAAATTCAAGGTAAACACGTAAGTTTTTGGTACTTAAAATTCCAGGTTCGAGTCCTGGCTCGCCCACAAATAATTATATGTCTGTTGTGAAATAGAATAGAACTGTTATTTAATTTTTGTTTTTAAGTGGTTTAGTTTTTTTAGTTTTAAGTTATTTAGTCCTCAGTGGAGGACTTTATGATGGATTAGTGTAGTGGTAGCACACAGAATAATTTGATAGAAAGCTAGTATCTTTTAGATATTTACTATATCAAAAAATTCTTTTAAACGCAATCCAAGCCTGAAGCGGAGGTTCGATTCCTTCATCCATCTCTATGGGCGAGTAGTTAAACGGAACTAGTATTCGTTTGAGTACTTACAATATCATAATTATTAACGCAAATTTGTCACATTTGAAAATAGGGGTTCGACTCCCCTCTCGCCCGCAATAACACACTGAAGTGCAGTAGTATAACCTTTTAGGCTCTGCAGAGCAGGTTCAATACGTAGTGAATCAAAAAGTATAAACATAGTTTTTGGGAAAAGTCTGCGAAAGTGTGTTATCTGCCAACAAACGGTTATTTAATATTGATTATGATAAGTTGAAATACTTTTATAATAGCCGCTGATATTATAAATAGTAATTAATATTTTAGCAGAAGTTCGATTCTTCTGGTTGGCACAATTATAGGATACTTACAAAAATGTATTATACACTGATGGTTCGATTCCATCTTTTGGCTCCATTTTTGCCAGAATCGCTCAATGGTAGAGCATCAAATTTGTAATTTGACGTAATTTTATAGTATCCTTTTTTATTATAATTTATTATTTAATAATATGAAATTAGAATTAATTATTTGGTTATGCGTATGTGGAATAATACTTATTACCACATTATGGTTAGGTATTCATTATCTAGATGAATGGAAAGAAGGATTAATAAAGGTTGCAAAGTATGAAGTTGATCCAAGTGATAGTTATTATAAAAAAGACGCTCCCGGAGCAAAAGTTCAGGTAAAAATTTCTTTACCTATATGGATAATCAGTTTTATTATTTCATTTGCATTCTTGATAATAATCGCTATGGTGTTAATTTAATATGGAACAAATTTATTACGGAATTGCCATAGTAGTATATGGTACTTTTATTATCCGATTTATCCTTAGTTGTATTGGCGGAGATTTCGATGTTGACATGGATGTTGATACTGATTTGGATTTAAGTGATGTTGTATCTTTTAAAGGTGCTACTCATTTCTTAATGGGAATGTTTGGTTGGTTATCAGTTAAAGGATTCATAACTCATAATATTCAATGGTATGATTATCTTATTGGATTTATACTTGGAATAATATTTGTAGTAATATTATTTTATATTTATAAATTTATGATGAAGTTAGAATCTAAACCTACAATATTATTTGGTGAGGATTTAATTGGACATCAAGGAACCGTATATCTTAAAGAATATGAAGATTTAGATACTGGATGGAAACATTATATCATTACTGTGAATAATGGAAATGGTACAGTAGAATTATCTGCAATATCTACAAAAAGTTTTCGTACTGGAGATTCTATTACAATTTTTGATTTTGAAAACTCTTATTATTTAATTAAATAATTATTATGACAGTAACAACATTAATTGTGGCCGGAGTGATTGTTCTCCTTGTAATTCTAACAATCATTGGACTTTTATCGCGTTATCGCAAATGTCCTAGTGACCAACTTTTGGTTGTGTATGGTAAAGTAGGTGGAAAGTCTGCTGCTAAGATGTATCCTGGTGGTGGAGTATTTGTATGGCCTATAGTTCAGGATTATAAAACTATGTCCATGAGACCTTTCCAAATTGGTTCATCTGTTGAAGGACCTGATAAGAATTTGATTCAGACTCAGGTAAAGGTAGCTTTGACTACTGCTATTTCACAGGATCCAACCATTCAACAAAATGCTGCGACTCGTTTCTTGAGTGCTAGTGTAAGTGATGTACAGAGTCAGTTGAAGACCATTCTTGATGGTGGTATAAGATTGATTATTGCATCTATGTCAGTAGAGGAGCTTAACTCCGACCGAGACGCCTTTAAGACAAAGGTAAATGAGATTCTTGGTAATGAGTTAGCTAAAGTAGGTTATGATATTACTAATATCAATATCCAGGAAATTACTGATAATCAAGGCATTCTGAAGAATCTAAGTAAGAAGAAGGAGACTGATGCTCGTGCACAATCTGAAGCTGATATAGCTGATAAGGAGAAGGATGGAGCTATTAGAAAGGCAAACATTCAGAGAGATCAGGAGATTCAGGTAGCAACTGCTGATAAGGAAAGAGAGACTACTGTATCTCAGACTAAGCAAGAACAAGCTGTTCGAGTAGCAGAAATTGAGAAAGAACAGGAAACTCAGATTGCTGAAACTCAGAAGGCTAAGGAGGTTCAATTGTCTGAAATTGAGAAGGATAAGCAGACTGGTATCGCTAATCAGAAGGCTCTTCAAACTGCAGCAGTAGCAAATGCTGAAGCAGATGCTGAATCTAAGAAAGCAGAAGCAGAAGCACGTAAGATTTCCGCTGTAGCAGAACAAGAAGCAATTGCAGAATCTTCTAGAGCTGAATCTGAAGCTAAACAGCGTAAAGCTATTGCAACAGCAGAAGCAGATGCAGAAGCAACTGAAAACGAGAAGGAAGCTCTCAAACAGACTCGTATTGCACAAGCAAATCAACAGAAGGAAGCTGATATTGCTAAAGCAACTCAGGAGAAAGAAGCAAAGAAGGCTGAGTATGAGTCTGCTAAGCAGATTCGTAAAGCTAAAGCTGACCAGGATGCTGGTGTAGCAGAACAGAATGCAAAGATTCTTGTTGCTCAAGCACGTGCAAAAGCAGGTCAAGCTGAAGCTGATGCTGACAAGACTGTACAGGTTGCAAAGATTGAAGCAGATATGCAAGCTGCTAAGACTAAGCAAGAACGTCAGTTAGAAGTTAATGAAGCTGAAGCACTTGCTACTGAAGCTAAGTTGAATGCTGAACAAGTTGTTCCAGCAGAACAGGCTAAGAAGAAGATTATTATCGAAGCTCAAGCTGTTAAGGAGCAAGCTGTTCTTGAAGCAGAAGCTGAGAAGCAGCGTATTCTTAAAAAGGCTGAAGCAGATGCAGAAAAAGTTCGTCTACAGATGAACGCTGAAGCTGAGGGTATTAAGAATAAGAAGCTTGCTGAAGCTGAAGGTCAGAAAGCTCTGTTGTTTGCAGAAGCAGAAGCTCTTACTAAGAGAGAAATGGCTCCTGCGCTCGCTCTGCAGAAGATGGTTGAATCCTTTGGCGGTAATCCTGACCTCCTTGTTCAGTACAAGATGGTTGACCAGTATAAGGGTATTGCTGAGGCTCAGGCTCATGTGCTTGAACATATTCAGCTTGGTAATGTTACCGTATATGGTGACAGTAATACTGGAGCACAAGTTGCTAAGAGTTTCGTTGAGAACTTCTCACCTGCTCTCGATATTATTAATAAGGGATTCGGCAAACAGTTCGGACAACTCTTTGATAAAGAGAAGAAAGAAAAGCAATTGCCAACTTCAGAAGAGAAGAAAGATGAAACTTTTGAAGAAGTCAATTAATTTCCTATAAATTAAAAAAATTAAGATACTTACAATAACATTCTGTATGAATGAATTGCGGGTTCGATTCCCGTCTTACCTTATGGTATGTGGTGGAATGGTAAACACGAAACACTTGAAATGTTTTTTCGAAACAAATAAATACTAAAGTATCTTTATTATATGCAGGAGATGGTGTAATTGGATAACACAACGTAATTATTAGTATCACACGATACTTACAATATCATTTAATATTGCTTTTGGTGCCGTTAATGAGTGGTTCGAGTCCCTCTCTCCTGCCAGTTTATTCAATTAAATATAAATAAAATATTAAAATTATGGGAAAAAGTAAAGGTTCATTAGTAGTTCGTCAAAGAGCTGCTTTAAAAAGATTGGAGGCTGCTTATGAAAAATTTAAAGCAGCTGGTGAAGATAAGAAACCTTGGGATTCAACCCGAAATGGTTTTCCTGTTCACCACAAAGGTAGAAGTTATAATGAAGAATGCGAAAGAATGAAGAAAGAAATTTCTATTTTAAAAGATAAAATTTCCAAGGTTCATATTTAACATCTTTTAACTATAACATCTAAAAATAAAAAAATAAATTTAAAACTCTAAGATACTTACAATTTTTATTTAGACTTCGCTTTAATTTTGAAAAAACATGATAAAAAATAAATTTTTAAGTATCTTTTTATGCGACAGTGGTGGAATGGTGTACACAAGGGACTGGACTAATGACTATAATTTAGTCTAAACATAGGTTGCTATGGCGAGAAATCCCATAGTAGAATCTCCCTAAAACGGTGGAAGTCCTAGTTAAAATTGAAGACCCTTAGTACTTATAAAGGAAAGTGGAATACGGTTTCAATGGCTTGCAGCAAACGTAAACTGCATCTGAAACAATAAGGAAGGATAATACCGTGCTAAGTTGAAGAATTTACTTAATATATTGAATAAGTAATGGGAGTGAATAGACTTATACCTAGTCTATATTCTTCATAAACGTGTAGAGAGTATATAGGAGATACCTAAGTTGAAATTGGGTAGCATCTGAAAGATTGTGTTTCGCTAGTAAGCAATCACCCAACTTGCAAGAATTTCAATATGGTAAAGATGTATTCCAGACTACAACAATCAATGATCCTCCTTTATTGGACTGGGGAAGGTAAATCCTTCTTGGTTGGCTATGGTAACATAGTGTGGTAAGTAAAATCCCTCAGGTCTGTAAAAGATCTTGCGGGTTCGATCCCCGCCTGTCGTACAATGTCGTGATGACATACTGTTCAAATTGTTTTAACTCGTTAGCTACTCACGAGGTGTAAAGTAGTAGCAAATTGGGGCTTGGCGTATCGGTGGCGCACAAGATTTTGGCTCTTGTTAGACATGTTCGACTCATGTAGTCCCAACATTAAGTTACTTACAATATTATTAATAGTTAACAATACTTAAATAAGTATCAGCGGTTCGAATCCGTTATTTTCCGCGCTTTGGAAGATTAGCATAGTGGTTAATGCAATTAATTTAAAGTAACTTTTTATACGATCATAGCTCAGTTGGCTAGAGCAATAGATTTTTAATCTATGTGGCCTGGGTTCGAGTCCCAGTGGTCGTACAAATAAACCTAATACCGAGAGCAACGATCCTTATATTAAATATCCGGATGAAAACTAGTTGATATATGTGAGTCGGGTCGGTTAGTTTAGCATAAGTCGAAAGTTTATGTGAAGAGTTTAGGTTTATTTAATTAATATCCGGGGTGAGTGAAACAGTTTACACGCTAGTCTCATAAGCTAGAAACATCAGGCGCGACTCCTGAACCCCGAACAATTATTCCTCTTTTTGTTAGTTTTGGCATAATAAGATACTTACAATAATAAAATGATGTTTAACTCATTTGGTTAGAGTATTTTCTTAGGAAGAAAAGTGTAACAAGTTCGAGTCTTGTAATATCAGCCAGAAGTATCTTAAATCGTCGGTTCGTCTAGTTGGTTAGGACGTCAGGTTTTCATCCTGGAGATCAAGGGTTCGAATCCCTTACCGATGACTTAGTCCAAGCAATAAATCTGAGCTTGTAAAATAAACGAGAAGTTCTTGCAGTTATAACTATAAAGCTGTACGTTTTTAGAGAAAAATAACTCTTTTGTTTTTTAAAGTAAAGAAAACAAAAATAAATTCCTGAGAAATCAGTAGAATCTTGCTATAATATTAATGACTACACAATATTATGTAAAAAGCAAGATTATTTCGGGGAGTTTGAGCATGGTTAAGCTCAATTGTATTTAGTATCTTATACTTGATACTTATAAACTCTTAATTTACAATTTCTGGGATACAATCCAGAAGTGCAAGTTCGACTCTTGTACTCCCCGCTGCTCCAACCATAGAATATAGGTTGTAAAAGAATTTATTCCGACTTTGATAGTTGAACAGTAACTATCCCTTAGAAGAACAAACACGCTTTGGCGAGGGACGACCTAAATGTGTTCCAATAGTTTTACTATTGTAGAATCTCGAAATAATATTATTCAATGAGCATATAGGAATATATTAAGAATCGAGATTATTTTTAGGGGTCATAGTATAAAGGCTATTATTTTAGATTTGCATTCTAAGGATTTGAGTTCGATTCTCAATGGCTCCACTATTTCTTTTCTGTAACATAGGATACTTACTAAACTATATTACAATTTTATAAGGTTAAAATGTTTACACTTAGTATCCTTTGTTGGTCCTGTAGCTCAACTGGACAGAGCAAGAGATTTCTAATCTCTAGGTTGGGGGTTCGAGTCCCTCCAGGATCACTATAATCTATACTAGATAAGATTAAAAATGATAGTTTACCATAATAATAGTACTGCATAGAGAGCGATTCTAGTTAAGCTCTCAATGGGATTTAGGTCAAACGGTTAAGATGTCTGCCTGTCACGCAGCACGGAGCGGGTTCAACTCCCGTAAGTCCCGCACCTATCGTTAGGAACCATTAGCGATATAAAATAAATGTTCCCGTTGGTTTGTTATTTATACACGTTAAATAAGAAAATAACTAGGTGTCAATCCCTGAGAGAATTGTGTTTTGGAGAAACCCAGTTAAAAAACACATTGGGCGGAGGTATAGTAGAAGCTAGAATATACTATACAACGATGATGTCTGGTAAACATCATCTTTTTAATGAACTATCGTAATAGAAATGATAGAGATACTTACAATAATACAATTTACATTTAATTAGCTCATTTGGATAGAGCAATAGTTTGCTAAACTGTGTGTAGTTGGTTCAATTCCAACATTAATTGTTTTTAGTATCTCCTTTTTGTCTTGTGGTGTAGTGGTCAAACATATCTGATTTACATTCAGCAGATCCTTGGTTCGAATCCAAGCAAGACAACTATTATTTTATAGAAAGGGGAAATTCAGTCTTTATAGATTGGATTTCCCCTTTATTTTTTTATTAATAACAAATAAAACATATGAAGAGCATTAAAGAAAAGGCAGAAGAGTATGCAAGGGATTACTTGTTTAGCCCATTGCCGCAAAGAGCACCCAATATTCATTTTGAGGCAGGTGCAAATTATGTGCTTGAAGAGATAGATAAACTTGTTAAGTTCAATAGATGGGCAGCACAAGATTTGTATGAATTGATTGAACAACTAAAGAAATAAGACTATGAAATGTAAGGATTGTACAATGGACTGCCCCTATAGGGCATCTGACGGAGAAAAAGAATGTGAGTATCAAAACCACATAATACGAGTTCCAGATGAATGGCAGGGCGTAAGAATACAAGCAGCAATCGCAGCCATGCAAGGGGTTATGAACTTTATTGACCCTAATGACTATAATAAGGAAACAATAGCTAAACTTGCAGTTGAGCAGGCTGATGCACTTATTGAAGAACTTAAAATAAGGCTATGAAAAAAATTATCTTATTAGCATTTCGTAAATACCTTCATTGGAAATGGCAAAGAAGATGGAATAAGGCTTGGAAACGTGCTGAAAGAAGAGCAAAAAAGTGTTATTACGAAGATATATCTTCTTCTAATCCTTGGAATTATTTTTATGAAAAACTTAGAGAATTAAAGAAATGAAGAAACTAATATTATTAGCACTTGCCGCCTTGGTGATGGCGGGGTGTAGATATAGAAGTACTGGTGTAAACATTATAGAAGCCAGTAATGCTGTAATAATAGTTGATAAGCATACTTTGGATAGTTGTGAATATTATCCCTATTATGGTCACAAAGGCAACTGCCGCTTCTGCAAGGAACGCAGGAAAAAGGAATTGAAAGAGTTAGTTGAACAATTAAAAAAGTAAATATGTTAATAGCAGCAATATTTTGTATTACAATAGGTATAATACTTAGAATCCTTGGCGAATATCCTATGTTAGATATATTTATATGTTTCATAGGTGCAGTATTATTTTGTTTTTACCTAAATTCTGATACTCCTACAGCAATGGATGTTTATAAAAGTAAAACAACTCTTGAAATTACTTATAAAGATGGTGTACCTGTGGACAGTGTAGTAGTATTTAAAAATAAAGAGAAATAACTATGGCAATAATTAAGAAAGAAAAAGCCCTTGATGTCATAAGACAGATGGTGACTGACGGACAGGTTTCGCAAGAGGTAGCCGAGAAGTATTTCCCCGAACTCAAAGAGAGCAAAGAAAGTGAAGGTGAGAGAATAAGAAAATGGTTAATCTGTTATTTCAAAGAGGTGTGTGATAATGTTTCTGAAAAGGAAAAGAAAGGTATTATTACTTGGCTTGAGAAGCAAGCTACACCACAAGTAAGAACTGGTATTGAATGGGTAAATACTATAGATAATGCTTGTGACAAGCGATATGCAGAGGAATATGCACATGGAGAGTATTGTCATGAACAATCCTTTAAGTGGGGATTTCAAGAAGGTGTTGATTGGCTTGAAAAGCAAGGTGAGCAGAAAGAAACACTTTGTGATAAATGCAAGAAAGCACAACCTTCCCACTCTTGTCAAGATATAACAACATTAGGAAGATGCGCCGTTGAACATAAACAGAAGTCCGCTGATAAGGTTGAGTTGAAGTTTCATGAGGGTGATTGGGTTACAAGTGATGGTGAATCAGTATTTCATGTCATGATTGATAATAACATGTATCAATTAGAAACATTAGAAGGGACATCATGTCATTTTTCATATGAAATTATAGAAAGGAAATTTCGCCCTTGGACAATCCAAGATGCAAAAGATGGTGATGTGCTTGTAGATGAAGATAATAATATAGGCATCTATAAAGAAATAGAAGGCCTTTATTGGAATTCTTATATCTATCTTGGATGTGATGGCAAACTTCGAGGTTTTAGTATTGGTGGTAGTCATAAACAAGCTAATACTCGTCCAGCCACCAAAGAACAGCGTGATACTTTCTTTGCTAAAATGAAAGAGGCTGGCTATGAGTGGGATGCTGAGAAGAAAGAGTTGAAGTATATTGACAATGAAGAAGTCAATGGTGAAGACTACGGAATTGACAGCCTTTGGCACGCCCAAAGAATCCTTGAAAAGACTCTTAGCAAAGTGGATGGCTACCAGTCCGATGATGGTATCTTGGAACATAAGTGTGCCATTTCCGCTGTCAAGAAACTCTATGAGCAGAACCCTGCTTGGAGTGAAGAGGATAAGGATATATTGTTTCGAACTATAAATGATTTGAAGTTCCTTAGATACACTATAAGCATAGACCCAAAATATGCTGTCAATATTATTGATACGGAACGTGAGATTAATTGGCTCAAATCTCTTAAAGATAGAATACAACCACAACTAAAGCAAGAATGGAGTGAAGAGGATGAAAACAACATTTTATTTCTGACTTCTATTATTGAAGAATGTTTTAAAGACAAAGAAAAAATCACTCTATACAGTGATACTGTTTGTGCTAATTTTACCAAAGAGGATGTTATTGATAGGCTCAAATCACTCAGACCTCAGTCACACTGGAAGCCGAGTGATGAGCAAATGGATGCTCTTCGTTATGTTACTAACTTTGATTATGGAGGGCATAAAGCCACCTTAGTGTCACTCTATGAGCAATTAAGGAAACTAACAGAGAAATAGTTATGAAAAAAGAAAGATATATTGTAGAAATAGAAATGCCTGAGGGTGATGCTGCATCTTCAATGTATATTCACGATGTTATACAAAGCGATTGTGATATTGAAGATGAAGGCAGATGGAAAGTATCTGTAAAAGAGTATTGGAAGCCAACTGAAGAGCAGGTGCTAGCAATAAACACAGCTATTAATGTCCTTGGTAAAGGTACTCTTAATGGGAAACAGCTAATAGAATTATACCAAGATTTAAAGAAACTTTGAATTATGACACAAGAAAACAAAGATTTACTTTTGCGTGATTTAAGTGCAAGGTTGCCGTATGGATTTATTGTTCATAGGTACAGCGATAATGTGGATATTAAGATTAATACTATTGATGATTTTAGTCATTTTTTAGAGTATTCAAATGACGAAAAGTTTAAGCCTTATCTCCGTCCGATGTCAAGTATGACAGAGGAAGAAAGAAAAGAGTATAAGCATCTTATAGCATTTAGTGGTAGTCCTGTTGGAGCAGCAAATTTGGTAGATTGGCTTAATAAGAAAAGGTTTGATTATCATACAGATGACGAAGGTAAAACAATGATTGAAAAAGGTATTGCTCTCGAAGTGCCTGAAGGAATGTATTAATTTTTATTAATTATGGAGATTACAATAAATAATTTGAATAAAGCTATTACAGCTTTACGACAATGTGCAAAAGAAAATAAAGACCGAACCACTGATACAGGTAATATTCGTGTGTCTGACCTATGTAATGACGTTGCAACATATCTTGAGAAAGAATGGAAAAGCATAAAACAAGCGTCAGAAGAGTTAGAAAAATATGGCAAAAGGTATAAAACAGAATAAAGTATGACGCAAGAAGATAAAGAACTACTTTTAAAGGATTTAAGAGCAAGAGTGCCTTATGGAGTAAAATTTAAAGCTGAGGATGAAGAATGCATAAGAGTAATTCATTATATAAAGGATGAGGAGGTTTATATAAGGGAATATCGAAATCTTCCTTATTGGATAGACACTATTAAACCTTATCTTCGCCCAATGTCAAGTATGACTAGGGAAGAACTGTATGAAGTTCAAGAAATATTAGGCAAAGGTGTTGAAATCCATGATGTTTTTATATCCATTGTTGATTCTTCAATAAATACATTTTCATATCTTGAATTGCAAGCAGTATTTGATTGGCTTAATGCTCATCATTTTGACTATCGTGGACTCATTGAAAAGGGTTTGGCAATTGCAGTAACAGAAGAGAATAACCCTTATGAAAATTAAGATAACATATCTTGAATGTGGCGGATTTGGCTCTATCATAGACTGTGATGCTCCAAGAATATTCTGTCCATTTTGTAAGGAACGAGTTGCTGCTTTCAGTGAAGTGAAAGAGATTACTCCAATGGAGTTATATGAGCTATTAAAATGCAATTATAACAAAATAATAAGTGTTATATGATTACAGAAGATTACGTTAGTTTTGAAACAGCAAAACTCCTTAAAGAAAAAGGTTTTGATATTCCAGTAAAATATTACTATTGGAAAGATACAACTATTCATAGTAGTTGTTATAATTGGAATGAAGAAACTGAAAAATATAGCAAACCAACTCTTCAAATGTCAATGAAGTGGTTGAGGGAAGTGTATAAGTTGCATATTGAGCCACACATACAAACTTATAAAAATTATAATGGGAATATATACAATCTTGATGGGGAATTATTATTAGGATTCACTGGAGAATCTCCAGAACAAGCTTGTGAAGTAGCAATTAAATATTGTTTGAAACATTTAATTTAAATAACTATGGCAAGATGGTGTTTACATACTGATAGGGCGCTTAATGATGATGAACGTTGGAACTTTGGATGCACTGATGAATGGGGAACGCATCATCAATGTAAAGATTGTCCGTACAATAGATATATGGGTGATAACAAACCTATAAGTATATAACAGAAGATTTATTATGAAACTGTTAGACAAAGCCGCAGTAGTGGCGGAGATAGAGAACCTTTTAGATAAAGGTAGATACCACGAAGAGTATGATTGTGCTTATCGTGATGGTAATAACGGTGCTTTATATGCACTGAAAGATAAACTCAACAACCTTGAAGTGAAAGAGGTAAGTTTGGAAGACTTGAAAGAAGAGTTAGATAAAGCGGTTAAAATATATAAACCAGATGGCGATTTTGGGTGGGGTACTTTGTATAATATTGCCGTGCATTTCTTTGAACTTGGACTTAAAGCACAGAAAGGAGAATAAGATATGAAAACAGGAGTTGAATTAATTTCTGAAGAAAGGCAAAGGCAGATTAACAAGGGTTATGATGCTAATCATGATTCACAACATGATTTTAGAAAGTTAATGAGCGCATCAATAACTTATATAAATGCGGCTTTTTTAACAACTAAATCTGAAGAAATTGGCTATTCTGATGTAGCATCTATTGGTTGGCACAAATATAATGAGCCATTGAATGGAAACATCTTAAACTTACGTGGCCTTGGGAAGAAGAATCATTTAAGCCAACAACACCTTTGAAAGACCTGGTCAAGGCAGGAGCATTGATTGCTGCAGCAATAGATAGGCTACAGAAAGACAATGGTCAATAATAGGCCAACTGCAATGTTATTACTAAATAATAGATTATGAGATATGACAGACAAAGTACAGAAAATAAAAGAGTGGATTAGCAAGACGCAAGATGGCCTTGTGGATGCCAACGGTAACTTTGAATATCCAGAACATGAAGGGGCATACCATATTTTATGCAATCTCGATGCTTATATAGACTCTTTGCAAGAAGAGCCTGTAAGCGAAAAGAAGTGTATGTTTACCAAGGATAACTATACTGATGAAGACAGAATAGTTCTTTGCGAGAACTGTAAAGAGAAGTGTGAGTATAGCAAGAAAGAAGGACCTATAAGTGAGGAGTTGGAAGAAGCAAGCAAGGAATGGCTTAGACCGCAACTTGATAAATCTTACGTCAACTATGGAAAGGCAAAGATGATGGAACTTACCCGCTTTGATGGCTACGCTATGCTTGATGCTATTGAGTTTGGTGCTAAGTGGCAGAGAAAGCAGATGATAGCAAAGGCTATTGAGGGTAAAGTTCTTGCTAATGGTATGGGCAACCCTATATTACATCTGTGGGATAAAGGTAGACATCTTATTGACAAGAAAGTAAAAGTAATTGTTATCAATGAGGACTGATTATGTGTATTAAATATAAAGATAGATACGAATGTATTGACTATCAGACTTACATAATGGGTATAGCCAAATACCATTGTCCTTGTGATAAATGTTGTTTTAATACAAATAAGAAATAGAACTATGAGTAAGGCAGAAGAAAAATCTCTAATAACATATCCAAAAAAGATAGAATGGGTAGGCAATCAATGGGATGGTGCTCCTTTTGATGTAAATAGTGAAAGAAGAGTTGCTTACAAACAAGGTTATCAACAGGCGGAGAAAGATGTTGCAAATGCATTTGCAAGAATTATACGTGGTAATCTTGGTGGAATAGGAAATGGCATTCAGAATATGTTTGAACAACTATACACTGATATAACTGGAGAAAAAATGTACAAAGGATTTAAAGATTAGCAATATGAGTAGAGCAGAAGAATTATCACAGAACAGATACCCTACATTTGCGGAGAAATATGCCTTTATAGATGGGTATGAACAAGCAGAGAAAAACCTTGCGCTGACTTGGAAAGACATAAAATTGATATGGAACATCACTGACGAAATGGATAATATGCCAGAGGAAGAGTTTTATCAAGAAGTATTAAACCGATTTAATAAAGAAAGGAAAAATAAACTTAATAATATGATATGTTAGAAATATTTATTTTAATTGAAATAGCAAGTTTGATATTATTTATTTATGAAATCGAACATGCTCCTTTATATCCACCTGATTATGATTTATAAACGTTACGAATATTGGTCTAAAGAAGGAAAAAAGTTTACGGATTGGTTTAAATGGAATTCTGATTATAAACCAGAATTTCAGATGAATGATAAAAGAATATTTTGTAGATTAAAAAATGAATATGAAAACGAAAAAAGTGTACGTTCTAATTGTTGATACTTTAACTGGAATTTCACAAACAGGTATGGTTGAAGAACCTGTTAAAGAAAATCTTGAAATTGAAAATGCCATTAAACATTTCGGAGTAATTTATGGAGAAGTTATTTGGAACAGTAATTTTATTAATGTTGATGTAGCTAATAATCCAAAATTACTTACTGGATGTGTTGATGGTGCTAATAAAGTAATAAATGTAATTGCATTATAAATAATATGGAAGAAAGATATGTTACAATTTCTTTTGAAAAAGCTAAAGAATGGTATAATTCAAATAATTCTTCATTAAAAGAAATTGCTTTACAAGCATTTACTAAAGAAGAATTAGAACAAATTGATTTAAAAGAAATAATCGATTTACTTTTAGATTATAGATGTGAACTTACTGCTACTCAAAGAATTCAACTTGAAAGCTTGAAGAACAGAAAGAATATTACTAAAGTATCTGCTCCTAAATTACTAAGAATTCTTGCAGTTTATTTTAATGTAGGTTGGAAAAAGAAAGAAGGAGAAGAAGGATTTTTCTTTTATAAAAAAGAGGATGGTTTTATGAATACTTATAATCCTAAAGTTATGGATAAGTATTGGTGTATAAGTTCTCATACTTCTGTATGTTATCCAACATTAGTATATTTTAAAAGAGAAAAAGATTGTAAAGAAGCATATAATATTATGAAAAGTTTAGGTAAATTAGATGCTTTATATACAGATTTCTAAGGTTGTGTACGACCAACCTTTCCTTTAAGGAGAATCGATCGTTGACTTTTTGCAGTTTTCAACAAGAGTAAACGCAGAGTGCTGCCTTCTCTGGATAGAGGTAAGGGTATTAAAACTGGAGACAACCTCCAGTTTATTTTTAAACAATTAACAATATGAAAACATCTGAATTAATAAATAAATTACAAAAGTCCATAGAATTTTTTGGTGATAATGAAATTGTATGCGAATTACAAAGTAGTAATAAATGGTACTCTGAAAAAGAATGGTCTAAAACTATTTATGGACATTTAGGAATCAGAGGAAATAAAACTTTAATTTTTGTATGAAATTAAGAATTTTAAAAAAGAAACATCCATCTAAATTAGAAAGGATATGGATTAAACATTTAATAGAATGGAAGTCTTTAAAATGGTTAAATAAGGATTATAAATCAATAAGACTTTATTATATAGAGTCTTGTAAAAAGCATATTGGAATATGAAAATTAAAGAATATACTCCTAATTGGGTAACTAGTAGTGAACCTGATGAGATATGGGAAATTAATTCTAAAGAAGATTTATTAAATTTATTCCCAGAAAATGAAAATGGTAGACCAGTATTAGGTTCTGATCATATATTAGTAATAGTTTCTAATGGAATGTACCTTCCTGTAGCTAGTATTGAAAATAAAAATGATTGGAATCAAATACATGAGTGGATCCCAACTTTAGAAGAATATTTTAAAAAATTTTGAAATTTTAACATTTATAAGTAAATTAGTAGTTAAAGTAGATAGTTCAATTTTTTAACGTTAAAAATCAAAAATTTATGAATAAATTAGTTTCAAAAAGCCCTATTTAGAGATTTAAAGAAGGGAGAAAAATATTATTTGCTAAAAGAGGAACTTATTTTCCAGTAACTGTAGGAAAAAATACTTATTAGTATAATCCTTATAACGGTACTTATAAAGGAACTTAGAGTTCAGGAGAAAATATATCTAGTAAAGATATTACAAATGCTTTTAATAAACAATATGAAAGTGTAAAAACTGGAGGAAATAATGTATATAGAAGAAAAGGTTCTCGTACTACTTGGACAAATCAAGATGGAAAACAAGTAAATTTAGCTCCAAAGAAAGCGCAACAAACAAACAATTCTTCTTTTAAAACAAGTGAAAATGGAAGATTTAGAGTTGTTGACTAGGTATCTGGAAAAGAATTAAGATTTGATTCTAGAGATGAAGCTAAAAGATATTAGATGTCTGCTCCAAAACAGCAACAAGGTACCAGATTTCTTTATGATGATAAAAAAGAAGGGTACGGAGTATTAAAAATAGATAGAACTAAAGAAAAAAGTACTGAGTGGGCTAGAAATCAAAGAGAAACAAACAATAATAAATCTTTTAAGGATGCTTATAATAATGCTAGATCAAAAGGTGATAGATGGTTTGCTTATCAAGGAAAAGTTTATAATTCAGATCTAAAGAACTATAAAAATGATAATCTTACTGAAATGAAAGCTATCTATGGAAATGACTTGGGATGGAGTAAAGATCCTAAATATAACACTAAATCTTCTGCTCAAGCTAGAAATATTCAAAATAAAGAAATAAAAGCATAGAATTCAAATAGAAATGCTAATTATCAAGGTAAGACTAATAAATAGGTTAGTACTGAAGCTGATAAAAAAGTAGCTCAAACATGGAATGAAGAAGATTTTGTAGATGCTTTATTACCAGCAACAGCTATTGGAAATGGAATAAATTATTTAGCATCTACAGCTGCGGGAGAAGATTTTCATCCTGAAGTATTTCATTCTGGATTAAATCCTGCTGTTGGTATGGCTAATTTAATGAGAGGAGAATGGAATAAAGTAGGAGAAAGAGCTCTCAATGCTGCTTCTATTTTTGGAGGTCCTTGGATAGGAAGAGGTGTTAAATGGTTAGGAACAAAAATGGCTCCAAAAATTACTAACTTAGGTTAGAAAAGTGCCTATTTATCATAGAAAGCAACTGTTCCAGCAGCTAATGGAACTGGTAGAATTTTAAATAAAATGGCTGAAAGAGCAGTAACTGGAAACTTTACAAGTCCAACTACTACCTATGGTAGATATTCATTACAAAAAGCAGCTAATAATGGAGTATTAGATCAATTTGCAACTAATGGTGGATTTAATAATGCTGCAAGATGGGGAGATAGATTAGTAAGAAATAATAATACTGGAACAGGATATATATTTAGAAGTGGTACAACACATCCATATGATGCTACTGTTGACGCAGGAACAAAAGTAATACCTTGGGTAACATCTTTAGGTACTCCAGCCGCAAGTATTACTTTACACAATATGACTGAAGAATAATTAACAAAAATTAACTTTTGAGTTTCAAAATATTAAAATATATTTATAATCCATAATCCTTTTCGGGTAAGGTTAAGCAGAACCTACTTGGAGTAAAGAGGATGAGTACTATTGTGGCATTATTCAATATATTCTAAATGACGAGTGTGTTGGAAAAGCAGATAAAGAAAATGCGATTAATTGGTTCAAATCCCTCAAAGAAAGATACACTTGGAAGCCGAGTGATGAGCAGATAAAGGCACTTAGTGCTATAAATGTTACTGGACGAATATCTTATGTAGGACAAGGACAAGAATTGATTAATTTATATAACGACTTAAAGAAACTAAAAGAAGAATAATGGGTTTTAAGATTGGTGATATAGTAATGAGAATGGACGGGGACAAAAGACCACATAAAATAGTTAATATTACCATCCATTATCCTCTTAACAGAAACGAACATACCTTCTTTGTGTATCACTATGAAGATGGAGGAAATGATATAAGTGATAGTCGGTACATTATATCTTATGATGGAAAATATAAAAGAATAAAGTTATGACAACAGAAATAATGATAAAGCCATTTCCTTCCACAAGAAAAGACAAAGGTTTTTATGCTTATGTTCACTATGACAACTGGACTAAACAAGTTACTTGTGAAGGTAAGACAGAACAAGAAGCATACAATAAAGCAATAAAATATTGTAATAAAAATAATATAGAATTATGAAAAGAGAAGAAAAATTAGAATTAAAAGCAAGTGACTACGCAATTAGTCATTATGAGAGTGATAAGACATATACAAGTCTTGAAGTTCACAAAATGCTTTGTGATGCTTATGTAGCTGGAAATAACGATATGGAGGTATGACATTTACATTGCATATTTCTACAGATTCAAAGTGTAAGGACATCAAGGAGAAATGCTGTGATGTCCTTGCAAAGTTCCTAAAGAAAGAAGGTTATTTTTCAGTAGAGTTTGACCCGAATGAATTAGATACTGATAAATTAGGTAAAGCATAAAGTTATGGGGTAAATAATGGAAATTTCTGGAGTGGAGAAATTAATGAAGAACACTTGTATTAACAAAATTTAACTTTTGTTTTTAGTAATATCATAATATATTAATAATCCTTTTCGGGTAAGGTTAAGCAGAACCTGCGAGTTGGATATGTAATTAAAGCATATTCAGAAGCACTTATTGCTTTAGTATAGGTAAACCTTCATAGTTCTCCAATTGGTACCAAAGGAGTTTACAACATAAAAACGAAAATCTGCAAGGCTAGGTAGAGGAAGTCCTAGCAAATACTGACATAGCTTAATAGGTTAAAGCACTTGACTGATAATCAAGAGAGCCCTGGTTCAACTCCAGGTGTCAGTACTATAAAAGGTCTTATAGCTCAGTTGGTTAGAGCAGCACACTCATAATGTGAAGGTCGGGGGATCATAACCCTCTGGGACCACTAAAATCACAACAAACATTATCGAGAGTATAGTTTTCTGGGTGCTTGAAGGCAGTTGCTGGACAACGCAAGAGGTAAATTCTCCCTGAGGGTAGATAATGTAAGTACGTACTTGTTGTGATTATCTTCCAGTGGTATGAATGGTTAGTCCTCAGTCTGCAAAACTGTTGAATATCGGTTCGAATCCGATCTGGAAGTCTATAAAATCATACATATAAGTCCGCCAAAGTAGTATACTTTGTTGGGGCCGTCGGTTGAAAACTCTTAGAGTGAAAAGTGGGACGTATAAAAGGAGAGGAATATGGTTTTATTATCTAGGTGTGGCGCAATAGGTAGCGCACGGCATTTGGGATGCTGAGGTTGTCAGTTCAAGTCTGGTCACCTAGACTAATAGTAGATAGTTCTTTTTAATTTAATTAATGTAAAATGAAAAAAAGTTTTATTTTAATCTTTTTAATGGGTTTAATAATGTCTTTTATGTCCTGTACAGGATGTAGTTCTAGTAAAGAAGACATTAAATTGCAAGATTCAGTAGTAGCTACTACTGTATTAGATGTAGAACATTCAATTGCCTTGGATAGACAAGCTATGTATGTAAACTACAAAGATAATTATCGTTGGTATGAAACAGAAATTCTTCTTCCAGAATTTATGGATTCAGACAGTGCAACAAGTAATCCAGAAATGATTGTGAATGTTTTACAAAGCATTGTTGAAGAAGGTAACGGTGCTGATGTATGGGTACATAAATTCCAACATTTTAAGAATGGAGAAATTGTACATGACTCTATTCAAGGTTTCTGGATTGAAAATTATGCACTAAATGATGAAGTAATTAAGCTTAATTATATAGAAGCTTGGGATAAAATGATGGCAGTTAATTTCCCTAAACCTCATTCAAAACACGTTACTTTAAGAAATCCTATTGGTCCAGTTGCAGTTAATACACAATGGATTTTTGGTAATATTCATGAACAAATTTGGATTGATGCTGTAACAGGTGATGCTAAAAATTCAAATCCAGCATTTCCTAAGGAAAAAGGATTCAAGATGCCTCTTGGTGAGTGGCCTTAAATTAGATTAAATATACTTATTATTCATAGTCTGTAAGATTAAAGTTATGGAGCTACGAGTTAGCTCCTTTTATTCCTCCTTAGTTCAGTTGGTAGAACACCACCCTTGTAATGTGGATGTCGTCGGTCCAAGTCCGGCAGGAGGATCTACTTGGCTTATATATAGTTGCAAATGTATATAAGACGTAAGGCTAGATGCTTTGTCCGTCTAGGGTAATCGTAAGTACACAATCTTGTACGACAGGAGATTGTCCGAAGTTCAGTATGGTTCTTAACAACTTGAGGAATTTAAAATACGAGCTGTCGTGTTACCGAAAAAGGGTTTACAGTAGGTATAAGAATAAGAATCAGAAACCCTGAACCTTCTAATGATGTACCTTTATAATGTTAATAAGATGTGAAATTAGTAGGTGACAGACCATTGGGTAATTTCATAGGAGCGCTGTTAATCTTATTCTATCTGTACTAATCAACCAGGAGAAAGGTGGTAGATTATTAAGTTTTCTAGATTGTACTTAGTAACTAACAATCTAGTTTGGGTTCGTGACCGGAGATGGCATCGGGACTGACTGTAAATCAGTTGATTAAGTTCATGGGGAGTTCGAGTCTCTCAGGACCCACTAAATAACTAATTATACTTCTCTTGAAACACCTGAACGTAAGTTCCTGCGGCAGAGTGATAAAACAACTAGAAGAGATCCGCGTGTATATCTAATATACTACTAAATAAGGAACTGAAACGGATTCGAATAATTAGTTATTAAATTGAGTAGTGGCAGATGTGGTATATGCACCAGACTGAAAATCTGGCTAACGTGGTTCAACTCCACGCTGCTCAACTATAATTATACTGGTCAATAAGTGAAAAACTGTCAAGAAGAGTTATTTAACTAAGTGCGTTTAGTACCTCTAGAATTAAATGACCCATAAAGTAATTTGTTACATATATCGGGTGAGTAACTGAATAAGGTATAGGAAAGCTATACACGATGGAAGGTGTAATTATAAATACTTCAGTAGCATAATTGGAAGTGTGGCTTGACTCCAAATCAAGAGAGCGTATGTTCGATTCGTACCTGAAGTGCATTAATCCAGGATAGCTTAGTCGGTTAAAGCGTGTGATTCATAACCACAAGAGCATGAGTTCAATTCTCATTCCTGGGACTTATGGCAGATTGCCGGAACGCTAACGGGCCTGACTTGAAATCAGAGGCAACCTTTTGGTTGAGTGGGTTGAACTCCTACATCTGCCGCTAATACAGAAGAAAACATCTATTAAATTAGGAGAGGGCAATCTATGGGGAATAGGGACTGCCTGCTAAGCAGATCGTTCAGTATATCTGAATCAGGGTCGGATCCTGGACTCTCCGCTAAATCCAATATTCTCCTCTAAGAAATATTAATATATGGAAAAAGTTTTAGGTATTTATAGGATTACATATCCTAAATATGGAGTATCTCAAATAAAGAATCTTATAGCACATTTAGATTATGAAAATATTTATAAGAGATGGAGTGACAAAAAACAAGAACTTGAATTAGAAGTATCCACTCTTAATAAAAAGAAACACGCTAATAAGATAAAAGAACTTAATTCCGAAATAAAAGGCATTAAAAAGAAATTAAATGACTTATTTGGAAGTGAATTTTTTACTGATAAATCTCCATTATGGTTATCACAGAAATGTGGTGGAAATATGTTTCTCTCTAATTGGCAAGGTGGAATAATTGAAGTTAAATTAGAAAAAATATGATTTATTTTAAAAGATTTTTATTTGGTATAGTAACTTTTTGTTCTATACTATTTGGAGTTGTAGGAACAATATTTCTCCTTATAACTACTCCAATATGGGAATTCATATATTATATAATTACTGGTGATAATCCAGTAAATTGTGATTTCGAATTTTTTTGTTGGGATAAAGCATTAAAATTTATGAATTGGTGTGAATTAAAATTAATCGAAAATGACAAGAGGTGAATTGCTAGAATTTCTTACACAACAAGCTAAGGAATTTAGAAAAGATGAAACTAGTATCAGTAGAAATTCTCATTTGACTAGTATTAAAGAACAACCAGAACAATATTTAATTGATGGAGTTCTTGTTGCATTTATTAATCATATTGGAATTAGTCAATGTATTGATTATGCTTTAAGTGTTGAAGATTTAAATAAATAAAATGGTATAGGACTATGCTGGAATTGATAGACAGAACAGAATTAGAATCTGTCGTTGAAATATACGTGTGGGTTTGAGTCCCACTAGTCCTACGAATACGGCACGTATTTTAACTAGGGAGTTTTGACTCGTATAAGAAACCCTTAGAAAACATTCTTCAATGACTATAGGATAGGAACTTGCCGTTACCTATTAAAAAAGAAAATCCTATATAGAAGAATGATAATGCATCGTTGGTGTTAGTGCTTAGCATATCTGACTTCCAATCAGAAGGCGAGAGTTGGAATCTCTTACGATGCTCTATTTCCTGTCGAAATGGCTGAGACATAAATAAATTGCCAGACTGATAGCCTTACAAATGTAACAAGGCAGGTGTTTATGAGTATTTTACTAAAGAAAACTCTTTGAAAAAACCTTCTTATATGGAAAGAATAAGAAGGATATGGGGATATAGCTCGAAGGTCGTAGCAGGTGGCTGTTAACCACTCGGTGTGGGTTCGATTCCCTCTATCCCCGCATATTTAACATGGTGTTAGTAGTTCAATTGGCAGAGCAGAAGGTTGTGGTTCTTCTTGTTGCAGGTTCGAGTCCTGTCTAACACACTTAAACCTAAAAATATTATTACTACATATCTTTAAAGTTATTATTTTTATAATACTTGATCTATATCAATTGATTTATATCAAGAAATATGTGTAAATGTTTGATTCTTGATTAGAATTGATATATTTATATTAGATTAGATAATTAATATTATAAACTTTAAATTTGTAGTAAGTTATGAAAACAATTAAGAAAATTTTGAAAAAGAGTTGGAATGCTTATAAAGAAGGTGTAATGCTTCAATATAAGCCTATGATTGATGCAGGAATTAATCCTTTCATCTAATTTTGGAGTATAGCAATTTGCTATATCTCCTTTTTTTTATAATTGAAATTAATTAATTTATATATGACATTAGAAGAAATAGAACCATTTTTAAAGAAAGGAAAATTAGGAATTATTCCTAATTGGATAGGATATTTAAAATATAATTATGGTACTAAATAGATTGAATTTTAGAACAATGATTATATTATTACTGAAAAAGAATTAAAAAATAAGATAATTAATAAAACTGACTTATACTATATTATATGATATTACTAATAACTATAATACTTATTTTTGCATATATGTATTTCTGTCCAAAAATAGATTATTATACTGATTATAGAAATATAAAACATATAGTAATTTGGTATAATTGGGGAGGAATTAGGAAATTTATTCATTGGGCAGCTGAATAAGCTGCCTTTTTTGTGCTTATGATTAGAAAAGATTGGATATATTTAGATTGGAGAAAATATCTTTATATAGATATTAGTAATCCTAAGAAAACAATGAATAAACTTAAAGGAATATTCAAACCTTTAAAATGCTATTTTAAATTTAATATTGGAAAATGGGCTCCTTATCCGGTGTTGTGGGTTTCTAAGCCAGCGTATATTCATATATTGTCTAATGATGTAGGATGGAAAGATAAATATGATTCTCCTAGATTTGAACGCCATCCATATATATGGATTCATATTTATAAATGGAATTTTGTATGGTATTGGTATTTTCCTGACAGTATTGGATATAATTTTAAAACAGATTATATAGACGAATATTGGGAACAAGCTTTATGGTACTTATATTACTATAATACATATTCACAAGGACTTTTAGATAAACCTAATATAGAAAAAGCTAAAGAATCTTGGCCTTGGGAAGATTATAAAACTAAAAAATCAAGTTGGAATGATAAATTTTTAATAAAATGAAATGTCCAAAATGTAATTCTATTCATATTAAAGTAAAAGCTGGAATGATGTGTGACTTATATATTTGTGAAGATTGTGGATTTGAAACAAGAGATTATGATGAAATATGTTAAAGTAGAATGGCCTGAAATTCAGGATTATATGGATAATCCTGATTATCCAGAAGAGTGTTATTTTGATCCAGAGAAAAATGCTTGGTTTATTCCAGAATGGTGGGAAACCGAAAAAGAATTAGAGGATGAATTTAGTGGAGGTGATATTGGAGATTTAGAAGATGCAATGGGATGAAAACTTTTCATATTTATACTGATGCTTCTTCTAAAGATACTTCAATGTTTCCGAAAGGTGTTAAAAGAACTACTAAAGTTGGAGTTATTGTTGTTAATAGTCATATATGCGATATATATTACAGAAGAAAGGAAAAATTTATTGACAGCAATCAAGCAGAAAAACAAGCAATTCTTGAATCTGTAGAATATGTTAAATTCAGATATAAAGCTAAAAATATTATAATACATACAGATGCTTTTACAGTTAGATTTAGTAGAAAAGAAAAAATATATCTCAATGATATAAAAATACTTTATGTAAAAGGTCATTGTCCTAATAGAAATGGATTTAAATATAAATTTAACTGCTTAGCAGACTGGATAAGTAGAAATGGAATTAATAATTGGAGAGAATATTATTATAAATATTTATTAAAATGATTAACTATCAGATATTTACAGATGGCTCTTGTAGAGCTAATGGGAATGGAGGATTAGGGGTTGTATGGCTAAAAAATGGCAAAAAAGTATTTGAATACTCTAAAGGAGTTAAGAATACTACTAATAATCAAATGGAATTATTAGCTATAGGTATTGCTTTACGCTCAATAAAGAAACCTATTGATTCTTTAGAAATAGTATCCGATTCTGAATATGCTTTAGGATGTATATTTAATGAAAAATGGAATCCTAAAAAGAATAAAGAGTTGATTTCTAAAATTAAAAAGCAATTAGAAATTACTCAATCTCTTGTTAAAGAACCTATTAAATATCGTCATGTTTATGGGCATCAGAAAGAAGGTGGTCCCGATATGGTTTATAATAATTTATGTGATAAGCTTGCAGCGAATGAAAGCAGTATAATATTATGATTAAATTAAAATGGACTTTTCCTGATATTAATTATGATAAAAAGGAAACAAATAAAACCTTAACAAAAATGAAGAAATATGGACTTCATGCTAGTGAAGTTGCTATTTTAGAAGAGGAGGGGTTATTATGAATAAAGAACAATTTAAAAAAGGAGATTATATTCAATCTGATTTTGGGAAATCTGCTTATGTAGATAAAATTCTTCCAACTAAAGTAAGGGTTTGGATTGATGGACAAAAGGACTATATTCTTAATGAACAATTATATCATTGGTCTTATGCTAATCCAATTAAAGATAATCGTATAGTAGATTCTTATACTTTTGCTATAAGATTTAAACAATTCTTGGATTGGATTCCAAAAAATTTTTATATGTCTGGACCCCATATACTCGAAGAATATGAATATATGCAAGCTGTATCAGACAGTTTACTTAAATATCAAATTCAAACTGTCACTAATGAATCTGAAATCAATTACTTAAAAAGACTTGATTTATTATGATTACAGGATTAGAACTTTTAAAAGAATTAGAAGAAATAAAGAAAAAAGCAGAATTTGTAGAAATTACTTATCCGAAGAATGAAATTTGGTCTGAAGTAAATTCTAAGCTTAAAGATATAATTCAACTTATTAAAATGGATAAAAGAATATATCAATGGTAACAAAAAATTCATGTATTGATGTGTTTAATGCTATGATTAGAGGAACACCTATATCATTTCAAGATGAAATTCTTCCTATGGTTTTAGAATATTTAACAGAGATTAACTATGAAAATTTTGAAACTGTAAAGAATTTAATTGTACAAAACCCCCAATTAGTTCAAAAGTTTATTCCAGAATTAATTGAATACTATTGTAGAAAATTTTATATTTTAAGGATACAAATCAATCCTAATTTGAATCAGATTAATTTTAATTTAAAAACTATTTTGTATTATGAATGAAAAAGTAAAGTTTCCTATTGAAACAATCAAGGAAGGTAATAAAATTACCAAAATTTGTGTAGAAGATTATTACAAAGTACTTAATCGTATTGGTAGAGCCGAAGAAAGAAGTGCTGAAATATGGAATGAAATTTGGGATGATGTAGAAAAAAACATTACTTGTGATGATGAAGATATTCAAGGATGTTTTGTAGTAGGAAGAGGTGTTTCTCAACCGAATATTAAAGACGCTTTTGACGAAGAAATTGGAAGTAATATTGCATTCATGAAGGCAAAACTAAATGCAAACATGAAAAAAAGAAATGTTCTTTTTAAACTTTGGAATGCTGCAATGATTACTGTTGATTCTATTGATGAAGAAATAACTAAGATAGACAATCTTATCAAAAAAGATATTGTTGGAATGAGAAGATATAATTCTGAATATCTTAATAAATTGGATGAATTTGGTTATGAAATACAAAAAGAGGCTTAAAAATTTAGAAACTAGACAAAAACAATGGGATTCATTTCCTAAAAATGTTCAAGCAGCTACTACAAGACCTGGAAGTAAAAACAAATGAATAGAAAACAGTTATTTACTCAATTAAATTCTTTATGTAGAGAAATGAGTTGTTCCTATGATATTAATTGCGGAGGATGTTGTTTTGTTGCAGCTATTATTGCAGAACAACTTGAGGTTTTTAACATTCCGTTTAAAGTTGCTATAACTTATAATCCAACACATTATGCAATTAAAGTATCTGATAGATATATAAATAGGGATGATTTTAATTTTAAATTCTTTGAATTTTATGATTATAATTCTAGTTATTTATATGATTTTTATTATAAACAACACTGGAATCCTACATATAATAAAAAATGGAATTTAATTGTTAGAACCAGAATTAAATCTTTATTTAATAAATATGGTAATTAAAGAACCTGATTTTATAATGGAACTTGCTGATTTAGATAGTGAACGTTATAATTTAACTTTTATGAAAAAGGTTAAAAAGCGTGATACTGGCAAGTTTGAAATAGAACCTGGTAATACTCTTTATGGACTAACGCTTTCTCACTGTTTAAATAGAATTTGTCATCATAGAACTGCAAAAAAATGGACAGAAGACAATATTACATTAAAAGAATTTCTTAAAGAATTTCAAAGAAATTATAGAGAGATTGTAAAACTTTGTAGAGAATCATTACCAGAAAAATTTGATACTGGAGAATGAAAAAATATGTTATTTTAATGGGTGTAATTCTAATAATTTTATTAGGAATACAACAATATTTAATTAGGAATTCTCCTAAAAAAGATGATTTTTTAGAAAAGATAGAATCTTTGGATAAAAAATTAGATTCTATTAATAATAAAAAGGATAGTGTTAGAATTGCGATAGATTCTACTCATATTAAAATTATCACAAATGAAAAACATTATCAAGAAAGGGTTAATACTATTATGCTTCAGTCTAGTAGTGCCGACAGTAGCTTTATCACAAATTACATTAGACAGTATAGAAGCAAAAACGACAGCATTAATATTCAATGAACATGCTAAATTAAGTGTTGAAAACCCTCTACTTAAACAACAAATTAAATCATTAGAAGAATTAACCCAACTTTATGTAGAAAGTGACTCAATTAATAAAATGGAAGTTAATATTTGTAAAGAAAAAGTTGCTTCTAATGAAAAAGAAATTAAACGATTAAAATCTGCTCAGAAAAGAACATTAATTGGTGCTTCTATGGGCGGAGTTATTTTATTTATTTTAGGTTTACTTTTATGACTGCATATAATATTTATTTTGGAACTATTGGAAAAACTTTAGGTGTTCGTTATCGTTTTACTAAGGAATTTAAAAAAGATTCTTCTGCTGAAAATTATGCTAAAAACGCAGCATATTCTTTATTTCAAAAGAATGAAGGAAAATTCGGAATCCCTAGTTTTAACGATATTATAAAAGAATCTGAACTTACAGGTTTAGACATTGAAAAACTTTATGATGAACATGTCTATGATATGTGTAGGTGGTATATAATTCCTATAGAAGAAGACACAATTCCTTCTAATAAACTTAAATGGCAATAAAAGTATTCAGATATATAATTTAATTATATATATGAAATTATTTAGTGAATACAGTAACTCTTTATGGTCAGGTTCTTGCAAAAGAATCTGACTTTATGGGATATCAGTCGCTTGTATTTAAAAATTTAGATACCAATGCTCCTTTTGGACATAAATATTGTTTACTCACAGTTTTTCCAAATTGGGAATCTCGAATTCCAGATATAGGAGAAATAGGGTATGTTAATTATGATGAAGTAGTTGGAGGAGTAGATAAATATTATGATAGAAGCTCGGATTCTATTATAAAATATAATTATAGCAATTTTATTTTTAAAAAATTTGTTAAAAAAGTAGATAATTTTAATAAAGATATTATATTATGATAAGATTAAATGAATAATGTATTAGGAACAGCTTTACAAAAAGCTTTAGACTCTAAAAAAATGAACGATTATTCTTCTTTTGTTTGGAAAGGAGAAAAAAGAAAAGAAGGAACTAAATTTGTTCAAGATCCAATAAAAATGATAGATATGACTGATGATCAACTTAAGAAATGTTATAAGCATTGTGAAAAAATGCTTTATAATGAAGATCCAAAACACTTAGGTCGATATAACGTTTTAGAAGAAATTACAGATCAAAGTAATAAATGCAATATAGAACTTTTACTTCGTTATTATGAAAACAAATATCTATCTAATGAAAACAGACAAGAAATTAAAAGGAAAACATTATGGTTTAGTTTGAGACAACTTCTTGCTAATAATCAAGAAATTAAAGATTGGAGTCAAGTTCCAGTTACTCAGATTAGTTCTGATCTTCCTTCAGAATTTATTGATATTAATATATCCGATTTAATGGATGGATGTTTAGATTATTTGGGTGCTTTCGATAAGAAACATCTCACAATGACCTTTATTACTAAAATGGGATTGTGGTTCAGTAAAGCTGAAGAGAACGAATTAAAAGGAGTAAGTAATGCTGATAGATTGAAACAAGCTAAAGAGAAACTCCATCTTCCAAAAGAACTTGTACTAAGATTTAGTGATAAAGGACTTTCTTATCATGAAATGAGAGCAATGTTAATATTGGACAAGAAACAGAAATATTCTGATATGACCAATGAACAACTTGTTACTCTTCGTAATAAAGTTCTTCCTAGATTGCAACGTCAAATTGATGGACATATTTTTAGTTGGGAGAGACTTCAGAAACAGATTTCTCTTGTAGCAAAAAGTAAAAATATTGATTTGAATGACTAAAGAAGAATTAATAGAGATGCTTTCTGAAATTCCTGATAATTCTGTAATAAAAATAGTAGAGAGTAGACAAGATCTACTTTCTACTAGTACTTACGCAAGAGATATTAATGGATATTATGAAAACAATGGTTATTATGTTTTATGTGGATTAAACGTAAAACCTTATAAAATAAAATATGACTAGAACTGAACGACAACAAGAAGCTGTTAGGAAATGGATAAAAAATAAAGGTAAAGGAAGTATTGAAGCTGCTACTGGATTTGGTAAAACAAATGTAGGACTTATTACTATTAAAGCTTTATTAAAAAAATATCCTCAATTTAGAATTCTTGTTGTTGTTCCTACGACTACTCTTAAAAGTCAATGGGAGAAAAAAATAGATGATTGGGGATTTACTTTTAATAGTGAAGTTCAAGTAATTAATACTGTAATTAAATATTCTTGGAAATGTGATTTATTAATACTTGATGAAGAACATCGTTATAATTCAGATGATTTTAGCCAAATCTTTAATAAAGTAAAATACAAACTTATATTAGGATTAACAGCTACATTTGAAAGGCTTGATGGAAAGCATGTAATTATGCAAAAATATTGTCCAATTATAGATAATATTTCTATTTTTGAATGTCAAGCGAATGGGTGGGTTTCTGAATATAAAGAATATGTAGTATTAATTGATGTTGATGATATTGAAGAATTTAAAATATTGAATAAAGAATTTATTAGATATTTTGAATTTTTTAATTATGATTTTGATTCCGCAAAAAAGTGTTGTGGTAAAGATGGATGGAAATATGCTATTAAATTAAGAGATGAAATGTATAAAGGTGATGATGAAAATAAAAGAAAAGAATTAGGAAGAGCTATTGTAGTTAATGCTATGCAATTAATGAGAAATACTCAAAAAAGAAAACTTTTTATAAATAATCATCCTAAAAAAATTGAAATAGCTAGAAAAATTATTGAAGCTCGTTCTAATAAAAAAATCATAACATTTAGTAATAATGTAAAAATGGCTGAATCCATAGGATACGGAGATGTTTATACTGGAAGAATTTCTAAAAAAAGAAGCGACAGTATAATAGAAGATTTTAATAACATGAGTTCTGGAGTATTAAATACTTGTGCTAAAGCTAATGAAGGACTTGATGTAAGAGGTTTATCTGTAGCTATAATATTAGGAACTGATTCTTCTGAAACTAAAGCTAGACAACGTCGTGGAAGAGCAGTTAGAAAAGAAGAAAATAAAGTAGCTGAAATTTTTTATATTGTTATTAGAGGAACCACAGAAGAAAAGTGGGTAAAAAATAATCATAAAACTGATAAAAATTATATTATTATTGATGAACAAGGTCTTGACAAAGTATTAAAGGGAGAAAATCCCGATCCTCCTAAACAACAAATGAGAGAATTAATGTTTAGATTTTAAATATGATTGTCGAAAAATTATTAGAACTTATAGTTCTTAAAGACTTACTAAGAGATTATACTAAAGATAAAGAATATGCAGACTTTTTGGATAAAGAATATAATGTTCAAAAAATGCAAAATAGATTCTTAGAACTCGGAAAAGAGTTTTTAAACGAATATGCATTGAATAAAACAGAGAAATCTGAAGAACACGATTAGCAGCTAAATACAATGTATTAATGCTGTGAAATATTTAAATCATAATCTTGATAACGAATTAATTTTAATGAGAGATTATAAACTTAATCCAACAGAATTATTTGTTATCAAGATTATATTATTAGCACAAGATGGAGAATATGAATATCTCCAACAATTTAATGAAATTTTAAATGGACAATTAAGATTATTATTAGAATCACTTCAATCTAAAGGTATAATTATTAAAGCATATAAAATTCCAAAAGAAGGTACTTCTTTTATTCCAGAAGATGTTCAATTTAATCAGAATTTCTTAAAGAAATTTTATAGAAGTGCTTTTGAAATGGGCGAGGAATTGTTTTATACATATCCTCAATCCTGTACAGTTCAAGGTCAAGTTTTTAATCTAAGAACAGTATCAAAACATTTTGATTCTCTTGAACAAGCTTTTCAAAAATATGCTAAATCAATAAAGAATAACCCAGAAATTCATCAGGAGATAATTGATAATATTAAATGGGGAATTGAAAATGGATATAATTTTACTACT
>Ga0247611_10001947_pt1 | contig 35191 bp, 67 predicted proteins | sample 177DNAGHGhighgp2_FD_192422 | JGI IMG/M metagenome (GOLD analysis project Ga0247611, IMG submission 192422) | Sheep rumen microbial communities from Palmerston North, Manawatu-Wanganui, New Zealand - 1770 DNA GHGhigh gp2 | ecosystem: Host-associated > Mammals > Digestive system > Stomach > Rumen... | reverse complement strand
ATATTTTTTATGCTTTTATAGAAAAGTGTATCTCTCTTTTAAAAGAAAATGGGGAAATGATTTTAATTGTTCCAAATTCTTGGATTTTAAACAAGTCAGCAAAAAACCTAAGAGAAATACTTAGTAAATATGAAGTTGAAATAACAGATTTTGGTTCTGAAAAGAAATTTAAAAATGCTGACATATACACTTGTTTTCTTTATTTAAAAAAGAAAAGTGGTAATATTCTTTTAAAAAGAAATAAAAAACAAGAGGTAATTGAAAAAACATCAGAACCTTGGGTGTTTAAAACAGATACTCAAAATAAAATAGATTTAAACATAATAAAAAATGGTATTGCTACACTTTGTGATAAAATATTTATTTTTGATAAATATGAAATAAAAGAAAATACTTATAAAATTTTATGTTCTTATAATAAAAAAGAATATGAGATAGAAAAAGGAATTGTAAGAAGGTGCGCCAAAATAAGCAAAGAAAAAAATAATATTTGTATCTATCCATACAAAAATAATGGAGAAAAAATAACAGAAGATAAATTAAAAAATACTTTCCCATTGGCTTATAATTACTTATTGGATGTAAAAGAAAAACTTTTAGAAAGAGACTTTGATGATGAGTGGTATAATTATGGAAGAAGTCAAGGTATTTCAACAATGTATGGAAATAAAATACTTATATCAAATTGTGTATTTGATAAAGTAAAAATATTCTTTTCAGATGATAAAGAATTAGTTGCATACTCTGGTCTTTATATAAATGTTGAAAATAAAACAAAAGAAGAAATACAAGAAATCTTTGATTATTTTAATTCAGAAAAAATTCTTTCATATATAAAGGAAAATGGTAAATCTATAAGTGGAAATTATAAAACATTCTCAAAAACTTTATTAAAACTGATTAACTAATATGGTTTTAGTTTTGAAAATTTTTGTATTTTCTGTTATAATAAATAAAATAAATTAAAAGAAAGGAAGTAAAAGTATGTGGTATATTGAAGGAAAACTTACTAATGATTTGGAATTTGTAAAAGAATATTTTGGTTTGAAATATCTACCAATGGTAAGGTCGTCAACAGATACAGATTCTTATAAATTGTCAATGGGTCAGGCTTATCATCACCAGTTTGGAAACTTGAAGGCTGTTTGGGATTTTAACGCAAGAAATGTTGGAATTGAAGCTGATCACGAAAAATACACAATTGAAGATAAAGAAGAGATTGTAAAACAAATCAAAGCATACTGTGCCCTTCGCTTTGAAGATGAAGAGCTTGATTATCTTCGCTCAAAATTGCCGTGGATTAAATCAGATTATGTAAATTTCCTTAAATTCTGGCATCCAATTTTTGAGGATTTTGAAATTGATGATGACCCAAGAACTGGATTGAAGATTACATTTAGTGGTGTTCAGGAATACATTACATATTATGAAATTCCAGTTCTCGAAATTTGTGCTGAGGTTTATTATCGTAATCATTATGATTATGACAAATTGTTTAAAGAATTTAAAGAAAAAACAGAAGAGAAAATTGCCAATATGAAAAAAGGCGATTATCATTTTGGCGCTTGGTCAGAGTTTGGAGCAAGACGAAGACTGTCTTTTGAGGCACAGGATTGGCTTATTTCAAGACTTGCCGAGGAAAAGAAATATACAGGCCCATTCTATGGTTTGATTGGAACATCAAATGTTTATCTTGCTAAGAAATATGATTTGACACCTGTTGGAACTTGCGCTCATTCATTTATTGAATGTGTTGGTCAGGGTAATCCAGCCCTTAATCCTGCTTACAGCAATAAATTTGCTATGGAAGCTTGGGTAAAAGAATACGGAGTTTGGAATGGTATTTGGCTCACTGATACAATTGGTGATGAGCTTTGTCGTCGTGATATGCAGAAGACATACGCTACTTTGTTTAGTGGTGTTCGCAATGACAGCGGAGATCCATTCAAATGGGCAGATAATTGGATTGAACATTATAAGAAACTTGGAATTAATCCTTTAACCAAAACACTTTTATTCAGTAATTCTATTGACAGCCTTGAACTTTGGGATAAACTTTGCCGATATGTAGAGGGAAGAGCAAAACCAGCGTTTGGTATCGGAACATATTGGTCTGGCCCACAGACAGTCAAACCACTTAATATTGTTGCTAAGGTAGTGAAGGTAAATGGGATGGATGTAGCAAAGCTCTCGGATGATGCATCAAAAACGATGTGTCGTAATCCAGAATATGTAGAATATTTAAAACGTGCCATTGATTGGCGTATTAAATCTGGAAAATAGTATTGCTTAAAAGTATAAAATAAAGCAGAGGTTGCCAGGGATTACTAACGGATGCTGTAAGGCTATAAAGATTGTAGTGAATGGTGCTACTCACCTCTGCTTTTTTTGTAAGGAGATTAAAAATGGATTTAGTTAATAGTGAGACTATTGAAAAGCAATATTTTGAATTTCTTTATGGTTTCAATGACGAAGATGCCAAAAAATTTCAAGAGTTTATTGATAATATTCAAAACAATATCAGCTGTCTTGCTGAGTATGCTGAAATTGATTGCGATGAATGGGGTAATCCATACTTTTAGTTTTGAAAGTTTCTATGCTTTTTTGCTATAATAATTTATAAGATAATTTTATAGGATAATGAAAACTGCCACATCTTTAGTGTGGCAGATGCAAGTCAAAACTGCTTAGGTTTTGAGAATCGGCTCTACTAACTAATATAATAGAAAGCGGATAATATAGATACCGGAAATATCTACATTATCCTAAACACAAACAAATAGGAATAGTATTTGAATATGTCTAATAAGTTAGTTCTGACTGATGAACTTCAGAATAAAGTTCTCAAGGTCAGAATATACCCTACAAATGAACAAGTTTCTCTATTGAATCGAACATTTGGTTGTTGTAGAAAGTTGTATAACGAGCATCTACAAGAAAGAAATGAGTTCTACATTGACAACATACTTCCTATCAAATCCAAGGCAACAAAACAAGGAATCAATGAAGTCTATAAAACTTTCAAGCCTAAAACAGAGAAAGAATGGAAGGTCATATATCCCTACCTTGCAGATGTATCAAGTTGTGCATTGCAACAAGCAAGACGTGACTGTGACTCAGCTTTCTTGAACTTCTTCAAATCAAATAACGGCTCAAGGAAAGGAAAGTCCGGATTCCCGAAGTTCAAATCAAAACATAATAACAGACAATCCTACCGTGAAGTAATGGTCTCAGATAACAACTTCTGCTTTGAAGAACGTTGGGTGAAGATACCGAAAATAGGCAAAATAGACTTCAAAGACAGAGCATTCCCTACATGGTGGAACAGGAAAACAAAGCTCTGCTCAATGACAATAGAACGTTCTGCTTCTGGAAACTTCTATGTAGCCATACTATTTGAAGTTCAGAAAGCAATACAAAGGAATACAAATACAAGTTCTTTAGGACTTGATTTCTCACCGTCCGAAATGTATGTTTCAAGTGAAAACCAAACTGGAAAAGACTTCGGATACGTGGCACAGAAGCAAGCTCATAAGAAACAACTTAGAAAGTTGGAACGACGGTTGGCAAGAAAACAGAAAGGCTCTAGCAACAGAAACAAAGCAAGAATCAAAGTTGCAAGATTGGAAGAACATATTGCCAATAGTCGTAAGGACTGGATAGAGAAAGAAACATTACGTCTTGTGTCATCATATAAGCGTATCGTTGTAGAAGACTTGAATCTCAAGGGGATTTCTGCATTCTTACGGAATGCAAAGAACATGAATGATACAAGCTGGGCAATGTTTGTTTCAAGGTTACAAGTAAAAGGTGAAGAATACAGTTGCAAAGTAATCAAGGCAGACAGGTACTTTCCATCCAGCCAACTCTGCAATGTTTGTGGGTTTCAATACAAAGATTTGAAACTGTCAGAAAGAACTTGGACTTGTCCAAAATGTGGCACAAATCACATTCGTGATGTAAACGCCGCAATCAATCTAATGAAATATGTACCGTTGGAAGAACGGAAACTTACGCCTGTGGACAGTGATACAATCTCTGACTTAGCAATGCTTGCGTTGCAAGGTGGAGCACTGGACGAAGCAGGAAAGGTAGTACAGGCGACTCTACCTAAGAATGTCCCAGGTCTTTAGCCTGGGGCAGGCTTCAAGAGGAAGGATATAAAGCAGAAGAAATTAAAATCTGTAAAAACTATTCTCAATTTGTTGAGGCAATAGAAGATGAAGGGTTGCCAAAATTAATCTGCTACGACCACGATTTAGGAGAAGAAAAAACAGGTTATGATTGTGCTAAATATATAGTTAATTATTGCCTTGAAAGAAAAGAGCAATTACCCGATTGGTATATTCAATCGTCAAATATTGTTGGAGCATTAAACATTGATGGTTTGTTTAAAGCTTTTAAAAGAAATTGTAATTTTTCGTAAAAGGAGAGGATTATGAGTCAGAGCGAAAAGTTTCAGGAAGAGATTTGTAATCAGTGGTTTGAATGCGAAAATGATGAAGTAGATTATTACAAAAAACAGTTTGGCGGTAATCCTACATCCTTTAAGGCTTTTGAATGGGGCTATACACGAGCATACCAAAATGTTATAAAGAAGATTAAAGACTTGCTTGCCGAAAATCGTTTACTTTATTTGGAAGATAGTGTTGGTGAATTTGTAAGCGAAATGGAATATGAATTTAACAAGCATCTGAAAGAAACAGGAGTTATTGATGTATAAACAAAGAGATAAATACTTTACAACAAACTCAGGAAATCTTGTAAACAGAACTCTAAACCAAAAAAACCATTTTACTCCTTATGAATTTATGAGTTTGTGATACGCTTGCTGTCAGAAGATTTCAGAATTAGATCTTAGAAATTGGCAAGCAACTCACGACACTATAAGACCTCTTGGAGAAGGAGCTATTAACGAAGTTCGAAGGAATAAACTTAAAATTAAAGCATATCAGCGTTGTATTAATCATTTAGACAATTGGTTTAAAGGAGAATTAAGCAGACCATTATAGAGAGAGCTAATTTTAGAGAAAGGATTTGTTTGGCTTCAGATTTTGTGAAAAAATTATTCTAAATATCGCTGAGACAAAAATATTTTTTAGGAGAAATTATAATGAAAATTAAATCTGTTCTTTTTATTTTGTGTTTTTTTACAGTATTATTTATGTATGTTGGTTGTGCTTCAATTCCAGAAGAGCAAAAATCAGATACTTATGAAGTTGAAGCCTATGAAATTTATATTGCTCCAACAGCAGCTTGGAAAGAGCGGTTCAAGAGTCAATATATTTATGTGGTCTATGAAAAAGATGTTAAGTTAGCAAAAAAAATTGCCAAGCCAGTTTTTGTAGACAAATGGGAAAAACGAACTACTTCTGAACAGAGGCTTTTCTTAAATATTAAGTCCAGTAAAGAAGAAGCTTATGCTAAAAGCTTTGGACAACTTGATGAAAGTTATATACTTGGTACTAATGTTAGCGGTCCAAAGAAATATTTTATAAATATTATAGATATTTATAAAACAGATATTTATAAAACAGATATTGCTTTTTCAAAACTAATCAAAGGTATGTTTAATGTTGGTAAAAATGACAGATTTTATGCGGTACGTCTAATAGTAGATAATAAAGAAAATTATGCCGGAGAAATTTTTACTTATGATTATATAGAGTCTGTTGGTAATTCAAAAAAAGGTAGTCGATTTTTGCATATTTATACAAATGATGAGGCTTGTTTTAAGATATTCAAGCGTTTTGAAAGTAGCATTGGATGCTATACGGAGAAGCTAAGATAGTAGAATATAAAGCTATTAAAAAAATGAGATATATTTTGAATATTATAGTTCTAATGTAAAAAGGAGAAAAGAAATGAAAAAGATTATTTTTGCTTTGATGCTAATTGCATCAATTGTTTTTATGAGTTGTAATGCACCTACAGAAGTTAAGACTATTTCAGCAAATTGTGTTGAAACTATAAATACTTATAACTTTAATGATTTTTTCAATCCTGAGGAACTTGTACATGCTAGTAGCAGTGATATATCTGCTGCAATTGTAATGGATAAAAATACAGATGTACTTTATGTTTGGAAACGTTCTGGCTATCAGTGGGGTATGTCTCCTATTTATGATTCAGATGGTTCAGTTTTGACAAAAGAAAAATGGCTTGCAAGGCAATCATCTAAAAAATGAGAGAAATTTTGATAATATAAAAAGGAGAAAAGAAATGAAAAAATTGATTATAATCGATATGCAGGTTGGATTTACAACTGGCTCACTTGCTAATCCAGCAGCTGTTGCTATTATTCCAAATATTAAGAAATTAATTGATTATGCTCATAAAAATAATTGGGAAATTATTTATACTCGTGATACACACGATGCTGATCTTTATCCACAAACCTCAGAAGGTAAGCATCTTCCAGTTCCTCATTGTATCAAAGGAACTGATGATTGGCAGATTGTAAAAGAACTTGCTCCAAAAGAGAATGATAAAATCATTGATAAAGGAACCTTCGGATATGGTGGTTGGTTTGATGGGGTTCTTGATAGAACTGATGAAGTATATATGTGCGGAACAGTTACTTCTATTTGTGTAATTAGCAATTCTTTGGCAATTAAACAGGGATTGTTTAATGAAGTAAATATTGTAGAAGATGCTTGTGCTGGGCTTTCAAAAGAAGACCACGATGCTGCTATTAAAGTTATGGCAACTTGTCATTGTAATATCACAAAAGTAAGCGAAGTCATTGGAGAATAAAATTGAAAACAATTGATATTAAAGAAGCTCATAAAAAGATTGTAGATTATATTAAATTTTGGTTTGCTGACAAAGGTGATGCTCCTGCAGTTATAGGAATTAGCGGTGGTGCAGATTCAACTATCTGCGCTGCTCTGCTTGCTGAAGCTCTTGGTAAAGATAGAGTAATCGGCGTTATGATGCCAAATGGCATCCAGAAAGATATTAGTGATTCTGAAAAAGTTATTGAACTTCTTGGTATCAAAAGAGCTTTAATAAATATCGAAGGAGCTTATGAAGCATTAAGGCAGCAATTTTTATCTGATGGTCATAATCCAGATGATAAATCTCTTTATACAACTAATACGCCTGCAAGATTGAGGATGACTACATTGTATGGCATAGCTGCTATTTATGGTGGATTTGTTTGTAATACGGGAAATACATCTGAGGGATATATCGGTTACAGCACCAAATGGGGTGACTGTACTGGTGATTTCGGATTGCTTTGTGGTTTGACAAAATCAGAAGCTGTAGCACTTGGGGATGAACTTGGACTTCCAAAAGAGCTTGTTCATAAAACACCTTCTGATGGAATGTGCGGTAAATCAGATGAGGACAATCTTGGATTTACTTATGAGCAGCTTGATAGATTTATCCGCAGAGAAAGTGATGTAGAAATTTCCGATATTCCAACAAATGTAATTCAGAAAATTGTCAAAATGCACGAAAATCCAAATACCAAAAAGAAACTTGTGGTTGATGATTATCCACGATTTTAAAAGGCAAAAAAATGGAAACTGGCAACAAGGAAGAGATTAAAAATTATTTTGACTTTCTATTTTCTCAAAAAGAAGCAGAGTATCAATCTCAAAATGATTACATAGATAGTCTAATAGAAGAAAATTCTGGTTCTGGTGAAATATAATAATTTTAGTCTTTAAAATTTTCTTAAAATTTGTTATAATAATTATATGATTAAGACAAAAGAAACAGAAATTTTAAAGACACCAGTTTTTACTGTTGTAGAAAAAGAATTCAAAGATGCAAATTTTAAGCCTGTCGGTTTGAAATGTAATGATTGGGTAACAGTAGTTGCTATTGACAACAAAGATTTAAATAAGGCAAATACTATTGTTGTTGAGCAGACACGCTGGGGTTCAGAAAATAAAACAATCGAGTTCCCTTGCGGAACTGTTGAGTTTGGAGAAATGCCTTCTATGGCTGCCAAACGCGAATTTGAAGAGGAAACAGGTATTAGAATTGTTTGTTTTGATGAGAACACATTGTATACTCGTTTTTTCAATCCGAACCCTGCTTACTTCAACAACACGATGGGAGTATTTGTAGTTTATGTTCCAAATCTTAAAACAATTTTTAATGCTCGTGGAAAACAGAGATTGGATAAAGATGAGGATTGTAGACCTTTAATTATTCCATTTAAAGAAGTGTTTGATAAAACAACACACGGTTTGATGCTTTCTGCTTTATCTTGTGCTGTTATGGCTTTAAATTAAATTTTTGTGAGGTAAAATAAATGAAAAATCAAGTTGTTATTGAAGGAAAAGTTTATCGTATTATAGAAGAAGATGAAGAAACTTTTGTTGGTATTGAAACAAATTATGAAAAAACGGGAAAAAATTTGACAACTATATCATAATGAGAGATTTAAAGAAATAAAAGTCGATGATGTAATTTTGATAACTGGATTTCTTTATTATGATAGTCCAACAGAAACAGAATATCTTTATGCTGAAAGTTTTGAAATTTTGAAGTAAATTACTCTCGACTTTATCTTGTGCTGTTATGGCTTTAAATTAAATAAATTCCTTTCCAACTTTTGGGTTAATAAAGTGTAAGGCACTGTTAAGGATTTTCTTGTGTCAAAACTAATAGAAAGACCAACCATTGGTTTTAGAGATTAAGAGATTAAAAAGGATACAATTGGGTGTCGGCTCTTTAGTCTCGAAAAACCTTTATTTGTTCCCTTCGTCTAATGGTTAGGACGATGTTCTCTCCGAATATAAATGTTTGGTTCAAATCCAGCAGGGAATGTAAATTAAGTTAATTCTATGAAAATAATATTAGAAAATTTAAGAAATGATTTGTCAAATATAGAAGATGCTTTACTTTATGAAATTAGTTTATTAAAAAATAATAAAGAAAGAAAAATAAATAGCACCTTTACAGAAGTGTTAAAAAATATTGAAATTTTTGATAAAATAATACAAGGAATTAGAAAACAACAACTATTAAATATTGTTCCAAAAGATAAAATTGAGCAATGTAAAACAGCAGAAAAAGAATGGAAAAGAATAAATAATCTTGTTGATGAATATGATAATTTATTACCAGAATATTTAAAAAATCATCCAAAATGTGGCTTGCTTCCAATAAGGAAGAGAATAAATTATGATTTTCAAAAAAGTGTCAAAACTAAAATTTTTAATTATTAAAGGAATGGTTTATGGTTTATGACTGATGAAGAATATATTAAAAAATATCAAGAAAAATATGGGAAACTTGATAACAAAGGTATAAAACACGTTTTAGAAAATAAAGATTTCTTTTCTGATAATGAATTGGAAAAACTTTTAAATGAATGGATTGAAAGTTCAAATAATGACTGATGAAGAATATATTAAAAAATATCAAGAAAAATATGGGAAACTTGATAACAAAGGCAAAGAATATGTTTTAAAATGTAAAAAAGAAGCTGATAATATGACAAATGAAGAAATTCAAAAAATATTTGAATGTTGGATTGATTTTGAATTTTCTTCTAACAAAGATAGCTTTGGTTGCTTAGAAGATTGATATTTGTAATTATATATTTATTTTGTTCCCTTCTTCTAGTGGTTAGGAAGTTGCTCTCTCCGAGTAAAAAGGTTTGGTTCAAATCCAGCAGGGAATGTAGTATGGAGGCTGTATGCTTACATCAGATTATAATGTTAGAATTATTCAAAATGGTGAACTAATAGAAGATGTTCTTTATGACATTTATGATGATTTAACTTTGATATTTGATGAAAATGAAGGAAATTTTCTTCATAAAGATTATCAAAAAGCGATAGAAGAAGTAGATAGAGAACACAGAACATCATTACTGCCAATGAGAAATTATCACATTTCAAAGCACGATTATTTTTCTGTTTCTGTAAGCCTTGAAAATTATATAAAGATGCTTAAAGGTGAAAAAAATTTTCCACACAATTTTGATAAAGAAGAAAGAAAAAAACATAATATTCTTTTTATGAGTTTAGTTAAAAATGAAGAAATAAAAGAATACATAAAAAATATTTATAAAGAATTGTAAAACTCTGTTAAAATTGGTTGGATAGTTCTTTCAAAATTTCTTTGTGAATTATCTCTTTCATATCCGTTTTGTAAAACTCTGTTATACATTCCAAAAGCTATTCTTATGAATATATTTAAATCTGGATATTGTTCTTTAAAATCTTCTAAAGCTTTTTTATTATTTTTTAATTTTGCTTTTAATTCTTCCAAATAAGAATTAAGTTCTTTTGTATCAAAAGCTTTTTGGCCAGCAATTTCAGCAGCTCCCTCTGTTAATAAATTGCTTTTTATAATTTCTCTTAAAGTCATAAAATTAACTTTAAATAATTTTGTTCCCTTCGTCTAATGGTTAGGACGATGCTCTCTCCGAGTATAGAAATTTGGTTCAAATCCAGCAGGGAATGTATGGTTAGTTTGGTTTTAATAGTTTGTTCAGTGCGCATATGCAAATTGTTAATTATCAAATGATGTCAATAGACAAAAGAGTGAGCAGGTCGGTATAGGCAGCGGATATGTAATCCGCAGAAACTGGTTCAACTCCAATACTCTTTAATATAATGGGTAACAAAGAACACAGGTTCGAATCCTGTCATTTCCGTTTGAAGTCGGTGATGTAGTTTAGTGGTTAAAAACATTGATTATCGCCATATATAACGATCGCGAGGTTATCGGCAACATTATAAAGTTTATTTTTAGGCTTTTTCTTCTTTATAATAATGATAAAAGTTTGGATTGGTGTCGTAGTGTATCCATATTTTTTTAATAACTTCAATTAGAATTAAATACTATGGCAATTTATAATTTTTATAGTTAAAAAGGCGGCGAAATGGATTTATCTATTAGCCGTCTTTTTTATTTGGAGTTTTTTATGACTTATAGGAAATATTGTCATTAAAAAAACAATATGTGTAAGAAATCCAAAAACGCAACGGGAGAAAAATAATATGACATTTTACGAAGAGATAAAAGATATTACAGAAAAAAATTCTTTTCAAGCTAAAAGAATTATAAAAGAAGCAGCGCTGAAAGGTTTAAAAACAACAGAAATTCCAGCCGAATTAATAAAAATAGAAGAAGCAAATGAATTGTTTGAACAAGGATTTGAACTAAAAATAATAGAAAAGAAAAAATATAATATAAGTTATAATCATAATAGACTTCCAAAAATAAAAAGTTTAATAGAAAAATGGATAGTTATAGAATGGTAGTTTCTTTTGGTTTTTAATTTTTTCGCAAAAAATATTATAATTTTAAAATAAGGAGTTTGCGAAATGAAAAACAATTATCAGTTAAGAAATAGCCAAAAAGACTGTATTGAATTCTCTAAAAGATATTTTAATACTACAACTTCAAAAAAACCAGAAATGCTTTGGAATTGTAAAATGCGTTTTGGTAAATGTTTTACAGCAATTTCATTTGCCAAAGAAATGAATTATAGCAAAATCCTTATTATTACTCATATGCCAGCAGTTATGGACGAATGGAAAGAAACTGTTGAAAATCACACTTCATTTACTGGTTGGAAATTTTACAATTTCAAAAATGATGAAAAGAAAATCACAGCAGAAACATTTGAAAAATGTCACACGGTAGTATTTTGCTCAAATCAGCTGTATTATACCAGATCAAAAAAACATAAGCTTATTATTGATGATATTCAGTGGGATTTGGTTATTGTTGACGAATCCCATATAGCTTTTGATGAAGAAGGTGAACCATCTCGTTTTATTTCATATGCGAAATCTTACAAAGGTAAAAATGGTAGAGATATAATTACACACAAATTAAATTATAAATCTCTTCTCAATCTAACAGGAACTCCACTTAATGCATTACAAAATGGTATGTTCTCTTCAGAGCAGATTTATTCATATACTTATATTGATGAAAGAAACAACAAAGAAATTGATAATTCGGTTGAGATGAAAATGTATCTTCCAGAACTTCCAGCTAACCTTAACAGACCTGGTATAGGTTTGGATTCTCTTGGTGAATCTTCTGATAACCCTCTTTCCTATCTTAATCCTTTTTATAAAGGTAAAAAAGTTTTGGAAACAGATGATGATATAATTTCATTTCTTAAATATCTTGAAAAAATTTATAATAAAGGAAATTATAATCATTCAATTTGGGTATTGGAAACAGAATTGTCTTGTCAGCTTGTAAAACAGCTTGCTTATGACAATTATTTATTTGAAGATTATTCTTTTAAGATTGTAGCTGGTAATACGGAAACAGCTGGTGGAGCAGAGATAAAAAAAGACATTTCTGACTTTATCTCAAAAAATGATAAAACTATTTGTATGACTGTTCATAAAGGTTTAACAGGAATTACAATTAAAGAGTGGGATTCTGTATTTTGGTTGTCGGCAACTGCATCACCTAAAAAATATTTTCAGGCAAATTTCCGTTGCCAAAATCCGTGTGAAGGAAAAAGTGATGCTGCTATTATTGATTTTTGGAAAGCTCGTGCCATTCATATGATAGATGGATATTTGCTTACTTTCCAAAATATTTCTATTGGAGATCGAGTTTCTTCTTTCCTTAATTTTTTTCCTGTATATGAACAATTGAATAATAAATATTCAAGAGTTGATCTAAAAAAATACTACGAAATTTACTATACAATGAAAGAAAAAGAGAAACCAGTTTCTATTGGAGACAAACTTATTTTTAGGCATGGAGAGCAATTATATTCTAATTTTATTGAAAATTCTGAAAAGATTTTTAAGCTTCTCCAAAAAACAAGAAATAGTTCAGGTATAGTTCCAATAGCAACAAATTTGCCATCAAATGGAACAATTAATGTAAGAAAAGAATTAAATACTCTTCAAGAATATTCAAAAGATGTTAAGGAAAATTTTGATAAAATTGCTAATAATCCTCTTTTCAATTATATGAAAAAAAGATATTGTGATTTGTTAAATTCTATACCTGTTTATCTTAAAAGATTTAATGTTTTTAAAATTAAATCTTTTAATGATATTTATGATAGTATCAATTCTACTTTCTTTGATGCTTTTGATATTTCTTTGGAAGATTTTAAATTTCTTATGGAAATAAATCTTGTGAAAACAGAGGAAGTATTAAAGCTTATCAATTTGTCTCTTAACGACAAAGAAGAAAAAGAATATTCTTATGATAGGAGGATAGCGTAATGTTTATCAAAATACCAAATTATTATATAAATATTGATAATTGGACAGAAGAAAAGAAAAGCAGGCCGTTTATAATTTTAAATACTAAATATATTGTTTCTGTGAATCCTTTAATTGTAAATTACGGAGAAAGGGAAGCTTATTGTGTTGAAGTTACTGCAACTAATGGGAGAACTTTTCAATTTAATTTTCTTAATAAAAAAACAGCAGATGAATATATTGAATTGATACAAACAAATAATATGGTAATAGAATGAGAAAAAAAATATTAAATATCGCTAAAAGACATTATTTAAAAAGAGATTGGTATACTGGCTGGGGTACTAATACTGATTGGCAAAAATGTATTTTTGATGCTGTGCGTGAATTGTATGGAACTGCAAGTCAAACATATACAGAAACAGCTTGTGTTTTGTTAGAGGCTGCTAATTTAAAAATAACAGAAGAAGATGAGAGAAAACTCTACAAAAATCCATCATCGGTTTGTCTTAAAATCATTGATAAATATTATAAAAGGCCAAATTTTGTTAGTGCGTTGGAAATAGAATAAATTTGGTTTTTTAAAATTTTTCAAAAAATGTTATAATAAATAAAATTGATTTAAGGAGTTTAATTTATGAGAGATTTAGCAAATGTTGTAACGATAGAAAATGTCATTCCAATGGAAGGAAAAGATCGAATTGTTTGTGTTACTTTCAAAGAAAATGGATATGAATGTATTATTCCAAAAGAGCAGGCTATTCCTGGAAAACTTATTGCTTTTATACAGGAAGGAGCTGTTCTTCCTGTAAAACCACAGTGGGAATTTCTTAGAAAAAGATGTTATCGAGATAATCTTATGGGCAAAGAAGGTTTTCTTATCAAACCTATGGTAATGGGCAAGAAAGAAGATGGCACTCGTGTAAAGAGCTGGGGTCTTGGAGTTCCACTTAACGAGCTTGGTCTTGATGAAGCAATTTGGAAAAAATTCAAAGCAAGTGATAATATTGAAGACAGACTTGAAATTTGGAAATATGAGCCAGAAGAAGATGCTTCTCCAAGAACTCCTTCAAAAAAAGCTTATCCTAAATGGGTTAAATTCTGTCTTTCTCATTTGCTAACTCGCTGGGTTGGTCGTATTTGGCAGAAAAGACACCAGAATTCTGGTGGTGGTTTTCCAACTGATTTGATTTCAAAATCAGATGAAACAACTCTTCAGAATATGAAATGGGTTCTTGAAAAATTTGCTGACCAAAAAGTGAATATAACTGCTAAAATAGAAGGACAATCAGGAACTGTTATTCCAACTTTTAAAGGCAAAAAAATGACAGGAGCTTATGTATGTTCTCGTAATAACGCATATAAACTTGAAGACAAATCTCTTTTCTGGGATATGATGCGTAAATATAATATTGTTAAAAAGATGAAAGAATGGTATAAGGCAACAGGTGAAGCATTTATTATCCAGTTTGAGCAGGTAGGGCCTACCATTCAGAATAATATTTATGATTTTAAGCAGAATAAATGGTTTGTTTACGAAGTAAAAAATTACTTTACTCTTGAACAAGATAGCTATACAGAGCAGGTAAGAGTGGCAGATATTTTTGGTTTGGAAGTTGTACCTCTCCTTTGGACTGGAACACTTAAAGAAGTTATGCCAGACATTGATAGCGCAGTTGCTTTTGCTGAGAAAGCAGTATGGATGCCTCTTGATGAAGATAAGTTTTATTCTGGGCTTAGCCTTGATAATAAAGGCAAGCTTTGGAAGGATTATATGCAGCACGAAGGTGTTGTAGTTAGAACTATTGATTGCGACAAAGATCGTAATATTGGCGTATCCTTTAAAATCAAAAACATGCAGTATCAGGAGCGTGGTCTTGGAAAAATTCATCAGGACTGTGTAGATTACAAAAATTCACATAAGTAATCGATCGAGTGGAGACTCGTAAAAGCCCACCCTCCTAGTGATTTGAGGGTGCCTTCGAAGTTTGGCGGAGTTAAAAGGAGTAAAAACTTCCAATGATAAGACTGAACCAGTGCTTATCGGTGTTTGTTTGGTATAGTGGCATAGGTACGCTCGGTATTATGTCTGAGAGGGATAGGTTCGATTCCTATAACAAATATATATTAAATTAATTTGGTCTTTAAATTTTTCTTAAAAAGTGTTATAATTTTATTATAACAGTTATAAATAACAGAGGTTGAAATGTTTGATTATCAATTATCTCCTGATTATAGATTTTTAAATTTTAAAGATATTAAAAAAGGTTCAAAGCTTTTAGTTAAATCTTTAAAATGGTATGAAGCAAATAAAGAATATGGTAGTATTCCTATAGGTTCTACATTTGTAAGTAGTATGAAATCTTTTTGCGGAAGAATTGTAACTGTTGAAAGTTTTTTCAAGAGCAGATTTAGTACAGAAGATCACGGCATATATGTTGATGGTTGCGAAGATGCCTCAATTTTTATAAAAGAAGATGGAGGTAATTATATTTGGTCTTTGGGTATGTTTCAAGGTATAAAATCTTTCAAAAAAGGTTTGAATTTGGAGTAATTATGAAAATTAAAATTATTCGTAAAAAAAATGGTAAAACAGAAACAAAATATGTAGCTAGTGATGGTCTTGAATTTAAAAACAAAGAAAGTTGTATTTTTTATGAAAATAAATATATGTGGAGGAGAAGCAAATGTTAGATATTGATGTGTATACTCCGGAAGATTTACAGTGGATTGCCGAATTGTATGGGTTTGATTATTATGGTCAAAATTTTCAGCAATTTTTATATAGTTAATTTTAGCGTAGTTGATTAATCAACTACGCTTTTTTAGTTTTTAAAATTTTTGTATTTTATGTTATAATATTATAAATTGGGGGAAAATATATGAATACAGCAAAGATTGAAAAAATTAAAAAAATGTTGGCTCTTGCTAATGGAACAAACTTTGAAGGTGAAGCTGAACAAGCTCTTGCTATGGCAAACAAATTAATGAGCGAAGAAGGACTAACAATGGAAGAAATTGCCAAAACTTCTATTGAAGATGAGTTTGGTGAGCTTGGTAGTGAATATCTTAATAATGGTGAAGAAAAAGCTTATCAGCCTTGGCGTAGAACGCTTCTTAATGCTCTTTGTCGTATGTTTGATTGTTCATTTGTAAATAATAAAAAAGCAGGAACTACAAAATTCACTATTGATATTATTGGTCGTGAATCAAACAGGGTTACTGTTCAGCTTATGTATAATTGGATTGCTGACAGAACTCTTAAAGAAGCAAGGGAAAAATTTGGAAAAATGACAGCTAAAAGAAACAGCTATTGTAACGGAGTTGCTAATGCTATTTGGGATAAAGTTTGTCAAATGAAACCAAATCCAAAAACAGACAAAAATGCTTGGGGAATTGTTCCAATAGATGAAGTTGAAAATTTTAAGCATAGTAAATATCCTTGCTTGAGAACAACATCTAACAGAGCTACTATTTCTGATGGTAGTGCTTACGCTTCTGGTGTTGAAGCTGGCAAAAATACTTCATTGAACAAACAGTTTGGTGTTAAGATGATTGCGTAGGAGTTCAAATAATATGATTTATTTTATACTGATGGTAATTTACTGGGGTATATTATTAGTATTTCTTCCAAGATGCTCAAAAGTATCAAATATAATCGTACTTATATTTTCTACAATTCTTTTCCTTGTTTGGAGATGTTTGATTTGATTTTATTAATAATTATATTGCTTTGTTTTGTTTTTATAACACCGCCAATTATTTCAACTTCAAATAAACCAATTCCTAATTGGTTATTTTTAGCATTATTTGTTAGCACTATTATTTTGGCAATTTTAATACCTTTAAAAATTAAAGGAGCAATTTAAATGAATGATAAAGAATTATTAGAACTTTTAAACAAATATCCATTTCTTAAATATAGAAATGTTTTTTCTGATGAATTGTGCTATAAAACAGATGAAGAAAATTTAAAACATAATTACTATGTTTATTGGAATGGAAGTGGCTGGGAAAAACTTTGGAAAAAATACTTGGAAAAACTTTTTTGGGTTTATGATAACAAATGGACTAATAAAGAAAAAGAAGCTTTTCGTTTTATGGAAATAAAAGAAAAATTTGGACAGCTTCGCATTTATACAAGCTTTACAGATTCAAGATTTGAACTTGAAACAAAAGCAGAACTGCTTTCAGAGTGGACTTGTCAAAAATGTGGTAAAGAACCACGAAATGAAAAAGGTCAAAGAATTATTTGGCAAACTCATGGCTGGATTACTAATTTTTGTAAAGAATGTGCCGAGATATATCTTAAAAAGTATAATGAAAATAAAAACATTGAAGAGGAACTGAAAGAAATGGAAGTCATTCATGACATTCCTTTTGGGTATACACGCTTTGGAAAAAGTGGAAAAGAAGCAGTAATTTTTAAAGAAGTCGATGGTTGGCTTGAAAAAGAATAAATATTGGAGATGATGAATTAGAATTTTCTTTAACAAAATAATTCTAATTCATCAAAACAAAAAAGTCAAGGAGCTAAATATGCTTGGATTTGTAATTGGATTTTGTTCTGCCTATATTGTTGAAAAAATTTCTGAATTATATTTGTTTAATAAATTTAAAACAGAAGAAGATTTGAAAGAATATCAAAAAGAAAGAGATGCCAAAGAATTAGCTGAATTTCGAATCTTTAAAAAATCTTGACAATTTTTTATTTAACCGAACGGACACTTTTGGTATTCTTGAAGGACAAATTTGACTGTTCTTACTAATACTATTTAATAAAATAGCTAGAGAGAAAATATGAAAAATTTACTTGACGAATTTAACGAAATAGAAAACAAAGACACTGATAAAATTGACAAACTGCTTGAAAAAGCAGATAGCCTTCTAAAAGAAAATGAAAAACTGATAAATGATAGTAAAAAAAGAAAGAACTCTCAAATTAAAAAAGAAAGAATGCAAGAAACAACTTCTCAACTATCAAATGAGCAATATGAACAATTGCTCAAACATATTGAAAATTGGAGCTATGAAACAGCTTTCAAATTATCAGGTGGTTTGCCAGACATTACAATGAAAACTACTACACTTGCTGAATTGTTTAAATCAATTTACATTGCCGGAATGAAAGGGGATTAAATGAATCTATATTTTTTGAGACACGCTCCAACATTAGCCAATATAACTGGCTCAATAGTTAAAGATTATAATTCTTACGGTGTAATGCCTTTGGAAAATAATATCATTGAAAATTGGAAAAAAGAGATAGGAACACATCTTCCAAAAGATTTTAAAATTGTCTGTTCTTCGCAGAAAAGATGTATTGATACTGCTAAGCTTCTTTTCGGAGATAAACCATTTCAAATTTCAATAAATCTTGAAGAGTTTGATTGTTCTGGTATAGGTAATAGAAAATTTTGGGAATTATCAGAAGAAGAATTCACAAAATGCACTCATTTGTTTAAGCAAGAAATGTATGTTAAAATTATAAGATTGTTTAAAGAATTAAGATCAAAATTCAAAGATGAAGATAATGTTGTTTGTATTTCTCATGGATTTTACATAAGAACTGTTATTTCTTATATAAGGGGAATGTTAGATACGCCCTTAGAATTATTATGTTCAAAAAACATAAAATTTAACAATTTAGACTTATATGATTTAAATGATAATAAAATTTACTATTCAAATTTAAAACTTTAATTTTTTTTGTATTGATTTTTTCTTTTTTTTGTTTTATAATTAAATGAAATTTTTAGGAGTATTATATGAATTATAAATTTGTTGCTGATGAAGATGAAATGAAATTTTTCTTTGATAAAATTATTGATACTCCTGAATTAAATGAATCATATTTAATGTGTATCTCTTCAAGGGCAAAAAAGGTTAGTCCAGAAGAAAGAACAAGAATTAAACTTAGTCGTGGCGAAATGATGAGAGAGCAAGTTGTAACATCTCGTGGAAAAGAAAAGCTTTGGGATTTTAATTGGTTTAAATCTTTTATCTATCGCTATGAATGTCCATATGAGGGAATGGTTACAAAATCTGGTGATCCATATCCACAGAATTCTCTTGTTATCTATTTCTATGTCAATCCATCTGACGAACATAAAGTTGCTATGGATAGTATGACATTTACTAATGGTATTCTTAATGATCTCATTAATGCCTGTACTAATATGTCAAAAGATGGAATTCAAGAGCAACTTTTTAAACTTAGAACTCTTGATACACATAAGAAAACTTGTAGAGCAATCAATATTTCTCGTCACCTTTGGACACAATTTGATTTTGATTTTTCAGAAGATGTAAAGCATGATTCTGAAAAAATTGAAATTGTTTATAATAATCTTCGCGAATGTGGTAATACTCTTTTTGGGAAAGGGAATATTGCTATTGTTAGAACTTCTGGTGGATTTCATATTCTTGTTCATAAAGAAGGAATGAAACATTGGGGCGTTGATGTTAGGAATAAAGAAACCTTTGAAGGGCCAAAATTTAAAGATCCGATTACACAATATATTCAGCTTGTTACTTGGAATTTAAATAAGATTTCAACAAACAATTTTACTGAGCAATCAAGATTTAGATGGTTTGATGAATGGACAAAAACCAATCAATCATTTCTCCCAATGCCTGGAACTTATCAGTATGGAACTTTTAAAGTTGAAATTATGAATAAGGAAGATTTAAATGACTGATTTTGAAATCGAAAAAATAAAAGAGCATATTCAAATTCATTCTTCAAAAGAACCACAAGCAAAATTAATTACAGAAATTCTTAACAAAGCAGTTAAAGAACTCGAACAAAATAAGTGGTTTTATCCATCAAAAGGGGAAATACCAGAAGATGGGACTACTTATTTTTGTTTTGTTAAAAATTCTTTTGGAGAAATGGTTAATGATTATGGTTTATTTTCAAAAGGAAATTGGTTTAATCATTATGACAAAGAACCAATTTGTTGGATGAATGCTTTTCCTCCAAAAGAAGATTAAGGGAAAATTAAAATGTTATTACTCTATGCTGATAATATTGAAAAAATGAAAATTTTAAAAAGAAAAATACCAAAAGTAAAATGGAACGGAGGAGAAGATGTAGTTGCGTGGCATCCAAATTTTCCTTTTATTATTCATTTTGAAAATGATCGTATTCTTTACAGCGCCATTTCACAAGTTAATTTAGAAACAATAGAAAACGCAAAATTTTCATCTAAAAAGTTTTTTAATTTAAAAAACAGTTTGGAGTTAGAATAAAAAATGAAACTATATATAAACAATCTTGAAGATTTAAAAATTTTAAAAAAGAAAAAACCGCTTTTGAGATGGGCTTCTAGGGAAGATATATTAAATTGGTATCCTGCTGAGTTTCCTTTTATAGCTTTTATTTCTTATAATAGAATGACTTATTCAACTTTAGGAGAAGAGGAAGATGATATTGTTACCAAAGCTATTATCAATAGTAGAAACTTTTTTAGAAGTAAAAAATCGTTGGAAATAGAATGATTATTGGAAAAGAAATTACAGAAGAATTTAAAAAATTTTTTGATGGCAATAATCTTAAACAAAATAAAAAAGATGAAAGCTATAAAGAACAAATTTTAAATTTAATGAAAGATGACATAATACATTTAGATGATTGGTATAATCATCCAACAAAAGAACAAAAGAAAAAATATAACAATTTGTTAAATCAACATCAAGGTTGGTAATATGTTTGAAACCAAAAAAGAAATTTTGGATGCTTTTAGAAAAATTAAAAAATTTATTGTATCGGACATACACAATACTGAGCATTATAAGGGTTTTGTTGGAAATAGTGAATTAGCAAAAAGAATATGGTGTTCATTTGTTATGTTGTTTAGTATAGAATCTATTTCGACAGTTGGCGAAATGATTGAAAATTTTTATAATATAAAATTAAATAGCTATTTTAAAGTCGAAGAATGGGAAGATAAATTATTAAATATATATGATATTTGCAATGGTAAATGTTTAGAAATAGAATAAAAATTTAGTTTTGAAATTTTTAATAAAATTTATTATAATAAAGTATGAAATTAAGATTTAAAGATGGTTTTTATAATACAGCAGAAATTGTAGAACTTGAATTATATAAGGAAGAAAATGGAAATATTACTCTTTGGATTGGTGATAGTAATTATGAACAAAAAATTAAAGTAGAAACTTTTGAAGATATTGGCAAGGCAATAAGTCAATATTATTATGATAATAGAGAAAAATTATTTCTTGAAGGAGAATAATATGAACGGATATATAGATGATAAAAATTTTGCTCTTATAGATTTCATAAAAGAACATAAGGATAATTGGGAAGAACTCCTCAAGAAAGAACCATATAATCTCAAATCAATCAAACATTGTTTCTATCATCCTGAATGGGTGATGTGCGTTTATAATCTTTTCGATTCTAAGCTTACAGATCCAGTTGTAAGAAACTGTCGTGGAATTGTAATAAATACAAATACTTATGAGCCAGTATCTGTTCCTTATACAAAATTTTTTAATTATAATCAGCAGGAAGGGGCAGATATTGAACAGTCTATTAATTGGAAAAATGCTAAGGTGCAGTTGAAAGTAGATGGTATTATTTTAAAGACTGCTTGTGTAAATGAAATGGTTGCTGATGGATTTGAAAAGCGACTTTATTTCTTTACAAATGGTTCATTTGATCTTAATGCTCCTTTTGAAGATTCACTTGTTTATGATGAGCCAGCAACTCGTGGAGCAGAAACATATGGAGATTTGCTTAAAGTAGCTATTCAAAAAATTGATAATTCAGTGGAAATTCATTTTAATAAAGAAATTGGATATTTCTATATCACAGGTGGCTGGGCTGAGGATATTCCAGTAGGTTCTACTCTTATGTTTGAGCTTGTATCACCTCGTAACAAGATTATTTGTGAATATAAAGAAACAAAGCTTTATCTTCACGGATATAGACGACCAGATTTAGTAGAAGTTGATCCACGAGAGGAAATTCCAAAACTTACATCTGTTAAGTTTAAATATCCAGAGTTACTTGATGCTTCAAACTTTGAAGATTTGAAAAAACTTCTTGCTACTTTTGATGGTAATGAAAAAGAGGGTTGCGTAGTAGTAGATTATACTACACCAGGAGTTCCACGAGTTAAGATTAAGTGTGATTCATATCTCAAACTTAAATTTGCTCGTGATACTTCTTGTAATTCAAAAGTGTTGTTCAAAGCGGTTGTTTTTGATGAATATGATGATTTGCTTGCTGCTGTTCCAGCTGTTGCTCCAAAAATTGATGAAATAAAAGATGTAATGAAAAAATTTACTTCTTGGTTTGTTGGTGAATGCCTTAAAGTTGGAGAAGTTTGTAAATCATCAGATGAAAAAACGAGAAAAAAAGAGTGGGCTTTATGGTGTAAAGAAAATGTAGATAGGAATTTATTTTCTTACTATATGATTATGCCAGGTGCTTTTGGTTTGGCTAAATTGGATAAGAAGTTTGAAAATTTGGCTACTAAAAAAAATGGATATGATGAGCTTAAAGCTCTTGTAGAAAAAATAGAAAAATAATTTAAATATGGGGGAAATTTATGAAATTATTAGCTTTGATTTATTGTCAAGATTCATTTGGGTCAGATGACGATTCTTATGTTGGAATTTTTGATTCTATGGATAAACTTAATGAATTTTGTTCAATTAATAGAATTAAAGTTCTTTCTAAAACTGAAGCAGAAAAGGCAGAAGAAGAATATAAGAACTACTTTTACTTTGTAAAAGAACTTGAGCTTAACAAGCCAGTTCCTTCTTATAGTAGACATGGATTTAGAGGTTTTGCTTCTACAAAAAAAGAAAGAGAAGAAATGGATAAAGCAAAAGAAGACTTTGAGCGACCAGCAAAAGAAAAAACAGAATGGTTAAAAAACCAATTTAAAGAAATCCAGGAAGAATTTAAAAAATCAAAACATTGGAACAAAATTAAAGAGTTTTATTTAAACAACAATAATGATGTTTCTTTTGAAAAGTTTAAAGAATTTGATGATTATCTAAAAGAAAATAAACTTGGGTATGGAGTTCATTCTTCGAAAAATACTGGTGAAACTTGGTTTAATCTTTATTTTTGCTTTGGTGGAAGCAACGGCTATTTTTATCTTGGAAAAAAGGATAAAAATTTTGAAAAAGATTTTGAACAAATTTTGAAAAAAGATAATTTTGAAATAGATCCATATGATCTTGATAGAGTATTATATGGAAGAGGCAGTTCTTATTCTTTGTCAAAAACTTATCCAGAACTGTCTAGTAAATTTACAGCTTAAAATATCTCTACTTTTATTATTAATAAGGAGAAGAAATGAATAAAGTAAGAGAAGATTTTTATATAGTAAATTTCTATTAACCAAAATTCTTGAAAATTTTTTCTTTTTGAGTTATAATATAAACATAAAGAGGAAAAATATGCGAGTATATTATTGTGATGAATATGATTGGTGTGATGAGCTGGACAGAAAGGAAAAACTTTGGAAAGAAGCTAACGATAAACTAAAAGAAACGCTTAGACAAATAACTCTTGAAAGAGAACGAAAAAACAAAATTTCAAAAGAAATAGAAAAACAAGAAGTTATTAATGATGTTCTTGACAGATTCGATTTTAAGTCTGTTGAGGAAGTAATGCATATGACTGGTTGGGTTTGGGGAATTGGAAGAACTGAGCATATTCCAACTAAGTATGAAATGCGGAAATTTACGAGAAAACTTCTTGAAGAAGCAATAGATAAAGAAACCACAATTTCAAGTGGTGGATTTAGAGCTTCTCCTTGGAAAGAAGATAACGGGCAGCTCAGGGCAAAACTTGAGTTCGTATTTTCTCAAACAGAAACTTATCTTAAATAATAAGTTAATAATATAACAGCAGCAGTAGCAGAACACTGTATGAAGTTGCGACCCCGATGGTTCTTTATATCAACTATTTATAACTCTTATAAAGAACCATTGAAAGCAATAACACTGAAATTATTCTTAATTTCTGCAGAGGTGAAACATAAAACATTTGGGAAATAATAGTACTGATGAGGGTTTTATAATACGCGACGCAGATATTCTACAGAAGGCTGAGGCTATATGCACTGTGAACCCATATTGCTTTAAAGCAATATGGGTTTTTTTGTTTTGAAAATTTTTGTAAAAAAATGTATAATAAGATAATAATATGAAAGATTATATATTGTTAGAAGAAGGGTTAAGAAAGGATATTTCAACAATTGTTGAAATATTAAAAAATGAAATAGCCCTTATTAAAAAAGGCGAAAAAAGAAAAAACAAATAATGACTTAACAGAACTTTTAAAAAAGATAAATGAGTATCAAAATATAGTTCAAAATTCAAGAAAATTCTTGTTAATAAAAAAAGATGTTAATGACGAAACAAGAAAATTAATTACAAGATTAGAATATGAATGGAAAAATATTTTATATCCACTTATAGAAGAATATGATAATTGTGTTGTAGAATATAATAAAAATAATTATCCAAAACTTAAAAAAATAAGTGATAGAATAGGAAATAAAATTTTTAATTCGGTTAAAACTTTTAAATATTTTAATTATTAGGAGCTTTTATGACAGATAAAGAATATCTTGAAAAATATCAAAAAAAATATGGAATTTTAAAAGAAGAAGATAAAAAAGATATTCTTAAATATTTTCATAAAGAACTTAATGAAGAAAAATTTTTAAAACAATTAAAAGATTTTTTTAAAGAAGAAAAATTTGATTTAAGTAATTTATTATTAGATAATATTTAGTGGTGAATATATAAAAAAATTAAGGAGAAATATTATGGCAAAATTAATTGCTAGTTGTGGAATTTCTGGATCGGGAAAATCAACTTTTGGAAATAAACTTGAAAATACAACTGTAATTTGTCCAGATGATATAAGAAAAGAGTTGACAGGAGATATTTCAGATCAATCAAGAAATGTAGAAGTTTGGAGAATAGCATATGACAGGCTTCGTAAATCATTGGAAAATGGAAAAGATGTATATTTTTCTGCTACAACACTGACTTCAAAAAATTTAAAAGCATTACTTAATGTGGTTGAATATTTAAAACCAGAAATTACTATCTATGCTTTTGAAGACAGTAGAGATTGGAAACTTTGTGAAAAAAGAGTAAAAGAAGATTTAAAAAATGGAGTGGAACGCTCTAATACAGATATTAAAATTGACAACAAACCTTTAATCCAGTCAATGAGTGAAAAATATATTAATATGGTAGATAATATTCTTCCAAGAAATTATCCAGAACTTGAAGTTGTAAAGATTAGGAGTTAATTTTGGTAGAGCAAATTAAAAGATGTAAGACAGTTGATGAGCTTAGAAAAATTGTTAATAGATATTTTAATTCTAATAACATTAGGACAAAATACTCGATCGCTCTTCAAAATAATTTAAAAAGGCAAACAGATTTTAATAAAGCTCAACAAGCCGTATGGAATTACTACCTCAATCAGTTTGAGCCAGTTAAGTCAAATGATATGAAAGTTGTTCCATATAAAGGAACCGCTATAAGAGGAATGGAAATTCATAGTTTCGGTCATTAAAAATTTTAAGCGAGAGAAGAAAATGAGCAGAAGTTATAGAAAGCACGATTTTTCACAAATAGCTTATGGTGAAGATAAACCATTTAGACAGCTCTATAACAGAGCAAGAAGAAGACGAGATAATATTATCTGCAAAGAAATAGAAAAAGGTTTTGATGTTTTTAAACCTTATGAAAAAACCTGTTCTCTTAATGGTGAAGTTTGCGATATTGATGTTGATGTTGATACTTATTTTGATTTGAAAGATGAACATGATGTTAGCATATATAACAACAACATAATAATCAGTCCAGAAGAAACTCTCAATAGTGCAAATGAAAAAAGATTAAATAAATGTATTGGGTGTATGTGGTCTGATAATTGCTGGAACAAAGGCAAGTTTATTGATATGTGGGAAATGACACCTGATGAGAAGTTTCTTAAATCAAGAATAGATTATACTGTTCCATATGCTGATAAATGGGGTTGGCCTTCTGATGGTGGAGTTTACTGGCAGTCTGATCTATCTGAGCTTAGAAAGAAGGCAGATGAAGAAGTATTTGGTATTGATAGAATTTTAATTCCATATTCAAAATCAAAAGATACTTTTTGGGAACAATACAAAAAGTATAGAAGCGGTGATAGAAGATGTACTTCTTATTGGTGGTTTTTAGATATGTTATTTACAACAAATGTTATTCCAAAAACATTCTGGGGTCCAAAAGATTTAACAGAATGGTATTTAGCACATCAAGAAGAATTAATAAAACTTTGGTCTAAAATGAGGAGAAGAAAATAATGCTAAGAATTATTGGTGGGATACTGTCAATTATTTTTATTATAGCTTTGATGGTATGGGTTTTTAAAGAATTATCAAATTAAAATAGGGAGAAATAATATGACCGTAAAAATTTTTAAAGATTGTCTTGAAAATTATAATCCGAGTTGTTTAATTAGAGTTCTAAATAATGGCGAAAAAACAATTTTAAAAAGTGTTAAATATCATCAAGAAATATCAACAGTTAAAGATATGATACTTGAGCTTGACAAATTCAAAAATAAAAATGAGCAAATTTATTTTGCTTTAAATGGAGAACAACAAAAAATTGTAAAAATTGAGCAAGATGGTTGCTTTGTATTTATTATTATAAAATCAGAAGAAAAATATATAATTACAAATTAGCTTGTTTAATATTTCTTGACAAAGCTTGTTTTTTATTTATAATAAAAAATATTTTAGGAGATTATATAAATGAAAAAAATTTTTAGTAGTATTTTTATTGTTTCTTTATTGTTGTTCTCTTCTTTTGCACAGGAAAGAAAATTATTTGACGCTTCTGTTTTATCAGAAACAAAATGGGAAGGACAAAATGTAACAGCTTCAAATTCTGCTGAGAATTGGACTATTGAAGTATGCGGAGCAGCTAAATATTCAGCAAAAAAAGCATCTTTTACAAAATCAACGAAAGATGGAATGATTGGTATTAAGATCGAAATGTTAGATGATATATTTGAAGGAAAACCAATTTATTTTATTGTTAAACCAGAAATTTATCCACAGCTTACTGAAACAGATAGTGGAAATGGACGACTTACAAATGTTGCTGATATTCGTTCTGTAAGAATTACAGGTATTACTCTTGGATATGAAGCTGAAATAATTCCAGAAGTATTTAGATATAATAGATATAAAGAAGAGGTAAATGTTGTTTGTGGTAACTTTAAATCAAATGAAGGTATTGTTGGAAAGCAACCTTTTGATATTACTTGGAACAATCCAGAATATATAGCTGATCTCTCAAAAAGAGAAATAAAAATAAAACCAGTCTATCCAAACAATGATAGTGAGATATTTCTTCGAGGAATTGGTATTAGAGCACCTGTAAATAATAGATATGTAATTATTTATTTAGATAAAATTTTCGTTACTGCTGATAAAGCTTATGAGGATGATAATATTGATGATGAAGAATTGTGGGGGCTTGAAGATTTTAATAGACAGAATTTTGGAAAAAAACAAGAAAAAGAAATTGAAAAAAAGAAACTTTTGATTGAACAAAAGAAGGTTCTTATGGGAAATTTAGATAATAAATGATTTATTGATAGATTACAAATCTGGAAGCAATTATTGATATAATGGGGGTAAAATTATGAGTGATAATTTCAAAGTTAAAAAGCTTACAGTCTCAAAAGGCACACCGTCTTGTATTAGTTGTAGTAACGATTCCGATTACTTTATAAAAATTGGTTCTAAAGAAATGTACATTTGTAAAAGAGGTTTAGCTGCATTGATGAATGAAATTGTCTGTTGTTGCTTGATAGGTACAGAAGAAGATAAAGATGATAAGGACTAGTACATGAAAACATTTTTAATTATTTTTGGAATTATTCTTGCTTATATTTTTATTGGTATTTTATGTTATTGGATTTCAATTTTAATCGGTTATAAAAAATCAAAAACAAAAAGACCTTTGAATGATTGGTTAAATGAAATTTGTGATGAAGGTAATATTAGAGATACAAGAGAAGCTTCTTATTTCTATTTATCAATGTTTTGGATTATAGCATTACCATTTTATACTGTGACGTTATTATTTTATTTTATTGGTAATCTATTTTCAAACATCATTAAAAAAATTTTGAAAATAGATCAATTGGGATAATAAAGTATGATATATGTCAAAGATGATGAAGCAAGAATATACAAAGTTGGTTGTAATACATTAGAAGAAGGTATTGAGATAATTCATAAATATGAGAAATATGTTTATGATTTATATGGTGGTGATACTTGGACAGAAGATGATACTTGGGGTTGGTGGGATTTTAGAAAATACAAAATAGTTGATTATGATTCGATTGACAATGATGATGAAATTTATGATTTATCTGATTATAAATTTACAGTACAAGAATTTTGTAAATCATATTATAAAGATGAAGAGAACAAAACTGAGGAAATTTAAAAAGAGGAGTAATCTATGGATATGAATGTTGAAAATTGGGAATTAAAAGATTCCTGTGATGATACTCAATTTTATTATCAATCAAAATTAAATGATGACATGATTGCTTGTATTGTCATTCCTCATAAATACAATAATTTCAAATGGTTGTTGCGTATTGGTTTCAAATCTACATTTGACAAGTGGGGAATGGTAGAATACGAAAATACTTTTAATACTTTTCCTTTACTTGCTGAATTTATGAGTAATGAAAAACATTTAAAAGAAATTGAATTGATAAAGGGAGAATAAATATGATTACAGATACTTTTCTTATTGCTTTATTTGCAACATTCATATTTGGAGTGTTTGCAGTATGTCTTTTGATATATGGGATATATTTTGCTTTGACTGAACATGATAAAGTTATGTTTGGCGCAATACTTTTTTCTTTCATTGCTTCTTCTGGTTTGTTTGGAATTATGCTATATGAAGCACGTATGGAATACAACGATGCTATACCAGAAAATCAAGTAGAAATATTAAAACAAAAAATATCTGATGCAGAAAAAGAATATCAGAAATATCTGATAGACCATCCAGAATTAAAAAGAAACAATTTTTAAGACAAGGAGGTTATTTTTTATCTTGAAAATTTTTATAAAAAATAATATAATGCTTTTATGAAAAAAAATATTTTGTTTTTTGTTAGTATTTGTTTGTGTCTTGGATTATTCTCTGAAGAAATTGGTAGATGTAATATAACAGAAGAAACTAAAAAAGCTTTTAATGAAGAAGATTTAAAATTAAAAAGGGCTTTGTTTTTATATGACTTGTATCCAGAATCAGATTTTGATAAGTGTCTTGAATTTGCGGAAGGCAATAAATTTTTTAAGATAATAAAACAATTAGAAGAAAAAGGATATAAAATTGATAACTCGTTAAAAATTTCATATGTAAATTAAGTAGCAGTAACAATAAAAAGGTTGAAAAGGATGAATAAATTTGAAGCGAAGAATTATCTTATTAAATTAGCAAAAGGTAAAGATAGCTTATTTTGTAGTAGTTGCCCAATAGTTTCGGATAATGGTAAATTTTTATTTGAAGAAGAACAAAAAAATGAAATTTATAATTTTTTACATAGTTATAAATTATATAACACTTCTATTTGCTCAAGTAAATTTTTGTTCATTTGTTTAAAATATAAGCCAAATCAAATACGAAATATAATTGATTATGCTAAAAAAATTACAGAGGATAAAAATATTTTTTTAGATTATGGAGATGGGTATGGAGGTGGGTGTCCTTGTAATTGTTTATCAAAATTATCAAAATATATATTAAATAAGAAAGAATTATTAGATATAGAATAGAAGAGGAAATAGATAATGAGGATTATATCAAAAATTAAAGATTTTTATGATTATGTTTCTTATGAATTTAGTGATAAAGATGATGATATTGTTTTTGATCGACGAAATTCTATTATTATTACAAAAAACGATATAGCTTCTTTTCTTAGACTTAATGATTATGAGAAGAAAACTTATTATTCTGATGTTAGCAACTATTTGATTTTTCAAGTTGGGTGTTTGTTTTTTCTTATTGAAGTTTATGATGTTGAGTATAAAGATGTAATTTATTGTGGTGTTAAGCAAAAAGAATTTTCAAATTATAAAATGAAAATTTTGTCCAAATGGCGCAATTATAATAATAAAAGTGTAATGAATTTTTATAAGTTGCATAGATATTTTTATTATAAAACTGATAATCAATTTGTTGATTATGCTAAAAATGAGATATTAAGCGAAGATGATAAAATGAAAAATGCTGGATATACAAATATTAAAGATAAGGTTTTTATACTTAATGAAACAGGTTTGGCGTCAATTATTGATCCAAAAGAAATATATCTTGCTCTTGATGAATATTTTTCATCTTTAATAACCGATAGAGAAAAAAGAGAAAGTGTTGGTATTACAAATAATGAAAAAATTGTAAATCACGGTTTTGATAAAAAAATATCTTTTAGGAATGTAAAATGACAACATATTATACAAATAAAGATTTTAAAAAAAGTTATGATGGTAAGTATCATAACTTTTTTATCGTTCATAACGGAACTTGGACAATTCATTCAGAAGATTACGACGATGAATATAACTCCTGGAGAGAATGTGGTGAATATATGATTATACCACCAATGACAACAAGTTTTTTAAAAGAAATACAAGAGAATGAAATATCTTTTGTTAGAAAAGATATGGAAGAACTTAATTTTATTATTAGGATATAAAATATGATTAGATTTTTATTAGGTTATTTAATCGGAGCAGCAATTGGTTTTTTACTGAGCTTTGCTTTTATTTATTTTAAAGCAACTAATATTGCTATACCATTTGTATTTTTTTCTGTTTTTTTTATAGTTATTTTTATTGTTGGTTTGGCTTGGAGTCATAAACACCATATAAGAATGAAAAAAGAATACTATAAAAAAATCAATAGTTGAAAATACAATCTTCACCTAAAGAACGATTATACAGATTGTCAATTTGATTGCTTGCTTTTCTTTCTTTAAAATATCTGTCTGAGTTTTTATCATTGGCAGTTTTTTTCTTTATCCAGAATTTTTTAATCACACTCTCAATTTCTGGTAAATCAATTTTATTGCCGTTTTCATCATAAATGTTTATTTCTCTAATTAAATTAAGCAAAGGGATTAATTCAATTTTTGAAATATTGTTTTTACCAACAAATTTTTTATTAGCAGCTTTTTCAACTGGTTTTATAAAAGTTTTTGCGTAATTATTTTGTATTGTTTTTTCTTGGTTTGATTTACGTCTAAAACGTTTTTCTTCCTCTTCTTCTTCGTTTAGTATCATATAATTTAACTTATAAAAAGAGAATATTATGTCGCCAAAAGAATTATTAATGAAATTGTCAAAAGAAGGTAGAATTAATTGCTCACCTAGTTGGTGTCCGTTGTATGAATTGTTTGCTAATGAAGAGCAACTTGATGAGATGTATTTATATCTTACAAAGAAACCAAAAGGTTTAAATAATGTGTTTTCAACTTGTTCGGAAGTTTTTTTGCAATCGTGTTATAAGTTTGATAAAAAAAAGGCAAAAAGAATGTTTGAAAAATACGATGATGGAAATAATTTTTACCTTAACAGTGAAAATCAAATGCCTTGTTTTTTGCTTAAAGAAATGGCTGAAACTATGATACAAGAAAGAATACTTGATATAGAATAAAGGATAAATTATGAAAATTCCTGGTTATACACTTCATGGTGACTATTACTTGTCAGACAAGATTATTCCAAACAAGAATTGGGGAAAATCAATTGAAATAAAAGAAGAAATTACTTTACCAAATGGTAAAAAAGTAGTTGCCCATACTCTTTCAAAAGAAGAATTGACAACTATTCCTACTTTTGAAAGGATTGGCCATTTGAATAATGGAGATACAGGATGGTATTGGACTAGTACTTCTTGCATTGATGGTTATGCATGGGGCGTGTGCAGCGTTGGAAGCTTCGGCTACAGCAGCATTGCTAGTAGTAGTTACATTGGTGGTACTCGTTTAGGTTTCCATAAAAACGAAATTAAAAAACAACTTTTAGATATTGAATAACTTTTTTGAAGGATAAATTATGAAAATCCCTGGTTATACACTTCATGGCGATTACTATTTGGCAAACAATTTAATTCTCGGCACAACTTGGAAACAAGCTTGTGAAATAAAACAAGAAATTACTTTACCAAATGGTAAAATTGTAGTTGCTCATACTCTTTCAAAAGAAGAGTTGGAAACTATTCCAAAAAAAGAAAGAGCAATGAAAGATTATTGGTATTGGACTAAAACTCCTGATGGTGATGATGGTATTTACGAGTGGGTTGTGGACTACAATGGAAGTTTCAGTTTAAATATTATCAATAACAGTAATGACTATGGCGGTGTTCGTTTAGGTTTTCATAAAAATGAAATTAAACAATTCTTAGATATTGAATGATTTTTTAATAAATTATGATACAAAGGATAAATTATGAAAATTCCTAATTATACTCTTTATGGTGACTATTATTTGTCAGATAAGGTTTTTAACTATACAAATTGGAAAGAAGCTTGTGAAATGAGAGAAGAAATCATTTTACCAAATGGTAAAATTGTATTTGCTCACACTCTTTCAAAAGAAGAATTGGAAACTATTCCAAAAAAAGATTGTGATAAATGGTATTGGACGAATACTTCTAACGGTTGTGGTGCTGCATGGTTTGTGGGCCATAATGGGAATTTCGGCTACAATGATGTAAGCAATTATGGTTACTATGGCGGTACTCGCTTAGGTTTTCATAAAAACGAAATTAAAAAACAACTTTTAGATATTGAATGATTTTTTTAATTTAAATATGATTGTTTTGTTTTTTTTAATTTCAAAAGATATATTACAAGAACTTAAAATTCTTTGAAATTCTTCTTTGAATTCATCTAATAAAGAGAAAATTTTAAATCGAGTTCCATATTCGTGTATTCCTTGCTTTGTTATTTTATTCTGACCATTATCTATTTCTTTTGAAAACTCAAAAAAATCAACTGGAACAATATATATTCCATATGTATCAACCATTTGAGTGATAAAAGATATTTTTGTCATAAAAGTGGTATAATAATCATTCATAAAAACTATCTTTATTTTTGATTAAAAGTGCCTTAAATTAAGGATAGTTTTTTTGGTATTGAAAATTTTTATAAAATTAGTTATAATAAATTATATTAAGTTGAAAGGCAAGAAATTAAATAAATTTGCCAAAAGGAGTTTTTATGACATTTGATGAAATTGCTACGGCTCTTAACGAGAAAGAACTTTCACTCTCTGCCAATGAGATTGTTATGCTTACAGTTTCTGCTTCTACAAGAGAAGAATATATTGATTGTAATTTCTTGAAAGATGTTATGTCTGGCTTGCAGAAGGTAAAAAAGACAGCAATGGAAGATTTCAAAGAAATTGAAAAGGAAATGAAAAAATCAGAAAGTGCTAAACAGGCTGATATTGGAAAAGCCTATCTTTCTACTTTGAAAGTGGGAGATCCAATTCAGTGGATGGCAAATGGTGAAGTTCAGGAAGGAACAGTTGGCGAGCCTGGCAAGGGTGATAAGACTGCTCATCTTATTCTTAACTATGTCACTGATCCATCAAAAAAACCAGATCGTCATGTTAAATTTGATAAGATTGTTGTTCCTGCTGATTTTGTTTATGAAGCACCAGCAGCAGAAGATGTAGCTTGAAATTAAAAAGTAATAAAATTGTTTTAGCAATATTGGAGCAACAAATTGGTCTATGTAAAGGTGCCTTTGGTAGGTCTTAGATTTAATTTGCCAGTGTTGCGAAAAGCAATTTTAAAGTTTAATTATATGAATAATCTTGATAAAATAATAAATGAATGTTTTGAAATTCTTGATGTGATTGAACTTCTAATTGAAGAAAAAGACTATATGTTTATATCTAATTATTATAGAAGATTATCTAATGATATTAATTTCTTAAAAAAGAATATAAACAATGAAAATGTTATAACAAATAAAAGAATAAAAGATATGGAAGCCTTAGCAAAAAGAGTTGAAGATGAATATAATACAATACAGGCAACCGAAAAAGAACAACAAAATATTTATAAAGCATATACCTTTGGTATATTACCAAAAGTTGATGAGCTTAAAAAATATATTAAAGTTTGGAATTTTATTCATAAAGATAAAAAGCCATTAAAAACTTCTATTGTTGAAAATAAAATTTTCAACTATTAAAGGATATGATTATGCTTTCAATAGAAGAAATTGAAAAAAGGTTAAAAAAAGATTCTGATATAGAACAGATTGTTAAAGATATAATGGAAGAAGCTAAAATAGAACAGCACAAAAATTATTTAGAAATGGAAAAATGGTTAAAAGAAAATCCAAGTCAATATAGAAATTTACCAAGAAAAAAGAAAAAAGAATTTAAAAAAATGGTGGATATTGTTTTTCCAAAAGAAATTAGGTAATTAAGCTTGACAAAAAAATTTTTTCTGATATAATAAAGAAAATTAAGTTTGAGTTGGTCTGTGAATATCGGTATGACAGACAGAAATTTTTTTTCTGGCAAATGTAGGTTCAATTCCTACCTCAAATTTTTAAATATAGGTAAATTGTCAGAACTCTACCATCAATTAGTATGGAATATTTGAGTTAGCTGAAAGGGTCGGAACCTATGAAAAATAATAATTGACGACCCTTTGAGCTTAGTGATAATTTCTTGTTGCACAACCGATTAAGAAGTTCCCAGCTTCTTAATAGAATACAAGTGATTTTCGGTTTATCAATACTTGTATGATAAATGTTAGATACCATTTATCAACCCTTTGCCTTTTTTAGCGAAGCTCTAACGCTTCTACGGCAAAGGGTTTTCTTTTAAAACTAAATTGGGAAATTTGGGGGCAAGTGTAATGATTTAACAAACGAGGTGTTG
>Ga0247611_10001946_pt1 | contig 35210 bp, 33 predicted proteins | sample 177DNAGHGhighgp2_FD_192422 | JGI IMG/M metagenome (GOLD analysis project Ga0247611, IMG submission 192422) | Sheep rumen microbial communities from Palmerston North, Manawatu-Wanganui, New Zealand - 1770 DNA GHGhigh gp2 | ecosystem: Host-associated > Mammals > Digestive system > Stomach > Rumen... | reverse complement strand
CCCATAGACCTCCCGTCAACCTCCCGTATCTTCATTCCATCGACTGAAAATCTGTATAATCAGCGTAATCTGTGGTTGTTTCTGATTTCTACGGGAGGTCTGGGTGAGGTGTCTGGAGAGACCTCCCGTGCCTCAAACCCTTTACACATCGTGGTTTCAGGGGTATCATAGGTGTATGTGAGGTTTGAGTGCGTACAAACTTACCGCCCCGTAGCTTGCTTCATGCCCTCGAGGAACCGCTGTTGGAGCTGCTGGGCAAGGCGGTTGTCGGGATTGAGTTTCAGAGCTTTCTCGAAGTTCTGTTGCACGTCGATGTAGTAGCGCTGGCCGTTCTGGGCGGGGTTCTGCACGATGCGCGCCATATAGAGGAAACCGCGAAGGGTGCAGAGATCGGAGGGGTCGGCACGGTGCGTCTTCTCCAACTGAGCGATGGTCTCCTCGGCCTGCGTCAGCATCTGCTCGGTTTGTGGGGCTTGCGGATACAGGACGGCGAAATTCAGACGCTGCAAGGCCAACTGATGACGGGGCAGAATGCTGTCGGGCTGCATGGCCACGAGGCGTTCGAGACGGGCCACTTGGTTCAACATGTCGGCTGCTGAGGGTTGTTGGGCGTGGATGCCGGCAACGCTAACGAAAAGGAACACAACGATGGCAGCAAACTGCCTGAGAGTTGCACAACGTGCCATTCCGGACACGCTGGTGCTTGAATTAGAAATTAGAAATGTCATAAGCTTTGTTATTTTTAAGTGAAACAAATATTCCAATATAGAAGAAACGGTCGCGCGAGGCGGTGACGGCAGTTCCGTCAGGCTCGTAGCGGAAGATGTTGGTGCGTCCGAGGAGGTTGTTCAGCGAGGTGTAGACGATGACCTTGGGGCTGAGCAGGTAGGTGACGTTCATGTCGAGACTATTGTAGCAGGGCGTAGTGCCAGCAGCGAAGCGCCGTCCGCTGGCGAAGGACTCCGAGAGACCGACGATGGTTTTGCCGAGGGCGTACTTGGCCGTCAGGCGCAGGTTGTGGCGCGAAACATAATCGGGCGTGCGCAGCTCCGTGTAGTCGAGGTATTGTCGCTGGGAGTCGTTGTAGGAATAGGACAATGTGGTCGTGAGGCGTCGCGAGAGCGAGTGGTCCTCCACAAAGACATCGACACCACGGCTCGTGCCGTAGCCAAGCGGTTGGCAGATGCCGTCCTGCAAAAGTGGCAGGTGGCGATAGCGCTTGCTGTAAGGTTCGATGCGCAGGAGCGAGGTCGCCGTTTGGTACTGCACGGAGAGAATCATGTGGTCGGCAGTGCTCGGGCGTAGTGTGCCCATGCTCTGTGCCTGACAGTCGTCTGAAGCCGACTGGCTGTAACGGCCAACCACAAGCGAGAACTGCCAGCGGCTGTCGGGAACATAGCTCAGCGTGGCGCGCGGCATGAGCAGCCAACGGGACTGCGCCGTCTCAGCCCGTGCCGAGAGGTTGAGGAACAGACGGGGGACAATGCGCCACTGGGCATCGGCATGGGCAGCAAGGATGTTGTAGTGGAGCTGGTAATGAGCGGTGTCGTAGGTCAGCCTACTATTGCGGATGTAATCCTCAACACCAGCCGATAGTTTGAGCACGGCAGAGCAGGCCTTGCGAAGGTCGGCCTTCAGGTGGACTTCGTTGCGGAAGTTGCGATAGCGATCGCCTGCCACACGGGCGTTGTCGATGTGGTTGAAGACGGTCGAGTTGGCCACACCCGTAAAGAGCGTGCAACCACGTCCCAGCGCCACCTTATGCGTCAGGTTGGCATAGACATTGTTCTCGGTCAGCGAGAGGTTACGCCCGTCGGTGTGCAGCCCAACTGACGTCAGGTCGTAACCGACATAGCTCTTCAGCACACCAGCTGTTTTGAACTCGTGCTTGTACTGCGTCTCGCCCGACAGCTTGCGGTAAGGACGGCTAAAGTCCTGACGCTGTGTGAACAGACGGTCGTAGAGTCCCATGCTGGTCAGCGCAGCGTTGAACGAGAGACTGCTGCTCGTGAAGGCATGAGTGCCACCGATGTTCCAGTCGACCAACGAAGCGCTCACACCATACTTGTCGCTCGTTGCCGCGTCGGTAGTCTCCATAGGAAGCACGGAGGAGAGAGCCTGACCGTACTCGCCGCCATAGCCACCCAACGAGAAGTTGATGCCCTTGAAGAGGAACGGCGAGAAGCGTCCACGGACAGCCGTGTTGGGGGTGTTGGTGCTGTAGGGCTCGAGCACGTGCATGCCGTTAACAAACGTCTGGCACTCGTCGCTCTCGCCGCCACGCACATAGAGCCGCCCGCTCTCGCCCACTATCTGTGTGCCGGGCAGCGTCTGCAGAGCAGCCACGATGTCGCCACAGGAGTTACCTGCCATCACCACGTCGAGCGCATTCATCGTCTTGAAGCCCTCACCCTTGCCAAAGCTGAAGGTACTGGCCGTCACCACCACCTCGTCGACGGTTGTGGCACGCTCGTTCATGCGAATGGTGAGACCGGCCATACGGCTGACGTCGGTTGTCAGCGTGTAGTCGTCGAAACCGATGAAGCTGACACGGAGCGTCGCGTCGCCCGTCTGCTGAGTGGCAAACGAGAAGCGTCCGAGCGAGTCGGTCAGGCACCCGTCGATGCTACCTAATATATATACATTGGCACCCGCGAGCGGTTTGTTGCCGTCGCTGACGATGCCCGAAACGATGGTCTGAGCCGTCACGTTGCAGACGGCCAGAAGCAATAAAACGATATGTGCAATTCTATGTTTCATGCTGCAAATGTACAGCAAGAAACTGAAGCCTCCAAATTTCCGTGACAGACAGCTAAAACAGGGGACGGAAAGCTAAGCCGCGAGGCGAATGACTAAGATTGAGGACGAATGACTAAGCGACAAACGACTTAAGACGAGGCACATACGAACGCGAGACAGGTATGCTATTGGGGCAAGTCCCGAGCGTCAGCTGATAGCCGTTGGAGTTGCCACGGGCCGAGGTAATGTTGTTGACGTTGACCACAAACGAACGGTGACATTGGAAGATATTCTCGTAGTCCTTCAGCTCTTCGACAACAGCCGAGAGAGTCGTGTGAATCTCCGTCGATGTCGGTTTCCCGTCAACAAGGTAGCAGACCGAGACGATGTTCTTCTGCGCCTCGATATAAAGAAGATTATTGATGGGAATGGTGAGTTCGTTCTTGCTTCCCTGAGGTAGCAAGCGACCTGAGGTCGAAAGGCCGCGAACACTCGTGTCGTGGATGGTGACCATGATGTCGCGCTGCTCCTCGGTCGTGTTACTCAGCAGCGACTCCATGCGCTCGCGCAGGCTCCTATTGTACTCGATGCCGATGGAGAGGGCTGCTACGAAAACACCAATGACCAGCGTCCAATACAGGAACAACAGGAAGATGGAAAGCGTGATGGGGTAATGGAAAATGAACGAGAAGAGCAGGAAATTGCTGATGGCAATAAAAAGTATCAATCCAAGCACCCCACACCCCTGATGCCAAATACGCCAAGTCTTGACGTATCGGGCAAGAGGGTTGAGGACCGCCCATCCATAGAGTGCATAGCAGAACGACGTGACGAAACCGAAGATGGCCGCCACCAGACACTTGTTGCCTGCATACATATTGAACCCGAAAGGCTGCAGGAGCCAGAGTATTGCCCAGATAAGAAGACCATAGGCAATGCTGTCCCTAAGCCAACGACGGCTCTGCTTGAACGGATAGGTCCGGGTGAGGAATGACATAAATACGCGCTTAAACAATTACTTGCTGTAGCACTGGAAGATGCTGTCGACGGTCTGACGAGGCATTTTCTTCGTCAGCAGACTGACAAGCCAGACGACGGGGAAGCCGCCAACCATAGCAATAGCACCACAGTTGATGGGGTTGATGGGATTGCCGACGAGCATATTGACAACCGTCAGGCCGACACCCCATACGAAGCACGCCCAGACAGAGGCCGTCGTCACACCACGCCAGTAGAGACCAAGCATGAACGGAGCCAAGAAGGCACCAGCCAGCGCACCCCACGAGATACCCATGAGCTGGGCAATGAACGTAGGCGGATTCAGCGCGATAAGCAGCGAAATGGCGATGAAGAACATGATCAACACACGCATAACCACAACCTTGCGGCGCTCTACCTTCTCGGAGACAATGTCATCGATAGAACCGTCCTCGACCTCGCCTGGCTGCGACTTCTTATCGCGGTAGATAAGGTCGAGCGTCATCGTAGAGCTGGAGGTGAGCACCAGCGATGCCAGCGTCGACATGGATGCCGACAGAACCAACAACACCACGAGGGCGATGAGCACGTCGGGCAGGGTGACGAGCATGGCAGGAACGATGGAGTCGAAAGCTATCTTACCGTTAGCGATGACGGGCTCGTAGAGACGACCGAAACCGCCAAGGAAATAGCAACCGCCAGCCACGATGAAGGCGAAGATGGTAGAGATGATGGTGCCACGCTTGATGGCGCTCTCGTCAGTAATAGAGTAGAACTTACCCACCATCTGGGGCAGGCCCATCGTACCAAGCGAAGTCAGCACGACAACGCCGAGCAGGCCCCAAGGATCGGGACCGAACCACGTGGCAAACATACCGCTACCCGGCTCGGTAGCGCCATCGGCAGGCAGTTCTGCCAACTTCGAGACAGCTGCTGAGAGACCGCCCTGGGCGGCAATGACGGCAGCAATGACAGCCACGATGCCGAAGAGCATGATGATGCCCTGAATGAAGTCGTTCATGGCCGTAGCCTTATAGCCGCCAAGAATAACATAGACAGCCGTCAGAATGGCCATGATAATGACACAATACTCATAGGGAATGCCGAAGCCCATCTCGAAGAGCGTAGAAATGCCCTTGTAAACACCTGCTGTGTAGGGAATAAGGAACACGAAGGCGATGATGGAGGCGGCAACGCGCAATCCTTGGTCAGAGAAACGTGTACCAAAGAAGTCGGGCATGGTGCGACTCTCGATGTGCTGCGTCATGAGCTTCGTGCGACGTCCCAGTATGAGCCACGCCAGCAACGAGCCGATGATAGCATTGCCGATGCCAATCCACGCGCTGGAGAGACCATACTTCCAGCCGAACTGGCCAGCATAGCCCACAAAGACCACAGCCGAGAAATAGGAGGTACCGAAGGCGAAAGCCGTCAGCCAAGGACCTACGGCACGTCCGCCCAACACGAAACCGTCGACACTACTGGCCTGCTTGCGGGTGTAAAGACCCACGCCAATCATCACGGCCAGAAAGATGATAGTGAGAATAACTTTGATTGCCATATTATTATCGATGTTCTGAGTATTCTGATAATTCTGATTTTCAGAAATTCCTGATTATTCTGATTTTACTTTTTCTTGGCCCAATCGAAGCGCACCTGCATCTGTGCCATGATGGCATGCGAGGCATTCTTCTGGAAGTGTCCGCCAGCCACGCCGGCACTCTTGTAGACATACTGCAGCTGGAAGCGATTCTTCTTGAAGAACCACCACTGTACGCCAGCAATAGCCTTGTGCTGATCGTAGTCGAGGTCGGTATTGAAGTTGAAGTAGTCGTATGAGCCCACAAGGTCAACACCCTTGGCAACGGGCACGCTACCGGTAACGTAGGCACCACGGCTGGTGGTGTTCTTATCTTTGCCTTCCAGATACTCGCCGTGAACATTGAAAGCCGTCGACTTATAGTCGAAACCTACAGTCCAGCGATTACGCTTATAGTTCTCACCAACCTTGATGTCATGAACATAGGGCGATTCCTTGATGGCGTGGCCACGGCCAATCTGTCCTGTAGCCACAAGATTCAGGCCCTTGGCAGGACGGTATTCCAGACGACCGATGAAGTCTTTCTCAGGGTTTTGGTCCTTCTTGTTGATGGCCTGACCATTCATAATGTCCACCTCGTAGCGGATTTTACCGTCGTTGGTCTCACCAAACACAGCCATACCAAGGTCGCGACCGTACTGCACACCTATCAGCGGATCGCTGCCACAGCCCGTGAGATAGGTGACGCCCTCAGAGTAGACATCGATGGCCTCCATAGAGGTTGGTGAGAGAGGATTTTCGTAGGAGAGACCGTTTTTGAATTGTCCCAGGCGAACGGTCAGCGCCTTGTTCTTGGAGAACCGGTAGTCCATGTAATACTCTTGTACTACGCTCGAGAAGTCGTGCATGAACAAGAAGGAGATACGGTCGGTGATTTGGGCATTGGCCCAGAAGAGCGTACGCTTCAGTTCGTAGGTGTTCGTGTCGTCGGCATCGGTGTGGGTGTAGTTAAAGCCACCCTGCGCATAGCCATGCAACTGAATACGGTCCGACACATCCTGAAGCCAGTCAGGCTCTGATTGCCCCATAGCGGCAACACTGCTGAACACTGCCAGACCCGCTGCCAGTGTACGCAACATGAAACTTTTCTTTCTCATTTTTTCATTGGTTAATTTTAAGAGGTTAGGTTCATGCGGCGACAAAGGTACGATTTTTTTGGCAAGCTGACAAAAAAATCGGGAAAAATGTGTACCTTTGCACACAAAATACAACAACAGCATGATAGTTTGCATAGCAGAGAAGCCCAGTGTGGCACGTGACATCGCACGAATCATAGGTGCCACATCGTCGCACGAGGGCTATATGGAAGGCAACGGCTACCAGGTGACATGGACCTATGGTCACCTGTGTACGCTGAAGGAGCCTGGCGACTACACGCCAGCCTGGCGTCCGTGGGCACTGACACAGTTGCCGATGGTACCGCCACGCTTCGGTATCAAGCTTATTCCCGAAGAACACATCACCAAACAGTTTGCCGTCATCGAACGGTTGATGCAAAAGGCTGACGGTATCGTCAATTGCGGTGACGCCGGACAGGAGGGTGAGCTCATTCAACGCTGGGTGATGCAGAAGGCCAAGGCCACCTGCCCCGTCAAGCGACTGTGGATATCGTCGATGACCGACGAGGCCATCCGCGAGGGTTTTGCCAACCTGAAGGACCAGCAGGACTATCAACCGCTTTATATGGCTGGGCTATCACGAGCCATCGGCGACTGGCTGCTCGGCATGAACGCCACACGACTCTACACGCTGAAATACGGACAGAACCGACAGGTGCTCTCCATTGGACGTGTGCAGACCCCCACCCTCGCCCTCATCGTGAACCGTCAGAAAGAGATAGATAATTTCAAACCCGAACCCTACTGGGTGCTGGCAACCGTCTATCGTGACACGACATTCACTGCGACTAAGGGCAAGTTCACGTCGAAGGAAGAGGGCGAACAGGCTTTCCAAACCATTGAGGGCAAGCCGTTTACCGTCACCAAAGTAGAGAAGAAAGAGGGTAAGGAGCAGCCTCCACAACTCTACGACCTCACGTCGCTGCAGGTGGACTGCAACCGTAAGTTCGGCTTCTCTGCCGAGATGACGCTGAACCTCATACAGAGCCTCTACGAGAAGAAGTTCACCACTTATCCGCGTGTCGACACACAGTACCTGAGCGACGACATATACCCCAAGTGCCCACAAACGCTGAACGGTCTTTATCAGACGAAGTTCGGGGGTATCGCGCCCTATGCTGAGCTCATCAAGCCCATTGGTGGCAAGCCTTTGAAGAAGACAAAGCGCGTCTTCGACACCTCGAAGGTGACCGACCACCATGCTATTATCCCCACAGGTGTTATCCCCCAGAACCTGAGCGATGCAGAGCGTAAGGTTTTTGACCTTGTGGCACGCAGATTCATCGGTGTCTTCCTGCCCGACTGTAAGTTCTCGACAACAACGGTGCTGGGCGAAGTCCGGTCTGAGACCTCCCCCAACCCCTCCCAAGGAGGGGAGCAAATTTCCTCACCTTCTGATAAGAAGGAACAGGTCATCGAGTTTAAGGTAACGGGTAAGGAGATTCTCGACCCGGGATGGCGCGTGGTCAGAGAGCCCTCTCCTAACCTCCCCGAAGGGGAGGAACAAAGCACCCCTTCTTCGGAGGGGCAGGGAGAGGTTGCAGAGCGCACACTGCCCACCTTCGTCAAGGGCGAGAGTGGCGAGCACACCCCTACCCTAACGGAGAAAATGACGACGCCCCCACCTTATTATAATGAGGCCTCCTTGCTGCGCGCTATGGAGACGGCTGGCAAGTTTGTGGAGGACGAGGAACTGCGTGCTGCCATGAAGGAGAACGGCATTGGCCGCCCGTCATCACGTGCAGGCATCATCGAGACCCTCTTCAAGCGCCACTATATACGTCGTGAACGCAAGCGTCTCGTCGCCACACCCACTGGCATCGAGCTCATCGACCTCATTCGTGAGGAACTCCTGAAAAGCTGTGAGCTGACAGGCATCTGGGAGAAAAAACTACGCGACATCGAGGCTAAGAAGTATGACCCGAAGCAGTTCATCGACGAGCTGAAGGCACAGGTGAATGCCATCGTCCAAGAAGTGATGAGCGACTCCACCAACCGACGTATTACCGTCATGCCTGCAGAGGAAGAGAAGAAGAAACGCAGCAAAAAGCAATAAATCGGACTAAGCATACGTTATATTAGGGTATGCGTAAGTTTGTCACCATCATATATTCGGTTGTGGCGGCCATGTTCCTTATAGGATGTGGTGGCGTTGACCTGGCCATGAAGAAAGGCGACAAACTGTATGCCTTAGGCGAATACTACGATGCTGCAGAGCAGTACAAGAAAGCCTACGCCAAGACGCCCACGAAGGACAAGCCCTCACGTGGAAAGAGGGCGCTACGGATGGCAGACTGCTACCGTCGCATCAACTACACCCAGAAAGCCATCGCTGCCTATAACAATGCCGTACGCTTCAAGCAGGCAGACACGACAGCCCTGTTACACATGGGACAGCTCCAACTGAAGAACGGCTCCTACAAGGAAGCCGAAAAGACGTTTCGTGCACTGACTGACAGTGGCATGCAGTCGACATTGGTCAGAAACGGATTGGTTTCTGCAGAGAAAGCGCCCGAATGGAAGGCTACAGGCTCTAAATACACGGTAAAGCGCCAAGAACTGTTCAACTCACGACGCGCTGACTACTCACCTGCATTAGGTGGCGAGAACTATGACCAACTGTATTTCACGTCAACACGCAGTCAGGCACAGGGCGACGAGCTGAGTGGCATCACAGGCACCAAGAACGCTGACATTTTCTTTGCACAGAAGGACGACAAAGGAAAGTGGGGCAAGCCACAGACCATCGACTCGGAACTGAACTCGGCGATGGACGAAGGTGCTTGCTGTCTCAGTCCCGACGGCAAGACCATGTACCTGACACTCTGCAAGACCGATCCCTCCTATCCTCGCTATGCTGTCATCGCTACTGCCAAGCGCAGTGACGCCTCATGGAGCAAGCCCACAGAATTGGTCATCTCGAAAGACACGCTGTCGACATTTGCCCACCCTGCAGTGTCACCCGACGGCATGTGGCTCTACTTCGTCAGCGACATGCCTGGCGGACTGGGCGGTTACGACATCTGGCGTGCTGAGCTGACCACCAACGGAGTGGGAGCTGTGGAAAACTTAGGCGAGCCCATCAACACAGCTGGCGATGAACTATTCCCCACGTTCCGTCCCAACGGTGACCTCTACTTCTCGTCGAACGGACATCCTGGCATGGGAGGACTGGACATCTACATCGCTAACATCGTGAGCAATGGCGACGCAACAAACACCTCCTATCAGATAGAGCATCCGGGCTACCCCCTGAACTCGCAGGGTGACGACTTCGGCATGACATTCGAGGGACTGCACAATCGTGGCTATTTCTGCTCCAACCGTGGCGACGCCCGTGGCTGGGACCATATCTACTCGTTCGAGAAGTCTGAGATTCTCGTGACTGTCAAGGGCTGGGTTTACGAACAGGATGGCTATGAGTTGCCTGCAGGCCTGGTCTACATGGTAGGCAACGACGGTACGAACAAGCGCGTCAGCGTGAAGGGCGACGGTTCGTTTACGGAAGAAATTGAATTAGGTGTAGACTATGTGTTCCTTGGCACATGCAAAGGCTACCTGAACCACAAGGAAGATTTGCGTGTGGATACAGCAACAGTGTCAAACGAATATGTGTTGCAGTTTCCGTTGGCCAACATCTCTGCTCCTGTTCTGATAGAGAATATCTTCTACGATTTCGATAAAGCAACACTGCGCCCTGAGTCGCAGACAGCACTCGACGAACTGGTGAAGCTCTTGAACGAGAATCCCAATGTGACTATCGAGCTGAGCGCCCATACGGACTACAAGGGTTCTGCACAGTATAACGAGCGATTGTCACAGCGTCGTGCAGAGTCGGTGGTCAACTACCTGATAGCCCATGGCATCGCGTCCGACCGTCTGACACCGAAGGGCTATGGCAAGTCGAAGCCCAAGACCATTAAACGCAAACTCGCCAGCAAGTACCCGTTCCTGAAAGAGGGCGACGTGCTGACGGAGGAGTTTGTTACTGCATTGAAGGAAGAGGAACAGCAGGAGCAGTGTAATCAACTGAATCGCCGTACGGAGTTTATCGTACTGCGAACCACCTACGGCATGTTCGACGAGCAGGGACGCTTGAAGAACAATGCTACACAAGCCGGATACGCTCGCGATTAGTCACACGGCTGGTCAGCTCGATGAAAGCTAGCAACCAGATGACACCAACAGAGACAGCCAGCATCAGCAGACTGTCGCGCGAGGGTTGCATCTTCAGTAGCATCACCAGTCCCCGTACCACGACCTGCAGACCGTCGAACACCACAAACAGTGCTCCTGCAACAGCCACACAGAATATCGTCCACAGACGACTGAGCGTTCGTGTGGAGCGACGGGGTATACGTTCCATCACACGGTCGCTGAAGCCATTATCTTCCACCGTCATCTGACGGGCAGGCTCAAAGAGTTTCTCTAATAGTTCGTTATCTGTCATAACCATTTTGTCTTAAGTAGTTCGCTAATTTCTCCTTACCACGGCTAAGGTGCGACTTTACCGTACCTTCCTTCATCTGCGTGATACGTGCAATCTCTGCAATGTCGTAGCCGTCAATCAATTGCAGTGTGATGCACGTGCGTTCCTCATCCTTCAGCTGTTTCAAGGCTGTATACAGATCCTGACGTAAAGAGGAGTTCGGAATCTGAAATGAGGAATGGGCAGCTTCCACATTTGTCGTGCCCACATTCTCATTAATCTCCTCTGATTTCTCATTCTTCATTTTCCTCGTGTAGTCATACCACACGTTATAAGCAATGCGAGTCAGCCACGTCAGGAAACTGGAGGTTCCACGATATTGCGATATGTGGGTATAGGCTTTCAGGAACGTGTCCTGTGCCAGGTCGTCGCTCAACGCCTCGTTGCCCATCGTCTGGGAGAGGAAGAAGCGCCTCACAGGCGACTGGTACTCACGAACAAGCTGGTCAAAAGCCCGCCTGTTGTGGAACACAGCCACCTGCGTTGCGAGAGAGATATCGTTGAGCCTACCCACCGTCGTCTTACGTTTTTTACTTCATTAATCTTACGTCAGACATCTTACTTCTTACCTCAGACATCTTATATCCGTTTCTCCGGCATCACTATCCAGAGCACGATGTAGAAAATCAGGCCACTGAAAGCAGTGAAGATGGTCAGGAAGGCGTAGGCTATACGCACCAGTACAGGGTCAAAGTCAAAGTATTCTGCCAGGCCACCACAGACACCGGCGAAGATTCTGTCGTTGACAGAGCGCATGAGTCTCTTATTCATGATTGTTGAAATTTGATTGGTTCTGTGAATTGAAATACTGTCCATTCAGGTCATTGTTCGACTTACGGCCAATGATAACCTTACCCAGTCCGATGAAGAACACGAGGGCTCCGATGCCTACACCAATCTTGCCGATGGTAAAGCCAAGGAATATCATGAGACCGATGCCAAGGAAGAGTTGGCGCATGCCACTCTGGTAGGCATATTTGTCGTCAGTCGTCCCCTGACGCTCGTTCAGCAACTGGTCGGGAATGGGCTGTCCGTTCTGCATCGCCATCTGTGCCAGCTTCATCTTCTGTTTACGATTACGGAAGATAAAGAAGAGCAACAGTCCGAAGATGACTAAGGGTGAGATGACGAATACTATCAGTACGACTGCCAACACAAAGAACATGCCTGCGATGTCGTCAGCCTTGAGCTGGCGCATGAAACCGCCAAATGCCTCCTGTGCGTCTTCTCCGTCCCAGTCAACGCTCACGTGACTGTTGGTTGAAGCGGCAATAATTGAGTCTTCGTATGCATCAGTCGTGTCACTGAATGCTTCGAGTCCTGCGTGCTGTTTGGTCGAGTCAACGAGCTCGTGCTGCTGACGCGACTTCTGTGTCTGCGCTGCTACCGGGTCATTAGTACCGAGGGCGAGCAGCAAGGTCAATGCGATAAGATACTTCTTCATATGCTGATTGTTTTTTAATTGTTTTTGAATGTTTCTTTGTCCGTTAGACGCATTGGATGCGGAATTAGTTGCAAAGTTCGCACTTTTTTTTTAATTTTGCACCCAAAACGTAGAAGAAATGCCACAACTGCCCGAAGAATTCTGCCAACAAACCCGTCTGGTGATGGGCGAAGAGCGATTCCAGCGCTATCTGGAGTCGTTCCAGCAGGAGGTGCCTGTCAGCATCCGTCTGAATCCGAAGAAGATGGCTGACAGCAAATGGAACGTGGCAGAGGCAGAGCCCGTTCCCTGGTGTCGCAACGCCTACTATCTGCCCCAGCGTCCTAACTTCACCATGGACCCCCTGCTCCATGCTGGCTGCTACTACGTCCAGGAGGCTGCCTCCATGTTTCTGGACGAGGTCATTTCTCATTTCTCATCTCTCACTTCTCATTTAGCGAGTGTCCTCGACCTCTGTGCTGCTCCTGGTGGCAAGTCGACGCTGTTGCGTGCCGCCCTGCCCGACAATTGCGTGCTCTACTCGAACGAGCCCATGCGTAATCGTGCTAACATCTTGGCAGAGAACGTGGCGAAGTGGGGCTATGAGAACCACATCGTCACCAATGCCTATCCACGCGACTATCGGACCTCGAAGCAATCCTTCGACCTCATTCTCTGCGACGTTCCCTGCTCTGGCGAGGGCATGTTTCGCAAGGACGAGGCCACCATACGCGAGTGGAGCCCCCAGAATGTGGAGAAGTGCTGGCGCCTGCAACGCGAGATTGTCAGCGACGCCTGGGCCTGCCTGAATCCAGGTGGCCTGCTTATATATAGTACGTGTACCTTTAATACTAAAGAGAACGAGGAGAACATCCGTTGGATTCTGGAGGAGTTCGATGCCGAGGTGCTGCCCGTTGACGTGAAGCCCGAGTGGAACATCACCGGTTCCCTGCTCCCAGGCTTCGACGAGCCTGTCTATCGTTTCATACCAGGCATCTCGCGTGGCGAGGGATTGTTCATGTGTGTGTTGCGCAAGGCTGCCAACCCGTCAGGTTCCAACAAGCCCAACAAGTCCAAGAACCCCGTCAAGCCCATTAACGCCCCATTGTTTTCTGAGGCCGTGGGCTCTGTCGCCCTCTCCTACTCCCAGGCCATGGCTTTCCTTCGTGGCGAAGCCCTCGTGCTGCCATCGGACACCCCTCGTGGCATTGTCACCGTCACCTTCATGGACCATCCGTTAGGCCAGGTGAAGAACATCGGCACGCGCGCCAACAACCTATACCCCAAGGAGTGGCGCATCAAGACGACACATATTCCCACAGAATACGAACCCATACTAACCCCCAACAACTAACACCCGGAATTATGAAGCAATACTTAGACATACTGAACCGTATCCTCACTGAGGGCACCCAGAAGGGTGACCGTACGGGCACGGGCACACTGAGCATCTTTGGCACTCAGAGCCGTTATCCGCTCTCTGAGGGTTTCCCTCTTCTGACAACGAAGAAGCTGCACCTCAAGTCGATTATCTACGAGCTGCTGTGGTTCCTCAAGGGCGACACCAACGTGAAGTACCTGCAAGAGCACGGGGTGCGCATCTGGAACGAGTGGGCTGACGAGAACGGCGAGCTGGGTCCCGTCTATGGACACCAGTGGCGCTCGTGGCCCGACTACAACGGTGGCACCATCGACCAGATACAGTACGTGCTGGACCAGTTGAAGAACAATCCCGACTCTCGCCGTATGATTGTCTCTGCATGGAATGTGGCTGAGGTGAACAAGATGGCCCTGCCACCGTGTCACACCATTTTCCAATTTTATACCTCCCCCTGCCCCTCCGAAGGAGGGGAGCTTGGTTCCTCCCCTTCAGGAGAGGTGCCCAGGCGCCTCAGTCTGCAACTCTACCAGCGCAGTGCCGACACGTTCCTGGGCGTACCGTTCAACATCGCCTCCTACGCCCTGCTGCTACAGATGATGGCACAGGTCACAGGCATGGTTCCAGGCGACTTCATCCACACCACTGGCGACACCCATCTCTATCTGAACCATCTGGACCAGGCCCGTCTGCAACTGACGCGCGAGCCCCGTCCTCTGCCCAAGATGATACTGAACCCCGACGTCAAGTCGCTCTTCGACTTCCAGTTCGAGGACTTCCAGTTGGAGGGCTACGACCCGTGGCCACACATCAAGGCCGACGTGTCCGTCTAAAATCACCCCATCAAGCCCATTAAACCCATCAAGCCCACTAAGCCCATTCACCCCATCAACCCCATCACACCCATGATCTCCATCATTGCAGCTGTAGCCAAGGACCGTGCCATCGGCTACGAGAACAAACTGATATACTGGCTGCCCAACGACCTGAAACGGTTCAAGGCGCTGACCACGGGCCACACCATCATCATGGGGCGCAACACCTTCTTGTCGCTGCCCAAGGGTGCCCTGCCCAATCGTCGCAACATCGTGCTTAGTCGCACACAAAAAGACTTCCCTGGTTGCGATACCTACGCATCGCTCAAGGAAGCCTTGGCTCATTGCACGCCCACGGAGGACGTCTATATCATTGGTGGTGCCAGTGTCTATAAGCAGGCCTTACCGTTAGCCGACCGTCTGTGTCTGACAGAGATTGATGACACACCGGCAAAGGCTGACACCTTCTTTCCTGACTATAGCGACTGGCACGAGGTCAGTCGCGAAGAGCACGACACCGACGAACGGCACGACCACCGTTACGCCTTTGTCGACTACGAGCGCTAACGCCTCTCTTAGTCTGCCTCTTCATCGCTCATCAGCTCGCCGATGGGCAACTGACGGTTGATGGCAGAGTGGAACGAGATGAGCGTCTGCGAGCTGCTCAGTCCCAGGGGCTGCAGTTTGTCGTGGATGATGGTGAGCAGATGGTGATTGTTCACAGCAAAGAGCTTGATGAACATATCGTAGTTGCCCGTTGTGTAGTGACACTCCACCACCTCAGGAATTCTCTTCAGTTCCTCCACCACAGAGTCGAACGACTCAGGGTTCTTCAGGTTCAGCCCAATATAGGCACAGGTCTCATAACCAATCTTCTCCGGGTCGATAAGGAATTGCGACCCCTTCAGGATTCCCATTGACGTCAACTTCTGAATACGCTGGTGAATAGCAGCGCCACTGACGCCACAGGCACGGGCCACCTCCAGGAAGGGGATACGTGCGTCGTCACTGATGAGTTTCAGAATTTGTCTGTCAAGTTTGTCTAACTTTACGTTTGCCATTATCTTTTTGTCTTATCGTTTAATCGTTCTTCTGTCATTCCGTTGATGGCTGAGTACGTCACGCTGAGCGCATAGGCGTCGCGCAACTGTCGTTTCACCTCGCCAATCAGTCGCATGGGCGTTCCTCGGTCAGCCCTGATGCACACTGTCATGCGCTCTTGGTCCTCAGCCGACATCTGTTTCTTCTCTTTGTTCACGAAGGCAGGAATCTCCGATGCTGCTGCTATACGGTTGCCCAGCTGTATGTGGTAGTCGTCCGACGAGCCGTCGGTGGGCTTGCCAATGTAGATATAGACCACGTTCTTCTGATGTCCCACCATCTCCATTTTCTGTCCTGCAGGAATCTCGTAGTTCACCTTCTTTTCCACGTCGCGCATGTGTGTCACAATCATGAAGAAGAAGAGCACGGTGAAGATGAGGTCAGGCAGTGCAGCCATGTTCAGCTCGGGCACCTCGTGCTGTCTGCGTCTGATGGTGTGTCTCACTGCTCACCCCCTTCCTCTTGTAGCGTTGGTTCCTCAATGGTCTCGCTGATACGGGGCACCACCTTCAGGCGTCTGTAGGCAGCCACGACCGTCTCCTGCAAGTGGAAGTAGGCATCGTAGGTAGCCGTCGGCGATACGCTCAGGTCAATGACGCGACGCTTCGGAGCCACTGCTGCGAAGTCCACGATGCGTTTCTGCAGTTGGGCTGCAGTGACGGTATCGCCCTCCACAACCAGCTGGTTGTCAGCGCAGAGCGCCACGGTCATGATGTCCTCCTTCTGTATATCGACAGCCTGCTGCTCCTCCTGTGGTGGTGGGGGCAGCTCACGACGCAGTCCCTTGTCACTGTCCATCGACGACGTGACGAGGAAGAACACCAGCAGCATGAACGAGATGTCTGCCGTTGAGGTGGTGTTCAGCGACGGAACTTGGCTATGACGACGATGACCGAACATACGACAATCAGCGTGATACCTGAATAGATGAACATATCAGCCAGACGCAGCCACAGCGTGTCGCTGAAGGTCTGGCCGTTGGAGCGTAGCGGACTGGTGGAGGCCGTCAGGTATGTCAACAGCAACAGCACAGCCACAGCCCCGGCCGTGGCATAGCCTATCCGTGTGGACTGGCGACGCTGGTGCGTGCGCACCCCGTTCCATGCCGACCACACGCTGACGCCTATGGCTACCGTCAGCAACACATACATCGCAATGATGATGATGTCAATGAAAAGGTCACTCTCACCCATCTCCTTACTTCTCTCTCTTATACTTCATAATCGTGTCGAGCAGCGTGACGGCCGACTCTTCCATCTGCGACGTCAGGTGCTCAATCTTCGACGTGATGTAACTGTAGAACAATTGCAGAATCAGTGCCACGACAATACCGAAGATGGTCGTTATCAGGGCCACCTTCATGCCAGCAGCCACGATTGTGGGGCCGATGTCGCCTGCCTGCTGAATATTCTCGAACGCCATCACCATACCGATGACCGTTCCCAGGAAGCCCAGCGACGGTGCCATGGCGATGAACAGCTTGATCCACGAGCAGCCCTTCTCCAGCTTGGCCGTCTGCACGGAGCCATACGACATGATACTGCGCTCAATGTCGTCCATCGACTCACGGATGTGCAACAGTCCCTGGTAGCAGATGCTGGCCACAGGACCACGCGTGTTACGACACAGCTGCTTGGCACCCTCGATGTCGCCAGCCTCGACCTTGGCATCGATGTCCTGAAGCAGTTTCTTCGCGTTAATCTCCGAAAGTGTCAGATAGACAATGCGTTCAATACAAAAAGCCAGGCCCAGCACCAGTGCCAGAGCCACCAGCGACATAAACAGTGGTGAGCCGTCTATGAACTTCGTTTTCAGCTGCATGTGCAGTGACTCGTCCTGAGCCTGAGCACCCAGACTCACCATCAGAGTCATCAGAAAAATCAAACGTTTCATATCTTGTTTTCTTCTTTTCCTTTTAATTCGGGCGCAAAGTTACGAAAAGTCGAGCGCAGAACAAAAGAATTTAATCTTTTTTATGCCGAGACGGAGTAATTTCGCCATCTTTGATGGCAAAGTTACACAAAAAAATTACAATCTATAAGGTATTTTCTGCATTTTCTCTTGGAAGTATGCAGATTATTGCCTATCTTTGTCCCCAACAAAACATGCTAAGCCTATGAGACTACGGAACACACTCGTCACGATTGTCATCATCAAGCTCATCATCATTGCCGTCATCAAGTTCGTGTTCTTCCCCGATTTCCTCAAGAAGAACGCTGCTGACGATGAGGCAGGCTACGTTGCTACACAAATCTTAAATCAATAACATCATGCAAAACTTACTGTTATCCATCGATGCCGCGACCATCGACTGGTCGAGAGCCCAATTCGCGCTCACGGCAATCTACCACTGGCTCTTCGTTCCCCTGACGCTCGGACTGGCCGTCATCATGGGCATCGTCGAGACACGCTACTATCGCACACAGAAGGCCGTCAGCCAGGGCCAAGCCACAGAGTCCGACGCTGCCTTCTGGAAGCAGGCCGCCAAGTTCTGGCAGCGCCTCTTCGGCATCAACTTCGCCATGGGCGTCGCCACAGGCATCATCCTCGAGTTCGAGTTTGGCACCAACTGGTCGAACTACTCGTGGTTCGTAGGCGACATCTTCGGAGCCCCGTTGGCCATCGAGGGCATCGTCGCCTTCTTCATGGAGTCCACCTTCGTAGCCGTCATGTATTTTGGCTGGAACAAGGTGTCGCGAGGCTTCCATCTCGCCTCCACCTGGCTGACCGGCCTCGGCGCCACCATCTCGGCGTGGTGGATTCTCGTGGCCAACGCATGGATGCAGTACCCCGTGGGCTGCCAGTTCAACCCCGACACCATGCGCAATGAGATGGTGTCGTTCGCTGAAGTGGCCCTCTCGCCCTTTGCCGTCTCCAAGTTCTTCCATACCGTCACCTCAGCCTGGATTATCGGTGCCGTCTTCTGCGTCGCCGTGTGCTGCTGGTATCTCATGAAGAAGCGCGAGACGCGCCTGGCGCTCGAGAGCATGAAGATAGGTGCAGCCGTGGGCCTCTTCGCTGCCGTTCTCGCTGCTGCTACAGGCCACAAGTCGGCACAGGACGTGGCCAACGTGCAGCCCATGAAACTCGCTGCCATGGAAGCGCTCTACGACGGTGGCAACGGCCAGGGACTGAAAATCATCGAGGGCATTGAGGTGCCCTACGCCCTGTCGTTCATGGCCACCAACGACTTCAACGGCTTCGTGCCCGGCATCAATGACCTGTTGAACGGCTACACCCGTCCTGACGGTACCCAGGAGCCATCGGCTGACGAGAAGATAGAACGCGGAAAGAAGGCTATAGCCGCCCTTGCCGACTACCGTAAGGCCAAGGCCGAGGGAGCCCCTGACGACATTCTCAATTCTCAATTATCAATTCTCAAGTCCAACATGCCCTACTTCGGCTATGGCTACGTCAAGGACAAGGCCGACCTCGTGCCACCCATAGCCGTCAATTTCTGGGCATTCCGCGTCATGGTCGGCATGGGCTGCCTGTTCATACTCTTCTTTGCCGTCATCCTTGCCGCCACCTGCAAGTTCCCCAAGCGCCTGTGGCAGAAGTACGACGTCACAGCCCTGCCCGCCTGGCACTACTGGACAGCCATCGCCCTCGTGCCCTTAGGCTACATCGCCTCCGAGAGCGGCTGGCTCGTGGCAGAGTTCGGTCGTCAACCCTGGACCATTCAGGACATGCTGCCCACGTGGGTGTCGGTCAGCGACCTGCAATCCTCCAGCGTCATCATCACCTTCTTCCTCTTCCTCATTCTCTTCAGCACCATGCTCGCAGTAGAGATTAACATCATGCTGAAGCAAATCAAGCGAGGACCAAATTAATTTTACAAAATTGTAAAATAAATGGTAAATTGTAAATTGTAAAATAGTAAATTCACACTATGAGTTACGAATTTCTTCAGCACTACTGGTGCTTCGTCGTCGCCCTGCTGGGCGCCATATTAGTCTTCCTGCTCTTCGTCCAGGGAGCCAACTCCGTAGCCCGTTCACTCGGTTATACCGAGGAGGGACGCCGTCTTGTCTATAACTCCACGGGGCGCAAGTGGGAGTTCACGTTCACCACCCTCGTCACCTTCGGTGGTGCCTTCTTCGCCTCCTATCCCCTGTTCTACTCCACCTCGTTCGGTGGCGCCTACTGGCTCTGGATGATCATCCTCTTCACCTTCGTGTTGCAGGCCGTCAGCTACGAGTTTCAGAACAAACTAGGCAACCTGCTGGGGCCCAAGACCTTCCAGTTCTTCCTCACCCTCAACGGCATCGTCGGTCCCCTCCTCCTTGGAGGCGCCGTCGCCACCTTCTTCGAGGGCTCCAACTTCATTGTCGAGAAAGGCAACCTGATTAACTCTCAACTCTCAACTCTCAACTCTCAACTAGACCTGACTCCCGTCATCAGTCACTGGGCCAACGCCAGCCACGGCCTCGACGCCCTGCTCAACCCCTGGGTGCTCGTCTTCGGCTTCGCCGTCGTCTTCCTGGCACGCACGCTGGGCATCCTCTACGTCATGAACAACGTCGACGACGAGGACATCCGTTCGCGTGGCTCCGTCCGTCTCATCGGTGCAGCCGTGCCCTTCCTCGTGCTCTTCGTCGCCTACCTCGTCCACCTGCTGTTGAAGGACGGCTACGCCTACGACCCCGAGACCGGCATCATCTTCATGGAGCCCCTGAAATACCTCAACAACTTCCTCCAGATGTGGTACCTCCTCGTCCCCTTCCTCCTCGGAGTCGTCCTCGTGCTGTGGGGCATTGCCGTCGAAGTGTTGCGTGGAAGAAAACTCCTCCCTCTTCCCTCTTCCTTCTTCACTCTGAGTGGCATCTGGCCTGCAGGCATTGGCACCGTCCTTGTTGTCCTCACCCTGCTGCTCTGCTCAGCCTGGAACAACACCGCCTACTACCCCTCGACAGCCGACCTGCAGTCGTCGCTCACCATGCAGAACTCCTGCTCCAGTGAGTTCACCCTGCGCACCATGTTCTACGTCTCCCTGCTCGTCCCCTTCGTCCTCGCCTACATCGTCTATGCCTGGCGCGCCATCGACAGCAAGAAGCTCACCAAGGACGATCTTCAGGACGGCCACGCCTATTAAGCCCCCCTATATCAAACACAGAATGGACTGGAAGCCTCATGCTCCCAGTCCATTCTCCAGTCCAATCACGTCTAATCAGCGACCAATAAAATCCTCATCAGTGACTAAAACGGGCCTCGTCCCATGCAACTGGTGGTTGTCAGTGCCGTGAGGAAAGCTGTGAGGGCGGCTACTACCATCTTCACCGCAATCTCAATAATCTTTGTCTTCAGTTTCATCGTCTAGTTTTTGAAAGAAATTTGTGTTGTTTTTTCTGAAACGAATGAGTTTTTCTATCTGAAACGAATGTGAATAATATGAAGACTCGGCTTTGCCGCTTGCCTAAGCAAGAATTTTATCCATTAATATTTTTCTGCGCTGGCAAAATTTTATTATTCAAATTTGTGGACTAATTATTCACATTATTCAAATTCGTTTCTTAAAAATCCCCCATTCGCTTCCGTTACCCCTGGCCTCCGCTTGCCTGCGCCATAGCAGCCTTGTCAGCATCGATGGCGTCCTTGGCCTTCTTGGTCCAGCCCAGTGTGGCGTCTTTGTTCAGCTCGGCTGCGGTGTAGTCGCCGGTAGCCACGGCCAGGAGCTTCATGCTCTTCACGGCGTTGCCCGTCTCGACGGTCTGTCCGCCCACCTTCACCGTCTTGCCGCCGATGGTGGCACGCATCACGCCGTAGCGGCTGCAGGGGTTCGACTTCACGGAGGCCTTGAACAGAGCCAGGTTCTCAATCTTCACGGCGTTGCCGTTGAGCGTCAGCTCGCGGATGCACTTCACCATGTCGGTCAGGATGCCTCGGATGGTACCCTCGGAGAAGGGCGTGTTGTGCTCAGCCATGTGCTTCGCCAGCATGGGCACGTCGAAAGTCTGCTTGTAGTCCACGCGGCAGTAGGCCTTGCCGTACTGTGCGCTCGTCGTGTCTGTGTTCTTGTAAACGTTAAGTTCAATCATAGTCTAAATTAGTTTTTGAGTTGTTTGTTTTTTGTTAATTGTGAATTGTCTTTGCACCTCTGCAGCGGTAGCAAATTCATCATTCATCATTCTTCATTCTTCATTTGTTTTACACTGCAAAGTTACTGCTTTTTCGGCACCTGGGCAATAGGGTAAATGTTAACGGAGTATAAAGCACGGTAGATGCCCCCTCCCTACGGGGGAGGGGCCGGGGAGGGACTAGATAGCGGCGTATCTCGTGGAGATAGAATCGTATCTCATGGAGATAGAAACGTATCTCATGGAGATAGAGATTACAAGCCCCATCAGCCATGATCCCCGTTCCATCATTACGATTTGTAAGTAGGCGCTTGAAATCATCGTTGCCTTAACATTATTAACATCTATTCACTCGCAGAGTTGCAACTTCCGGATTCCGTGCTTTACGCAGTGTTTTCTTGACAAAACACTTTGATTGTGACATGTGACATGTGACATTAAGCAGAAAATATTTAGTGCAATAAGAATCTTATATATTATATATATTATATATATATTATAATATATATATAATATATATAATATAATACTTACTAATTGTCACTTTCACCTATTTTGCACACCAAAAATACCCTTAATGTCACATGTCACATGTCACGTTCCGGTTTACGCTGTACTTCCCTAGAAAAAGTTGAATGGATTTTACCTTAGCCCTGCCATAGGTTGAATTTTATTTCGGTACCTTATTCTTAACCCTGGCAGAAGTTGAATGATTCTCTCTTAACCCTTACTCACACGGGGACAGCCCCCTGTGAGTGTATCACTTTTACTATTTTCCAATGTGCCAGCCCCCGGGTTTGGTGCATTGGATTTTTGTCCGTTTCACGCCCCGTCGACCCCACCCCATCTCTTTGAGATGCCCCCCATTCCTGCTCGTTCCTTACTTTTCACTCCGATTTATTTGGCACTTTCAAAGATATTCATTATCTTTGCATAGCTAAAACGAACTATAAAGCAAAGATGATATGGCCAATAACATTCCTTCCATTGCTGACCTCCAACTGAGTGAGGAAGATGTCAAGCTGCGATATATCACACCGGCAATTACCAATAAAGGCTGGTCTGTGACTGATATCTCGATGGAAGCTCAGGTGAAACTTACTGACGGTAAGATTAACCTGAGGGGCAACCTCGTGGCACGTGGCAAGGCTAAGTTTGCTGATTACATGCTCTACTACAACCGTGCTACGCCTATAGCCATCGTCGAGGCCAAGGATGCCAACCACTCCGTCAGCTTTGGCATGCAGCAAGCCAAGGAGTATGCCCAGATGATGGATATTCCCTTTGCTTATAGTTCCAACGGATTCGGTTTCCAGGAGTTTGATTTCCTGACAGGACGCGAGCGTACAATCCCCATGGACAGCTTCCCCACCAAGGATGAGCTCTACGCCCGTTTCCTGCATGAGAGCAACGATGGCGAGGGTATCTCTGAAAAGGAGTTGAAGGTCATCAGCCAGCCCTACTGCACGGGACAGGACATCTTCCCCCCTCGCTACTACCAGCGCAATGCCGTGAACCGTACGGTCAATGCCGTGGCGCGTGGTCAGAAACGCATGTTGCTGGTGATGGCCACTGGTACGGGTAAGACCTACACGGCCTTCCAGATTGTCTATCGTCTGCTAAAGACAGAACTGGTCAAGAAGGTGCTTTATCTGGCTGACCGTAATGTGCTGGTCGACCAGTCTATAGAGCAGGACTTCAAGCCCCTGACGAGCACCATTCACAAGGTAAACTACCAGCAGGACAAGGACAACCCCGACACGGCCCATGAGGTGTACTTCGCCCTTTACCAGCAACTGATTGGCAAGGAGGGCGCCAAGAACTACGAGGAGCTGTTCAAGCCCGAGTTCTTCGACTTGGTCATCGTCGACGAGTGTCATCGTGGCAGTGCCAAGGACGACAGCAACTGGCGTGAGATTCTGGAATACTTCGACGGTGCCATCCAACTGGGCATGACAGCTACGCCCAAGGAAACCCGTTACCAGTCGAACATCAGCTACTTTGGCGAACCCCTCTATTCCTATAGTCTGAAAGAGGGTATCGACGACGGCTTCCTGGCACCTTTCAAGGTCATCAACATCACAACGAACATTGGTGACGAGTGGCGACCCACCAAGGGCCAGCGCGACATCAATGGCAACCTGATAGAAGACCGTATCTACAACAACACCGACTACGACTACAATATCATCATCGAAGATCGTATCCGCGAGGTGGCCCACGAGGTGAGCAACTATCTGAAAGCCACTGACCCGATGGCAAAGACCATCGTGTTCTGTGCTGACGAAGACCATGCTGAGCGCATGCGCATTGCCTTGGTGAACGAGAACGCTGACATGTGTCGTAAGTACCCCGACTATGTGGTGCGAATCACTGGCAGCGACACCTATGGCCAGTCGAAGCTCGACTATTTCATCTCTGTCGCCTCCAAGACGCCTGTCATTGCCACCACCAGCAAGCTGCTCTCAACGGGTGTGGACTGCAAGATGGTGAAGCTCATAGCACTCGACCAGCGCATCAACTCGATGACCGAGTTCAAACAGATTGTAGGTCGTGGTACGCGTATCCGTGAGAAGGAGGGTAAGACGCACTTCACCATCATGGACTTCCGCAACATCACCCGGCTCTTTGCCGACCCCGAATGGGACGGTCCGTTGGAGGTTGACAAAGGCTATATCCCCAGTAGCGGAAGACCTGACACCCTACCAAGAGAAGTCCCTGACGACGGTGGTGGCACAGTTCACGACGATAAGCCCATCGTCGACAGACAAGGCTGCAGGGTGGAGGTTATCCGTAAGATGGTCTCTGTCTACGACTCCGACGGAAAACTGTTGCGTACGGAGAGCATCACCGACTATACGAGGAAGACGATCGTCGACACCTATGCAAACCTCAACGACTTCATCCTGCATTGGAACCAGGCAGAGCGTAAGGCTGAAATAGCCGAACTGATGCGCGAGAGCGGCATTGACCTGCAAGCCCTGAAGCACGACCAGCAAATGGACGATGTCGACGATTTCGACTTCATCTGCCACATTGCCTATGGCAAGAAAGCACTGACACGACGTGAACGTGCAGAAAACGTGAAGAAGCGCGACGTGTTCCATAAGTATGGTCCGGAGGCGCAGAAGGTGCTCGACGCCTTGCTTGACAAGTATATGGACGAAGGCATCAGCCAACTGGAGAATCGCCGTGTGCTCACCCTCGACCCCTTCCGTCAGATGGGTTCGCCTGCCAGCATAGCCCGTCTCTTCGGTGGCAACCAGCAGTACTTCGAGGCGGTGAAAGAATTGGAACAAGAAATTTATGAAGTGGGATAAATTGTAAATAGTAAATTGTCAAATTGCAAACATAATGGCACTGACTAATTTTGTAAAGAACATACGCAACATCATGCGCAACGATGCAGGCATCAATGGCGATGCCCAGCGAATAGAGCAAATAGCATGGATGTTGTTCCTGAAAGTTTACGACGAGAAAGAAAACGACTGGGAATTCAACGAAGATAACTACACATCATTCATTCCTGAGAATTGTCGCTGGCGCAATTGGGCCAAGGACGATGGTACGGGCGAGGCACTGACAGCCGACAAACTGCTCGACTTTGTGAACAACACCCTGTTCCCCACACTGAAGGAACTGGAGGTGACACCCCAGACGCCCATGCGTAGTGCCATTGTGCGCGCCACGTTCCAGGACGCCAACCAGTATATGAAAGACGGCGTCCTGTTGCGTCAGGTCATCAACGTCATCGACGGGCTCGACCTGAGCAGCTATGAGGAGAGCCATGCCTTTGGCGAAATCTATGAGACCATACTGAAGGAGATGCAAAGTGCAGGCTCTGCAGGCGAGTTCTACACCCCTCGCGCCCTCACTGATTTCATGGCAGAGATTATCAGCCCCCAGGTAGGCGAGAAGGTGGCCGACTTTGCTTGTGGCACAGGCGGATTCCTTACGTCGTGGCTCAAAGCCCTCGACAAGCGAGTCACCACAGCTGAAGACCGTGAGCAGTATGCCCAGTCTGTCTATGGCATTGAGAAGAAGCAGTTCCCCTATATGCTCTGCGTCACCAATATGCTGTTGCACGACATCGATTCACCACGTGTGTATCATGGCAACTCGCTCACCAAGGACGTGCTTAACTATACCGACGATGACAAGTTCGACGTTATCCTGATGAATCCCCCTTATGGTGGCAACGAGAAGAACGACGTGAAGCGCCACTTCCCCTCCGACCTTGCCTCCAGCGAGACGGCCGACCTCTTTATGGTGGTCATCCAATACCGTTTGGCTAAGGATGGCCGTGCAGCAGTCATCCTGCCCGACGGATTCCTGTTTGGTGCCGACAATGCCAAACTGGCCATCAAGGAGAAACTGTTGCGTGAGTTCAACCTGCACACCATTATCCGTCTGCCAGGCAGTATCTTTGCCCCATACACCTCTATCGCAACCAACATCCTGTTCTTCAACAACGAGAAGGCTGAAGGTGCCAAGGACGGTTTCTGCACCAAAGACACCTGGTTCTATCGTATGGACATGCCTGAGGGCTACAAGCACTTCTCCAAGACCAAGCCCATGCTGGTGGACCATTGCAAACCTATGGTGGAGTGGTGGAATAACCGTGTGGAAATCATCGACACAGAGACAGGCGACGAGAAGTCGCGCTGTTTCACAGCCCAGCAACTCCTTGACCTTGGCTTGAACTTCGACCAATGCAAGTTCCCCAAGGAGGAAGAAGAAGTGCTGCGCCCTGAAGAACTGCTCCGTCAGTATCACGAGAAGCGCACCGCACTCGACGCCAAGATTGACCAGACGCTATCAGAGATACAAAAGATGTTAGGCATAACAATAGATTAAGGCAATGGCAGACAAGGAAAATAAACTGATACTATATAAAGATGAGGAGGGTAAAGTAAGTGTAAACACTCGCTTTGCAGATGAGGATGTATGGCTGACGCAAGCGCAACTGGTAGAGATTTATCAGTCGAGCAAGTCGAACATCAGTGAACATCTTAAAAACATCTTTGAAGATAAGGAACTAGACAAAGATGTGGTAGTTCGGAAATTCCGAACAACCACTCAGCATGGAGCTATTGAGGGTAAAACTCAGACTCACGAGGTACTGCACTATAATCTCGATGTCATTATTGCCCTCGGCTATCGTGTACAATCGCCCATAGCTGTGCGCTTCCGTCGCTGGGCCACTCGCTTATTGCATGAGTATATCCAGAAGGGCTTCACGATGGACGATGAGCGATTGAAGCAAGGCGGCAATCGCTACTTCAAGGAGTTGCTGCAACGCATTCGCGATATCCGTAGCAGTGAGCGTAATTTCTATCAGCAGGTAACAGATATCTATGCCACCTCTACCGATTACGACCCTCGTTCTAAGACTACCAAGCTGTTCTTCTCTACAGTACAGAACAAGATGCACTATGCAGTCCATGAGCACACTGCTGCAGAGTTGATTTATGAGCGTGTTGACAACGAGAAACCCTTTGTGGGTATGACCAACTTCAAAGGCAACTATGTTACTCGCGACGACGTGAAGATAGCCAAGAACTACTTGACAGAATTGGAGTTGCAACGTTTGAACCTGCTGACCTCGCAATTCCTCGACTACGCAGAGTTCCAAGCTTTAGAACAGAATCCCATGACGATGGCCGATTGGGTAGCAGCCCTCGACGACCAGATATTGCGCTTGCGAAAAAACATCCTCGAAGGCACTGGTACTGTGTCGCATCAGGAGGCCATCGAGAAAGCGGAGCGTGAGTTTGAAATCTATCGCGAACGTGAAATGCGTATGCTTGAGAGTGACTTTGACAAGGCCGTGAAGGGATTGTTAGATTTTAAGAATAATCCAGAAAACAAGGACGAAGCATGAACGCACAGCAACTGAAGAACGCCATACTGCAAGAAGCCATCGAGGGCCGCTTGGTACCCCAAGACCCCAACGAAGAGCCTGCATCAGTCCTCCTTGCCCGCATCCGCAAGGAGAAAGAGAGGCTGGTGAAAGAAGGAAAACTCAAGAAGAAAGACCTTATTGAAATTCCTATCTCCGAGGATGAAATCCCCTTTGAGATTCCTGAGAGTTGGGAGTGGTGCTCTCTTGGTAGTGTTATATCTTTATTATCAGGAAGAGATTTAACCCCACAAGATTACAATGACAACAATGATGGAATTCCTTATATTACTGGAGCAAGTAACTTTGAAGGTGGTTCATTGGTTATTAATCGTTGGACTCCCAAACCAGTTTCTATCTCAAAATATGGTGACTTGTTAATCACATGTAAAGGCACCATTGGTACAATGGCCTTCAATACTGTTGGTGATATACATATTGCGCGCCAAGTAATGGCTATTTCTCCTTATATTATAGATTTAAATTTCATTAAGTTTTATCTAATGAGAATTGTATCTGAGTTGGATAAAAAGGCCAAGAGTATTATCCCCGGTATATCAAGAGAAGACATCTTAACAGCATCTTTCCCTCTCCCTCCTCTCGCTGAGCAGAAACGCATTGTGGCAAAGATAGAAGAGTTGCTGCCAAAGGTGGAGGAATACGGCAAGGCGCAAGAAGCACTTGATAAGCTGAATGAAGAACTGCCAGAGCGATTGAAGAAGAGCATCCTGCAGGAAGCTATCGAAGGCCGTCTTGTACCGCAAGACCCCAACGACGAACCCGCCTCCGTCCTTCTCGCCAAAATCCGCAAGGAGAAAGAGCAACTGGTAAAAGAGGGCAAACTCAAAAAGAAGGACCTCATCGAAACGCCTATCACAGATGACGAAATTCCTTTCGAGATTCCTGAGAGTTGGGAGTGGTGTAGGCTCGGAAATATTGGATTATTCGAACGAGGCAGCGGAATAAAAAGAGACGAAACTTTTGAAAGCGGATATCCTTGTGTTCGATACGGAGAGATGTATACAAAATATAAGTATGCTCCAACATTTGGGAAAACAGTATCATTTACAAGTAAATCTGTCTTTGAAAAGTGTAGAAAGGCTCATAAAGGTGATTTATTTATGGCCTTAACAGGTGAAAATAAACAAGATATATCGTTAGCAGCACAATATGTCGGTGATGAGGAAGTAGCAGTGGGAGGTGATCTTTGTCATTTAACTACTTTAGAGGTATACGGACTTTATTTTGTCTATCTAATCAACTCTACATATTTCTCAAATAAAAAAGAAATATTGGCTACAGGCGATATAATAGTGCATATCTCAACAGACAAACTCGCATCTATTCCCATCCCCCTTCCTCCTCTCGCAGAGCAACATCGTATTGTGGAGAAGCTAGAGCAAGTGCTTGGCGAGATTGATAAACTAAAAGTGTAAAGATGAACAGGCTCGTACTCATTGGTAATGGATTTGACTTGGCACACGGCCTCAAAACCAGCTATAAGGACTTTATATGCTGGTATTGGAAGCAAAGGGTGCTAAGCCTCTGTGATTTCAGAGAAAAAACATCTGATGATGGGCTGTGCAAGTTCTCGATATTGACACATGAAACATGGTATTACTTTTTCTTATATAACCATATAAGTATAAGCCTTCTAGAAGACAAAAACTTCTTTGAAGTTACAAAAAATAAGGAGGTATTTGGAATCGAGTATTCTCCTTTGTTTGAGGCAATCCACAAGAGTATAGAGACAAAAGGATGGGTAGACATAGAGAACGATTATTACAACCTGTTGAAGGAATGCCTAAATGCCAATGCTCCTGAAGAAATAATTGTGTCCCTGAACTCAGAACTACAGCTTCTTCAGGAAAAGTTGGTTGAATATCTGAAGAGTATAGAAGTGTCTGATGAGCTACTTAGGACTGAAATCCGCCAGAAAATATATGCGCCCTTCAAGACAGTTGATATTTCCATTAGTGGACAATATGCGCTGGAAGAACATATTGAAACTGGGCTAGGGCTTAGTAACAGAGATTGGGACTGGAAGCTTAGGTCATATAACAATATCTGCTATACAAAAGGTTATGTTGATGATTATAAGAAAAGACGGAATGATAATGATTCCTATATTGAGAAAGATGAACCATCGCATGAACTCATGTTACCCAATAAAATCATGTTGCTCAATTTCAATTATACTTCAACAGCACATCGCTACCTAAAAGACTCTTCCATATTCTCCATTAATCAGATACACGGCAATCTGAATAATTCTTCAAGCGTGATATTTGGCTATGGGGATGAAATAGACGAGGATTATAAAATGATATTAAATAAGAACGACAATAGGTATCTGAGTAATAACAAATCAATCAGATATTTGGAATCAGACAACTATCGAAAGATGCTGTCGTTCATAGAGTCAGAGCCATATCAGATACTTATCATGGGACACTCTTGTGGTAACTCTGACCGTACTCTGCTTAATACGCTTTTTGAACATAAGAATTGCGTATCGATAAAACCATATTATTATGTCAACGACGAGGGTAAAGATAATTATATCGACATAGTACAGAACATTTCAAGAAACTTCAAAGATATGAAGTTGATGAGAGATAGGGTGGTTAATAAAACGTATTGTGAGCCATTGACTAATAATCGAGTCGACGGCAATGGTGATTGATTTTTCTGATGATATCACATATCACAATATCACTTTTGTATTTTCATTTTGCACCAAACGAAGGAGGAAGGATGAGGGAGGAAGGAAAAAGGATGAAGGAAGAGGAAAAAGCTATATTTTTATTCATTTTAAGCGCTATATTGGATAAAAAGGTATATTTTTTATGCAATAAGCTTGCGGAATTGAAGAAAAAGCCGTATATTTGCGCCCTGTAAACAGGTCGCGATTCTGGCAGCGCCTCGGCATAGCTCATGCAAGCATGGCTCTGCTCTCGGCTTGCACAGAATTGCCGTCGAAAATAAAATATGAGATTATGAAGACGATTGTTCTGAATCAACGAAAGGAACGTGACGAGTTGCTGTCGCGTCCGTATCTGATACGTAGAAATAGTCAGGATGCAGACGCGCTGCTGAACAGTCAGTTAATCAAGCTGATAACTGGTCCGCGTCGTGTAGGTAAGTCCACCCAGGCCTTATTGATGTTGCGTGATAAGAACTTTGCTTATCTGAACTTCGACAGTCAGCCGCTCCTGGACGCATGGGATGCTAATCTGGTGATGAGGATGCTGGATGATGTCTATCCGGGCTATGAGTATCTGTTGCTCGATGAGGTTCAGAATCTTGATGCATGGGATTTGTGGGTCAGCGAGCTCTACAGGATGGGGAAGAATCTGGTTATCACGGGTAGCAATGCCAAGATGCTGTCGAGCGAAATGGCAACGGTGCTGACGGGGAAGTATCTCCAGATAGAGATGTTGCCCTTCAGCTTGGAGGAGTTTTTCGATTGGAACAAGCTCGATCTTCATGCCTTAATGCCGGAACAGCAGGCTGAGGGTAAGGTGCTGACCGACGACTACATGAGGAATGGCGGCTATCCGGAAGTGGTGGCTTCGCGCCCACTGGTTCGTAGTTATCTCGACACATTGTTTGATTCAATAGTGTGGAAGGACGTGGCCAAGCGTCACAACGTGCGTAACATCACTGACCTGAACAACCTGGCTATGTATTTGGTATCAAACTTCTGCAATCCGCTGAGTGCCAATGAACTGGCGGAGGAACTGGGCTTCTCGAGTATCAGTACCACCAGGAAGTTCATGGACTATCTGCATGAGCCGTACCTGTTTTACTATCTGTCGCGCTACAACAATAAGTTGAAGTTGATGAAGAAGGCTCCACGAAAAGTCTACGTGGTTGACAATGGCTTTGTGGCTGCCAAGGCTTTCGCTGTGAGTGAGAACCTGGGGCGCCTGCTCGAAAATCAGGTATTTATAGAGCTCGTGCGTCGAGGATACGATACTGATATGACGATGTTCTATTATCGTTCGCGTAACGACAAGGAGGTGGACTTCGTGCTGCGCAAGGGAGCAAAGATAGAAAGTCTGGTGCAGGTATGCTACGACATGAGCAGCCCCAAGACCGAAAAGCGTGAGGTTGACAGTATCGTGGAATGTGCTGGCGAACTGAAGTGCGACAACCTGACCATCGTGACCAACGGCGAAGAGCGCACCATAGTGAAAGGCGGCTACACGATAGACGTTGTACCGATAAGAAAGTTCTGACTTTAGAAGGATGAAGGAAGAAGGAAGAAGGAAGAGAAATGAGAAGTGAGAAATGAGAAATGAGGGAGGCGGAGAAAAGCGACGAATTATTTGGCACTTTTAAATAAATTTACTAACTTTGCATAGCTAATTCCATACGAACTATAAAGCAAAGAGGAGGTGGCCAATGAGCAAGAAATCAATCAGGTTTTTCAACGACAGAGAGGTGCGTGCCGTCTGGGACGAGGAGCACAGCAAGTGGTGGTTCTCGGCTACTGACATCGTGCGGGCCATTAACAATGAGGACGACTACAAGAAGTGTCGTAACTATTGGAAATACCTGAAAGGCAAGATGGCCAAAGACGGTATTCAACTGGTTAGTGTCACTAACCACTTCAAATTCCAGGCCCCTGACGGAAAGCTGCGTGCAGCTGATGCGCTCGATGCCGAATGTGTTCAGACAATTGCGAAGAACTACCCCAACAACCGTGCAAGTGCTTTCCTTGACTGGTTTATTTATAGTGACAATACCATCGACGGGCAGAGTAAGAAAAAGGCATATACCCTCATTGAGAGCGGATTACTGAACTCGTTGAGGCCTGGTACGGTGAAGACGCTCCAGCAGATTCACGCCTACCTCTTTGGAGGACTCTACGACTTTGCAGGCAAGATTCGTACAAAGACCATTTCAAAGGGAAATACCATCTTCTGTCTGGCTGAATACTTGCATCAGAACTTGAAGACAATCGAACAAATGCCTGAGAATACCTTCGACGAGATTGTTGACAAGTATGTGGAGATGAACGTTGCCCATCCGTTCATGGAGGGTAATGGCCGAAGTACTCGCATCTGGCTTGACTTGATTTTCAAGAAGCAACTGAAGATGTGTGTTGACTGGAGCAAGATAGGAAAACGTGACTATCTGAATGCTATGATTGAAAGCCAGACTGACAGCACCCGAATCCGTGAACTGCTGAAACAGGCCTTGACAGACAAGATAGACGATCGTGAAATCTTTATGAAGGGCATTGACTACTCTTATTACTATGAACAAACCGATTAAGCGAGGGCAAAGTGAACTCGTTCATTTTGCCGAGCGTGAGGTTTCTCGAACAGAGTTCAACAAACCGATTAAGAAAAGCAGAAGGGGCCCATCCTCACGGATGTACCCCTTCTTCATCAGTTTAAATGGTTGGTTGTATTTAGTTTTTATTTTTTCAGCGATTCGAGAATCTTCTGGAAGTTCTGCATGAAGAACTGGGCGGCTGTCATCTTGACGCCACTGACGGTGACCTGACGGGCATCGGGGTTCTCGGCATTCTGCTTCTCGAGCAGGGCGATGCGCGACTCGAGGGCCCGGACGAGGAGCTTCTTCATTTTCTTGTCCTGTGCGAACTTCTCGGCCATGCCCTGCAACAGGGGCACGAGGTCGCGACTGTCGGGCCAGACGGCGCCTCCGGTCTTGATGTCTTTCTCCAAGTACTTGGCGAGGGTCTGGTAGTCCTTCTGGTAGTTGGCGACGGCTACGAGGGTGGCGTCCTCAATCTGCTCGATGTCGGGCACGTTGTTGGCTGCCATCTTCTGCTTGTAGGCCTGGAACTGGTCCATGTCGAAGCTCTTGAACTCGCGACCGTCGAAGTCCATGAACATGCGTGCGCCTTGTTTCCACGCCTTGTCGAGGATGCCCACGGGCTGCTTGCCGAAGTTGGAAAGAATGGTGGAACGGAGGCGATAGACGTCGAGGAAGAGCTTGTCGTCAGGTGTGAAGTTGGCACCAAGGAAGGTGCGCAGGGTGACGCTGTCGGCTACGATCTGCTCTGGCGTCTTGCTGCTGAGCAGGGCCTGGACGACCTGCTTCTTCTCTGTGCGGAGGTAGCTACGGTCGAGCACTTCCATGTAGTCGCGCAGGAAGGCCTCGTCGCGATTGCCGCTACGGAACTGCTCCTGATACCAGGGCAGTCCTTTCTCCTGATTCATCAGGCCGTCGATGGTGGCGATGAAGCGGTCGAGGGGGGCTGAGCCTACCTGGGTGGCACGGAGGGTGCCGTCGGCATTGAGGATGAGGAAGGTGGGATAGGCTGCCACGTCGTACTTCTTAGCGAGTTCGGGGCCTTCGCCTTTCTCCATATCGACTTTCCAACAGACGAACTTGGTGTTGAAGTAGTCGCCAGCTGCCTTCTGGGGGAAGACGTCGCGCGCCATCTGCTTGCAGGGGCCGCACCAGTCGGTGAAGCAGTCGATGAACACGGGCTTGCCCTGCTCTGTGGCCATCTGGAGTATCTCCTTGAAGGTCTTGCCTTCGTTGAAGTTGGTCTGCGCCCTTACAGGGCTGAATGATAATTGACAAATGACGAATGATAATGCTATCAGCCATCTATTATCAAGGAATTGATTTCTTTTCATAGTCTTGGGTTTTTATTCTGATGTTGGGAAGATGGGCATCGGGGCGCGTGGTCCCATGGTGATGACCATGTTGGTGATGACGCTGGGTGTGCAGCGACGGATGTAACGGGCCTTGCCTGTGCCTGTAACGGTGCGATAGGCCTCGACGGTGGGCATGCCGCCCACGAGGTTGTCGAAGAACCAGAGCTTGTAGGTGTCGCCGTTCTGTGAGCCCACGATGAGGTGGTCGTAGTTGAGCTGCTTGTCGCCAAACATGAGGGAGAGCCACTGGTTGGTGACGAGGTCGACAGGCTCAGTGACGCCAGGCAGGGGCACTTCGACCTCGGTGTCGCTCTCGAAGCCGTAGGCATAGAGCTTGCGACCGTCGATGGCGTAGATGTAGGAGGCACTGCCACCACAGGCGCCCACGGTGGTAGCCTTCGAGAGGTGGAGCTCAGGACGGAGTTCGCGAATCTCCAGGGGCTGTGCCAGCTTGCCGTTGATCATGTGGAGGAAGCGCTTGCCGGTGCCGGGCTCCTCAGTGAGGAACCAGACGGTCTCCACCCCACCCTTGCGCGTCAGGCCACTGGCGAGGCAGGTCTGCGACTGTGTGGAGTCGGTGGTGAGCACGGTGACGTTGATGCAGGCCTGGTCGATGTTGCAGACGCTGTGCTTGCTGTTGCTCCAGTAGGCGTAGCCACGCTGTCCGCCTCCACACATCTGGACGTGCTTGGTGACGTCGTCCTCGACGAAGGGCAGTGTGAACTTGCCTGTGGAGAGGCTGGCAGTGCCCTTCATGCCAATGCTGGAGACGCCCTTCTTGGACATCATGATGCCCATGTTGTAGCCGTTGGTGATGTTGTAATAGACGTCGTCGTTGTCGTCGCCGGCATAGCAGATGGTCTTGGTGTCGAAGATCTGTCGCATGTCCTCCGTACGGTAGGCACGGTAGTCGCCGGTGGTGAAGATGTTGAGCATGTTGGCC
>Ga0247611_10001945_pt1 | contig 35232 bp, 14 predicted proteins | sample 177DNAGHGhighgp2_FD_192422 | JGI IMG/M metagenome (GOLD analysis project Ga0247611, IMG submission 192422) | Sheep rumen microbial communities from Palmerston North, Manawatu-Wanganui, New Zealand - 1770 DNA GHGhigh gp2 | ecosystem: Host-associated > Mammals > Digestive system > Stomach > Rumen... | reverse complement strand
CTATTCTAGCAAGTATCGCCCAGGCGAGAAGCTATATGCTACCTTAGAGCTTAATCAGGTAGCTTTCCCAAAGACTGGTATGGTAGTTTCTCAGACTCCACTATCTGCTGATTTTACAATCGACGCTCCTTGTGAGAATGGTATGTGGGTTGTAGGTGACAAGGCTGCTGGCGTTATTGCTGCTCCAGCTGCTGCTACTGACAAGCCTATTGGTATTGTATACACCGCTGAAAAGGAATATGATGATTATCATTATGGTCTAGCACGTTTTGGCCGCAAGATTGCTGGCGACTATCCTCGTGTTGGTTTACTAGGTATCGGTGATACCGTAACTACTAATTGTTTACAATATGACGAATCTGATTTCGCAACCGAAGCTGATTTAATTGATGCCTTAAATAAAATTGATACTGCTCCTTTATATGTAGTACCTGGTGTAGCCGCTGCTACTAATGTAGCAAAGGCTGTCCCACAGATTGTTAAGGCTGCTCCTGCTTCTGGTATCTATGCTAAGATTGTTAAGTTCTATACTGTACCTAACGGCGAAGCTGGCGTTAAGTATCAGATTATTAGTCTATAATAGGAGGTGCGAACTATGAATAAGCTACAAGTTCTAATGAATGGTGTTTTCGGCCGCAAGGTTCCTGCTGAGTTCGCTGCCGAAAATTATGACTATGAGGCTGCTCTTCGTGACGAGCTAACTAAGCTACTTTGCGACGATAAGGGCCGTTTAAATCGCTATAAGTTCGAGCGTAATAAGATTGATTTATTTGAATTACTATCTCAGAATCTAGAGGAAGTTCTACCACGTAATATTCAGAGCGCTCTAGATATGTTTACAGAAATTATCCGTGTGCCACAAGGTTCTCGTTTAGAGTTCCGTGTAACTCGTGGTAAGCAGCGTGGTCGTCAGTTTGTTACTCGTGCTACCGAATCTGGTAACTATGAGACCTTCCGTCTAGACCGCGATAAGTTTGACGTATATCCACAGGCTATCGGCGGAGCCGGTTATGTAGACTTCGAGCGTTATCTTGATGGTCTAGAGAACATGACTGATATTTATGAGATTATCCAACAGGGTATTACTGACCGTATTTTTGAAATGGTTCAGGAAATGCTTCTAAGTTCTTGGAACATGGCTGGTCGTCCAGCAAAGAATAAGGTTATTGCTTCTAGCTTTGATCCAGCCTCTATGGTTAAGCTTTGTAATGTAGTTGCTGCTTATGGTGATCCAATTATTTACTGCACTCCAGAGTTTGCCGCAGAGATGGTAAATGCTATTGTTTATAATAATACTACCAAGATTTCCGATCAGGATATGCTTGAAGTTCGTGACCGTGGTTATATTGGTAAGTTCCGTGGGACTCCAGTTGTTGTAATGCCACAGTCTTATACTGATGAAAAGAATGAGAAGCTAGTTATGAATCCTTCTTTCGCATATGTAATGCCTGCTGGTAAAGAAAAGATTATTAAGCTAGGCTTTGAAGGTTCTCCATATTTCCGTACTTGGGACGATCATGAAGGCGACAATCAAGTTACTTTACAAGGTTATCTAAAGGTTGGTGTTGGCATGATTGGTACTCCTAACTATTGGGGCATCTACTACAATGCTGGTATTGATGCTGATGGTTGGAAGGATTACAATGATAATCTAGATTCTGCTATTGCTAGTGCTTATCAAAAGGCACATCCATAATTTAATATAAATAAAATCACTTCAATGGGGTGGGTGAGAATCTCGCCCGCCCCATTTTTCTTTTAGAGTTAAAGGAGGAAATATTATGGGAAAAATTACTTTAAAAAATATTAGTTCTGCTACTGTTGTTGTTGGTACTTCTGATGGTACTATGAGAAGTCGTAGTCTCGCGCCAAATCGTGTTATTACTTTAACGCCTACCGAGTATGAAGATTTAATGTATGAGCCTGGCGTTCAAAACATGATTCGCGGCGGTTACATTAAGATTGATGGTGTTGCGGAAGATCGTGCAGTAATTGAGACTCCTACTAACGTAATGAGTCGTGATGAAATTATCAAAATGCTTAATGATCGTGATATTACTGCTTTTGCTAATTATATTAAGATTGCGCCTTCTGCGGCAAAAGATACTATTGTACAATACGTAGTAGAGAATAACATTACAGATAATGCTTTTACCGCTCTTATTAAGAAATATTGCGGCATTGATGTAATTCAGGCTATTTCTGTAAAGCATCAAGCTGAAGAGAAATAATTTATGGCTACTCCCTTTCTCAAAATATACGATGCTTTTTTGGCACGTATTACCGCGGATGAATGGACACTTGAGGAAGAATTAGCAATCGTTGAGCGGGATTGGCAAGAACTTCTAAAGATTGCCGTTTTTAGATTTAAGTATCCGCGGGTAAGTTTGGATACACAAAAAGTTGAAAATGAGAATTCAGAATCTAATCCATTAGAAGCTTCTGAATTTGTTGGAGATTTAACCAATGATGAAATACAACTTTTAGCTTTATATATGAAACATGAATGGGTTAAGAGATGTATTGCAAGTTGGGAAAACATTCGGCAGTTGTACGCTGATAAAGATTTTTCACAAGCAAATCATTTAGATAAATTAAATAAATTGGAGGCCGCAATTCAAGTTGAAGTGCGGCGCGCAGAAGGAATTTATGATCGTTCGCGCAAGAAAACTCCAGCTGAATTATTTAGACGTTTGGCAGGTAAGAAAAATGCTTTACGAAGAGACGTTTGAAGGTTATAAAAATAAATTAAAAGGACGTCTTTATGGTGTGCTTTGTGAAAAAGAAAAGGAAGGCGGAGATTGGGAAAAATTTTTAAATTCAATATTAATTGAATTAAAAGGCTTAGAACCAAGTTCAATTAATTATTGGCCGCTTATTGGAAAATTAAATTCATTACGTTTTTTAAATTATGAGTATTTTAGAAAAACAATTTTTGAATGTATGAATTTAATTGGTAGCTTAGAGGTTCCAAATGAATTACCTTGATGTTTATTTTTCAAGAATTAATCATTTAGGAGAGACAACTGCTGAAAGAATTAGAAATGGTGGAATACGTTCTTTCGAAAAATGGCTTGCAGAATCTCCTCATACTTTAAGAAATTTATCTATAGAAAGAGGAATTTATTTTGATGGGATTATTCTGACAAGTAAAGATAAAGAATATGAAAAAATTATGTTTTTAGAAGTTGCTTTAGATGTTCCTATTAAAGTAGGAGACATTATGAATTGGACTCTTGATGATGGTTCTATTGAAAAATGGATTTTAATTCAAGAAGAAAAGAAAGTTAATGGAACTTTTAGAAGTTTTTGGATTGTTCGTTGTAATTATCTTATGAAATGGATAGATAATGAAGGGCATTTACAATCTTCTTGGGCGTATTTTGTAAGTTCTTTAGATAGCAAAATAAAGGGAAATTTTAGAACATGGAATAACTTGATTACTCCACAGCCCAATAAATATGCTGAATTATTAATGCCACGTTATCCAATAGATAGAGCGACAAATTTTATTGTAGAAGATGAATCTTGGACTGTAGTTGAATATGATTATTCTAGTGTTCCTGGAGTTATTTATCTTTCATTGACAGAAGCTAAAGTTAATACAATATACGATGATATTGAAAATAATATTGCCGATTTAGATAAAATGGCGATATATGATTTATCTATTCCTGATGAAATTCAAACTTTTAAAGTTAATGAAGTAATTAATTTAACTTTTACTTTAATGAAAAATGGAATTCCATCTGATGAAGAAGTAGAATTTATTTCTATGAATAAAAAAATAGCTAAACCAATGCATATTGATATTATTAATCCTGAGACGGGAGAAAAAGAATGTAAAGAAGCTTTAATTGCTGTTGAGAAAGGAACTGTAGAAATTATTATTCAATTAAAAAAATATCCTAAAATTCATAAAAATATCACAGTTGTAATAGATTCTGCAGAAAAAGAATTTTCTGCTTATATAGAAGGGCCAAATTCAATACGTTTGGCTAATAAAGCTACTTATTATTTAAAAGGTACTTCTGAAATTACAGAAGAAATAGAATTTTTTATTAGCGATACTAAGTATGCTAAAATTGTTGAATTAGTAGAACATGGTTGTAGAATTGAAGCAAATTCAAAAAATTTACTTACTGATCAAAGTCCTATTATTCTAACAGCTTTATACCAAGGTAAAGTTTATAAAAAAGAAATTTCTATTATTCCATTATGGTAGGTGATTTTATGAATGAATTAAATCAAAAAATAGAAAAGCCTACCCAACGGCGTTTTGCTGTGATGGGAGAAAATACATTTTTAATTGCAAATAAATTAATGCAAAATCAAAAAATTTGTCGTTTATTAAAATATCCAACAAGAGATCCTTTTAAAGAAATTGATCCTATTACTGGTAAAGAACAACCTAATGTAGAAGGAATAGATTTAATAAATAAGCAAATTTTAATTGTCCCTAAAATTTTTGATGATTCAAATGATGAAATGTCATATATAGTAACAGTATTTGATGATTTTACTGTTAATACTTTAAACCCAGAATTTAAAATAACTACATTACGTTTTGATATTGCTTGTCCTTATGATAAATGGCTTTTAAATGAAAAATCTCTTCGTCCATATTTAATTATGGAAGAAATAGATAAAATGTTTAATCAGGGTAAATTAAAAGGAATTGGTAATTTACAATTTTATCGCGCAGATAATTTAACTTTGTCTCCTTGGATTGGAGGCTATTCAATGAGGTATAAAATTAATGAATTTAACTGATAATGAAACCTTAAAATTTATGAAAGGTTCTCCAGTTTTTATAGATGATATTTGCGCGGTTTACCCAGCTACAATTGGAGAAATTGTTGATGAAGGATATGATAATTTTCAGAAATATTTAAGTATTTTAATTTCTGAAAAACCAGTAATTACTGCTAAAGAAGATCCTGAATTAAAACAATTAATAGAAAGTTTAACCGATTTTCAATATTTATTGATGATGGCTTCAATAGATTATGAAGTTAATTCTTCTTTACGGCAAGCTTTTCGTTTTTTTACACATGAAGATATTATTTTTTCTCTTGACCCCGCACAAATTATTATAGGGCCGGCAGAAGAGAAACACTTATTAACAGAGGAAAAGTTTTATGATTTACAGAGACTTTTACGTCGAATGTATTTTATAGAGCAAGAGGGCGAAGAAATTATTATTTATCCAGATGACCCTCCCGCAACTAAAAAACTTAAAATGCAAATGAGAGCAAATCGAGAAAAAGTTCGAAGAGCTAAAGCTAAAAAAGCGACTCAAGAAAAAAATGATTTAAAATTTTCTGATCTATTAGGAAGTATTACGATTAATGATTGCGGCTTAAACATGGATAATATATGGAATATTACATATTATGCTTTTCACGACCAGTTAAAAAGAATGGGTTGGCGTGATCAGTTTAATATAAACAATCGCGCCGCATTAGCTGGTGCAAAATTAAAGAAATCACAACTCAAGCATTGGATGCGTTCCATTGCGAGTTCTGATAAATCATGATTTAGGAGGTAACTCACATGGCTGTTAATATTTTTGATAAGTATGGTATTAAGGAAGTTGCCAATGTTTATTTTGAAGCTCTAGAAGACGATCCTAAGTCTAACGTTTATAAGGGCGACATTGTTCTATTCCTAGATACCCTAAAGGTTTCTACTATTGAAACAACTGCTGAGACCACTGATGCTACTGGTGGTTGGGGCAATCCAAAGCTAATTTCTTGGGACTATGGTAAGGAAATTACCATTACTCTAGAAGATGCTCTAATTTCTCTAGAATCTCTACGTTTCATGCTTGGTGGTGCTATTCACCGTGGTACTTCTAATGATGATCAAGTAACTGTTCGTCATACTGAGGAAGTTGTTTGCGGTGCAGATGGTATTGTGCCAAAGCCAACTGACCATATTACTGATGCAGAGTATACTGTTGTAGCTACTACTGCTGCTCCAGTTCGTGTAATTAATCTAACTACTGGTGCTCGTACTCAATTAACTAATGGCACTATTGATGGTAAACAAGCTATTAACTTTGTTAATGAAGCTATGTTAGGCACGACTACGACTGGAGAAGGAGATAATGCAGTTACTACTCCTACTTCTGTTCCTACTAAGAAGGGCGACCGTCTACGTATTTTCTGGACTGAAACTTACAATAAGGCTGCTGACGCTGATAAGGCCGTTGAAGTAACTATTTCTCCTGATACTTTCCCAGGCACTTATCGTGTTGTTGGTGATACTTTCATGCGTTCTCAGGCTACTGGTAAGGACGAAGCATTCCAGTTTGTAATTGGTAAGGCTAAGGTTCAGTCTAACGTAACCATTACTCTAGAAGCTGAAGGCGATCCTTCTACTTTCGAAATGACTCTAACTGTTCTACGTTCTGATAACGAGCGTGGTGAGAAGGAAATGATGAAGCTAATTCGTTACGGTACTGCTGCAGCTGATGCTGCTAATGAAGGTGATGATATTGGTTCTCTAACTACTCCTTCTACTACTCCAGGTGGTCAAACTCCATAATTGAATATAAAAATATAAAACTAGGGGCATTAGCCCCTAGTTTTTATTTTTAGGTGGTGAATCAAATGCTCGATCAATATTTTGGTGTTAAAGAACTCTCAGAAGTTGTTTTAAAAGCTCATGATCCTATGCGATTTGGTTCAAGATACCTTGAAGCGGGAGAACCCGTATTATATTTCGAAAAAGTGAATATGGCCGTACTAAATGAACGACAATCTACAATTATGGCGCGAGGAGGTTGGTCCAATATGCCTCGTGTTATTTGGGAGGATCGTTCTGAAGTACAGTTCTCCCTTACTGAAGGTGTTATGTCTTCAATTAGTATGGGAATTTTATTAAGTGCTTCTATTACAGAAGCTAAACAAAGTAAAGAATCTCTTTTAGTTCCTAAAAGAGAAGGTCCATTTGAGTTAGAAGATGGATGTATTTATATAACACATCAACCTGTGTTATATCCTGCGAAAAAAGTTTTTATTTATCAATATGAGCGCGGAGTTGCGCAGAAAAAAGTGTATGGACAATTAGATCCTGAAAATAATAAATATAATTCTTTCTTAGATGAAACTGAAATATGTATTAAAGTGTTTGAGGATAAAGAAAGGACTAAAGAAGCGGACGCCACAAAAGAATATATTGTGGATTATTATTATGAGTATAATGATGAAGCATTGCTTTATACGATACAAAAAGAAAGATTTAATGGATTGTTCACTCTTGAGGGTAAGTTTTACTCCAAGGATGAAAATGATGGCTTAAATTATACAAATTTGATTTATATGCCAAAAGTAAGAGTCGTGAGTGATATAAACTTACGCTTGGGAGAAAGGGCTGATCCAACTACGTCCGTGTTTAATATTATTGGATTACCGGAAAACGTAGGCGGTAATAAGAAAAGTATGATTTTGGAGATTACGCGTTTAAGCGAAGATATAGACGCTGAATGAGCCACTTCCTAAGTGTAGGAAGTGGCTCTTTTTTATTTGGTGAAAAAGGAGAGTGAGATTATGGTTACTAATGGCGGAAATATAGTGGTTCCAGTTGGTGTACAGTTGGAATTAAATAATGTACAAGAAGTTATTAGTATTTTACAAAAAGCTTTAAGTAATATAAAACCAGATACAACTGCTTTCAAAGGAATGTCAAAAATTATAACTGAAATGACTAGAGAGATGGAACGTTTACAAGTTCAATCTTCTAAAGGTTTTAGTTCTCAAAAACAATTTGAGCAAGCCGGTCAAACTGTTGACAAATTAGAAGAAAGTTTAATTCGTGCACAATTAGCAATGCAAAATTTAAAATTTTCAGATTTAAAATTGAATCCTACGCAAGAAAATGTTTTTAAAGGTTTTGAAAAAGAATTAGAATTAATTGAACAAAAATTAAATAATGTTAAAGAAAAAGTTAAGCAAGATATTTTTAATAATGATATTAGTAAAAGTCAATTATCTATTATTGATCCTAAAGGTTTAAGTAAAAGTTTTGATGAAATAGATAAATTAATTAATCAACGAGCACAAACAGTAAAGGGAGAAATTGATGGATATAAAGCTCAACTATCTTTACTAAATGAAGCGGTTAATAAAGGAAATACAGCTCAAAAATTATTAACAGAAGGAATCACTGGGGATATTTTTGGTGGAAAATATACTTATACTAATGCTAATGGTATTTTAGGTTTTAAACCTGGAACAGCAAAATCAGAATTTTTAAAAGCTTTAAAAGATGAATTTTCTCTGTCTGAAGCAGATTTAGATCAACTTAAAAATTTAACTTTTGGGAAAATGAGTGAACTTTTTAAGTCAATGGGTCAAGGAAATCAAAAAAATATTTTTGAACAATGGATAAAAAATTTAGTAGGAGATACTTCACAAAGTAATATTTTAAATGAAAAAGTTAAAAAATTAGAAGAAGTCCAAAATGCAGTTTTAGCTTTACAACAAAAAATACAAGATGCAAAAGCTGATGGCACTCCTTTAAGTATAGCTTTAGAACAAAATCAAGGAGATATTGCAAGAGTTGCTGCAGCAATACAACAATATCAAAATAGTGCGTTAGGAGCAGTTAATTCTAATCAAAAATTAAATGATTCTTTTAATTCAATGAAGAGTCAATTAACAACTTTTACTTCTCAACTTAATGCTGCAAGTACAGAATTTTTAAAATTACAATCTCAACAGCAAACTTTTAATTCTATAAAAATGGCAATTACCAATTTTATGGGATTTACACAAGTTTTAAATTTAACTAAAAATGCAGTTAAAGAAGCTATGAATCATATTAAACAGCTAGATACTACTATGAATGCTATCGCGATTGTTTCTGAAATGACTACTGAAGACTTATGGAAACAAGTTGATGCTTATAGTGAAGTAGCTCAAAAATATGGAACTACTATTCAAGGAGCTTATGAAGTTTCTAAAATTTATTATCAAGCTGGATATGAAACAAATGAAGTTATGACTTTGATGAATGAAACATTAAAGTTATCAAAAGTTTCTGGGTTAGATTATGCTAAAACAACTGACTATATGATGACTGCTACACGCGGTTTCCATATGGAAATTAGCGAAGCAGCTAGTGTTGTAGATGTTTATAGTGCTTTAGCCGCGAATACTGCGGTTTCTCAAAAAGAATTAGCAGAAGCTATGAGTAAGACAGCTTCTTCTATGGAAGGCGTTGGTGCCTCTTTTCAAGAAGCTTCGGCTATGATTGCAACTATGGTTGCGGTTACTCGTGAATCAAGTCAAAATATTGGTTCTTCTTTAAAATCTATTGCTTCTCGATATGGTGAATTAACTAAAGATCCTGCTAAATTAATTGATAGTGAAGGAGTTGAAATGAGTTTCAATAAGGTTGATGAAGCTTTACAATCTGTTGGAATTTCTTTACAAACTGCGGATCATCAATTTAGAGATTTTACAGAAGTTATTTTAGAATTAACAGATGTATGGGATAAATTAGATTCTACTCAACAAAGATATATTGCAACTCAATTTGCTGGAAATCGTCAACAATCTCGTTTTTTAGCGTTAGTTAGTAATGGAGATTTATTACGTGAAAATATTGAAGTAGCAGAAAATAGTGAAGATACTGGAACTTTACAAACTTTAAAATCTTTAGATAGTATAGAATCTAAATTAAATCAAGTTCAAGTTGCTTATCAACAATTTTATACTTCTATTGGAGCCGAAAGTGCTTGGAAAACAGCTTTAGATGGTATTCGAAATTTTGTTGATAGCTTAAATAATTTACCTAAAGCTTTTGAAAAAATTCCTTTAGGAGCAGCAACTGTTGTTATGGATGTTATTTCTATTATTAGAACAATAGGTTTGCAAGGATTGTCTTTAATTGTTAAAGAATTTACTAATAATTTAAAATTAAATTTTCAAGAGACGCAAGAAATTACTAATGCGGAAGGGAAAAAGGCTGGAGAAAAATTTGTTGAAGGTTTAAAACAAGGATTAACTTCTCGTAGTAGTTTTCAAGATTTAAATACGGAAATAGAACGAAAAGCTCAAGAAGCTAAAGATTTGTTTAATGCAAGTTTTTCTATAAAATCTTTTAATCAACAAAAGTTAGATAATTCATTATTTGGAATTCCTATTACTACTGATTCTATTGAAGTTACTATAGAAAAATTACGACAACTTGGAAGAATTAGTGATGAAGTTGCGAATGAAATGCTACAAATGGATCCCTCTTTATTGGCCGAAAAATTGAGACAGATGGGTGAAGAAGCTGAGCAAGCAGCTTTAAAATTACAAAGTATTCAAAAACAAAAACTCGGTTCTAATTTAGAAGGTATTGGTTCTGCTTTAAATATTATTTCAAATGCGTTAAATAAAAGTAGTCGTAGTGGTCAAATATTTGCTGGTAGTCTGATGGGCGTTGCAGGTGCCTTACGTGCTGTAGGTTCCGTAATGAAATGGATGAATACTGAAGGTGCTGCTTTTCCTTGGTTATCTGTTGCGATGGCAGCTATTACTATTATTAATGGCATAGCTACTGCAATAGAAACTCCAGAAGAAAAATTAGAACGCTTAAATAAAGAAGCAGAGCAATTAACTAATACTGCAAAACAAATTAAATCTGATGAAAAAACTTTACAAAAAAGTATTGATAAAGTAGAAGAATTAAAAATAAAAAGATATGAAAGTGCAGAAGCTGCAGAAGAATATCAACAAGCTATAGATGATTTAGCAGGCAAATTTCCTGAATTAATTATGGGATTTGATGAAGCGGGTAACGTTATTATTGATTTACAATCTGCTGAAGAAACTTTAGCCGCGGCTCGACAAAAAACTTTACAAGCTACTTATGACGCGGCAGTAGCAGAACAAAAAGCACAACAACAACAAATTGATAATGCTAAAGGAAGAATAAAAAATTTTAATAATTCTTATTTTGGTTCTGGCTATGAAGGATTAGATTTTTTGAGGGGAAATGATGAATTCTCTATTAAAGAAAATATAAGTAAAATTTTAATGTCAAAAGATTATAATAATTTAATTAGTAAAAATTTACTATCTGAACAAATGGATGTAAAAGATTTATTTGAACCTAAAAATTTAAAACAATTAGCTTTAATAATTCAAACTAATTTTCTTAAAGATTTGGATGCTGGAGCAGCACAATCAGTACAAACATTAACTGATATTGAAAATATGATAAAAATTTCTATTTTTTCTCAAGATGAAGAACTACAGCAATTATTAGAAAATTTAAAACAAGCTCAAGAAAGTCCTGAAGAAGCTGCGAACAATTCAGTTGCAGATACTATGGCAGCTTTTATAGCTCAATTAGATAATATTGATTTTAATACTGAAGAAGGGCAAAAACAATATGAAGATTTCATAAAAGCCTATAATACTTTAGATGAAGAAGTTAAAGATTATTTTAATCAAAATATTTTTAATGTTGAAGATTTAATTAATGAAATTGAAACAATAGTAACTTCTGATTCTCAAATAAAAGGTGTAAATAAATCATTAATAGATAGTTATTTAAAATTAACTAAAGTAAATGAAGAAGGATGGGAATTTTTAGAAGAAAATAATAATGCTGCTTTATTATTAACTAATGAATTAACTAAAATATGGGGTCAAGAAAATAACAAAGATTTGAGTTGGGATAATTTTAAAAATAGTGAAGATTTTAAAAATGGAATAGAAGAATTTTATAACGCTTATAATCAATTAGGAGAAGATAAGCAAAAAATTTTAAAAGAATTAGAAATTGACACTAAAAGTTATACTGCAAATGATGTAAAAGAAATGTTAGGAACTTTAGAAGAGAAAGATAATCCTATAAATTCATATGTTGATAATTTATTTAAATCTGCGGAAGAAAGTAAAAAACAATTTAATGAAATTTTTGATAATTTGGAAGCAGCTAAAGAATCTAATCTTTTTGACAGTTTATCTGTATCTTTAATGGATTTAGAATTTGGATTAAAAGAAATAAATGAAAGTTTAGTTTTTTCTCCAGAAGCTTTAACTTTTATTGATTCACAAGCAAAACAAATTTCTAAATTAAATAATGATGGTTTTATAAAAGCTGCACAAAAAATGGCTGATCAAACTATAGAATTAATGCGTGTTTTATATGAAGATTCAATGTCTCCGCAAGAACGTTCAACAGCTTTGTCTATTATAAATAATGCTAATTTACAAACTAAAGAAGGTTTCGATGAAGCTATTGATCAAATTAAAAAATCTACTATTGATTCTACTGATCAAGATGCTTTAATAGAACAATTAACTAAGCAAAAACAAGAAATTATAGATAATGTCATTCTTTCATTAAATGCTGATTTAGCTAGTATTACAGAACAAACAGAAAATGATAGTAAGTTATTATCTAAAGTTACTTCTGGTTTAACAATTAAAGAAACTAATGAATTAATTCAATCTGCTAAAGGATGGGGATTAGATTTAACTTTACAAGATTTTATTCCTGACGGAGATAAATTAATTGCTAGTGAAGAGGCTTTTATTCAAATCCAACAAAAATATAAGGATAAAATAGAAAAAGCAAAAGGAAAAGCTGAAGAAGATTTATCTAAAGCTAAAGAAATAGGTTTATATGATGGAGAATCTTTTATTGATATTCCAAATCAGTTAACCGAAGAGCAATTAGAATTTATTAATAAACAAATTGAAGGTTTTAGTAAAGATTCTGAAAATTTTGAAGGAGAAAATCTTTCAAAAGTTGGTAAAGAAAAAATTAAAGAAATGTATAAAGGTATAGAAGATGCTTTATTCAATTATGGATCTTCAGTTGCTAATTTATTTAATACTGTTTTTTCTGAACAAAATTGGAATAAAGGAGATTATTCTTCTTTAATGAATGATCCTCGTTTTGCTCTAAAAAATCCTTTAAACAATTTATTTATAGAATTTGATGATATTTTTAATTCGAAAGAATTTAATAAATATTTAACTGGTGAACAGAAATATACTATAGATGAACCACAAATTAAAAAAGCTGTAGAAAAAGCTCGTTCTGGAGTTGATAAATTTTTATCTGATTTATTAAACAAAGGTATAGATAAATTTAATCCTGCAGATTATGCAAATGAAGGAATAGAAAAATCTACTTATAATCAAATGATAGAAGATTTAAAAAATTTTGGAAATAATTATGTAGATTTTATAAAGAAATATGCTGATTTAACAGGGAAAACTGAGTCAGAAATTGATTCTTTAATTGCTCAAGCATATAATAAACAAAATGAAAATAACGCTTATGATGCTCTTAAAGATATTGTAGGTTCTTTTGATCAGATTAGTTTTGAAGCAGGCCAAAAAATTGTTCGTAGTATTGAAGGTTTTGAACTTGAAGACTTTGATACTGATCCAATAACAGGAAGTTTACAACTTAGTTATGAAAAAGCTTTAGAATTGCTAAATGAAGGTATCAAGGATAAAACTTCTAAGGAGTATAATGAATTAAGAGCTCAGATTGAAAAACGTCAAACTGATTTATCTACTTCTAAAATATTATCTAATATTATTCAAAATAGAAGTAAATTAAGTGAAGAAAATATTGCTGCTATGGCAAATATTTTTAAAACTTCTTATGAAACTATTGAGCGTTCTTTAATTAAAAATAATGATGGAACTTATACAATTGGATTAGATAAAATTCAAGAAATGATAGATAAAGCTCAACTTGTTTTAGGCCATTCTGTCTCTGAGCTATTTTCCAATGAGATTGATGCAATAATTAAATCTATAACTGGTATAACAAGTGATCAATCTAAAGGGTTTACTGATTTATCTAGTATGCAAAAATATGTTAAAGGATTAAGAGATAAAGGTGTAAAACTTAATGGTAAAAATTTAAATTTTGATCAATTATTTGAATATAATGAAAGTTTACGTGCATATCAGTTAACTACTCAAGGTGTTATTGCTCAAATTGCCGCAGGTAAACAGGAAATTGATAATTTAAAGAAACGCTTAGAGCATAGTACAAATGATACTGAACAAAAAGATTTATTAGAACAAATAGCAGTTGGAGAAAATTTTATTCAAGATACTGTTAAAAGTTTTGCTAATGCTATTGATATAGAATCTTGGATTAATACAGATATTGGTTCTAAAGAATCTATTCAAGCTCAGCAAATTATTGTTAAAGCTATAGATGATTATAATGCAGCTTTAATTGCTATTAGCGAAGAAGGCGCGAAAGTTGTTGGAATTAATGCTCAAGCTGTATTAGATGCTATTGGAGAAGGCGGTGTTGGAGCAGTAACAGCAGCTGAAAAAATTGCAAATATCCAAGGAATTACTTTATCATCAGAAACTATAGAAACTTTATATAGAAGACAAGTTAGTTCCTATGTTAATGCAATTGATACTGTTATGGCTAAACCAGGAGAAATAGTTGATGCTACTACAGCTAATTTAATTTCATTAAGTGGTGGAGAAGTTACTCAATTAGGTACTACTGGTCAATATGTAGTTGAATCCGCGGCTAATTTGTATGAAGCTTATAATAACTTATTACAAAAAATGGCTGCTACTGGTGAAGCTACTTTAGCTGATTTGAACAATGTTGCGGCAAAAGCTCTTGAAAATAGAGATGGCGAACAACAAATTATTGATGCTCTTGGCGATGCATCAAATATGACTTATACTCGTTTTGGAGAGATATTAGCACAACAAGGTATTGAATTAACTGAGCAATTAGTTGATTCTATGGCTAATGCTGGAATTATTAAGCAACTTGGCGGAGCAAATATGGCTATTACCGATTTTAAAGGTTTAGCAGATATTTTTGGTTGGGATGCAAATAGTGAACAGTTTGTAAGTGTATTTAAAACCTATAATGATTCTTTAATTCAAATGAATCGTCAAGCAGAACGCAATATTTTAGAAGAAGCACAAAGTGTTGCATCTGCACAAGGTGGAGATTGGGTTAATTTGACTCAATTAATGGATACTATATATAAAAATATAATTCCAGAAGGATATAATGGTAACGTCTCTAATCTTATGGATCGAGTTATTGTTGATTTTGGTGATTATTATGAGACTATTTTAGGTGCCTCTTTTACTGATTCTGATTTTGGAATAGAGGATACTGCTGCACAAGTTGGCTTTACTTTAGCATCTATTACTGAAACTGGAATTGAGTTATCAGAAGAGACAATTAATAATTATGCGGAATCATTAATAACAGAAGCTCAAGAGATGAAAAATAATGGAGATACTCGTAAATTATCTGAAATTATTAAAGAGTTAGATGCTTCGGCAAATAATTTATTGTTAGACATTATTGATGCAGATGGAGTAGAAAATTTAACAGAAGAGTTAAATAAGCGTGCTGAAGATTTGCATAATCGTCAAGCTGCATGGTATGATTTAATGCATGATTTGCCAATGCTTGGTGGAAAAATAGAAGATGGAATTTTAAAATTAGATGAAAATGCTAATATTCCAGCAATTATGCAAGCCGTTGCACAAGCTGCGGCAGAATCTGGCGGCTTATTATCTAACGAAATGGCTCAACTTGCCGATACTGTGGCTGATGCTATTAAGAGTTATGCTGATTTAATTAGTGGAGGTATCGAAGGTTCTTTAAATAACGAACAAGCTGAAAAATTGCAAGATTGGGCTAATAAGAATGGAGTAGGTGAATTGAATTTCACTCAAACTTCAGATGGATTAAAAGTTGCTACTGATCAAGCTTTTAAATTAGTTAATGCTTTAAAACAAGTTGATTCTATGCAAGGTAAATTAACTTTTGATAATTTAGTTGAAGCATTAAGTAATGATAAAGGAGGACAATTTGAAAATATATCAAAAACTACTGCTGAAATTGCTCGGGCTCAACGTCAAATAGCTGAAAATAATCAAGAAATAAAAGATATTCGAAAATTTTCTGAAGGAGACGTAGAAGTTGATAATCGAAAAGTAAAGCGTTTACAAGAACAAAATGAAGAATTGCGTGAACAAATAAGTCTATATCGAGAAATTCAACAAGTTCAATCAGTAGACCCATCTCAATATAATTTTATGGATCGTGATATTCCAGAAGTAATGCAAGGCCCAATTAATTATTGGAATTCAGTTGGCGAAGCTTTTGCCGCAATGAATGAAGCTCATAAAACTGGTAAGATGGAGATTCAAGATTTTTATAACATTGTTAATGAAATGAATAATCTTGTTGCTGCGACTAATGAAGCTGTTACATTAGGTTATGATGCTAAGGGCAATGCTATTCAATTAGATGGCTCTTTAGAATCCGCAGCTGCTATTATTGAAAAAGGTATGGGAGCATTAACAAATATTGACGGTAAAGGTGTTAAAGTTAATCTTGAAAAACTAGGAATTGATTTTGTTTCTGGTGCGGATAGTGCGAAAAATAATTTCGTTGATGGTGTTCATGCTTTAGCTGAATCTCAAATTGCAATGCTTGATGCCGCAATTAAAGTTCTTGAAGTTATCGTTGCAATGGAAAGCTTAGGAGATATTAGTGTTGATGATAACCCTGAATTTAGTTTTGGAGATGTATTTGATTTAGGCACTCCACCGAATATTGACGAGCAAGGTAATAAATGGTATAATTTTACTGAAGAATTTAATACTTGGCGTGAAAATATTGTATCAATGCTTACTGAAGGTAGTGATAATTATAATGCTGATTTAGCTGCTGCTGCAGAGAGTATTAAAGTAAATGGAGTATCATTAAAAGGAATGCTTGAATCTGGTGCTAATACTATTAAAGAATTAGGTATTTCTCAACAAGAATATTTTGATATTTTAAAAGCTTTTCAAACTGCTGCAGCTAGTGGGGATTATGATTTAGATAATATTCAAGAAAGTGTTTGGAGAGTATTAGAAAATTCTGGTCTTACTTCCGATTTACAAATTGATGTTGGTAATCGTACTATTGTTATTTCTGGTGGAACTCAAACTCAAATTAATTGGGAAGATCCAGATACTAAAGCTCTATTAGATGAAGTTAAAAAGAAATATAATGGAGATATTGAAAAAGCAAAAACTGAAATTACTAATAGTGTAGTTAAATGGAATAATGGTACTTCTACTAAGGTTGAAATGTTGCAAGCTTTACAAGCAGAAGGAAAGCTTAAAATAGATCCAAAAACAGGTAAAGTAACTTACAAAGGTAAAGAATATAATAGCGTAAGTGATGCAATGGAAGACATTGGTAAAGACGCTTTAAAAGAACTTGGTGCTGAAGGACCTTTCCATGTAGAAGGCGAAGGTGAGGATGTTACTGTTACTTCTAAAATGAAAGTTGGTCAACATACTGTTGAAGTATCATTTAGTAATGGAAAGAAAATTTTTAGAGACCCTGAAACAGGTTTAGAAGCTGGTTCTGCAAAAGAATTAGTTGATAAAATTATTGAGTATCGTGCGGGACAATACGCTGCAAGTTTACAAGGGAATATCTCTGAAAAAGACCTTGGAGAATATAAAGAAAAACTTAAAGCTCAATTATATTTTGAATATGAAATATCTGGAACTGATACTAATATTAATGCTACTGAAGAACAAATTCGTCAATTATTGTTAAAGACAAATGAAGAAATTGATGCTGCTATTCAGAAAGCTATTGATGAAGGTCCAAAAGCTGATGGAAAATATCATGCTGATATTGATGGTATAGATATTGAGTTTGCTGATGGAAGTATTGATGCAGAAGATGTTAAAGCGAAAGCATTAGCACAACTTCAAAACGCAGGTTTAATTGCTGCAATTGCTCAAGGAATCAAAGATGCTTTTACTAATGATAATTCAATAGGAGAAGCAATTGGGGCAGGAATTGCTAGTTCGTTATCTAATTATACTATTACTATTGATCCAACTACTGGGAAAATTGAAGTTAAACCAATAGATGGAGCTGTTGGTGAAGCAGTTGAAAATGAGCCACTTTCTCCAGTACAAAAATTTATAGACTTAATCGCAAAATTGACTGGTAAAAAAACTACTGCAGAAGGTGCCGATGAAGCTGCTGAAGAAGCTGTTGACAAATTAGATATAAAAGTTCCATCTGCAGATGCAACTATAACAAAATTAAATATAACTAGTGTTACTGACGCTTCTATGGGTGGCGGTGGTCTTTTAGGTAAAGCTGCAAGTGCTTTATTAGGTAATAAACCAATACCAATTCAAAATGCTGATGGCGTAATAGAGAATTTAAATATTAAATCAGTAACTAGTGCTACTGTTGATTCTACCGTAACTAGTCAAGCAGAATCAAAAGTAGAACCTCCTAAAATACCTGATATGGATGGAACAGTATCTAATTTAAATATTAAATCAATAGATGGGGCTACTGTAACTTCTGGAGCAACCGAAGAAGCAGCTTCGGAAGTCAAACCTCCAAATATTGATAACTTAGATGGTACTGTAACAACATTAAAAATTACTAAAGTTGGCTCTGGTGAATATGCTGCTGGAGATGATGCAGTTGCGCCAAAAATTCCTACTTTAGATGCTACAGTAGAAAAATTAACAGTTGATGCGACTGAAGTTGATGTTACTTCCGCGGCAGAAACTATAGCTCAAAAATTACAAGAAGCTTTGGATAGTAATCCTGTTACTCCTACTGTAAATGCTCCAGGATCTAGTGAAGGGAATGAAGAAGGCTCAAGCGATGGTGGTTTAAGTGGATTAACACAAGCTATCTCAGATTTATCAGGCGCTGCTGAAAGTGCTGCTGGACAAGTTTCTGCGATTGCTAAAAGTACTTCTGAAATTACTTCTACAGAAACAGTTGCTGCGACTGATGCGATTAAAGGAGTTACTTCTGCGCAAACAGTTCTTGCTACTAATGCAATTAATGAAGTTAAATCTGTTCAACCAATATTAGCTTCAGCTGCAATTAATGCTATTAATTCTGGAGAAGCTTTAAATGCTAGAACTTATATTAATAATATTGATTCTGGACCAGCTTCAAGTGCTAAAACTGCTATTAATGGAATCAATCCTCATTATGCAGAAAATGCAAAAACGGCGATTAATAATATTGATTCTGGCCCGGCAGTCAGAGCAAAAAGTGCTTTAAATAATATTTCAGTAGATTTACCTAGCAGTAAAGAAACTGATGTTACTTTAAAATATAAAGTATCTAAAGCAAATGTTAAAGGTAATATTGGTGGATTTGCAAAAGTAAAAGGTAATGGCCCTGCAAAAGTTGGTGGTTCATCTAAAACTTTGATGGGTGAACTTGGCCCAGAATTGGTTGTTTCAAATGGTCGTTATTTCTTAGTTGGACAAAATGGTGCTGAATTTGTAGATTTAGCAGATGATGCTATTGTATTTAATCATTTACAAACGCGTCGTTTAATGAGTCAAGGTGCTATAGGAGGACGAGGACGTCCTACTACTAATGAAAGAGAAGCAGTTGCTTTTGCTAAAGGTAAAATACCTGATTTTGGTCCTGCTAAAGGAGGACCCGCAGAAGGTACACAAGGTGCAGGCCCTGATAAGCCTATACAAACAGAAAAAATTACTAGTGTAAGTGCTTCTCCTACTTCTCATACTTTTCATAATTTAGTTCGTTTTAGTTCTCGTGCAAAAGGTACTGGTCCTGCGATGGCTTCAGCCGCGGCTGCACTTGCCGCATTAAAACAGCTTCGAGCAATGTGGGAATCTCTACTTGGCGCTTCTCTTACCGATATGGGTGGAATGCCCGGAGGCGGCGGTGGAGGAGGCGGTGGCGGCGGTGGTAATGATGAGACCAAAGAAGCCGTTGAAGGCATCCTTTCTAATGTTGAGCGTTGGTATAACTGGTTAGCCTTAATTGAAGAAAAGCAAAATAAAATTAATTTACTTACTAAAGAATATGATTTATTAACTGCAAAAGGAGCAAGTAATAAAGAATTATCTAAGAATTTAGAACAACAAGCAAAACTTTTACAAACTCAATTAGATACATCTAGACAATTAGTTATTGAGCAAACGAATTACAGAAAAGGTTTAGCTGATAAAATGAATAATGGTCTTTTTGGGGCTTTTTATAATGTTGATCGTGAAACTGGACAAATTCGTTTAAGCAATGATACTGCTTTTGCTTCATATATGAAAAAGAATTCTCCTGTTAAAGATGCTTATAAAAATTTAGATGAAATTCCTGATTATTTAAAAAAATATTATAAAAAAAATAAAAAAACAGGAAAATATGAATTAAAAGATAAAAAGAAAGCTGAAGCTGCTTTTAATAAAAGAATTGGTATAAATTCAAAGACTGGAGAAGTAACTGTACAAAATGTATCGCGTAAGAAAACGAATGAAGAATTAGAAACAGAATTTAAACAAAAAAAATATGCTGAAAAAAGAAAAGATTTGTCGGGATTAACGACTAAAGAACAAGAATTATATGAAGAAGTAAAAGATAAAGATAACAAAGTAACAGGTTATAAATTAAAAAGTAATGCAGAAGATATTTATAAAAAACAGCATAAAAATGAAACAGTAAATGTTAAAAAAATGAAAATTCGTTCTGGTTTAGATTTTATTGAGGAATTAAATCGTACTGATAAAGCTGGTAAAGCAGTATATTCTGCGGCTGATCAATTAGCTATGATTAAATCTATGGGCTTTTTTACAGAAGATTTAATGTCTGGTGTTGATACGGAACAAGATGGCTGGGAAGCAACTGTTGTTCAAAATTTCTTTGATAAAATAGAAAATGATAAAGCTGAAATGGAAGCTTTGAATAAATCAATTCAAGAACAACAAGAAGCTATGCTTGAATATCGAAAAGCCATCCAAGAAATTAATAATCAATATAGGGAAATGGCTAAACCTATTGAAGCTGTTACAGATCATTTAGAAGAGTGGTATGAGTGGATAAGAAAAATTGCTACTGAACAAAGTAAATTAAATCTTCTTACTAAGCAATTTAATGGGTTAAATCTAGAAAGACGAGATAATTCCGCCGAGCAATTAGAAAATTTAGAAAAACAAATTGAACAAACTTTAAAAATGAGAAAAAGTACACAAGAAAGTTTAAATGATATGGAAGAAAAACAAAAAGAATTGCAAGATAAAATTTCAACTAAACGTTTAACACAAGAAGAAGCAGATGCGTTGAATGAACAAAATAGGCAAAAACAAGCTGCAATTGCCGAACAAAATTCACAAAATGCTGAGGCAATACAACAGAGACAAGATGAAAATAGAAGACATAACGAACAAGCAAGAGCGGATAAAAGAGAAGCTTCTACAGAAATTGCGGCAAAAAGAAGTTCTGAAAATAAGGCATGGAATGATAAGAAAAATGGAAAATGGAATAAAAAGAGCATTGTTAAAGGTTCTCAAGCTGCTTTTAATGCTAATAATAAATTAAAAAGAAGATTAAGTAGCGAAGAAGAAATTAATGCTTATAATAAATTAACAAAAACACAAAAAGGTTTTTATGAAGCAATAAAAGATGAAAATGGTAATATAATTGGTTATAGATTAAAAAATGATAAAGAAACTAATGAAAAAGTTTTAAGAAAACAAGTTACTAATGCTGATATTGCAGCATTAAATAAATCAAATAGAAGATGGAATACGAATATAAAAAAATTAAAAGACGAGGGAAAAACAACTTTAAGGGAAACAGACTGGAAAAAATTAGGAAAAAATAAAAAATATTATGAAAAAGTTACTGATGAAGCAGGCAATGTATCTTATAGATTAAAAGACGAAAAGAAAATATATACAATAGGTCAATTATCGACTAATGAAAATGACGTTAAACGAGAGCTTGCTAAAGAATGGAATAAAAGAAAAGCAAAAGCTGCAAAGAAATATACAGGTACAGAATTTGAGGAAAAAGATATAGCTGATAAAGATAAAGAATTTTTTGAGAAAGACGAGCAAACAGGAAAATATAAATTAAAAGCTGATAGGACTGTAGAAGATTATTCTAGTGATGCATCACTTGATTTTAAAACTGATTGGACTGAAGGTGATGCTGCTGCTTTCTTAGAATCAAATGGAAAAAATATTTGGTTTGATTTTGATGAAGATGGAAATTTAGTTTATAGTAAAAAAGGTTTCCAGCAGTATTTAGAAAATAATGAAGGAATTAGTGAACAAGCTAAACAAGGTAAATTTACTATTACTAAAAATCGAAATAGACTTGGTGCAGATGGTGAATATATTAAACAAGATGCTAATGGGAATACTTATACTAAAACAGAAAGAGATAATGCTTTAAAAGCTTTAGGATTAGAAGAAGAAGATGTTGATAATTTACTTAATTTACAAGACGAAATTTCTATTGAAGACCGTAAAAAATTATCTTCAGCTCAAAGAAAACTCTATCAGGCTGTGAAGGATAAAAATGGTAAAATAACTGGATATAAGTTAACGTCAAAAGCGAAAAAAAATCGAGATATAATAGATAGTTATGATAATGGTTCTCTTATTAATGAAACTATTGAAGAAACCGCTGATTTTAGTGATCTTATGAGTGACCCAGAAAAATTTCTTCAAAAACTTCAATCTGGAGATTATGATGGCCGTCAACAGATGGAAATTCTTGAGCAAATGGGTCTCGGAGATACCATGGCGGAATTAGCCGGATTAGAGTCTTGGGCTTCTTCTACCGAAGAAGAAAAAATTGAAGCAGCAAGAAAATATTTAGATTATGTAAAAGAAACTCCTGAAGAATATAATAAATTATTAGATTCTGTAAATGAAAATAAAGAAAAATTAGAAGAATATAAAAATCAAGTAATGGAAACTAATAATCAAATTAGAGAATTATTAAAACCTGTTGAAGGAATTTCCGAGCACTTAGAAGATTGGTATGAATGGACAAGAAAAACTGCTGAAGCTCAAAATGAATTAAATAAATTAGCTGCTATTTATTCTGGCTTAGAAAAAGCTCGCGAGCTTGGAGAAGCATTTACTTATATAAATGCTAATGGGGAAAAAGTTTCTATTGACGCTAATGATAAAAATTTTGCTAGATATTTAACACAACAAGGAACTCAAGTTAAGACTAAAATAGATAGTAAGCGAGGAGAAATAGAAGAAAGAAAAGCAGATTTGGATAGAAGAAGGGCAAAAATTACTTCAAATAGTAACCCAATGAGTAAGTTATTTGGTTTTAATGAAAATGGTAGTTTAGTTTATAAAACTGGAAATTTGGGAAATCTTTCTGATGAAACTAGTATAGATATAGTTAAAACTCAAAAAGAAAATGGAAAAGAAGTCGAAGTAAAAACAATTAATGGAGCAGATTATACTTATGAAAGTTTTAGAAAACAAAAAGGATACCATGAAGGAGATTATGATAAACTTACTGACGAAGAAAAAGCCGAGAATAAACGAATTAATGATGAATGGGATTTAGGCGTATTAGCAAGAACAACTAAAACAGTCAATTTAGACAATATTTTTAAAAATGTTTCTGCTGATGGCGTGGTTACTCCAGAAGAGTTTATAAGAGTTCTTACAGAGTCTGATTTAAAACTTCAAGAACAACGAGCAGTTTTAGAAAAAGCTGGTTTTCAAAATGAAATGGCTGAATTTTATGGAGAAGGAGCTTGGGATGAATTAAATCTTAAGCAAAAAGATGAAGCCACGAAAAAATATTTAGAGCATTTAAAAGAATATCCTGAAGAATTTAATAATTTATTAGATAGTTATGCTGCCGCAGAAACAGAAGCTATTAATTTAAGTGCTGAAGTATTAAATATAAATTCTCAATTAAAAGAATTAGCTACTCATGCGGCTGGAATAACAAGTCCTTTTGAAGAATGGTATGAATGGATTCAAAAAATTACTAGTGAACAAAATAAATTAAATTTATTAACTAAACAATATAGTAATTTAGATAAAGCTAGAGTTGCTAATGGAAAGCAAATTGCTGATAATTTAAAATCTCAATTAGTAAGTTTGGGCGCTCAAAAACAATTAAATGATAATTATTTAGCCGAAAGAACTAAAAAATTAGATAGTTTAGTTAAAGGTGAAAATAGTAAATTAGGAAGTTCAGCTTTAGGAAAAATATTTAGTTATAATGAAGAAACTGGATTACAATTTAGAAACAATCTTAATTTTGGTTTAGCTCAAAATATTTTTCAAGGTATAGATTTACAAGAAACAAATGGACAGCGTAATAAAGATAGTAATGGTATATATACATATAATGAACATAAAGTAAATACAGACGCTTTTAAAAATATTACTTCTGCTTCGGATTTCTTCAAAGAATTAACTAGACAAAATGCTGATAGTAGCATGGCATATAGCGTTGAAGAACAATTTGCTATTGCTCGCGCGGCCGGATTAGGAGATTTAATGAAGTATGATTCTTCTGGTAATGAAATTTTTGTTAATGGAATAGAAAAAGCTACTAAGGAAGAAATTTCTAAAGGCGTTTCTGCTTTATTAGATAATGGAAAGAATTTCATTGATGAAGTAGAAGGCGAAAGAACTGAAATTCAATCACTAAAAGAAAAAACTGAAGATTTAGATAGCTCTATTATTGATATTAAAAATCAAATTGAAGATATAACTGTTGATTTAGAAAATGATATTTTAAAAGCTGTTGAAGAATTAAAACAAGCAGAAATTGATGAATTACAAGATGTTAAAGATGCTTATTCTGAAGCAGCAGATAAAATGATAGATGGATTAAATGAACAGTTATCAAAAGAACGAGAAATATATGATAGAAATGAAAAGCAACAAGATGTTGAAGATTTACAACGTAGAATTGCTATATTACAACGTTCTGGCGGTTCTAATAGTGAAATTCAAAGTTTACAAAAGGATTTAGCTTCTAAACAAAAAGATATATACTTCGATGAACGTCAAAGTCAGATAGATAAAGTGCAAGAAGCTTCTGATTTACAAATTGAAAGATTAGATAAACAAATTGAAATTTTAACTGAAACTTTAGAATATCAAAAAGAAAATGGTTTGCTTTGGAATGAAGTTTATGGAGTAATGGCACAAACTCCAGAACAAATTGCTGGTTTCTTAGCAAGTAGTTTATCTGAATACAAAGCTCTTTCTGCTTTACAAGCCCAAAATAAAACTACAGAAGATTTAAAGCAAGCTCAAATTTATAAAGAATTTTTAAATGATAATATTAATAATTTAATAAATGCTGGCAAACAGGGAGTTGAAACAAAAGTAGAAGCTATATCTACACAGCTTACTTCAATTGGAGAAACTTTACCTAATGTTAGTGATCCTGCGGCAAACGCAGCTAAAGAAGCTCCAATAACATTAGAAGAAACTGCTTCAGATATAAAAACTAAATTAGATGAAATTTCAACTAAAGCAGATGATGTAACTAATATAAAAACAGTTAGTACTACTATAGAAAATTCAATTAATTCTACAAATACTCAAATTCAAACTACTCAAGCAGCTTTTGAAGGGAAAATTGACGAATTAAATAATGTTTTATCTGGAAAAATTGGCGAATATAGTCAAAGTATTCAGGATCAATTAGTTGATAATAAAGATAATTTAATTACAACAATAAGTACAAATGGTGAAAATATTACAGCTCAATTGGTTGATAATAAAAATACTACTCAAAATGATGCGAAAGAAAATAATAATAGTTTAATTGCAGCTTTGAAAAAAGAACAATTAGCTATCAGAGAAAAAATTGGTCGCATATATAGGGAAATTTTTACAGAAAAAGGAGAATATTCAGTTAATAAAAAATTATCTGATATTAAAAATGCGATTGATGAATTAAAAAAATCTGTAGATAAGCAAATTAATGGTACTGCGACAATAAAAAAAGATAAACAGAATAATTCAACCGCTAGTATAACTCTTTCTCGTTATGCTACTGGCGGTTTAAATACTAAACCTGGTTTAGCTTGGTTAGATGGTACTCCAACAAAACCAGAATATGTTTTAAATGCCGAACAAACAGCTATTTTGCGCGAAGCTTTATTAGGCTCCAGACCAATTCAAAATTCTATTGCTAATACAGGCTATGATATTATTAATGGTGCTGCGGCGACTCGCGCATCTTATAATACTATTAATAATGGTGAAACTATTTCATTAAATGGAATTAGTGTAAATATAAATGTTCCTGCAATTTCTAACGATTATGATGCCCGTAAAGTTGGAGAATTAGCCATGGATGAAATGGTAAGAATCGCAAGAAAAACTGGAACTCGTAGTTTATCAAGGAGGTAATGGAGAATGGGAAATTTAATAGGTCGAGAAGAATATTCAAATATACAAGAGATGGGTCAAGTTTATAAAGCTACTCATGATGGGGCAGGTAATAACCTGCCCTATTATGGGAAAGTTTTTATCAGTCTTTCTTATGGTGGAAAATTAATTGAAGATTTTGGATTAATAGTTGTAACTGATGGAAGTCGAATTGAACGTTCGTCCTATGCTAATTTTGAAGATAGTGTAGAAACTTACGAAACTTTAGACGGCCAAAAATATTGGGGAACTCATTTTGTAGCAAATACTTTATCTTTAACATTAGCCACTGATGGAATGACTTTAAAACAATTAGATGATTTTAAAAATTGGTTTAAGCCTGGAGTGACTCGTGAATTAATTTTGGCAGAACATCCTAATAGAGCTATTCAGGCAAGAATTTCTGAACCTCCAGTGTATTCTTTTTTGCCTTTTGAAGAAAAGACAACTTTTAAAATTGATAATTTTAATTATGATGTTTCTACAACTTTATATAAAGGTGAAGTGAAATTAAATTTTGTAATGGATGAACCTAATTGGTATGCTAAATTAAATTATATGCCCTCTTATGTAGATAAAGTAACATTAGAAAAATTAGAAGAAAATAGTCAAATTATTACTAAAGTTGAAACAATTACTGATAAAGATATGTTAAAAATTATGTATGAAGATGGTATTCCTCATCAATCTATTTTAATTGGAGATATGTTTTTAGGAGGAAATCTTTTAGTTACTTCTGAAGCTCGTACTGATTCTGCTTTAGTAGGTCAAGCATATTTAGGTATTATAACAAGTAATTCTGATGGTTTATCTTTATCTGGTGAAAATCCTCGTTATTTATTTTATAGTGGAACTGCTAAATGTTACCCAAAAATTAAATTTTCTATGAAACCAGTTTTTGATAATGATAATAGATATATTACTGTTCCTAATAATAGAATTGCAGACCCTAAGGGAGTTGCTTATTCTAATATTTCAATAGGTGATAAAATTTTTCAATTTACTACTCCAAGTATATTGACAGGATATAATACCGCTATAAAAATTTTTTCTAATATTCAAGAAAATAGTAATAATTCTGTTGTTGAAGTTCGTGATAAAATTAAAGAAGAAATTAAAGAGCGATATTCTCGGGCTTGGGCTATTAAATGTTTAAATGATTTTGAAAATGAAAAGAAAAATAACTCTAATGACACTAGTGTTATAAAAATTCAAAGTGAAGATGTTGAAGAAATTATCTCACAAATGAGACTTTTTATTTCTGAAAATGATTCAATGACTTTTACTTTCGATTCAAAAACTGGAGAAGCTATTGGAAATTTTTGGATTAGTGTAGATTCTCAGAATAATAAAAAAAATATTCAAGAAAATGTAGGAGATATGGTACGGTCTGATTACTTGACTATAGAAGGAAGAAATTATTTAAATTTAAATGGAGAAATAGATTTAAATAATTGCCATATAATTTCAAGTAATATTACTTTGGAAAATGTATTAATATTTTATAAAAATATGTATTTATAAGAGTTAAAGGAGGAAGAGATTTTATGGTTACTAATAAATCATTACGTAGTTATGAAGTCTCTATTTGGACACTTCAAGACAGTTTTATTACTGTCTTGAAGCCTTCCAATTTAGAGTGTCAAGGCCAAATTACTGAGCCCAATATGGTTTTAAAAGATGACGGAGAAAATAAATTTTCTTTTAAAATTCCTATGTATATTAAAGATAATAATGGAGAATTAACAGAAAATCCTATTTGGTATAATACTATTAATGGTAATATTATAGCTAATTTAAGAAAAGTAAAAGTTATTTTTAATAAAAAACAAGATTTTGAAGAAGTTTTTGAATTTATTATTATTGATGTTGAAGAATTACATGAAGGAAATAAGAAAACTTGTTCAATACAATGTGAAGGTTTGGCTTTTCATGAGCTAGGAAAACAAGGTTATAAAATTTCTTTAAATGGGCAACATGATATTAGTGAAGCTCAAGAAGCATGGCTAAAAGAAGAAAATCCTATAACATCTTATCCAAAAGCTAATATTAATTATTGGGCGGATAAAATTTTTAAAGGAACTAATTGGAGATATTCTGTCCAAATGGATTGGAGTGCTAGTGATGGTGTTTCACATGAAGTATATAAAATTAATGAAATAGAATATGATAGTGATAATTATGAAAATTTTTCTGAAGATATAAAAAATGAATTTAATAACTTACGCGCGCAAAAAGGCTTGAAAAGAAGAGACATTATTTATCAAGAAGAATATGTTTCTTCTTGGCAAAGTTCTGATGATCAAACTAATTTAATACCTAATACTATTCAAGCAGAACAAGAAAAATATCAGTTAATGGAAGCTAAAGAAAGTAATAGATATAATTTAAGTCAATCATTAGCTGAATTATTTCAAATTTTTTGTAAATATAAATATTATTATGATGATAATTATCATATTATAGATAGAGAAGTTATTTTTTATAATAATTTTTTGAATGAAAATAATGGAGTAATTGATTTCACTTATAAATATAATACAAATAACCTTACTCGTAAAATGGAAAGTTCAGATTTAGTTACTAAAATGTTCGTGCCTTCAATAAAAGATGAAGATACTGAAACAGGCGATTGTTCTATTATGGATACCGCCGCAAATAAAAGCGGGGAAGATTATTTATTAAACTTTGATTATATGTATAATATCGGCACTATTAATAAAGAGCAGTATGATGAAATAGAACCTTATCAGACAAAGTTACATGATATTAATAAAAATTATAATGAGATACAAGAAGAACTTAATAATAAAAATAATAAATTAGAACAAGAATTAAATCCAAAATTACAAAATGCTAAAGATATGTGTACTGTAGCTACTGAAAGAATTGGTGACGCTAATTCTTCTATTTCTAAGATTGATGAAATTAGTATGAGAACTTCTAGTGCTCCCGCGCATTTAATATTAAAACGTAATAATGAATTAGAAAATGTTTATTATTGTAATTTTAATGATGATGGTATTATGATAGAAACATTAAAATTATATAATACTTATGATGGTATGAAGCATACTTTAAGTGATGAAATACTTTCTTATAATTTAGAATATGATGATTGTCAGAATCTTACTGGTGTAAGTGGTTTAATAAAACTTAATAATGATCAAACAAGTATTTATGCTGTTTATCAATTTAAACCAAATTTATATTATAATAATATTGTGAGGACTTATGGTACAGTATTAGCACAAAATACAAATATTATTAACACTGTTTCCAATGAAATAACCACTTTAAAAAATGAAATTGAAAATTTAGAAAAACAAAAAACAAATTTACTTAATCAAAAAGAAGAAATAATTTCAAAATTTGAAAATTTAATGGGCCCAGCTTTACGAGAAGGTAAATGGCAACCTGAGGATGAATATAGTGGATATGGAGATTTACATGAAAATGAACTTTATTCCATTAATATGAATTCACAATTAAATAAAGAAATTTTAACTTCTTTCGGGTGGGATAATGAATTATTTGATGAAGAACAAAAATGTTATTATGAATTTGGAGCAGAATTAAAAAAATATTATTATCCTTGTATAAAAATTACTCCAGAATTAATTGCTACAGTTGGTAATGGAACTGTTTATGATTTTATAAATAGTTCTAGTTTTATTTATAATTCTTCTATAACTGGAAGTAATGTTCATAAGTATATGACTATTGGTTCAAAAATGATTTTTTGTTTTCTAAGAAAAAATGATGAAGAAGTTATTCCAGTATTAATGCTAATTGGGGCAAAAGAAGCTGCTGATAATGAAATAGAATCAATAACAAATGGTAAAATAGGTATCATTAAATTTGAAAGTACTATAATTGAAAGTAATATATATGGAGATAATGATGGCGAAAAAATAGAATGGGTAATATCCCCTAATGCTTGTCAAACTCCAATTGATGGAGAACCAGAATATAAAGTAGTTTTTCCTCGTTTCTTTATAAATTCAACCACTGTAAAAAGTCCTGAAACAATGATTAGTATCAAACAAGAAAATACTTTATTAGAAATTTATAAAGATTTTTATATATTAAAACGTCATGCTAAGCCTTATATAACTATTAAACCAGAAGTTTTTTTAAGGAATGGACTTAAAGATGATTATTCATATTCAATAACATATACAATTTCTACCGCGGCTTTAGCTATTTATTTAGACGCTATTAAAGTTTTACAAGAAAATTCTTGCCCTAAAGCTTCTTATGAAATAAATATTTCAAGCATTGATGAAAAATTTACTCGAAATGCTTATCAACGATTAGGACAAATAGCTCATATAAATGATTATGAATTTAAATTTGAAAATGTTATGGGCTATATTTCTGAATTAAATTTAGATTTAGATAAACCCTGGGAAGATAAAGTTATTATTAAAAATTATAAGACCAAATTTGAAGATTTATTTTCTACTATTGTTGCTCAAACTGAAGAGATGAAAAAAAATTCAGCAGTATTAAGTACTGCTATTACTTATTTTGGCACAAATGGCAGTGGAGGTCTTATTAATGAGCTTTATGAAGATTTAAATAATAAAGTAGAAGAATTAATTTCTCCAAATATTACTATATTATTAAGACAATATTCAAAATATGAGCCTTTCATTAATGCTAAATTGCAACAAGTTTTTAATGAAGCAAGTAAAATACTTAATGCTTCTCAAAATGCTTTAGAAGAAGTGAATAATTTAAATATCGAGAATAGTGATATTTTAAATTTATTTAAATATAATGTAAAAGAGTCTATGACAGGGACTTTATTTGAAGATAATAATAGTACTCAACAGTATAGAGAAAATAAAAAATTAAATGCTTTATCACTTTATTTTAAAAAAGGTGATATGTGGCATCATGATGGAAAGTATTATGTTGCTATTATGTCTTCTGATCAAGTTGATTATGGAAATATGAGTGAAAATCAACGTCTTGCAAGTTTAAAAGGTTGGAATTTAACTTCTGATAATTCGCTGGCTCAAATTAAAGGAGCGACATTAAATATTGATACTGAGAGAGGGAAAATTGAATTATTAGCTCAAAATATTATTGATATTAAGGCTGGCGGTTCATTAAACTTAGCTGGTGAAGAAGTCCAAATTACTGGAAATACAAAAGTAAATATCAGTGGCCCAGAATTATATTTGATTTCTAATAATATTAATGGAAATAATATTAATGCTGGTATTCATATGCAAGCTACTGAAATAAAAAATAATGTTGAAACACAATTTTCTACTATAGATATTACTAGTTCTGGAATAATAATGAAAGCGGAAGATGGTATTAAATTTCAAAGTGGCGGCGGTATTGAATTTAGTGTTAGTAATGGAAATAATTCTACTTCTGTTATGAGAATTAATTCAGAAAATGGGATTTATTTAGGGTCAGATAAATCTATTAAATTTTATAGTGGGTCTGCAGATGGCACTGGTACTGGTAATGGCACTTCTGTTGAAATTAATCAAAATGAACTTTTATTTGGAGTTTCTAATGGAGCAAATCAATCTGCTGTTAAATTAACTGCTAATGATATAATTTTTGGTGTAGGAAGTATTGTAAATAGTAATAGTGTTAATAATATTGGTACGAAAGAATCTGGTATTAAAATAAATAGAGAAAGTATTAAAATGGCAGTAAAAGAAGGAGAAAATTCTGCTTCATATTTGAGTATTAGTGGTGAAGATATTGTTATTAGTCATACAAAAAATAAATCAAATGGTGCTTTTGTTTCTATTAATCAAGATGGAGTGTTTATTGGCGCAGGATTAGATTCTGAGGATGGTATCAATAGTTCAAAGCGCGAAAATATGATATATGATATTGAAAATAATTCATCCTCAACTACTTATAATGGTGCTTGTTTTCAAGTATATACTCCTAATTTTATTGTTACTAATGAAGGAAAATTATACGCTAAAAATGCTTATTTAGCAGGTGAAATAAGAGCAACAACGGGTAATATAGGTGGTTGGGAAATAGATGGTTCAAAACTTACATCTGGTCTAGTTAGTTTAAGTTCAACGACTAATGGTTATGCTCTTTGGGCAGGAAGTATTTTGCCTGAAAATGCTTCTTTTTCTGTTAATACTAACGGAACTGTTTTTGCTAATAATTTAATTGTTGGAGAAAATCTTACAAGTTATCGTTCTAGAGTATCAATTCAAAATGGTGAATATATAAATGAATCTAGAAATAATCAAGGTAATTTAGTTTGGTTTCATTGTAAAATAGATGAAGAAGGACAATTTTTTACAGGTAATGGTAGTTTAGGTGGTTATCATTTTTGTGAACAGACTAATGGAAAACATCTCGGAAGTATTAAATCAAGTTCTAATGGTAATGATCAATTTTTAGGTATTGGTTTTTATGATGAAACTGAAAATTCAAATATCAATGATATTTTTTATGTTGGATTAGATTATACACGTATAATAAGTAAAAAAATATATTTTAACTGTTATGCTAAAAATAATTATTTAGATTTTTCTCAAAATGGAATTTTTACTATTAAATATAGTAATGAAGCATTCGATAAACGTCTGGGTTTAACATTAAATCACCCATGGAAAGATTCTTTATTAAATCTTGATTGGGATCATCTTTTAGCTTTAGAAGTGGGGATTAATGCTTCAAATGAGATTTATTATGTATATCATTCAGGAATGACTTCTGCAATTCCTGTCCCTCAAGGAGGAACAGGAGCAACTTCACCACAAGGGGCAAGAGATAGTCTTGATGTTCCTTCAAAATCTGGTATAGGAGCTAGTGGGACATGGTCGATTAACATATCTGGCTCTTCTATTTGGGCCAATCAAAGTAGCGGAGAAAATCAAGTTGGTGTTAGTTATAGTGGTGGTCTTTTATACTTTTGGGGAAATAATTCTAATGGTACAGCTGGTATTTATGATAGCAATTGTGGATTTGTTTTACAAAGAAATGCTTCTACTAATCAATATATAGGTTATTTTGATTCTTTACAAACTAGTGGAACAATTTCTGCAAGCAATTATATTTATAGCGCTTCATATGTTCAAGCTGCTAATACTATGTATATTACTTCGGGCAATTTAAATATGATGTATAATAATACTTGGTATCCTGTTATACAAAATCATGGAAATGGTAACATGAGTTTTAACGCCGCGGGTAGCGGTATTTATCAAGGTTATAGTAATACTTCACACCAATATTTTTATACAAATGGTGAATGGCGTTTTTATATTGATTCTGTTGGGTATTGTTATACTAGAAGTTACTTAAATCTTGGCGGAGGTAATGAAAACAACGCTTCATCTCCAGCTGTTGTATGGGGCTCAAATGGTAGTGATACTTTTTTAAGAAGTTATCAAACTTCAAGTTTAAGAGTTAGTTATGCAACTTCAGCTGGTTCTTGCGATCAAGTAACTTTTGCTTCTGCTTCTAAAGTAAGATTTAATGGCAACCCAAATAGCTATGGTGCTACATTAGCTATTGTAGTTACTGGTAGCGATAATATTGACAGAACGATTTATTTTACACCAACTGAAATAAAATATGTTGTTAATGGTACTGCTCAGTGGTCAAAATAATTAATATTTAAATAAAATAAACCCTCTACTTTAATAGTAGAGGGTTTATTTTTATTTATTTTAATCTTCAAAAAATACTTCAATTTGTAACATTTCTTGCGGAGTAATTTCAAAATTATCAATACTATCCATTGGTAATTTATCTGCATTAATTTCTAAATCAGTATCTAATAAAGAATTAAATTCTTGATTAATTTCTGCTAAATTAGTCTTATTAAATTTAACATTATTATTCTCGTCAATAATTAATTCTCCATTTTCATCTTTTTCTCCATATTTTTGAATAATCTTTTGTCTTTCAGTATTAAAAGTTTGCATTTCTTTATCTAATTCGCGCGCGAGTCTTGCGATTTTAAAAGCAAGAGAACCTTTAAAAGATTGCTGCATAATTTTGTTAAAAGTTTCAGTTGCATTTACTACATCATTTAGTTTAATTTTAATCATAATACTTCACCCCAAGTAGATTTCGTTTTCTTTAAATAACTAACAAAATATTTTCCGATACAAATTGCATCAGCTTCATCCTGTGTACAATCTTGATTGTACCATAACTTAACTTTATCTTGTGCTTGTTTCTTTTTATTTTCGCGGCCGGTGCCTTCACCAACGCCGCAATATTTCCGCCATTCAACGGCATAAACAAGTCCATGATCTATACAAGCTTCAAAAGCTACATCCAATAACACTCCTTGTAAGTTTGCTAAAACTCTATATGTTTCAACTTGGAACTGTGATGAATTTTTGCCATAACTCTGGAGCTGGATGTGTTCGAAGCCGAGGAAGTCGGGCTCCCATTCTTTAATCGCGGCAATTAACCATTTTTTAATTTGATTAATTCTTTCTTCTGTTGGAAGGTCTTTATCAACTTTATAAGTTCCATAACTAACAAGAACTCCATCATCATAGATTGAATAACCTGTAATGATTGTTGCCGCGTCCAAAGCTAAAATTCTAATCGTGTCAATCTTTTTGATTGGCACTTTATTTTTTTTAACTTTATAAGGGTCACCAGCCATACATATTTCACATTGAGGATGTTTCCGCCAGTGACGATAAGTCTGAGTTTGTAAATGTCCTTCAGGACATTTCATTTCTAATTCCGTATCTAAATTTTTATATGCGTCCGAAATCAATTGCCATCCTTCTTCTTCTAAATGATTTCGGACGCTATAAACATTTATAGGCATTTACTTACCTGTGCTACCAAAACCGCCTTCACCGCGTTCAGTCGCAGGAAGAATATCAACTAGTACTGGTTTAAATCGTTCTACACGCTCAACCCATACTTGTGCGATTCGGTCGCCAGCTTTAATTTTATAATCAGAATCAGAAATGTTATCATAAAGTACGCCAATTTCTCCACGATAATCTGCGTCAATAATTCC
>Ga0247611_10001944_pt1 | contig 35246 bp, 33 predicted proteins | sample 177DNAGHGhighgp2_FD_192422 | JGI IMG/M metagenome (GOLD analysis project Ga0247611, IMG submission 192422) | Sheep rumen microbial communities from Palmerston North, Manawatu-Wanganui, New Zealand - 1770 DNA GHGhigh gp2 | ecosystem: Host-associated > Mammals > Digestive system > Stomach > Rumen... | reverse complement strand
ATATAGATAAAATATAGATAGGTGAAGGGGCGCTTCGCCAGAAAGTCAGGTAAATTGGCGTGAAGTGGTGTCTTTTCGCATCCACATTATTGAGAAGAGGTGTTTTGTATAAATTATTGGAAATTAGCGTGATAGATATTTCAGACATCGTGTATGTTCCACTTTTTACTCATGGCGGTTTGGTGTCAATCATTCTTTTTCATACCTTTGCAACATCAATCTAAATAGTAAAAACAGTATATGGTGCGCTCCTACAAGTATATCAGGTTCACATGGGATTGCAATAACTTCTTCAACACCCGTATGCGCTCGAATCAGATTTCACCCGTACTCGGCATCATCGAGCGCAACTATCAGGACTCCATCGACCGCAACAGCCGCATCCTGACCATTGCCACCATCGTCTTCATCATCTTCTCATTGCTGTTGGTATCCATCCTCTACTATGTTTCCCAGCAGAAGAAGAAACTGGCTCAGGCCAAAAGCGATCTCACCAAGGTGAATGAGGAACTCTCGAAGACCAACCATAAGCTGAAGTGGACGAACGACTGGGTGACAAAATCCAACAAAGAACTCTTTGAAATGAATGCAAAGCTGAAGAATGCCCACCTTGATGCCGAGTCCCAAGAGCAGTGATTGCCGAATGTGGTCAAGTCCTCACAGCGACGTTATATAATGGAATCATGCATAAAACTATGCTATAACAGTGCTATGATTTGCTGGAATGTCCCTTGTAAGACGTTGAAAGGATACGTCAAACTAGTGGAAAGGACTATCCAAAAAGGTAGAAGCAGCCTTTTAGATTGGGAGTCAATCGGTATGTGACAACCTTGTGCCTAGGCGCAAAACATCTTGCGCGCCTATGCAAAATACCTTGCGCCTGGGCGCAAAATGAAAGTCGCTATTTTTCGACGGCCTAGCTATAACGTTTCAAGTCACAGCGTGCCTGGCACCGTGTAATCTAAGGTTTTGCCTGGCTGATGAATCTTTGCTGCTGGGATTAGTCGTTTTTTTGATTATTTATTTGTACCTTTGCAGCGCGTTATGAGGCGAAAGCTACTGATGACATGGATGTTGACGGCTCTTTGTGCCGTTTGTCTGACGGTTCTGATGAACTGGCAGAGCAAGGATGGCGCCTTAGCCGAAATACCCTTGCAGCCTTCGGAGTCAACCGTCATGATTCCGCTGCAACAGCACCATTATGAAGCCACGCTGACTGATGCGTCGCAGCTCTATCGTGTCTGCAGTTCACGCCCTCAGCGCATCCTGCCCTCACAAGGCTCTAAGACGGAAAGAACGATTACGCCGTTCGGCAACTTTGGCCTGCGGCAACATATTGTCAAACACTTTAATTCCTATTACGACAGCAAGTGCCGCCAAGAGACGGCTCCATTCCGCATGTCGGCCTCGCGTGACTACTATGTCATCGCACTGAGGCACATCATTCGTTGACGTAGTTGGCTGTTTTTCCCAGGGACACACAATCAATTCACATTATTTATTTATAAAAAGTAACAACTATGTCAAGTATCAAACACTTGGAGATGGCTGCTGCCCTCTCCGCATATCCGCATATCGAGATTAAGAAATCACTGTTTTCAACCAAGGCTATTTATACGCCTACTCAGAGTCAGGTGAAGGCCTACATTCTGGAATACAGCCCTTCTGAGGGAGAGCGTTTGGAGCGCCTGCTGGAGATGCCCTTTGACAAGATGGCTGCTGACATCGTGCAGAAGGGAAAGCCCGTGGCTGGAGTTAACGGCCATTTCCGCTTGGAACTCTGCCTGAGCGACGATCATCAGTTCTGTGGCCTTCAACTGTTCCGTTTCGGTGATTTCAAATACAATCCTGTTTTCGAGCCTCGCTTTTATGAAGACAAGCATGTGGAAGCAATCGCACAACTGATCTAGTTGATGACATTCACACAGGAATCAGCAAGTGAGGGTATCGCTTCGGCGACCCCACTTTGCTGCTGTATTTCGAGAAATATAACATAAAAAAAGTGCTGCAAGTCGACTTGCAGCACTTCGCTTTCAGAGAACTTTGTACCCAGAGCCGGGGTCGAACCGGCACGGGTTGCCCCACTGGTGTTTGAGACCAGCGCGTCTACCGATTCCGCCATCTGGGCATTTGTTGCGCGACTGTGTTCTCAACTGAAAGCGGGTGCAAAGGTAATATAAAAAATTGAAATACCAAAGGTTTCTGATAAAAAACTTAAAAATACTTGTCTATATCAAGGATTATTCTTAACTTCGCAGGCGAAAAAATGAAAATTAGCCAAGAATCATGGAAATAACAGAACGAAATAACTTCTGCGTAATACTGGCAGGTGGGCGCGGCAGGAGATTATGGCCCACCAGCAGAAATGAGCATCCTAAGCAGTTCCTCGACTTCTTCGGTACAGGAAAGACGATGCTGCAGTCTACGTTTGACAGGTTTGCTAAGATCCTTCCTAAGGAGAATATATATATATGTACGTGTAAGGAGTATCTGCACCTGGTGCAGGAGCAGTTGCCTGAGGTGCAGATGTCAAACATCCTCCTAGAGCCTATTCATCGGAACACGGCTCCCAGTGTGGCTTGGGCAAATATGCGTATTCTGCGCCGTGCCCCCAATGCCAATGTCGTTATCACCCCTTCTGATACGCTTGTCATCAACGAGGCTTCGTTCTACCGCAGCGTTGAGGTGGGCTTCGGCTACGTGACCGAGAACGATGTGCTGCTGGCGATGGGTGTGAAGCCTACGCGTCCGGAACCAGGCTATGGCTATATCCAGCTGGGTGACCAGAGTTGCAAGCCTGATGTGTATAAGGTGAAATCATTCACGGAGAAACCAGAGCGCGAGTTCGCCAAGATGTTCATGGAGAGTGGGGAGTTTTATTGGAATACGGGTATATTTATCTCTAACGCGCGTTTCCTGATTGCCACTTTCGAGCATATATTCCCCTCCGTGCTGCGTAATCTGAAGGTAGAACATCCTGACTACTCCTACGAGAAGGAGCTGGAATATGTGGAGGAGAACTACCCCCGTTATCCGAACCTCTCGCTCGACTATGCCGTTCTTGAACAGAATAAAGACGTCTATGTGATGAAGTGCGACTTCGGCTGGGCAGACATGGGAACGTGGCATGCCATCTACGAGGCGATGAGCAAGGTGAAGGATGACAATGTGGTCGTTAACTCCCAGGTAGAGATGGAGGACTGCCATAACAATATCATCAAGTTGCCGAAGGACCGTCTGGGTGTGTTCAGTGGTCTTGAGGGCTATATTGTCGTTGAGCAAGACAATGTGCTGATGATCTGTAAGAAGGGTGATTCCTCATCGTTGGTCAAGAAATACGCCAACGAGGTGCAGATGAAATACGGCGATAATTTCGTTTAAGGTCAAATAAAAAAAGCAGTAACATGAGTTACTGCTTTTTAAATGCTGTGTATATCTTGTCGGCAATCTCCTTGAACTCTGCCTCGGAGAGCTTCAGTTTCTCACGACGGAAGTCTACGTCCCCCTCCGACTGCATCGGGATGAGATGGATATGGGCATGGGGTACCTCGAGACCCAGCACCACCTGGGCTACCTTCTTACAGGGGAAGGCGGTCTTCACAGCCTTGGCCACCTGCTTGGCAAACACCTGGTAACGGGCAATCTCGTCGTCGTCCATGTCGAAGATGTAGTCTACTTCGCGGCGGGGGATCACGAGGGTGTGCCCCTTCACCAGCGGATTGATGTCGAGGAATGCATAGAACTCCTCGTTCTCGGCACACTTGTAGCTGGGAATCTCACCAGCGGCAATCTTACTGAAAATATCCATATTATCCTACTGTAATATTATCGATACGCAGTTTAATGGTTCCCCGGGGGATGCTTACCTCTACTTCGTCGCCCACCTTGTGGTTCAACAGTCCTTGAGCGATGGGGGTCTTAATGGAGATCTTGCCCTCACGCAGGTTGGCCTCACTCTCGCTGACGATGGTGTAGGTCATCTTCGCCTTGTTGGTGAGGTTCGTCATCTCTACCTTTGAGAGAATCTGCACCGAATCAGTGCTGAGACGACTGGTGTCAACAACCTTCGCTTCGGCGATGGTCATCTTCAGACGATTGATCTTGTCCTCCAGGTTTGCCTGTGCTTCCTTGGCGGCATCATACTCGGAATTTTCGCTGAGGTCGCCCTTCTCTCGAGCCTCGGCGATGGCAGCAGAGGCCTTTGGGCGCTCAATGCTTTCCAACTGTTTCAGTTCGGCTACCAGTTTGTCGTAGCCTTCTTGTGACATATAAGCCATAGTTATTCTTTTTATTGTTTATAATCCAAAAATCTGATAGACAAAAAACAAAGAATTCCGACAAAGTTGTCGTGTCGGAATCCTTGCTTCTAATATGTCGTATCCTTACTTATCTGAGTGCAAAGGTAGGACTTTTTTTCGAATCAAACAAATTTTCGGGCGAAAAAATGCAAAACGGTATAAATCGTGATGGCAGAAATCCATCCTGCGATGATGTCGATGACGTAATGAGCCCTCAGGTAGACGGTGGCGAAGTTGATGAGCAACAGGAATACCAGCGCCATGATGATGAGCGGCTTGTTGCGGGTGTGCCAGGCCAACAATGAGAGGATGACTGTGATGCCGACATGACTGCTAGGGAAGGCCGCTGTGGGGCGTTCGCCTTTCTCGTGGGCTGCTTCCAGAAATTGGTGGAAGAACCCATTGGGATCACCGGGGATTGGCAATTTGTCCTGATGGGTGGTGAAATAATTGCCGATGTCAGGGAAGACGCCTTTCGCGATGTTGTCAAGTCCTGCCGCATGGTAATAATACTGTGGCCCTGTCACGGGCAGCAGATCGAAGATCAGATAATAGATGAAGAACGAGGCAAGGATGATAAACGTGGCGCGCTCGAACTCCTTGTAGCGGCAGAAGAGATAAAAGAGGGATACGGCAGCTATCAGTGGGAAGTAGCAGGAGTAGCCCATCAGCAACAGCTCACTGACGAAGGTGTTTGGCACTGCCTCATAGAAGAGTAGGGCAGGCTGACAGCCGAAAAGCTGTTGCTCCCACGAGGCAAAGAGATGGTCCAGATTGGGGAATATACGGTTTATCTCATAGGTGTCGGGGTACCACCAGGGTAGCAGGCACAGGTGTAAGGCGATGCGGCAGAAGAAAGTAAGTCGGCAGGGCCACATCCGATACACCCCCCATAGGGCCAGCATCGTTACCAGAATCTGGAATCTGCCCCAGAGCATCGATTCCGGATTGACGGCCTTCGTATAGGTAAACAGTATCACCAGTGTGGTCACCAGCATGTAGCCCAGCACTACCCAGTCTATGGGCAACAGTCCTTTACGTGGCTTCTTGTCTGTTTCAAATATTCTTATTTTCAATTTTGTGATGTCTGTTATGAATTGTCGATTGTTGATTTACAGCCAGCCATGATCCTTGTACCATTTGATGGTGGTCTTCACACCCTCCTGGAGCTGAATCTTTGGCTCGAAGCCGAGTTCTTTCCGGGCAGGGGTGATGTCGCATCGCCAGTTGCGCTGCTTCAGGATGTTGTATTTGTCGTTGTTCAGGGCAGTCACCTTACCCGTCATGCGACCAGCATACTCCCCAAAGAAGGTGACGATACGCAGTACCCAGACAGGGGCTGTGATGCGCAGCCACCAGGGACGGCCCAGTTCCTCGTGGATAAGGTCGCTGAACGTGGTGCTCTGGTACACCTCTCCGTCGGAGAGGAAATACTTACGCCCCGTCTGTCCCTTCTCAAGGGCAAGGAACACGGCCTGTACCACATCCTGTACATAGACGAACGTGATGTCCTGCCGCTGATAGCCCACGGCGAAGTCGATGTGCTGCTTGATGCTCTTGGCCATGATGTAATAGTCCTTCTCTCGCGGACCGTAGACACCAGTGGGGCGCAATATAATATAAGGTATGCGCGAGCCCAGTGAGTCGAGATACTGTTCTGCAGCCAGTTTGCTACGGCCGTATTCGGTATTGGGCTGGGGCATGTCGTCTTCTCGGATTTCATCGTAGGGAAGCTGCTCCTTGATGGCGCCGAAGATGCTGAGGCTGCTCACGAACACGAAGCGCTTCAGGGGCATCCCCGTCTCTATCAGGGCATCCACGAGGTTTTTCGTACCCTCGGTATTGATACGGCGGAAATCCTGTTTGTTCAGGCACTTTGTCACACCGGCAGCATGTACCACATAGTCGAAGTCCTGCCCACGTAACTGTTCCACCAGTTGTTCCTTCGACGAGAGGTTCAGTTCGATGAACTTGATACGCGCATCCTGCAGGTATTCTTTTGAACTGCTCTTGCGCACTGCCGCCCACGTCTCGAAACCTCTTTTCAAGGCTTCCTCTACGATAAATGAGCCGATAAACCCGCTCGCACCAGTGATTAATATCTTCATTTTGTTAAGATTTGGGTGCAAAGGTACGTTTTTTTTGAGACAAAAGAACAAAAGAAACATAAAAAAATAGGTTCTTATGTGCTTATGTCAAAAAAATATCGTATCTTTGCCCAAAACTTAAAATTATCAAGTCTATGGGAAAGAAGAAAGGTGGAAAACGAATAGGGAAGAAGCAGGTCATCGAACTGCTGGAGGACCTCTTCCAGCGTCATCCGAACGCGACATTATCGTTCAGGCAGATATTCAAGGCGCTTAAGTTCGATACTTATCCGTTGAAGATGCTTACCGTCAATACGTTGGAAGAGATGGCGTGGGACGATTTCCTCTTGAAGGTCAGCGAAAACTCCTACCGTCTTAATCTGAAGACACAGATCCAGGAGGGTGTGTTCCGGCGCAAGTCAAACGGACGTAACTCGTTCCTGCCCGATGATGGGGGCACCCCTGTATTCGTGGCTGAGCGCAACTCGATGTCGGCGATGGATGGCGACCGTGTGAAAGTATCTTATATGGCTCGTCGCGACAAGCATATCAAGGAGGCGCTGGTCATTGAGATTGTACGTCGTGCTCGTGATCAGATAGTCGGTCGTCTGCGTGTGGAGAAGGACATGGCTTTCCTCGTTCCGCAGGATTCGACCTTCGTCCACGATATCATTATCCCCAAGCGTAAGCTCAAGGGCGGTAAGACGGACGACAAGGCAGTGGTAAAGGTGTCGCAGTGGCCTGATAGTGAGCATAAGAACATTATCGGCTCTGTCGTTGATATCCTCGGAAAGACTGGCGAGAACAATGCCGAGATGCATGCCATCCTGGCTCAGTACAACCTGCCCTACAAGTATCCGAAGAACGTGGAGGAGGCGGCAGAGAAGATCGATGCCACCATCACCCAGGAGGAAATTGATCGTCGTGAGGATATGCGCGACGTGTTTACCTGCACCATTGACCCCAAGGATGCCAAGGACTTCGACGATGCCCTCTCTATCCGTAAACTCGACAATGGGCTTTGGGAGGTAGGTGTCCATATCGCCGATGTCTCGCATTATGTGAAGGAAGGCTCTGTCATCGACAAGGAAGCCTATGCCCGTGCAACGAGTATCTACCTCGTCGACCGTACCATCCCCATGCTGCCAGAGCGTCTCTGCAATTTCATCTGCTCGCTGCGTCCTGACGAGGAGAAACTCTGTTATAGTGTCATCTTCCAGATGGACGACGAAGCGAACGTCAAGAAGTGGCATCTGGCTCATACGGTGATTAAGAGTAATCGTCGCTATGCCTATGAGGAGGTGCAGCAGATTCTGGAGGATAATGGCGTGAAGGATGGCACAGGCGAACCAGCGCCCCCTGCAACGAAGAATCATCCTTATAAGGGAGAATATGCCGACGAGCTGATCAAATTTGATGCCCTTGCCAAGAAACTGCGTGCTGCCCGTTTCAAGAATGGCTCCGTGAAGTTTGATCGCGAAGAACTCCACTTCGATGTCGACGAGACGGGTAAACCCGTCAAGGCTTACTTCAAGGTGTCGAAAGATGCCAACAAACTCATCGAGGAGTTCATGCTGTTGGCTAATAAGACTGTGGCAGAGTCCATCGGACGTGTGAAGAAGGGGCAGAAGACAAAGACGCTGCCTTATCGTGTCCACGACCAGCCCGATCCTCAGAAACTCGAGAACCTGCGCCAGTTCGTGTCTAAATTCGGCTATAAGGTGAAGACGAGTGGCACGAAGGGAGCCATCACCAAGTCGCTCAATGCCCTAATGAGTGCTGCTGAGGGCACACGTGAACAGAATGCCATCGAGACAGTGGCTCTGCGGGCGATGATGAAGGCTCAGTACAGTGTGCATAATATCGGACACTATGGACTCGCCTTCGACTACTACACCCATTTCACCTCGCCCATCCGTCGTTATCCCGATATGATGGTGCATCGTCTGTTGACGAAATATCAGAATGGCGGCCGTTCTGCCAACAAGGACAAGTATGAAGAGTACTGTGAGCACTGCTCCGACATGGAACAGATCTCGCAGAATGCCGAGCGCGACTCGATCAAGTACAAGATGGTGGAGTTTATGGCTGATAAGATAGGCAATACTTACGATGCCCATATCTCTGGCCTGACGTCCTATGGCGTCTATGCCCAGATTGATGAGACCCACTGCGAGGGTATGATTCCCATCCGCGACTTGGGCGATGACTACTACGACTTCGACGAGAAGAACTTTGTCATCTACGGTCGCCGTCACCACACGAAATACCAGTTGGGCGACCCCATCCGTATTCAGGTGGCCCGCGCTAACGTTGAGCGCAAGCAACTCGATTTCATCATTGCTGATTGATATGCGCGAACCTATTACTATTTCGCACGTGAGGAAGTGTTAAAAATCATACTTATGCATCAAAAATTCCGATTTTCTCTTGGAGGGAATCGGAATTTTTTCTTATCTTTGCACCCGCAAACAAATTAATCCATGACAATCAAGTAACAGTTATCACAAAACTCAGGTAGGCATTTTTTGCACCAGCCGTAAAAAGGCTGGCGGGATCGTTTGCTCTTTGACATGTTGTTACAATGGTGTTTTGTGATAGAGATTTTGAATAAGTCTCTGTGAATCTAACTGGGCAGTAGCCGCAAGGCGTTGCCCAAATGCCTTTTGCGCCCTTATCAAAAAGGGCATATTCAAAACATTCATTTCAAAACCATTTTATTTTTTTGTTATTTATGGCAAAGAAAAACATCGAAGATGAAGAGTTTGAAAAATTATTCCGGGAGTTCATTGATCCAGAGAAAGAATCTGACGAGGCCCCGGAAGACGAAAGCACTGACAACCTGAATGATCCGACCGACGAGACACTCCCATTTCCCAGGGAGATCAGTGATAAGGTCGCAGATGCCATGATGAACAAAGATCGCCCCGAAAGATACTTTAAGGACGATGTAGCCTCAGTATCATTGGAGATGGTAGCCCCAAACTTCACGAAAGGTTCTTTCTGGAATAGTTCCGTGGAGGTGACCTTCCGTCCGAAGCCGAAAATCCGTTTCCGGCAGCACCGCTTTGCTTGTTTTATCTACGATGAGAATTACTTCCCCATTTGTTCTGGGGCTAAGGAGTGCGAGCCGAAACGTCCCAAGAGTAGAGCCATGACGTTGAGGATGACCACCAGTCACATCTGGATACCAGGCAATTACATCCTGATGGTATACGACACTTGGTCCACTGATGTTGTCCAAATCGATTTTACAATCGACGAGGAACTGAACACCAAGTTAGATACACCTCGCCTATGTCAGTATGGTGAGCCGCAACAAGTGCTGGTCACCTGTATGGAGGGCGATTCTGATGATTGGGATTTCGTGTCTCATCGGCCTGGTGTGGCTCAGTTCCGCCGCAAGGCGATGGAAGCCTGCCGACTGCTGTTATACAACGAAATCCGTAAGGAAAAAGGTCTCGGCGAGATGGACGCCAGCGAGAGTCTGCTCATCTGCACACGCAACGATGATATCGACGAAGAGTTCCTGAAGCGTTTCATGAAACTGATGTTCCCGGGCTGTCATTCCGTCTACGCCGATTGCGCTACGCTCTACAATCCTGGTTGCGCTAATCCCTACGAACCGCTGAACGATCTGCTCAACGTGAACATGCGGGCACTCTGTCTCACCAATCTGAAAGAGCTTCTCGGCCCTAACGGCAAGGTGATGATGCGGTCAGTCATCGACAAGGTACGCGACTCACGAGGCAACCTCTCCCTCTGGCTCTGTGGCACCCGACTGGAGATCGACGAACTGATGGGACTCTATCCCTCGCTCCGCCAGTTCTTCTTTGCCGGGAGTTATGTCGAACAGCAGCCTTACACCCCCTTCGAACTTGTTGATGCATTCTTAACCGGTGTTGTCAACGAGTATATGAAACCAAATTTCCCTGTCAAGGACCGTCTTACGCGAACAGTTCTCCAAGGCTACAGACAGGGCACACTCACCAGCTGGTCACTGGCCGATGTCCATCGTTTCGTGGTTGAGGAGATCCGTCCCCGCTATCTCCAGCGCGTCATGGCGGATATGCTCGATGATTCGGCGAAGTACCTCCAGGAAGATGACGTTCCCTTCGAGAAACTCGTCAGTGGCTCGTCTGCCTTCGACGAGAGCATCCGTGAACTGAACGAGATGATTGGTCTTGACACCGTGAAGCAGGGCATCATGACCATGGCCAATCAGGCACGTCTGTTCTCAGAACGTCAGCGCAGAGGCCTCCACACCAGCAACAAGATGATCTTCCATTCCGTCTTTACAGGCAATCCAGGTACGGGTAAAACCACCGTTGCCCGCAAGTTAGGCAAAATCTACCGTTCTCTGGGCCTGCTGTCCAAGGGCGAGGTTATCGCTGTCGATCGCACCCGTCTGGTAGGACAGTATCTCGGACAGACGGAAGACAATATGAAGGTCGTTCTCGAGGAAGCCAAGGGCAACGTGCTCTTTATCGATGAGGCCTACGATCTCAGCACAGGTAGTGATGACCGCAAGGACTTCGGCTATCGGGTGCTCGAGTCGCTGCTCACCGTCCTTGCGCAGCCCAATCCCGACATGCTGGTCGTCTTTGCAGGCTACGAGAAGGAGATGAATGCCATGCTCAACTCCAACCCCGGCCTTCAGGGACGCTTCCCTTACCACTATCGGTTCGATGATTATTCCGCCGATCAGCTCATGGAGATTGCCCTCAAGCTCTTCGAACGCGATGAGTACATCCTCACCGACGAGGCTGCTGCTGAGATGCAGGATGACATCACGCAGGTGCTGAACCAGAAACTCCCCAATTTCGGCAATGCCCGTTGGGTGGAGCAGTTCGTCAACAATGGCATCATCCCCGCCATGGCCGATCGCATCTACGCTTCAGGCAGCACCGACCTCCAGCACATCGAAGCCGCCGATGTCTCGAAAGCCTTTGAGAAGTTCAAACCCACCCCCATCGATCTGAAGTCCACCCGTCATCGGGTCAAGGGCTTCAGAGCCTGAGGGCTCCTTTTCAGAATCAAACACATTACAGATAGCTTATGTATACAGAATTATTCAAGAAAAACAACACAAACATTCTCAAGTATCTCCAGAAATTGGGAGAAAACAAAAAGATCTATTCCAAATGTTGTGAAGGCCAACTTCCGATGCTTGAGGATCGGATCGTCTATGTCTATGCCACGGAAAGCGAACTGGCGGTTGTCGTGATAGAGCCAGGCTCACCGGATCATAAAGCAGATAAAGACACCCTTGCATGGGGCTTGGCTGTTTCCTGCGAGATGATCCGCAACAGGATGCTTCGCTTGAGCCGCCACATTCCCTACATCTTTGGTGTACTGGTCACAGGCGATACCGTCATGGAAAGCTCCAAGGACCAGTCAGAGTGGGATAGTGTGAATGTCTCAGTCATTGGAGGAGTGAAGGAGCTCGAAGCACATGATCTTCCCGTCCATCCCGATGAGGAATTGCCGATAGCCTTCCCCCTGTCCTTCATTTTCAATGCAGAATACACTGGGGCAGACATAGAATGCGCCAACGATCACCTGTGTGAGATGGCAGGTTATACAGAACCCCTCTCCCAACAGGAAATCGCCGCCCAGTTAGGCATCAACCTTGCCGACTTCGGCCTTGCCTTCAATTAGAATCTCTGTGTTTTCAGGTGATAGAAACCAAGCGTCTGAAGGCTCTATTAATCTGTGAACACAATTTATGGCATACAATGACGAACAATAGTATAGTAGAAGAAATCAAGACTTACACCAAGGCTTACCAACTGTTCAGTGAGGGTAAGACGCAGGTGGAGAAAAAACACTTTGGTGAAGCGGTTGACAGGCTCAGGGAGTCTGTCAACCTCATTGGCATGGACGGAATCAGGATGATGGAACACACACATAAGATTCCCGTCGACTACTACACACTTGCCGACTTCCACGAACAGATGGGCAAGGCTTACTTCGGACTCGAGAAATATGAAAATGCCGAAGAACACCTCAGGCACTGGATGGAAGAGGTGAAGCATAAACACGGGGAGGACAGCAAAGAGATGGCCGAGTGTCATCGTTGGATGGCCTTGCTATGGAAGAAAAAAGATGCATATTGGAATGAGGTGGTGAAGAACATGCCATTGGATACCCGTGCCGACTGTTGGCCGTTTGTGAAGGCAGCAGCAGACATAGAGGCACGTGAGGAATATAACAGGAAACAGATTCTTTACCACTTTCATCAGGCTTATGATATCTTGAAGGCCAAGGACTCTGCTGCCGTTGAAATCAACAACCTGAAGAATGATATCGTAGAATATTTCTGTAATAGCGTAGCCAATATCCAGTTGATGGAGACTCTGAAGTTATCCCTGTTATTCATCCCTTTCGCCATCGTCATACTCGTCGCATGGGGATTGGCATGGAAGAGTCTGGCCGTGTTCGTCGGATTCCTTGTCGTCTTCATCATCTGGCGATTTGTTAACTTCATCATCCTTGAAGTACTGACCTATTATCATCATCAGAAAACCATATTCTAACAACAGGTGTATATGTCGATGGCAAGCAGATTGATTGATGAATTCAGGAAACAGACCAAGAACACAATTCTTGATTATATGGATAGACTGGCGGTGAATAGCGTAGTCTATTCTACTCATGTGAAGGACTATGAACCATATCTGAAAGACAAAAACATTGTCATCTATCTTCATGATACCAGTATGGTCGTGGTATGCTTCGACCTATGTGGAAAGATCGAAGAAATAGCCGATGAAGGAGATCGTTATGATGTTGATGCACCAGAATACTATTCTCCAAGGGGGTCTCGAACGAGTCCCGTATGGCAATTGTCAGAGACCATCAAACAGATGGAAGACTCGACCATCTATTTATTCCCTCCTATCGACATATATGGTGTACTGCTTTCCGAAAGCAACATCCTTAATGCGAGAGAAATGAGAGATCAATGGGAAGCTATGAATATCCATGTGATTGATAATCTCACGGATCTTCGACACAGAGAGATTTCTACAAACGAAAACTATGATCAGAAAGCAAGGGATATCATAGACAGCATTGCTATAAGAGGCTTTAGACTGAAAGCGCCTGAGGTAGTTGAGGCTGATGCCGCGTCCGAGGAAAGTGTTCATAAGATTGAAGACATCTCAATCCCAGATGGACATATAGAGCAGAATCAGAATGTCTGTGTAACAGTTGAGATACTACGTCCGATGAGCAATCCACAAAAAGAATTGGACAAGTTGGTCGGATGTACTGACATAAAGAGACGTATGGCAGAGCTGATAGCACTGACTAAGTACAATAAGCTTATGAAGGAGATGTTTCCGAATAGTAAGCAACATGAGGTGTCTCTGCATAGTGTCTTTTACGGTAAACCAGGCACAGGCAAAACCACCGTTTGCAAGATTTACGGTTCCCTGCTTCGACAGGCTGGAGCATTGTCGAAAGGGCATGTTGTGGTATGCGACCGTGGAACTTTCATCGGTACACATTGGGGTGACGAAGAGCGTTCGATGCGCCAAGTGCTTGAAAAGGCACAAGGTGGTGTGCTGATGATTGATGAGGCCTACACCCTCAATGGTAAACATGAGAGTGATCCCGGGAAAATCGTCATTCAACTATTGCTGAACATCCTTGCCGACGAGTCCAAACGTGACATTGCCATCGTGCTCTGTGGTTATAAAGAGCCCATGGAGGAACTGCTCAATTCCAATCCAGGACTACAATCCCGGTTCCCCAACAAGTTCGTTTTCCCTGACTTCACCATTGACGAACTATTTGAGATTACCCTTCGCAGGGTAAGGGAATATGAATACGAGTTCACACCGCAAGCCTGGATCCAATATAAAAAGATAGTCTCTAAGGCATATAATCAAAGAGATGCGGAGACATGGGGAAACGCCCGATTCGTAGCAAACCAATTGGAGCGAATCTATATCAAACATGCGACCCGTTGTGTTCAAATGCACCCTGTCGATAAACGACAAATGCACCTGCTCACACCGGAAGACGTCCTCCCAGCAGAAGAATTAAAAGAAAAGAATCGTTTTGGATTCTAAGCGTAAAACTTTTATAATTCGTAATGTACAAATAAGAAGAACTAAAAAGGAAATAAATATGGAACAGAAAAAGAAAGAACCGCTCCAGGAGTTTTCGGAGAATGGGAAAATAGGCTTCAAGAACGAGAAGGGTGAGGTTGTTGTTAAGCCTCAGTTCTGCAATCGTGCTTATTATTGGTGTGAGGACTATCTGGGTGTGGCTGATGAAAACAAGAAATGGGGTTTCATTAACTCCTTGGGAGATTTGGCCATTCCATGTATATGGACAAGGGTAGGTGGTTTTTTGGCTGGTGTAGCAGATGCAATGGATGATAGTGGAAAGTGGGGAGTCATCAACAAAAGAGGTGAGACAGTCATTCCCTTCCAGTATTCCCATCCGTTTATCATATTGGAGCATAAAGTCCTATTGTTGAATGAGAATGGCCATAAGATATTTATGAATAGAGATGGTAAAATCATTCACCCCCAACAGTTGAAGGAAACGATAGAACTTCATGAAGGTCTAATCACCATTGTAGATGAGAATGAACATTATGGTTTCGCAGATGAGAATGGCGAAATTGTATTTCCTCCGAAATGGGATTATGCTCTATATTTCAATGATGGATATGCATGCGTTCGTGAAGGCAATGATCGTTACTATATGGACCATGATGGAAATCTTGTACCGATTCATTATGATTTCCCACCGACATTGAACACAAAAGGCTCAATAGAACTCATAAAGTGTCTGATTATTAAATCTAAAGTACCTGTTGGCAAGATCACGTCCGACATTATAATATAATGATGGGGCTTTGAGAAAAAAGACAAATATAATTTGATATGAATATTCTTTTTGGCGCAATTCCTGTTATTGCTTTTATGGTCCTTTTAGGCTATAAAAAGTCTGATAAATTTAGCAACAAAGTCATTTGTATGCAGCTGCCGTTTGTTGTTATTGGCATCATTGCATTCTGGTTTTATATGATAAAATGCTATGAGGTTCCTATACATCACAATCGCATCTCATATATGTTAATGACAAACAATACTGACTATTCATACTTTACGGGTAATACAGCAATTGATATTGTCTATGATTATAATAGGCAGAAAGGTTTAAAGGAGTTGAGTTACGGCTATCCCAAAGACACAAAGCCAAGGGTTGAGATCGAATCATACATTGAGGGACATAGGAAAGCTGAAAAGCCTCAATTCTTTTCATCTACACCTTCTCTAAAAATTCATAAAGGTGATACGATTAATTATGACGTGGAAAGAAGAAAAAGAGAAAGAAGGAACGACTGTATTTTACAGCCATTCCTTCTTGTAAGTAAGCCACGAGAAATCCTCTATGTGAGGACCATCGTGCCAATATTCAAAAAAGTCTTGTGAACATGGGGGGAGGTCATCGCCTTGGGCATCACGGAATAACTGTTCTGTTTCCTGCTCAGCCTTGAACGCCATCATCTTCTCCTCCCATTCACCAATCAACTCGTCGTAGTAACCATCATACTTTTCCGCAAACAGGTAATAGTAACATGTTCCGAAGTATCGACTGGTTAAATACTCAACCCTCTCGTCCCACCATGAGTATTCAGGGAATCCTAATGCTCGCCAAAGATCGCTGCATCGACGCTCAAGCAGTTCGCACTCGGTTTCTGAAATCACATCTCGGAGACTTACGCGATTATTGTCAAACCAGACATAACGCCAATCGTCATAGTCTTTTGAATCAATAAGACTTGCCGTGAATCTCCAGACCTTACGCGCCCACCAGAAGTGGCCTGTCTCAGCACAGAGATCACCGATGCGCATTCCTCTCATGAACTTCTGTTTGCAACTCGCAGCGCATCTGATGGGGTGGATTTCACGATTTACCAAGTCCTTCAGCAGACGGGCTTCAAGATGAGTAACAACGCCATTGGGCATGCAGCTGCACACCCGATAGGGAATTCTTTTTCTCATAATCTGTATTTTTAGTGTAACAATGTTAAAGAACGCCTAACCACCAGCCATTTCTGCCCGATGTTTACGGGTCATGCGACCCAATTGTTACACTACGCTATTGAAGCGGATTCTTAGCTATGTCATCATGCTATCATCATAAATCTGGTGCAAAAGTAGTGATTATATTTGTTCCCACCAAATGTTTTGAGGAAAAAATTGAGGTCTTAAAAAATATATTTTTACAGGTGATAGAAACCAAGAGTTTGAAGGCTCTATATTTTTTATCGGAAGACGATCTCCTAACCTCTGGCACTCATCGTATCACATTGGTGTAAACAGAACCACAGTTGGGTACTATGGTTTAGGTTGTGTAAAGGTACATGGTGCATGTGATTGCTGATGGCGAGTCGTTCGTCATCGTGGAGTTCCAGTCCTAAAACATCAAGGATGTCAATAGAACGTTGCCCATGATGATGACTGCCGATCTTATTAAAGCCTTCGTAATGGGAGGTACAGATATCGTGAAGAAGAGCCACGATACGGCAACTCTCGTCAGAGAGGTCTGGCTCCATCTTTCTCAGTCTTCGGTATACATCCAGGGAATGGTCTGCCAGACCACCCTCATAACGATGGTGATGGTGGCAGTGGGCAGTGAAATAATCACTATGATGCAAATAGCTGATCACACTGCTAATCCCTTCGCGATTGACATCGCTGAGCAGAGAGATGATCTCCGCCTTAGAAGTAGTACCACAAGTATTCATCCCAGACATATTCCCAACCATAGAAGATAAACCAAATAACAATAACGACAGCGATGCCTAACATAATCATGAACTGCGTACTGTTGAAGATATCCTTAAGCACAGCCTTTGAGAAGAGCCAGTGACGGAAACCACCATTGATATGCTGTGCCAGACCTGTCCTGAAGTTAAACACATAGATGGGCCTGATGCGCCAAGGATGATTGTAGCGGTTTTGCCAGTCGAACAGACAGAACTCCCAATAGTCATGGTTGTAGTTCCACCATTCGCCCGATGTATAACCGTGCTTCTCTGCATATTTGTTGATGACGGCGTTAATGCCGTAAGGCCCGGTGTTGTCGTGGATTTCGTTTGGAGCCAAACGGTAGTTGAGTATCTTCCCTAACGACACCCGGCAAGCTATCATGACGGGATTGTTGTCACTCAGACGATAGCTGTCGTAGGCATAACCCGCGGCAGTCTTTCTGCTGGATCCGAAATATACACCTGCTCCTGCCCATCCTCTTCTGCTGGCACTGAAGGTGCCGTCAGTCCATCGCTTGTAGTAGGCACTGTTCCAGTCGTTGCCAACAATGGCATTGGCTGCCGTCAGGTCTGTACCATGATACATCGTAATGGTGGGGATGAAGATATCGATGACAGTCCAGATGGCCGCTTCTATCAGAACGAGACTCCCGTGGAAGATGGGGTATTTGACAAGTCTCACGGGGAACCAGATAATCCACCCGAAGAAATCTCCCTTTCCTTCATCATAACTGCCAGGTACAAATACCTCAAGTATCAGGTCGTATAGCTCTGTGGTGCAGTAGACGAAGATGTTGTAGTTGATGGCATTGATGAGCCGAAGAGGGGTAATCAATATGTATAGCAAGATCTCTATTGGATAGATCCAGGGCTGGACAGCATCTCTGGTACTATAAGAGATGTAGTCTTTAGTGAGATATCGCCAAGGTTCCATCAGTATATGTTGCAGGCGGTTCAGAAACCAGAAAGGGAAAGAGATAATCCGATAAGCATATTCAAAGATGTTCGCATACTCTGCGCCCATGTTCTGAAGAACGATCTTCAGTCCGATGAAAAGAGCAAACCAGAAACCGACAGTGGCTCCTAAACTGGCATTGTCGAAGATAATCCAGAACAGCAGCGCGCCGACAGCCATAAACGTGCCTATAAAGGCTGCCACGGCAAAAAGCTCATCCCTGAAAGCATAGACGATAAGTCCGATGATGATGATAATAATCCATGAAAGCATAGGCTAAATCACTTTTCCCATATCAATGACACAGCAAAGGTACAAAAAAGCATTCACATGACCAAAGAATAACCCCAGAATCTCATTTTATGACTAAATATTCATGGCTTTTTGTCACCAATGGTGATAGAAAAACCAATTATGGAATAAAAAAGCAATATTTGTTCGTTGTTTCATAAATAATGTGTAACTTTGTAGCGCAGGGAGACAATTCCCTGTATAACTCAATGTTTCTAACCACTAACTAAAAACGTATGTTCAAGATATTTATAGCAGAGAAAATCCTGAGAAATATAATTCAGGCAGAGAGTCAACGACCAAATAATGCCCGGTCGAACCTGTTCAAGATTCTTAAGATGGCCAAGAATCTATATGTGGCTATGGAACAGATAGTCTCTACTCTTCGTAAATTCTCAAATTCTCTTTCTTCACCATATACCAACCACAACAGCTACTACTATGCCGTTAATGGTGAATGGATGGAGAAATGTATCTCAATTAGGAACCGATTAATAAAATAATATTTCTTCATTATGATATTACTATTTTCATTAGGCAATGTAGAAGCGTTATACACTATTGGAGTTGTATTAGCTGGCGTTATACTATATGTTATTACCAAGGTCGTTAGGACTGGCAATCAGAAGCGTCAAGACATGCAAGAGCAATTTAACAGGGTTGTTGAGCAACTGTCAAAAGACAATGAGACAGCTCAATTATCAGCTGCCATTATTCTCCGACGTTTCTTTAGTGCTGTGATTGATAAGGATAGATTTAGACAAGAGACCATCAACGTAATATCATCAATGCTTAAGATTCATCCCACAGGCATATACCAAAAAACTCTAGGTGATGGATTGGCCTATGCAAGAAATCTGAATTATGCAGATCTTCAGCGGACGAACATGCAGGATTTGTATTTGGGAAAGAAAAACGAGAAGGATGATGCCCTGGAAAAGAAGGGCAAGGCTCCCCAAACAAAAAAGGATGACTCATGGAAGATTACGATGGACTTCACAGACATGTATGGTTCGAACCTATCATACGCATTGGTAGAAAATGTTGTTGGGTTTGGAACTGTCTTCAATAGCGCAATTTTTAATCATACCAATATCAAGAACTGTACTTTCAGGAAAGCAGACTTTAAGTATTCTGATCTTACCAACGTCTATTTCGAGAATGTCATACTTGAAGACTCTGACTTCAAAGGCGCCAAAGGAATCCCTAAGGAAATGATCAAGCATTTGAAATGGATTAATCAAGGAACTAAAGATGAAGCCTACATCTACGAAGGCTCTGATTCGTTCATCATGGACAAGTCAAAGAAGAAAGGTGGTGGTCATAAGATGGTATTCTTCAGTATGCCAGGCACTTTAACAGCCTCAGAAGAAGCTTTGACACTTTTCTATAAGAAAATGTTAGAAGGAAAAGGTATCGAGGCTATCATCTACAAACGCGATCATTATCCTAAAGACAGTCAGCTAACGAAGGTTAAGGAGTCTATTCTTCAATCAGACGCCATGATTGCATTTGGTCTTAAACAGATTGAAATCAAATCCGGACGTTTAAATCCGGACAAGAAAGAAATCCAAGAAGGAGTATGGCTTCCCACACCATGGAATGAAATTGAGGTGGGTATGGGAGTTATGGCCAATCTACCCATCCTTCTTGTTAGGGATGACAAGATTGAAATTGGTGTATTTGACAAAGTAATAAGCGAGTATCAGATAAAGTCATTATCATCAGCCACACCGTTAGAAAACATCGAAACAAATGATGAGTTCAAGAAGTGGCTAGCTATGTTTACAAATGAAAAATATGAGATAGAGATAACTGACGAAATAAAAGAACTGGCAGATCGTTTAGCAGAACACGCACATAACACGTTGGCAAAAGAAAAGGTAAGTCAGGATTGGTCAAACGGCGAGGTTCATGACGATGTTCAGATGCACCATCCAGCCCATGTTTCTTACAAAGACTTGCCTGAAGAGGAAAAGAAATTGGATCGAGACTTATATTTAAAAACACTGAAGTCCATACTTGAGATGGGATTCAAGATAGAAAAGTAGAATTAACAACAATTTTTCATTATGGAAGAATAATCCTTTAAGTCAAAAAAAATCCCCACATTGCGATATCATGACAATGTGGGGATATAAGAAAAATAAGATGGATATTTATGATAATTTTGACAGGTCAATTATGGGGAGATTATCTAACGTATAAAAAGGCAGATTGTGCTTAATACCAACTCTATCCAGTCTGCCTACAAATGCGTTAAGATGCTCTGCAAGAGGCTTGAGATTGTTGCTTCGATAGGCTCTTAACAAGGCCAAGGAATTGAGTTCAAGTGATTCGATGTCAATGTTCAGTTCAACGAAGGAGATGAGAAAGAGTTGGAGGTTCTGGTCCTTAATGGTTTCGCAGACATTCAGTAACTTCTCATCACTGTCTAAACATTCTAAGAACCTGTATCGTATGGTGGGCTCAACATCCTTTATAGACAGCAGACACCTGAACCCTTGCCGTCTCAGCGTAGCCAGTGTATGGACTTTTATGTAGGGATAAAACCCTATGGTGTCCAAGTTATAGATTTCCTTGTTTTCTACATGGTATTTTTTGCATACCTTTCCATACGACGATGTGAAATTTACAAGCGTCTGGGCCAACTCCCTTTCATCTTTACTGAGTGCATCGGTTTTGGTACGTTTCCATACTTTATCGTCAATATCCACTTGGCCATAGAGCTGTTGAAGGAGTCGGTCTTGTAAGTCCAAGTAGATTTCCGACGTGTTGTCAACCGTGCTTGTGGAATACAGGATGTCGGCATCAATGGATTCCCGTTCGTTGAGGATGTCATCAATGGCTTTCTTGCGATTATATTCGGGATAGATTGACGCCAGATGTTTGCGGATTTTTGAAAGATTGCCGTAGTGTTTGGCTTTCCTTTCCACTTCAACCCTTGCCCTGAGTTTGTGAATTGTTTCCCGTGACATGGAACCGTCTTCACCGATATAAGATTCTATATCAGTGGCAAAATCCTTTTTGCCGGATTCGTATTCTATGTTAAGATACTCTTCTGCCTCTTTACACCCCATATCGAGTGCTTTCTTGATGAAGTAATGCGCAAGCATTTCATCTTGTGGAGTATCGGTCCCTTGGGCATATAGGATACCAAGGTGAAGGAAAGCCATTGGGTCTTTCCCTCCCTTGATTGCTTTTTGCGCATCATCAATTGATGGTAATTGCATGATCATGCTTGGTTTCGTTTAGGCACTGAAACCCACCTGGCGACGGGGTTTTAGCTCTATCATACGTGGGTTGAACTTCATATAGCCTTCCTCAACATCCGAGGCGAGGATATGCTGGTAATCCTTAACAGCATCAAGTGTGACGCGGTTTGCCATGGCTGGGATGATACCGTTTCTGATGAACTGCTCCACCCAACGGGCATTGCCGAAGTTGTTGGTGCGTTGAGCCAAGGTGTCGCATATCTTCTGCTGAAGAATTGCCTTGGCATCATCACTGATGATATAGTCGTCTTTTGCAAACAGATGCAGTGCAATCTCCATGAGTTGTTCTGCGTCATAGTCGCTGAAGCGATACTTATAGGGGAAACGCCCCATAAGTCCGGGGTTCGAGTTCAGCATGGCATCCATCTCCTTCTCATAACCTGCAAAGATGATGACCATATCAGGATTGGGTTGTGAGAGCACTGTCAACAAGCTATCAATGACTTTGGCACCATAGTCTTTCCTGTCAACTGTACCCTCGTAGAGGTTGTATGCCTCGTCAATAAAGAGTACATTCCCCCTCGCTTCCTCCAAAACGGCCTTCATGTTCTCTTCTGTCTCACCGATAAATCGTCCAACGAGTCGTGTACGGTCTGCACAAATCACATCGCCTTTGGATAGCAGACCGATGGAGTGGTATATCTTGCCCAGCATTCGTGCAACAGTGGTTTTGCCTGTACCAGGATTGCCTGTGAAGATTGCATGTTGCGCAGCCTTGTTTGACGTGTGAAAACCTGCTTTACTACGCTCTATGAAGAAACGGGACTGGTTAGCCATCGTCGTAATGCTCTTCTTGAGGTCATCAAGTCCCACCATTTCGTTGAGCTCGCGTATGCTATCCTCAAACTCTGACGTTGAGTTGGGCAGGAGGTCAAGAGGAATATCTTCAATAGGCAACTTTGGCAATTCCCCCTTCTCAGACATGATACCTTCAAGTGCACGACTAAGGTAACGAGGAGAGACTTCCTCAGCAACATATCGGCGGATGCTGCTCAATGACCATGTGGAGAAACAGCCATGTTCATGATGCTCCAGTATGGCTCTGGCAAGGGCATCCATTGTCGCTTCGGAAGGCTCAAGATGCTCATTGTCCAGCTCTTGGATAAAAGCCTGAACGAGTTCGAAACTGCTGTAGGGACGTTGGCTAAGTACGTTTCCGCTCAGAAACAGATCCTTCAGGGAGGGATACACATCCAGTACACTCTCGATTTCCTGTTTGCCACCACATATCCAAAGCTTGTATCTCTCTCTGTCTTCGCAGATCTTCTCTACAATCTGTCGCGTGATAATTTTTCCTCCCGTGTTGAGCAAGGCTCCTGGATTTGTCAGGCAAAAGACCTGGTTGGTGGTATTGTTCAGGATCTCATTCAGTGGCTCAAAAGGGTTTTGCAGGGCTCCGTTGTAGAGTGTGTTGCAGTCAACGTGGATATAATAGTAGCCTGGCACAGCGAGTTTCTGGAAAGACTGGAGTAGTCCTGCATTCCAATCCCTGTTGGTGGTGTAGATCAGAAGATTTCGGCTAGCTCTCAATTCTCTGCCACTCAGTCCTTTCCGGAACTCATTGTAGATTTTCAATTGCCTGCATCCCAAAGCATATTGTCTTAGCTCTGAGGTGCCGGGAGTTGTAGAGAGGACATCCCAGCTCGACTCAGTGTTCTCGATACTGGTGGTAAGGATGTCTTCGATACTGCAGGTTGGGCACATCGATAATGACTGCTGCATGATATTCATTGACATGTCGATTTCGAAGTCAATACGTGCAAGAGAACCATTATTCTTGTCGCGGAGCAGAAGGAAGTATTTCCCCGGCAACCAAATACGGAAAGAAAGCATGCCGATACTCACATTGATGCTGTTCTCGCGATTGAACTTATAAGTCACATCGCTGTTGCACATCGGGGAATAGTCGTCTGTGTAGACAAAGCAAGTGAATCGCCCTTCCTTGATCATCGAACCTTTCCTTGCTTGGATGTTCACAATAATACAACCGTCAGTATAGTCTGCCGATTCGCTTGTTGATAATGACAAATCAATTTTCCTAATATCTTTCATAAATCCAAAATAAAAACCAAAAGAAAGAGCCGCCGAAGCAGCCCTTTCTATCATGTCAAACAAAAAAAATGTCGCTGATTTGTGGTTCAGTCGTGTTTGGTGTCACTGAGTCCTAACTTCTTTACCAGTTTAATGGTATTGTAGGCCATCAGACGGTCGTATTCCTTTTCATCATCTGGTAAGGCAGTGTAGGGTAGGATACAGGGATCCTGTTTTTTCTCTTCATCCCTTGTCTTACCGTATGACCATCCGCGTTCAATCATCTTTTCTGCCCATATCTCATGTGCATTCTCGGCAATGGCTTCTATGAGTTCTTCAAGGTCCTCATTGAGGGGGATGGAGTCCACATGAATAGGATGAGGTTCGTATTCTTCTACAGACTGGAACACCTGAATCATGTAGTTATGGGATTCTTTCCATGCGTTGAGGAAGTCAGAGACAGGCACCTCCTTGATGTATGGATCTTCGTAGGGATCAAAGATGGTAATGGTATTATTGTCTATCTTGGTCACTACAACGGCATGGTTGGTCAAGTCCTCCAGATCTATTTCCTCGGCATAAAGTTTTTCCCGGTCAACTCCAATAACAACGTCGTTGTCATTTTCAAGAGCATGACGAATGTCGTAAAGTGTAGAATTGTATCTTCTGCTGACAAACAATCCCGAATAAGCTAGCAAATTACCTAAGCAATAGAGTGGTGTGCCTTCAGGTTTTAGCCAGTCGTTCTTTCTTGCAGTATTGATAAGGTTATCTTTGTCGTAGGTGATATGATGACGTTGTAGGATGAAGATTTCGCACAGCACGGCACAAACATTCTCCCCGCTTAACGCCGCCATCTGAAGCATGGGTAAGACTTCACTTTGTAGTGGTATCATTGATGCTTTATCCTCAGCCTGAAGAGCGACGTTAAGGACCTCCTGCAATTGCTTGTCTTCCTTTAAGGCTTGAAGCACTTGCCTGGTTTCTTCTTCACTGGTATTGCCATCAAGATAGGCCGCCAGTAGTTCGTCGGATAGTAAGTCTTTATTTGCCATATTCTTTAATGTCGTGTAGGGCGATACGGGTCAGTTGAGCCATAGAACGCCGTTTAATATTGTATAAGTTAGCGGTTGTGATATTCATCTCCCGCGCCAGTTCTTCTGGTTCACAGTCTTCAAGTATCAGCCGACGAATAACATAAACATATCTTTTAGTCGGCATAGCCTCGAAGAGCCGTTCCATATCATATCCAACTCCTGCATCTGAGTCCGGTGCAGCGACTTGTTCTTGTTTATCATAAGGAGGCTCTCCGCTGGCATTCTCTATCATTCTTGCCCGTTTCTTAATAAAGAAGCGGGTGGCGAGAATCTTCAACCATTGATATACAGAACTGCGATATTCAAAGTTACGCAGTTTAATGGCATCCTCATCCATGAGGTATATATAGAGTTCGTTGACCATCTCATCATATTCCACTTCGTAGTCGAATACAATGCTCATGATACTATAGAACAGTGGCTTGCACTTGTCGAAGAAGAATTCCTTCGTCACGTGCTCATCACGTTCTATCAGTCCTTTTATGATCTCCTGGTCAGTCATAACCCCTATTCACTATTTGGCTACAAAAGTACTAAAAAAAAAAGCAAATAACTCTAATGATATGAGAAAAATCATTTTTTAGTTCACATATTCGCATCTTTGCACCAGAAGATGGTCGTTATAGAGGAAATATGTGAAAAATGTAATTCGTGACTTTATACCTTTTGTTTTTTTTCTTAATCGCCCGATGTCGGAGTTTATGTTATAAAACTGTTAAAATGATAGAGAATCGTATCTTTTATCGCAATTATTTAGTATATTTGCAACATGAACCTAATTATATTAAATATGTTTTATTCTAAAAATACTCGTCTGTGGATATGTTGAATTTAGTTGTAAAAGTAAAGAATTTGCTAAATAGTTCTGCTCCGAAGATATGGAAATGGATTATTGTGATAATTATTGCAGCTATTCTTTCAACGGTTGCTGCTTTAGGATTAAAAGGTGTAATTTCATTTTTTCCGAAAGATTCCTTGGTGGTATCACTTATTGATTCAATAAACGAAGAATGGTATATGAATACATTCTTTTCAGATCGTAATTCATCAGGCGTTATTGATAGAGATATGTCAGGTATAGTTATCGTTGATGTTAAAGACGAATACTCTAGTCGTGATAGCATTGCTCTTGTAATTAGAAAAATAGCAAGTTTATCTCCTAAAATAATATGTATTGACTTCCTTTTCCCTAAATCAGAAAGTTATGATATAGAAAAAAACAATTATCTATTTAATACATTAAAGCAAATAAAGGACTCTACAAATATTGTTGTGGTTGGATATAAAGGTTTCGCAGAAGATATTAGCCATAGCTTTTTCATGGATTCATTAAAAATAGAATATGGCCTTTCTGATTTCCCGTCATTCAATCAATATTCACCTTATATTGCGGATTCAATTCCGCGCATTTCGGCTAAAATAGCCCAGATGACGGGCATTGATATTAATGATTTCACATTACCGATGACCATCAATTATGGCAATAAAGATTTTATGCGAATACCTGTAAAGGATGGACTAGATGTGTTAAGAGGTAATCTAACGAACAAGATCGTTTTATTAGGACAATATAATACTCCTGAGGATGTTCATGCTAGCCCCTTTATAATAAACGGCCGAAAACAGATTTCTGGAATTGAAGAAATTGCCTACGAGATTTCCTCTTTAACTGCAAGTATGGAATCCCCAGATTATTATATTAGATGTCCTTACAAATATTTGTCAACTTGGGGTAATATGTTATTATATTGTGCCCTAGTTTTGATCTACGTGTCTTTTCTTGTTTTAATAATGAAAGCTTTCAATAATAAGTATCTTTTACTTTTGCTAAAACCAATTTTACTAATACTGGCAGAATACATAATGATAAAATGTTGTTTTGAATATACAGCTCATATGATGCAGATACCTAATATTGTTTTGTTTGCATCCTCTTTGCCATTTGTTGGTTTAGCTTATGATTTGTCCATTGTATTAACAAAGAAAATATTATGAATATGATTAGGGTATTTCTTTCCGTTTTTTTTGCTTCTTGTGTTTTGTCATCTTTTTGCCAACAATACAAATTGTATAGTTCTGATGATAGAGTCTATTATCAACTAAATGGTATATGGAAACCTGTCTACCATGATGAAACTTTGTTGGATGCCAATAGCAAGATTAAATCAGAAGCACCCTTTTCTGTCGTAGGACAGTGGGATCATAGAAAGATTATTGATTGTCCTTCCTCTAAAAATGGTCAGACTTTAGGAGCCTTGATAAAACAAGGTAACGCAAGGATTTCTGTAGTCCCAACTACATCAACCAAAAAGGGGGAAGATCTTAGCGTGTTGGATGTTGTCAAGAATGAATTGTCTGGCAATTTCCAAGTTAACTTCCATTATCTTTTACTTGGTGTTCACAAGTTCCAAGATGATCATTGGAATTCTTTGCCTGTCCCCAAAGTAAATGTGGAAAAACTATCTGAAGCTATCGAGGACAAAATGATTCCTTATAATAAATATCACTTGAAAGGTCATTCTGTTACAGTAGATTCTGCAAATACTACACAGAAAGGAATACTAAATTTAATAAAGAATCTTGCCGATAGTGTGAAACCTTATCAGAATGATATGGTGTTCTTATATCTGTCTAGTCATGGAGTAAAGGATAAAGATGGAAAATTTCATTTCATTACTACCGACACTCGATATGATTCTATCAATCATAATATAGAAAAGTCAATAAGCGCTGATACATTAAATCATTATGTAAACAGATTGGCCTCAAAAGGGGCAAAAGTATTAGTTTTTGTTGACGCATGCTATTCTGGTACATTAATTATGGATATAAGGCGTATGGATGGTAGTTGTGTCTATTTTATGTCTACAGAAAATGATTTGGTAGCCAATGATGACATTTCATTAGGAAGCCCATTCGCAAGAGCTCTAATTAGATGTGTCTCAGGTGAGGAGCAAGTCTATTTTCGCGACGATTCATATAATACAGTTACGCCTCAAAATCTGCAAGATTATCTCTTTACATGTGTTCAAAAGGAATATAGTAAGCAGAGACCTGTGAGCAGTAGATACAAATTTAACCAAGAGCAAACATTATGGCGAATTCGTTCTTCTTATTCTGCCAAAATTGATAGTCTTGCTAAACAGGCAAGATTCGGGAAAACCGATGCTTTAGTAGAATTGGGTGATATATATTACGATGAAAATGTTGCTAGAAAATATGAAGTCGAGCAAGATACGTCGAAAGCAATGAATTATTATAGATATGCATACGAATGGGGGAACCCTATGGGTGCATGTCGTTTGGGTATGAATTGTTATTATCAGAAACCCAATCCAGATTATGATAGGGCTTTTAATTATTTCGAGGAATCAGCATATAAAGGATGTGATTTAGCAAAATATTACTTATTTGTTTGTTACTATAAAGGGCTTGGTGTAACTGTTGACAAAAAGCGAGCGAAAAAAGTGTTAAAAACTATCGAAAAAATAAATACCTATGATATTAGAGATGCTTTTATGAAAGAGCAAGTGTTTATACCTGTGACTATTAATGGAGAAAGGATAAATATGTTCATAAAAGATGGATTATTCCATATGATAATTGCAGGCTCGTCTGATCCTGAATATGATTCAAAACACCGCCCGGAATTATACGTTTCATTCTTAGAATTATATGCTTCTAACGGAGATCCTAAATATCAGGCAGTTTTGGGGGATGTATACTTGTTCGGATTGTATAATCAAAAAGCCAATTATGAGAAAGCGTTATATTGGTATAATTTGGCGATTCAGAAAAAATATAAATATGGCTATTATGGATTGGCGCTTCTATATACTTATGGTTTGGGCGTTGAAAAGGATTACAAGAAAGCAGAAGATTATTATAAACTTGCTGCAGATAAAAATGTTGGAAGAGCTTTTGCTTTTTGGGGGGATTTGTATTATGTAGGAGGACATGGAATACCCAAGGATGAACGCCAAGCTGTTGCTCTTTGGAAAAAGTCAGCAGAGAAGAAAGATATTTTAGGAATGTATAAATATGGTAACTGTTTAAAAGAAGGAAAATATGTGCCCCAAAACAACAATGCAGCCTTCTCGTATTTCTTGAAATGTGCCAAAAAAGGACATGCGGAATCTCAGTATTTAGTAGGAGTGTCTTTATATTATGGAGAAGGAACTAATAAAGATACTAAAGCGGCATTAAAATGGCTGACAAAAGCCAAAGATAATAATAATCAAGATGCTAAAGAATTCATTGATAATAACTATTATGTTGATGGAACGGCAAAAAACTAAATATAATGTTGAAAGGATAAAAATGCGAGTGCAAATAGCTGAAAGCGAAAAGAATATAGAAGATGGGACCGAATGAAGGAATATCTTAATTGGTTTTAATGAATATGGACTTTGATTTGATAGGAACTAGAGTGGCGGCGATTACCGCAGCATTACTGCCAGCCATTGTGCTGATAGTATATCTCTATTGGTACGACAGGAAACATCCGGAGCCTTTGACCTTGGTTTTTAAGGGCTTCTTGTGTGGTGTCTTGTCTTTGGGCGCATTATATCTGTTGTGGGATTATTTCCCAGCCTATTTCCTATGGGCTAATGATGGTGCTTCTGTTTTGGATAGGATCAAGCATGCCTTCTTCTCTGCAGCTTTTGCAGAGGAAACAGTTAAGCTGATCATGCTTTGGGTTTTGGTCAGCAGGAATCCTTATTTCGATGAGAAGTTCGATGGTATGCTGTATGCTGTTTGCGTGGGCATGGGGTTTGCTGCACTTGAGAATATAGATTACGTTTATATCAAATTTGGCAGCCAATGGAATTCCGTCGCAGCCGTGCGCGCCGTGTTGGCGGTTCCTATGCATTATGGTTGTGCTGTCTTGATGGGATATCGTTATTCAATGGCAAAGTTTAATCCGCAAAAAGGATGGAAACGGGTTTGGCAACTTTCAACAATATGGACGATTCCAGTTCTGGTTCATGGATCCTATGATGCAATATCCATGAATGAGCAATGGAATAATTACGTCTATGTGGTATGTACAGTCGCTCTTTTCGTGTTCTGTTATGTGATGCATAAATATTGTAATAAGCTACTTGACAAATATCGCAATAGCTAATCGCGGCTTAGCTGATTTATGCGGTAACGAATATAGCCAGGTTTGATCTCCTCAATTCTGCGTGAGAGACTGATAAAACCTTTCTTGTCGTTTTCGCGTCGAAACAAGAGAAGTCTGATCCACATGATTTCTACATTCTCGGGGTCTGTAGCTATTGCTTTTTCCAACCAATATCTGGATTTCTCATAATTGAGTTCACCTGCAAGACTATTCATATAGATACGGCCGATTTCACTCATGGCCTGTGGCTGTCCTTTTTGGGCTGCCCTGAGGTACCAGTCTAGTGCCTGCTTGTAACTTTCTGTAGATTTGTTCCACTTGATATGGTAGTCGCCAATCCTTTTCATGGCATCAGCATCGCCTCCCCGTGCTGCAACCATACTCTTATATATGGTCACACCTCTGATTGTACGTGGATTCTTTTCTGCAATGCCTCTTAATGCAAAAATAGCGTCAATAAAGAGGATCAACACCCATCCGAAAGTCCACTTGCTCATAGGAATTCTATAGCGTTAGCGTATACTTGACAGCCATCATGGTGATGTCATCGTGGAGTGGGGTGCCGTCGGTATGTTGGGTGATGGCCTTGTAGATGCGGTCTACCAGGGCCTCGTCGTTCGTGCGGAACGATGATTTGAGCAAGGTTTCTAAACGCTTATAGCCCCATTCATCACCCTTGCCGTTCTTGGCGGCAGTCAGCTCGTCGGTATAGAAGAACAGCACGTTATCGTTGATCAGATGAGTCTTTTGCTCAGTGAATGCAGAGTCTTTGCTGACACCGAGGCGGGGGTTACTGTCCACCTTGATCTCAAAGATGTTGCTCTCTGTCAGTTGGATAGGGGAGTGCATACCGGCATTGCAGTAGCGTAGTTCACCATTCTGGAGGTTCAGCGTAGCACAGAGGAACTTCACCGTGACCTTTTCTTTCTGTCGGCAGATGGCGGTGTTGATGTCCTTCATCACAGAGACAGGTTCGTTGCTGTGGATCGTTGCCGTTCGGAAGGCACTGAGTGTCATCGCCATCGTCAGGGCTGCGGAAGCGCCGGAACCTGCCACGTCGCCGATACATAGGTAGAGCAGGTCGTCCTCGATGAAACAGTCATAGAAATCACCGCCAATCTCACTTTTGCTGATATGGCCGACGCTGATATTGAGGTTATCGCGCTGTGGCAGGTCCTCTGGCTGTGAGAGTACCATCGAATTCTGTACGTCACGTGCCTGTTCCAACTCTCCACCCATGCGAACCTTCTCTTCTGTCGTAGTCTTGAGGGTATTCAGATTCCGCAGTGAGTTGAAGACGATGAAGGCCAATAGGAGGATACCCAGACACATGAGAGCCAATACGATAATACGTCCGGAGAGGATATTGTAGCCGATGTCGGAACGCGGACAAACCACTGTCAGCTTCCAGCCTATGTTGCCGATAGGTTCGGTGAAGTGGAGGGCATCGCTCTCTTTGATCGATTCGTTGGGGCCAACAATCTTGTGCCCCTTGTCGGTGATGAGTTTGGCATACGAGTTGGGATAGGCGGACAGTCCCTTGATTTCCTTTGTCAGGGAATCGGTGGGAATGGTGACCGCCAGTATGGCAAAGGTCTGACTACGTTTGTCCTTGACGGGCATCACGCATCTGGCCGTCATCTTCCCGTCTATTATGAATGGCTCGTCCCAGAACGACGTCCTTGTAATGAAGGCTTTCTTGTACCAATTCTCCGTGAGGAAGTCAGCAGGCAAACGTTTCCGTAGGATATTCGGCCCGTCCTTGTAGGAGCAGACGGCATAGGCGCTGTCCTGATCAGCCCAATAGCCTGCCTTATAGGCCACAACACTGCTGGAGAGGGCGGGATTATCGGCGAGCATCTTGTTGGTCAATTCATAGAGTCCATCTGGAATGTTGGTGACATTCGCAACAGCTGCGGTCGTACTGTTCACGGCCGACTCTACATTCGTTACAGCCGTCTCAATCTTCTGCTTGGAGATCATCAGCTCGCTCTTGGCGTGTAGTTCAGCCTCTTGGAACATGCTGTTGCGCATGATGAAATACTGGATGATGGCTGCCACAACCATGGCGGCAGCTGCGATAGTAATAAGCCAGAAATTCAACCGACTCATAGATTGCCTTTCACTCTTTCCCATTTCGTTATTATCGGTAAGTTCATTTGTCATGCTGCAAAGATAGTGCATTCTTTTGAAACTACCAAATCTTTGCCCCATTAATTGAACTCTATGCTATCACTAAGGATTATTATCATCTGATTACACATTTTGTGCTACACATTTTGTGAAATCAAAAATAATATGTATCTTTGCCCTGAGGTGAAATAACTTAATGTTTATCAGACTTTGAAGCCGGACTCGTATTCGGTGATGGCCTGGGAGGCTTTGCGGCGGCCGATGGCAATTAGTTTCTCAGACTTGTCGAAATCAAAGGTGCCATAGCGGTTCATCTGGATATCGATTAGCATCTCTGGTTTCATGAGCTTGGCCATCAAGATGGAGTTCTGACGTATCATCAGCGAACTGGTGCGAGAAAGTACCGTGTAATAGTTGAATTCAATATTGTCGGGAATCAGCTTGTCGAGAATCTTAGCTTTCAGTGATTTGTCGTTCTTTTGCCATCCAGTCAGTCGATGCATCTCATCCCACTGGGATTTATAGTCGTGGCCACTCACATCAACCCCTACTAAGATGTCCCCGTCATTTCTTTTTACCCGATTCAAGGGAATGGGGTTGATAACGCCGCCATCTATTAAGATCATACCGTCCCGTTGGACAGGCTCGTAGAAGGATGGAAGAGAAATGCTGGCTCTTATAGCCTCAAACAGGCTCCCCTTGTCAATAACGACCTCGCGACCAGCTTTCAGATCGGTAGCAACTGCACAATAGGGAATGGGCAGTTCTTCAATGGCAATATCGGGCACAAAATCCATGATGGCTTCGATGATGCGATTCCCTTTTACCAGGTGATTGATTGAGAACGAGAAATCAGTCAGTTCCAGCATCTTTTTCCTGTCAATGGTCTTCATCCACTCGCGGAACTCTTCCAACTTTCCTGCAGCATAAACCCCTCCGATGAGTGCTCCCATCGAACAGCCGGCAATCGAAGTGATGTGAAAGCCGTGAGATTCCAACTCCTCTATAGCACCAATATGTGCTAATCCCCTGGCACCGCCACTTGACAATGCCAAAGCCACGTCTTTTGTATTCATCAGGTTGTCCATGGTCAAAATAACGTCTAATTGTTTGCAAAAATAGTAATATTTGATGAAAAAACACCAACTTTGAGATCATAATTACATTTATTTAAAGTTCTTAAAAGTGAGCTAGTCTTAGGGTATAAAGGCAACACTAGCAGATGACTTTGTTCCATACCAGTGAATCGCGCGTGTTATTATTAATAATTAAATTTAAATTAAGCCCCTTATAGGGGCTAAATTAATTAATTAAATTAAACCGATTGGAATTATAACAGAAGTCCCCCCCTTTCCGTAACGGCCTAGAACGTCGGGGTGATGGTGAATCGGATGCCGTGTTTGGTGGCGGTGGGGAGGTCGAGGTAATTGAGGCGGCGGACGTACTCAATCTGGATGAGACTGAGGATGTTCTGCACACCGATGGCATACTCGAAATAGGGCTTCTTGCCGTCCATGATGTAGCTGTTCGTCGGGAAGTTCATCAGCAGCGTGCTCGACTGGTTCTGCTGCAGATAGGGATTATTGCGTTCGGAGAGACTGCCCCAAAGAGCCTTGAATTCAAGGATCTCGCGCAATTTCAACTTTCGCAGCAGAGGAATACGGTTGAAGATCTTGCCGCCCATCTCCCAGGTGAGCATCAGCGAGGCGAAACGGTCGTTGAGGAACTCGATATTGTTGATCATGTTGAACAGCTGCGGATGTACGATGTAGGAGAGGTTGGCCTGTGGCATCGGCAACAGGGGCCAAGGTACCTGGTTCCATTGCTTGCCTAGGCGTAAGCGGGTGTCGATCTTGCCCCAGCTCATGGGGAGCCATGTGCGGCGGAACCACTCTAGTTCGGTATAGTTGTAGGCATACTCGCCTCCGAGCAGTCCATGATAGCCGATGGTATGCTGCAGTTGCACGTACCAGGCATCTTTGTTGGTGGTGCGACGGCGCTGTTTGGTGTTGATGAACTTCTCATCGGGGGCATAGCGGATGCCGAAGGTTGACTCCGTGTAGCGCATCTTCGACAGCGGGGCGGCATCAAGTGCCACGGGCTTCAGTTCTAACGAACCGATGGGGTCGATGCGCTCAGTCTTCAGGTCGCCGGAGAAACGCCAGTGGGTAGAGGTCTCAAACTCGTAGGCCAAACGCTGGGTATTGTACAAGAACATCTTGTCGATGTCATGTACCTTAAACGAGGCGAAGACATTGTCTTTATCGTTGATGCCGTACTTGTCGCTGGGGAGGGCCACGTCGCGCTTCGAGGAGAAGATGATGTTGTTGACGGGGAACTCCTGCGGCAGATACTGTTTGGGGGCGATGGCGTAGGTGAGCTCGGCGTTGTAATACTTCTCGTGATGCCTCGTGCCGTAGGCCATGTAGCCCTTGGCGAAGAGGTGGGGATTGAGGTTGGCCGTGGTCTGGCCACCCACACGGAAACGCAAGCCGTCGTAGAAGTTCTGCGAGATGAAGGTGTTGATAGGGCCTACGTCGAACTTGCTGGGCTTTTCGCGGGTTCCCGTCTCAAGGTAGTTCTCGATGAGGGCCTTGAGTCCGAAGATGACATATTTGAAGCCCTTGAGCTGTTCGAGGTGGGTGAGGAAGCCAGACATGCCTGCCTCGCTCTTGGTGAACTCCACTTGCCGGTGCTCCTGCCAGAAAGCCTCGCTGCGACTGTCGGAGCCTGGTTCTATCTGTAGCGGATTCTTCTTCTTGAAGCGCGAGTCGGGAAGCGGATCAAACGAGAAATCGGTCTTACGTGTCGTTCGTGTCACCACACCTTTCTGGATAAAGTCGGTGAGCATCAGCTCCACGATCATATCATCGATGGTGAGCAGCCACTCGCCGTTCTCCTGTTTCGAAAACTCCTGCATACACTGCATCGACTCCACCCAGTTCACGTCGCTGGAGCGGGGGATGTAGAGTTCGCAGCGTTTCACCTGATAGCTGGTGTCTGCAATGATATAGATCTGTCCGCGGAAGCCGTAGTCCTGCTGGTTGTTGGGCAGGAAGTCGAGCTGGATACAACGGTCGGCTCCTACATAGACGGTATCCGTGATGTAATAGCGGTAGAACTGGATGGCATCGCGGCCGATGGGTGAAC
>Ga0247611_10001943_pt1 | contig 35247 bp, 25 predicted proteins | sample 177DNAGHGhighgp2_FD_192422 | JGI IMG/M metagenome (GOLD analysis project Ga0247611, IMG submission 192422) | Sheep rumen microbial communities from Palmerston North, Manawatu-Wanganui, New Zealand - 1770 DNA GHGhigh gp2 | ecosystem: Host-associated > Mammals > Digestive system > Stomach > Rumen... | reverse complement strand
TACGCTATTATCTGCTGGGCACCCTATTGTTGTCACTGCTGCTCCCCCTCATCCATCTGCCGCTCATACGTCAGGCCAACTATGACGGCAACGATGCCGCAGAGACGGCGCAGATGGCCTACAGCACCACACCCGACGGCATGGCTATGACTTATACTAGTACTAAAGGTGGCGTATCTGAAATCAAGCTTACTCAGGATAATAATGGAATGAGACGAATCAGCCTGTCCGAAGGAGGAACCACCCCGACCATCCTTGACAAAGTGGTGGACATTCTGCCCATTATCTATTGGATAGGTGTTGCCGCCACCATGATACTCTTAACCATAAGACTGGCAAGACTACAACGCCGCCTTGGCCGACTGCAATATAAGATGCAGGATGGTGTCAAGGTCAGCGTACTGAACGATGACACTCCTGCCTACTCCTTTGGCAAACATATCGTCTTAGGTCGCAACGGATTCAACCCGACTGAGATGCAGCAACTCATCGGACACGAAATGGTACATGTGCGCCAACGCCATACCCTCGACCTCCTGTTGTGCGAAGTAGTTAAAGTAATGCTTTGGTTCAACCCGTTTGTTTATCTCTACCAGCGTGAATTGAAGCGTGTGCATGAATACCAGGCCGACAATGCGATGCTGGCAACCGATAGCGGAGCCGCCTATGCCGAGTTGTTCTACCATCAGGTGAGTGGCAAACCGTATAGCGCCATAGGCAACACTTTCGACTACTCGTTGGTGAAGAAACGCATCGCCATGATGGCGCGGCGCCGCTCCCGCCACGGAGGGTTACTGCCGCTCATCGTGCTGCCCATCGCGTTCATGGTGCTGCTGGCGGGATGTGTCTCTCGCCAAACGTTGAATGGCTTATATGAAGTAAGTTCCATCGAACTTAAGTCGGACAACCCTGCCGAACCCACCCTCCAATGCAATAAGTTCATGGGACTTGAAAGTCGTCTGTTTTGCTTCCACCGCGACGGACGGTTGCACATCCTTTCCCGCGACACAGCAGGAAACGCGCAACTCTTTTCCTACACGATAGACGACGACGGCCTCCATCTCTTTGACAGCACAGGCAATCCATGGCTCGACATGACGCTCGAAACCCTCCACTGCGACGGCGACAGCATCAAGCTACGCTTTATCAATGCCGACCCGATTGAGGGGATAGTCAAGGCACTCAAAGGCCTGCCCATGTACTTCTACCGCATTGACACCGTTACGGTTTCCAACACAAAAAAGGTGGGTGACGAGTTATTTGAGATCAACCCAAGAATTGAGAACGACACCATCTATACCCGAGTGGAGACGTCATACGGCTCATTAAAACCCGACTACTGGAACAACTACAATCGTCTATTGGCGTCAACTTCTACCGCCGACTACTCTTGCGTCCGTGAATACAAAACACATTCCGGCGAGACAGAAAGGGAGTACTACAAAGGGTGGGACTTTCATAACAACTCAATCCATCCCGATGCCCGCCAATTTTACGACACCACCAGTCGTTTTAATCCTCTTATGGAGGGCGACCGCTTCATTCTGGAGGTGACACTAAAGGCCATCAACAAACACTACGTTGACTCATTAGCCCAACAAATAGAACCTTATTCTATTTTGATATATTAATAATTTCAATAAAAGCCATGGCACAAGCATTAAAGCATATCACACTGCTGGCAGCTGTTGCACTCATGTTTATTGGGTGCAACAGTCACCCAGCCGAGGAGCAGGACAAACCTGTGCTGTCATTTGAACAGGTCAAGGCCGTGGAACCCTCCATGCTCACCACCGACGAGATTACCCGTCTTGTCAAGAGCGACACAACACATTACAAGGTGGTCTATTTCTTCGACATCCTTTGCAAGCCCTGCCTCGAACACCTCCGCAACGAGCTGGCCGCGATGTACGCCAACCGTGACACCACCCAGTGGCGGTTCTATCTTGTGGCGGGTTTCAACTGGCTTCACCGCCTAATCCCCGATTCCGTAGGCAACCTGGTTGAGGATACCCTCGACAACATCGCCCATTTTGCCAAGCGTTACCGCGACCTGCTCCCCTCGTTGGGTTATGACATGAAGGACGTTTACATGCACTACAACCCCGCTTGGGAGCACACCGACACCGGGGTGTTCACCCCCTGGGCCAACCACATGTTCCACGCCGACCATCCCTTCCGCTGCCAGTGCGAAGGCTCGCCGCAGCTGTTCATCGTCGACCGACATGGCCGCATCGCTCTTGATTGCATTGTCCAGAAGAACAAGGACGGCGACACCACAGACCGGTATTATTCTCCCCGCTGCGAATACACGCTCGACACCCATTGTTTTCATATTCCAAATACCATTATAACAATAAAATAACCACATATTATTATGACAAAGCAATTCATTTTGCTGCTGTCACTGATGACAGTAGCAGGCGTAAGCTACGCCCAGGTCAACGACACCGTAAAGGTTTCGCAGGACACCACTGCCACCATTTCAGACACCAGTTTCTACCTCTCGCCTTCGGTCAAGGCTCTTGAAGAGGTGAAGATCACCACCGACCGACCACTCTATGCCGTCGACGGCGAGAAACACATCTACAACACTTCCGACGACCCCAGTGTGCAGACCGGCACCGCCAGCGATGCCCTCCAGAATGCTCCGGGCGTGGAGGTTGATGCCGAAGGCAACATCACCCTGCGGGGCTCACAAAGCGTGGAGGTGTGGATTAACGACCGCCCATCCAACCTCAGCGGCGAGAGCCTGCGGCAGTACATCAAGACCCTCCCTGCCAACAGCATCGCCCGCATCGAGGTCATCACCAACCCCTCTGCCCGCTACGGCGGCAGCGGACCCGTGGTCAATATCATCACATCCAAGAAGATTCTGCGTAACGAGTTCATCAGCATCGGAGCCACTGGCAACCATCGCCCACAGGTGTCGCCATGGCTCTCGTATGTCTATAGCAACAAGAAGTTCTCTATCAACCTCTATGCCGAATACGACTACAGCCACACGTGGAGTGACCAGTCGGGCCGTTCCGCCCTGCTCACTCCGCAAGGCGACACCTCCACCATCAAGTCCTACATAGCCCATAGCGACAACTGGAGGCACGGCAGCTATTTCTACCTGAGCGGCAACTACGATTTCGATACCATGCGCTCCCTCAGTTTCTGGGGCGGGGCATACCCGTCGTGGTACCGTGGAGAATCGACCGCCGACATGCAGTGGCACGAACTCATCTACAATCCGGGCGACTACAGCTATCGCTCCACCAGCACATCATCCATACCCCAGGTGGGTTATTATGGCGGGCTGCATTTCTCCCATCGTCTCGACGACAAGGGGCAGATGCTGTGGATTCGCACCGCTGCCAATGGTTTCAACTACACTTCCGACGGTACCGAGCAACGCCAATACCTCAGCCAGCCAGCCCTTGACTACACCGTGCGCCACTTAGGTATTAACAGAGGCGGCATAGGTCTATCTGCCGAGGTGGGCTACTCGCTGCCCTTTGCCGAGCATTGGGAGCTGGAGGCGGGCCTAACCGGCGACTACCACACCCCAAGCGTACGCACCTACACCCGCGACACACTGCCCGGCAACCGTCGTGACACGCTGCAGAGCTACACCAAGTCGTACCGCCATGAGGAGTTTGGCGGATACTTTACCCTCAAACGCAACTTTGGCAATTTCGCAGCCAAGGTGGGCTTGAGGCTGGAACAAAGCACCGGCACTGCCACCTACACGGGCTATACCACAGAAGTATCGCACGAGAACTACCTCGTCCCCACACCCTCCGTCCATCTCTCTTACCACACCCCTTCGATGCACAATTTCACGCTCAGCTACACCCTTCGCACCACCACGCCTTCGGCTCCCAACCTCACGCGATTCATCATTTTCAACAACGAGAGCTACGAAATCGGAAACCCCGACCTGCTTCCCAGCCACACTCACAACCTCGAAGGGGGTTGGAACAAGTTCTTCGAGGGCTTCGGCTCGGTAGGGATAGACCTCTACTACAGGGCAAACACCGACGAGCCGGGCGCCCTTGTCGATGTGGCGTACCACCCCGTTTACGGTCGCGAAGTCTCTTTCAGCCAGCCCTACAACATCGGCAGCAGCCACAACGCAGGTGTCGACCTAAATCTCACTTATCGCCCCACTGCCATGTTCAACCTGCGTCTCTCAGCCCGCGCAGTACACATGGGCTACCACAGCCAGTTCCGCCCTGGCGAATGGGTGGACGACAACCTTTGGGCTGGCAACCTGCGACTCAACGTGTGGGGCAAGCTATGGAACGTGCTGCAAGTGTTTGGCAATGTCAACTACACCACCCGGCAAATCGCCTTCCTCAGCAGCTACGACCCCTTCTTCACCACCGACCTCGGCGTGAGTGCCGACCTGCTCGACCGTCACATATCGCTCTACCTCAACGTCAAGGATGTCTTCAACACCTATTCGAGTTCCTCGGCCAACACCAACCCCTACATCTCCAGCAGCAATACCACCCGCTATAGCTCGCGCTACATCACCTTCGGCGTCACCGTGCGCCTCGGCAAGATGGAACTCGAGAGCAAGGCCCGCTTGAAAAGTGAAAATTGAAAGTTGAAGAATGTGTAAACGTGTTAACATGTTAACGTGTTATTGTGTTATTGTGTTAGTCCTTGGCGCATCAAAGACTCACGAATTTACGAATTAACACATTAACGAATTCATTAAATGTGTGAGTCCTTGACTAACGAATTAACGAATTCAACTCTCAACTTTCAATTTAGTTTACACTGTTTCGACTTGCGAGGCTTCGCTGAGGGCGGCATCAAACTGATGGCTGGTGTCGCCTTTTTCGATGGTGAAGGTGAGGCTTTCGGTCTTGTCGTCGGCATCGAGGGCGGTGATATGGATGGTATCGCCGGGTAGAATATCGGCCTTGATAATCTCGTCGGCCAAATCGTCCTCGATATACTGCTGGATGGCGCGCTTGAGGGGTCGGGCACCATACTGCTCGTCCCATCCTTTGAGGAGAATGAAATCCTTGGCTTTATCGTCAATGTCAATATTGTAGCCCATGGCCTTGACTCTATTGAACAACCCCTTTAGCTCTATGTCGATAATCTTATGTATGTCACCGCGTTGAAGGCTATTGAAAAAGACGATGTCGTCAATGCGGTTTAGGAACTCGGGGGCGAATTTCTTCTTCATCTCCTTGTCGATAACCGAGCGCTCGAGTGAAGCACGTTCGGCTTCGCGGGCGGAGGTGTTGAAGCCGACACCGGTACCAAAGTCTTTAAGCTGACGGGAACCGATGTTGGAAGTCATGATGATGATGGTATTCTTGAAGTCGACTTTGCGACCTAAACCATCGGTGAGGAGTCCGTCGTCGAGCACTTGCAGTAGGACATTAAACACATCGGGATGTGCTTTTTCTATCTCGTCGAGAAGGATGATAGAGTAGGGTTTGCGGCGTACTTTTTCGGTAAGCTGACCACCCTCCTCGTAACCCACATATCCCGGAGGTGCACCGATGAGGCGGGATACGGCAAATTTCTCCATATACTCGCTCATATCGATACGAATCATGTTGGCTTCGCTCTCGAAAAGGTATTTGGCCAACACCTTGGTTAGATATGTTTTGCCCACACCGGTAGGACCTACAAAGATGAACGAGCCGATGGGTCGGTTGGGGTCTTTCAGTCCTGCGCGGTTGCGGCGGATAGCTTTTGCAATTTGACTTACTGCCGCATCTTGCCCAACAACAGCGCCTTTCAACTCGTCTTCCATCTGCAGGAGCCGGGAACCTTCGTTTTGGGCAATGCGTTGCACCGGCACGCCGGTCATCATGGCAACCACTTCGGCCACATCCTGGTCGGTGACCTGGACGCGTTTGTCTCGGTCTTGTTCCTCCCACTCATGTTTGCGGTAAGCGAGTTTTTCTTGGAGCTGTCGGGCTTGGTCGCGGTATTCGGCTGCTTCGTTATAACTCTTTTGTGCGAGGACTTCACGTTTAAGTTTCTCTACACGGGCTATTTCCTCCTCAAGGGCAATGATGTCGGCTGGTACCTCAACATGTGCCAGACGGACTCGGGCACCCGCTTCGTCGAGGGCATCAATGGCCTTGTCGGGGAGTACGCGGTCGCTGACATAGCGCTCGGTGAGTGAGATGCAGGCTTTGAGGGCATCATCGGTATATTGCACCAAGTGGTGGTCCTCGTATTTTGACTTGATTTTGCGCAGTATTACAAGTGTTTCGTCGGGTGTGGTGGCCTCGACAAGCACTTTCTGGAAGCGGCGTTCAAGGGCACCGTCTTTTTCGATGTACTGACGGTACTCGTCGAGAGTGGTTGTTCCGATGCACTGGATTTCGCCACGTGCAAGTGCCGGTTTGAACATGTTGGAAGCATCAAGCGACCCGCTGGCACTACCGGCACCCACAATGGTGTGAATTTCATCGATAAAAAGGATGATATCGGGATTCTTTTCCAACTCGTTGAGTATGGCTTTCATGCGCTCTTCGAATTGGCCACGGTATTTTGTACCGGCCACAAGGGAGGCAAGGTCGAGCGAAATAACACGCTTGTCGAAAAGGGTGCGGGGAACACGCCCCTCGATGATGCGGAGGGCAAGACCCTCGGCAATGGCACTTTTGCCCACACCAGGTTCACCGATGAGTATGGGGTTGTTCTTCTTGCGACGGGAGAGAATTTGAGCGATGCGTTCCAGTTCGCGCTCACGCCCCACGATGGGGTCGAGTTTGCCTTCCTGAGCCATTTGGGTAAGGTCGCGGCCAAAGTTCTCGAGAGCGGGAGTTTTGTTTTCGGAACGGGGGGTGGACGATGCAGACGAAGGGTTGCCGTAGGGTCGGGAAGAGAAATCGTTGTCGGGGTCGGCATAGGGGTCATCATTGTCGTCCTCGCTGGTTTGGGCACGGAAATCGGGTAGGGGAGAGGAGAAGTTGGAAGTGGCATCGGGCGAAACATTGCCGTTTTTCATGAGGTACTTGATGCAGGCATCATGATTGACATCATATTGCTGAAGAACCTGTGCCACAATATTCTCGGCCTCCTGAATGATGGCCAGCAGGAGATGTGTGGTATGGATTTCCTTGTTCTTGAGACGGACACTTTCGAGGTAACTGAGTCGCAGCACTTTCTCGGACTGACGCAGCATGGGTATTTCGCTATCGGGAGTGAAACGCACTTCGCTGTCGAGCTGGCTGATGGAAGCCTCGATGCGGCTGCGTACATTTTGCAAATCGACATTCATCTGCTGTAGCATTTGGACAGCCGAGCAATCGTTGATGCGAAGGATGCCCAAGAAAAGGTGTTCCACACCTATAGCTCCGTTTTTCAAACGGATAGCCTCATCGCGGCTATTGGCGATGGAGAGCTTTGCATGTTCTGTAAGTTTGGGTTCCATAGAGTATAAATAATGTGCAAAAATACTACAAAATATGAGAATGACGAGCATTGGCTGAAAATAATTTTCAACAATATATTGTTTGTTGCCTGAATGGTATGTAGGATAAACGTAATCAGGGTCGAAAGGGTAGGGGAGGAGGTATTTGAAATTGTTAATAAATAATGTCTTCAATAAGGCAGTATGTGAAAAAAAAAGTGTATCTTTGTATTTTAAAAGTAAAAGGAATAAAGTATTTTATATTTGTAATTCAATAGAATAAATAAATAGAAATGATTTCTGAAAACGAGAAAATAACGCGCGTAGATATCGAAACTACTATGAAAAGCGCTTATATTGACTATGCAATGTCTGTAATCGTATCGCGTGCGTTGCCTGATGTCAGAGATGGTTTGAAACCTGTGCAGCGGAGAATTCTTTTTGCAATGAACGACATGGGCATGTTTTACAATACTGCCTACCGCAAATCGGCCACTGTGGTGGGTGAAGTTCTGGGTCAGTATCACCCTCACGGCGACTCGTCGGTCTATTTTGCCATGGTCCGTATGGCCCAGCCCTGGAATATGAGATACCCGATGGTGGACGGTCAGGGAAACTTTGGTAGCATTGATGGCGACAGCCCTGCTGCCATGCGTTACACCGAGTGCCGCATGGAGCAGATTGCCAACGAGATGATGGCTGATATAAAAAAGGATACAGTTGACATGATGCCGACCTACACCAACGAGCGCGAAGAGCCCACTGTGTTGCCCGCCAGGGTGCCAAACCTGTTGGTGAATGGATCGAATGGTATTGCGGTGGGTATGGCCACAAACATGCCCACGCACAATCTGCGTGAAGTGCTTGACGGCTGTATCGCCTATATCGAAAACAGCAATATCACCGTTGAGGAGCTGATGCAATATGTTAAAGCCCCCGATTTTCCGGGTGGCGGCATCATTTACGGATACAACGGCGTGCGTGACGCATATACCACAGGCCGCGGCAGCGTGGTGCTGAGAGCCGACACCTCAATAGATGTTGACAACAAAGGCAGAAACATCATTGTTGCACACTCCATCCCTTACGGGGTGAACAAAAGCGAGATGATTAAGCGTCAGGCCCAATTGGTGAAGGACGGCAAGATTGTCGGCATCACCGACATACGCGATGAATCCGACAAAGAAGGTACCCGCGTGGTGTATATGCTGCGCCACGATGTAGTGCCCAATGTGATATTGAACAAACTGTTCCAGCTGAGCGAATTGCAGAGCTCGTTCGCGGTAAACAACATCGCTTTGGTGCATGGTCGGCCTATGTTGCTGAACTTGAAGGATCTGATTGAGAACTTCGTGATGCACAGAGAAGATGTGGTGACCCGCCGCACCAAGTTCGATATGGCCGAGGCCGAGAGAAGGGCCCACCTACTGGAAGGATTCCTGAAAGCCATTGACATTATCGATGACATTATTCAGCTAATCAAGAAATCCAAGACCGTGGACGAGGCCCGTCAGGGACTGATGGACAAATGGGGCTTCAGCGAATTGCAGGCACAGGCCATCGTCGAGATGCGTCTGCGCCAGCTCACCGGCATGGAGCGTCAGAAACTGCAAGATGAATATGACGAAAAACTTCGTTTCATTGCCCGTTGCAAAGAAATATTAGGCGACCGGAACGTTCTTATGGGCGTAATCAAAGACGAGCTGACCGAAATCAGAGAGAAATATGGCGATGACCGTCGTACAGCAATAAAGTACGAAGCATCCAATTTCAAAATCGAGGATACTATACCCAACGATGAGGTGGTCATCACCATCTCGCATATGGGATATGTGAAGCGTACCCTTCTGAACGAATACCGCGCCCAGACCCGTGGCGGTGTGGGTTCGAAGGGTAGTTCGGTGCGTAGTGAGGACTTTGTGGAACACATTTTTATGTGCACCAACCACAATCACCTGCTTTTCTTTACAGAGAAAGGTCGTTGTTACTGGATGCGCGCATTCGAAGTGCCTGAGGGTGAGAAAAACTCCAAAGGCCGTCCTATCCTGAACATGATTAACATCGATCCGACTGATAAGGTGAAAGCCTATGTCAATGTGGAATCTCTAACCGACGAGGAATATCTCAAAAACCATTTCATTGTGATGTGCACAAAGAAAGGTATCGTCAAGAAGACTTCGCTCGAAGCTTATTCGCGCCCGCGCACCAACGGCATCATAGCCGTGGGCATCCGCGAAGGAGACGAGCTAGTCACCGCATGCCTCACCGACGGCAACAGCGAGCTCCTCATTGCCTCCAAGAACGGCAAGGTGGTGCGCTGCACCGAAGATGAGTTCCGCGAAATGGGACGTGGCGCCTCGGGCGTTAAGGGTATCACTCTCGACGGCGAGGACGATGCAGTCATCAGCATGATATGCACCAACAACGAAAACGAGGACATCCTTGTAGTCAGCGAAAACGGCTTTGGCAAGAAATCCCAACTGAAATACGACCCCGATAAGAATCAGGGTTACCGCCCGACACACCGCGGAGGCAAAGGCGTCACCACAATGAAGGTGACCGACAAGACCGGCGGCATCGTCGCCCTGACCAATGTCAGCAACGAGGAAGACCTTATGATTATCAACCGTTCAGGCATCACCATCCGCATGAAAGTCAGCGAACTGCGGGTGTTGGGCCGCAACACACAGGGCGTGAAACTCATCAATTTGAGAGGAAAGGATTACATAGCATCCATCACCAAAGTGCCCACCGAGAACGAAGAGGAAACAGTTGATAACACCAACGAACTGCCAGAGGGCGAAATAGGGGAGAATGAAGCTTCGGAAAACAACCCCGAAACCCCTCAAGAGTAAAAAACAAAGAAGGAAGATGCAATTATTTAACAATTAAGAATACTAATTAGCAAATCAACATTAAAATCATTTATCACAATGAAGAAAATCGCTTTAATCCTGCTGGCTTTTGTGGTCATGTGCTATTCAGCCAGTGCACAGTCCCTGAACGTTACAAGCGCTCGTGAAGCTCAGAACCGCGGCTACCTTGACAAAGCTAAGAAACTGATTGACCCCGCTTGTGAACATGAACAAACAAAGAACGATGCCAAAACATGGTATTATGCTGGTTTGATTTACAGCCTTATCGGCGGTGAAACCGAGAAACCCAAATCAAAATATAAGAATTTGGACGCTGACTGGTTGGAAAAATGCAAAAACGCTGCTCTCCGTTGCAAGGAACTCGACACCGAAAAAGAGTATGCAGAAGGCAACAACACAATCCTCAGCTATGTTGGTAACGAATACTACAAAAAGGCCATCAATGCATTCCAGGCTCAAAACTGGGACGAAAGCATGGCTATGTGTGAGGAATCTGTCAGAATTTTCAACGAATGCGGAAAGAAAGAATACGCCGCCGAATCCTATTTGCTGGCTGGTAAAGCAGCAATGAACGCCCACAATAACGAGGCAATTCTGAAATACTTCAAACCTCTGGTGAGAACCCGCACCAAAGAGAACTTGGTTTATTCCACCTTGTTCAGAATGTACAAACAAAGTGGTGACACCAACGAGGCTCTGAAAGTTGCCCAGAATTATGTTAAGTTCTGCCCCAGCGACTTCAACGCCAACATGATGATGGCCGAGGCCTATCTGCTTAAAGGCAATATCAACGAAGGTAACGCTGAAATCCAGAAGGCATTGGAGAAAACTGTAGACAAACCCCAGATTCATGCACAACTGCAAGCCGCTGCCGGTGCTGCTTACGAGAACGTGAAAGACTTCGCAAATGCAGAGAACCAATACAAGGCTTCACTCACCACACTGCCCAATCAGTTCCTGGCAAACTATGGTTTAGGCAAAATGCTCTATAACCGTGCTGTTGACAAATTGGACGAAGCCAACAACGTTCCTCCAACCGACGAGTCGGGTCTGTACGACAATCTTCTCAACGAGAGTAAAGATTTCTTCCGTCAGTCAATTCCTTACTTCACCAACGCCATTGCCTTTATCGATGCAATGGATGCCGATGGCCAAGCCCAGAACCGTTCCAATCTCCATCAGTGCCTCCACGCTCTGAACACCGTATATGCCCGTTTGGAGATGTACGACGAACTGAAACCCATCAAAGCTCGTATCGAAGCTCTTGAGAAAGCTGCAAAACAATAATCCAAAAGTGTATACCAATAAAAAAGCCGTCATCTCGACGGCTTTTTTTGTTATTGTTCTATCCATCACTCACTTACTATCCCAACCTTGTTTCATTATCTTTCCCATCAATTTCAAATTCATGACCAGTCTTTGACAAGCCAATCAGTTAAACCATCAAAAATCTATCAAGCGATTTCAGGAAAATACAACCATTCCACATTCCCTAACTCTTAAGCCTTTAATAAGCACATATTTAGCTCTTATTAACCTTCGATGTTACTACAATGTTGCCAAGGAATTATTATATGCTTATAAGCGAAGGAAGTTGCAAATAAGATTGAACATACCAGAATAGAATTATCCACGAATCATCTACGAGTCTTTACTATTCATTTTTTTTATTTACATATAATCATTCTACATAATAATATGTTGTAATTACATAATTTAAAGCATCCTATGTTTGTGTTCTTATTGTTGTGTTTGCTTCTAATAAATACTTCGGAATTTAGGGAATTCGAATTTACGAGTATTTACGTTATGTAAAGTAAGGAATTGCTCCACTACTTTGTGATGAGATTTAAAGAATGGAAAAACACTGCTATTCTATGAAGGCAACTACTGCTATTCCAGGTAAGCCAGTTGCTTGATTATGCTCATGTAATCGACATAGTGACCTAGGCCGCACCCTTGGCAGGTATCGTACGGATCATGGTAGCCACCGTATGGTTTTCCCATCGTGAGAATGTATATTGACGGGCAAACTAACGAGAACCAATAATGGTCGCTGTTTGCTGAATTGTCGCGAGGACGAATTTCGCGGGCCACATGGAGTTCGTCATTCAGATGTTTGATTTTATCGAAGAATGGCTTTGTGTTATCGCTTTTAGCATTGAATACCATAATACCATCGTCTCCACCGCAGAAAAGATCAATATTGCAAAGGAGTTTGACTTTCTTGAAATCAATTAGCGGATTCTCAACAGCATAGTGTGAACCCAACAGTCCTGATTCCTCGCCCGACAAAAGCATGAATACCATTGTGTAATATGGACGTTGCTGAGTGGCCATACGTGCCAAGTCCATCACAGCAGCCACTCCGCTGGCGTTATCGTGTGCGCCGGGAAATATTATACCGTCGCCCATGGTTCCACAGTGATCATAGTGGGCGGTGAAGACAATCATGGTATCCACTACTCCGCGTACATAGCCTACAACGTTCTGAGTTTTATAGCCGGAGTGATAATTAACCGGGATGTCTGCTACAACTTTCTTAATACGTTTCGGCAAAAGTGAATCTAATACTTCAATACAAATTGGATTAGCCGGATCGGTGTTTACTATGGGGCCATAGGTGTCTAGCTTCTCAACACCGATAAGCCATGTGCCATCTTTGAGTTGTTTCTTGTGTAAAGCCTTCTCAAGGTTGTTTGGGGTAGCATAGCGGGATGACGGGTATATGCGGAATTGGGTGTAAGGCATCAGTTCTGTTCCGTTGACTCTCAGAGATATCGGCCCCTCGTGGCTGTAGCAGTTATATGTGAAGTGCTGCATATAATTGACTTGAAGGGGGAGAACGCCAAGGCGTTGCATTTCTCCTGCAAGATATTGAGCGGCAATGGAATCGCCTTTGTAGCTTGTTCCACGGCCCTGCATCTTTGCCGACGAGAGAGTACGGATTATTTTGCGAGCATAGGCGGAATCCTGCGCCTGAAGGTTGCAGGAAAGAAGAAAGAGTATGGCGAAAAATAGTATTCTTTTCATAATAGCGATTTATTAAAAACCAGGGAACGGGATAAACAATGTGGGTAAAATGAGCAAGAAACCGATAATGATAAGGAAAAGAATAAATTTCCATATCCATTTAACCCAAGTGGCATAAGGGATTTTGGCGACACCGATACAAGCTATGAGTACTCCGCTGGTGGGGGTAATCATATTTGTGAATCCGTCGCCGAATTGGAATGCGAGCACGGTGGCTTGTCGGCTCACACCGATGAGGTCAGCAAATTGAGACATAATCGGCATGGTCAAAGCTGCCTTGGCTGAACCGCTTGGCATGATAAGGTTGAGGGCTGTCTGGAAGGCATACATCACACCCACCGACGACACTTGTCCCGTCTCGGCCAAAGAGCAGGAAAGAGCATAAAGGATTGTGTCGATAACATGGCCGTCGCGTAGGATAAAGATTATTCCGCTGGCAAGTCCCACAACAAGTGCGGCAGAGAGAATGTCCTTGCAACCAGCCAGGAATAGTTTGGCGATATTGTCTGCCGACTGTCTATCGGCAATGCCGCTGCAAATGCCCATAGCCAGGAAGAGTGCGGATATCTCTTTAACATACCAACCATAACCCAGTACGCCAACCACCAGAAAACAGATGGTGAAAAGCAGAATGTCAAGGATGAAGAAATGTACCGACTTGCGCAGCATGAAAAAGCCTGAGATAACAAACAGAGCCGCAAGGATTGGCAGAATTGGAAGGGTTACCTCTCCCCCACCAATCTCAACGACGGTGGACGGTTGAAGGATTGCGCAGACAATCATCACTATAGAAAGGATGGCATACATTACCCAGCCTGAGTTCGGGGAGTGATATTCTATAGGATTTTGTTCTTGTTCGCGGGCACGTTGACGCCAATAGTCGTCCAATTTATACATGGGCGACTTCTCGGGGTGTCTTTTTACGCGATTGGCATACCACAACACAAAAGCGATGCCGATGGCGGTGAGCACAATCCAGCAGAGAAAACGATATTCGAGGCCGGAAAAAATGGGCAACTCGGCAATACCTTGAGCAATGCCGATGGTGAATGGATTGAGCATGGCGCCGGCAAATCCCACATGGGCAGCAACATAACACATGCATACACCAACAATGGAGTCATATCCCATGGAAATAGCCAGCGGAACAAAGATAATGACAAACGCTATGGTCTCCTCGCTCATGCCGAATACGGCTCCAAAGAGACTGAACATCAACATAATGAGAGAGATGATGATGTTTTCAACACCCAATTTGCGGAATAGCTTGTATCTGTTTAGTTTCAATACTTTGCGCAGGAAGGACATCACCCCTACGTCGATTGCATGGCTGTTGTTGAGAATCCAGAATGCACCGCCTACCATTAAGATGAAGATAATAATGTCGGCCTTATCCACAAATCCATCGAACAATGCAGAAAACACCTGCCAGGTCTGAGGGTTCTTGTCCACATAATGGAATGAATTGTTTTGTACCACCTCACGGGTTGATACAGAACCGTCGGCATTGTGAATAGTGATGCTCTCTCGTACGAATTCGCCTGCAGGAATGAACCATGTACAAACTGCGGCAATGACAATGAGGGCAAAGACAATGGTAAAGGTATGCGGTATCTTTTTCAATTGCAAGTAATAATATTACGCCATTGAGGCAAGGAAACTGTTTCTATACATAGGATCGGCTGACACATCTTCTCCAAACCAATCGGGTGGGATAAAGGAGTTTGCAGTATCGGTGTTGGGGAACTCCACTTCTACAAGAAGAAGTCCCTCATGTTTACCATGAAATATATCAAGTTCGGCTATCAAGCCTTGATAGATAGCATTGCCAGTTTGGCGGTAGAGGTCAATCTTGTAACGTGTTTTAGCGATGTGGCCGCTGTCACACTTAGCAAGGAGCCGTTTGTAGCTATCGGGCGAGAGAGAGAACTCCTCTTCGCGATTGTGGATTGCCTTGGAATCGGTGATGATACGCTCCTTGACTGTGAGAATATACTCATCACCCATCCTGCGGATGCGCAAGGTGGGTGATGTGCATAAATATGCCTGTTCTATCTCATAGTGGGTATATTGCTCAAGATTGTCAGGCAGTGTTTTGACAAGGTATTTACGTTCTATTTCCATAAGGAAAGGGAAGTAAAATTAGAGAGTATTCAAATACTCTGTCACATTTTTTTCAATGCGGGCAGTAACATCCACACATTCTTCAGCCTTTTGGAATTTCTCGCCGGTGATGTGCTCGTACAGTTCAATGTAACGGTCAGTGATACTGTTGACAATCTCATCGGTCATTTCAGGGACTTTTTGTCCCTCTTTGCCTTGGAAACCATTATCCATCAGCCACTCACGCACAAATTCCTTGGACAGTTGACGCTGATGCTCTCCTTTGGCAAGGCGTTCTTCGTATCCATCTGCATAGAAATAGCGGCTGCTGTCGGGGGTATGGATTTCGTCAATAAGATATATTTTCCCGTCACGTTTGCCGAACTCATATTTTGTGTCCACCAAAATCAGGCCTTTTTGAGCGGCCATCTCGGTTCCACGCTGGAAAAGAGCCAAAGCATATTTCTCCAACTGATCGTAGTCCTCTTTGGATACAAGGCCTGTACGGATAATTTCTTCACGAGAGATGTTTTCATCATGACCCTCGTCGGCTTTGGTGGTGGGAGTTACAATAGGAGAAGGGAATTTCTGATTCTCTTTCATGCCTTCGGGTAGTTGAACACCGCAAAGGGTACGGGCACCGGCCTTGTATTCTCTCCAGGCACTGCCGGCAAGATAGCCACGAACAATCATCTCCACACGGAATCCTTCACATTTCAATCCTACAGTCACCATGGGATCGGGGGTGGCCATCTTCCAGTTTGGAACAATGTCGGCTGTGGCATCCAGAAACTTTGCGGCAATCTGGTTCAATACCTGCCCTTTATAAGGAATACCTTTGGGGAGCACCACATCAAAAGCACTGATGCGGTCGCTCACTACCATGGCCATATATTTGTCGTCAATGTTATAAACGTCACGCACTTTGCCTACGTAAAGACTTTTCTGTTTGGGGAAAGAAAACTGGGTTTTAACAACTGCTTTCATAGTATTATTGTATTTTATTATTGATTTTAAGAATAAGGTTTTACTCCTCAGGGGATAATTGGTTGGCAAAAAAAGTGAAATTCACTTTGCCGTAGTTGCGATGCTGCCAAAAATGAGGATGGTTTTCGAACTGATATTCACGGGGATGTTCTAAAATAAAGATGCCATCTTCAGTCAGCAAGTTGTGGTTGAAGATGAGGTCAGGTAACTGGTCAAGATTCTCCAGTGCATAAGGAGGATCGGCAAAGATGATGTCAAATTTCTTATATGCTCTTTTAATCAAGTCAAATACATCGGTGCGGACTACATGGAGGTTTTTTACGCCAAATTGTTGTGCCGCAGATTTAATGAAATCGGTGCACAGATTGTTAATGTCGATACTTGTCACTTCTTTCACGCCTCTCGACACGAATTCCATAGATACAGCACCCGTGCCGGCAAAAAGATCTAACACGGTGCAGTCTTCATAGTCTACATAGTTATTCAAAATGTTGAATAAGCTCTCACGGGCCATGTCTGTAGTGGGGCGGACGGGCAAAGTGGTAGGCGGATTGAGTCGGCGGCCTTTCAATGAACCAGCAATAATACGCATAATGTTAGACTTTAGTTGTAATACATCATCTCTGTGTTTATGAGAGTATTAGTGGGTATTTGTATGTGTGAAGATTGTGGAATGCAGGGTTTTGATAATCAAAGGGTATTCCATTATATAAGGTCACATTTGGGAAAAACCGTTGGAAAAGGGCATATATGTCTCTATTGACATTTCCGCACATTGTCAGCTCCATATCGGGAGTTTCAAGATGAAGTTGTTTCATGAGATCTATGCCATGGTACAATAATTCCTCTTCGTTCTCACCGGAGAAACTGTTGCTTAAAAGTAGTTGGCCGTTGTAGAAAGCCACATAGTCCCCTACCCTGTCTCGTATATTCATCAACATCACAGGATGCTGAGTGCTTCGACTCATCAACATCTCGTTTACCAACAATGCATGTTGACAATATACGTCTATTCCAGGCATTCCGACTTTGAATGAGGTTACAATATTGTACGGGGCAGAGAAAACTAGATATGAATTAATAATTGGTACTTTTATATGGTATATGCCCAATCCTTCGAATGATGGAGCGGAGACCAATGCCAAGTACTGCCGATCCTGTTCACTGTTGTAAAGATGCTCGGGAATCCATGCAAACTGATTCGACTCTACTATTAGTCGCATCTGCTTGTGTCCGAAAGTGGAAATATTCCATTCCGCCAACATCTCTTTCACCGCTTTCACGGGATTGTTTTTCGACACCTCGTCAAAAAGCACATCACCCAATGTTAGCAACTCACTTTCCATGGTGGCCACTGAAAAAGAAAATCCATCTGCCCGTAGGCAAATGGATAATCTTGTTTCGTTATAAGCCACCTTCTTATCTGTAGTGATAAAAGTTGTGACCTGGTTCGACATTTCTAATCTTTATTTAACCGCATGGAGACCGATTGGAATGGACTCTGACATGACGGTTTCCACCAATTATTCAAAGTTACCGTCAGTGATGGCCTGAGTCATGTCTCCAACTTTCCAACCGGGGAAACGTTGATTTTGATTCAGCTCGGCAATCTTGTTCACTACCAACTGATGGTCGAGGTCGGCGAGAAGGTCTTCCATCATTACAAGGCACTCAAACACGGGCATCTGATAACCGCTCTTCTCTATATATCCAGCCTGGAGTTGGAATTCTTTCTGCACATCGCGGGGATAAGGAATATAGCGAAGGTTTTGAATCTGTTCGTTGGTAAGATTGAATTTCTTGTTTTTACGGAGATTCTCAATAGGATTGACGTATTCAGTCACTCGGCTTACATAACCGGCCTTTATCTGCTCAGCTTCGGTCATTTCATTGATGTCGACGCCTTCGGGAATCTTATCATAGTTGATGTTTTTGTTCACCACACTCAAACTATCCTCATTGATCAGTCTGTTAAACAGAGTGTCAAAACTGCCAGTGTAGTGACCATAAGTGTTCTTATACGCTTCTTCGAGTGTACGTATTGCTTTCAGTTTTTCGGCACATGCATCACGACGTTTCGTGTACTCATTGTCGAATTTAACAGGTTCCATAATGCTGAGATACAGCCATACGGCAAGGCCTACAATCACAATGCCTAACAGGATCTGGATTAATGTTTTGTTTTTCATGTTATATAACTATTTTTTGTTTTTCTATAACTTGTAAATCAGTTTGCAAAGATACGAAAAAAGTAAGAAGTGGAGAAAAAAAAGTGAAAAGTTTTTTTTATTGTTGCTCGCGATGATTTATAACTACATGGCATTGAAAATTTTCCGCAATCCACTTAGCCATCCGTTCAGCACAAAAAACTGACCTGTGTTGGCCACCTGTGCAGCCAAAACTGACACTCAAACTAGTGAACTTTCGTTCCAAATATTTCGTAATTGAGTCGCCAACCAACATTTCTGCCGCTTCAAGAAAACGCTCTACTTTAGGATCTCCTTGAAGGAAATCTATTACCGGCTGGTCCTTCCCAGTGTAACAACGATATTCAGGATAACGCCCAGGATTCGGCAGTGCCCGACAGTCAAACACATATCCTCCCCCATTTCCGGACGTGTCTTGCGGCAGTCCTTTTTTGTACGAAAAGCTGTTCACCGTCACTGTCAGTCCAGTATTGATTTGCTGTGCTGAACAACCTTCCTCCATTGCCACAATGGTTTTCCAAACGCCTTTCAGGTGGGGAATCTCTATGGGTAAATCTATTTTCTCAATCACGCTACGCAGGTTCCGGATAGCCAGTGGAATACTTTCAATAAAGTAGTCTTTCTTTTCGAAGTACCCCCGATACCCGTATGCTCCCATGGCTTGCATGATGCGGATAAGCACATATCCATAGTAATGTTCCTTAAAGTCCTCTTTGTCTATTGCCACACGACTGCTCAAACAATTGACATAATAGTTTAGCAGTTCGGTGCGGATAGCATCCGGTATGTCACTTTTAGCACTGAAAAGTAGAGATGCCACGTCATATTGGGCTGCCCCTCTCCTACCCCCTTGGAAGTCTATATAATATAACTCTCCATCTTTCAACATGATATTTCGCGACTGGAAGTCACGATACATGAAATACCCACAGTCAGTGTCTAAAAGATATTGTATCAGTGTTTGATAGTCCTGCTCCAGCAATTGCTCGTCAAAGGGGATGTATTTTAGTTTTAGAAAATAGTATTTGAAGTAGTTGAGATCCCATTGTATCGACTGTGCGTCAAAATCGCTTCGTGGATAAGCTTTACTGAAATCCAGACCACGTCCCGCCAATTGTATTTCTGTCAGGTCGTCCAGCACTCTCTTATACAATCCCACCATCTCGTTGTCAAATCCACCTCCGTTCCTTCTCTTGTCGAAAAGAATACTGTACAGCGTTATATCGCCAAGGTCTTGCTGCAGATAATGACATCTGTCCTCACTCACGGCATACACTTCGGGCACGCGTATTCCCTGTTCCAGCAAAGCACTACTGTAGTAAATGAAGGCTTCATTCTCCCGCACATCGTTGTTTTCTGCCGCAATACAGCTACACCCCTCCCCTATCACTCGCCAATAGCGGCGATTGCTACCATTTGCACCCAATGATAGTATCTCAGTGCAGGGTACCCCGCTCCATTGTTCAAATAGCTTGCGTATTACCTCCATCTCCTTTAGGTATTAGGTCAATCCGATAGCTCGTCTAGCATGTGGCAGCTACCCGTAAAATAGGCACCTGGCTCAATCGCCAACTTATTGGCCACAATATCCCCTTTCACTCTCGACGAGGCATATAGTGTGAGAAATTCTTTCACCGAGAGGTTTCCGTCTATTATGCCTATCACGTTGGCATTTTGGCACACCACATTACCCACAATGTGGCCATGCTCTCCTACCACCAGTTTGCCCGTCAGGGTAATATTCCCTTCCAAACTGCCGTCCATTCTGAAATCGCCGTTGGCCTGTATGTCTCCTTTTATTGAAGTGCCTACAGTGATGGTGTTTATTAGCCCATTGCTTGTCTCGTTCATTTTCCGTAATATTTTTCGTAAAACAATTTATATGCATCCACCTTTTTGCGGTTGTAGAAGGTAGCGTAGTTCTGTTTCGATATGGCGAACACCATATAGTCTTCCCTGTTGTATTCAACCATTGGACCTTCGTTCAATTGCACATGTCTGCAAAAGTCCTTTGCCTCGTTGGCATTATTAAAGCCTGTAATGGTTACCATTTGCGTTGAATCGTTGAACAACAGCGGACTTGCCTTGTATGGCATGTTGGCATAATAAGTCCTTACAAAATCGCCAATTTTCGACTGCAATTGGGTGGCTCTAATCTTTTTCTCTTTCACCAGTATGATAACAAAGTGTGGCAGTTGCTCTTTATATCGGAACAGCTGAGCTTCGGGTGGAAGCTCTTCATCCTGACTCGTTTCTGCCATTCTGTTGTCGGTTTTATTCGTGGTGGTTTTATTCTTTTCATCCTTTTCTCCATCCACTATTTCCTCGTCTGCCCCACTCGAGGCCACATACTTTCCTCCTTCACCCAGTAGGTAGTCCAACTGGTTTTGAGCCAAAGGCACTATACTATCGCTTGAAGGATAACTCTCAACAATGGAGGTAAATGTTTTTATTGCTGCTGCCTTATTATCCATCTTGGCATAGGCCAACCCTTCCCAATAGTGGAATTTTCCAAGCATCGGGTCGCCTTCATACAGCTGTGAGGCATTGTCCACCGCTCTCAGCACTTCGTTGTATTTATGCTTCCGGTACAGGGTATATACCTCGTTGTAATCCTCTTTCACCAGTTGTCCGCGCCGTATAATCTCTTTGTAGTAATCCTCGTCGAGTATCAGATTGGAGAAGTCGCTGTCGGGAAATCCCATCAACACCATGTCCCGGTAGTAGTTGGAACTCGGAGTATTGCCCTGTTTGTCGTATATTTTGTACAGCATGTAAAATGCCTGCACTATTTCCGCATTGCCTGTATATTCATTCGTCAGCCGCAGATAGCATTCCAATGCCTTGTCTATATTTCTTATTCCGTCGTAATATATATACCCGGCATTCAACAGGCACATCGAGGTTTCTCGCTGCATCGAGTCCTGCTCTTCCTTGCTCTTAGGCAGTGACTTCAGATAGTAGGCAACATTATGTGGGTCTTTGGGGTCACCTTTCAGCTCTTTGCCTTTGGCCTGTGTGCTGTCGGCCACAGTGTCGTCTTCCCCGTCCCCGTCTTCATCGGTCTGATTGTCGGATGAAATGTCTTGCGCCAGCATATTCATTCCCATCAAACCTTTTTTCGACAGAAACCAATAGTCCTCCAATGTCCTCATTCCCCACCGCTGTTTAAAGGTCTCTTTCCCCTTCTGCACAGTGTTGCTGTTATAAAAGTACCAGTCGCCCTGCAGCGAGTTCATCTGTGCCTTGCTGTCACTGGCCAGTTGTTCCAGCATCTCACGCTCTTTAGCAGCCTGCTCGGCTTCCTTCAATTCTTCAATCTTTTTGTTTATCAGCTCCAGCCGCTCTTTTTCTGGCATGTTGGCCACGGCTATCAGGCTGTCGTTGTGCGATATCACCCTCGTATATGCCACCAGCGATGTCAGCAGGTCATAGCGCGATTTAATATTGCTATAATGGGGATAGTCTGGCTTTATAATCGACATCGCTGTATCGTAATACAGTTGCGCGTGGTCATAGTCCTGAAACTTGTCGTAAAGTATTCCTCCCAGCCGTATTGCCGAACGGGCTTTCTGTGCAGGATTGTTTTTCGATACAGCCGACGAGGTCTTGAACTCCTCACACGCCTTCTTAATCTCACGCATTCCCATATACATTTCGCCTTTGGCGTAATATATCTGGTCTAAAAACTCCTCGTTTTTCTTGTCTTTCAACATGCGGTCCAACAACTTTTCCAAAGCTTTACGGTCTGTGTGCTGAAGGTCGGCACACGAAGCCAGGTTCAACCGTGCATTGAACTCCATTTCGTACGATGGACCGCATTTCAGCACTTTCTCATAGTACTTCGAGGCCGTCGGTCTTTTCTCCTGATCCTGGTATATTTGTCCCAGGAGGAAATAGATACGGGCTTTCTGTCTTCTTGATGGGCCTTGTTCAAGTGCCATTTTAAGAAACTGCACACATTTCTTGTATTTCTCCTGATACAGGGTGCATTCCGCCATTGCTATATACAGGTTCAGCTTCTGGCTTTCGGCGAAATTATCCTTTCCCGCGGCTGTCATCAGTTCGTCCAGAGCACTCTCGGCATCATGATACCGCTGGTCCATAGTCGAACAGCGTGCCATAAGCACCGATGCCTCGTCCCCTATCTCTGTCCCTGCATATTGCGACGCAAGCATCTGACAGGTACTCGCCGCGGTCACATAGTCATGTTTATAGAATGTGGCATAGGCCGTCATCATGTAACATTTGGCTATATATGGCACATGCTCTTGTCCGTTCACAAAGATACTGTGTTTCTTTATTCCTTTCAGGCTCTTCTCTACTGCCCTGTCAAAATTAGGATAGATGGGCATCACTTCTTCTTTTGTGCCCAGCTTCACCACAGGTATCATCCTTGTGTAGTCGTCCTTGCAGCGTGTTTCTATCTCTTCCACCCCCTTTTTCAAACTCTCGTTCCCGTTCCACCAAATATTGTAGTGGGTGGTTAGGTTGTGATACTGAATATTCGACCATGTGGCTTTTTGTGTCGAACACGAGCACACCGCTGCCGTCAGTCCGACAGCAGCCACCGCCACCATGATTCTATTCAGTCTCTTCCGCATAGTTTTTTACGGGTTATATGTTGTATCACACGTTGAAGCGGAAGTGCATGATGTCTCCATCCTGCACCACATAGTCCTTACCCTCAATGGCTATCTTCCCTGCTTCGCGGCATTTGGCTTCACTGCCCAATGCCACATAATCTTCATATTTTATCACTTCGGCGCGGATAAAGCCCCTCTCGAAATCGCTATGAATAATTCCCGCAGTCTGAGGTGCTTTCATACCTTTCTTAAATGTCCATGCACGGCATTCTTTGGGTCCTGCCGTGAGGAATGTTTGCAAGTTCAACAATTTGTAGGCGGCTTTAATCAACCGGTTCACCCCCGACTCTTTCAGCCCCAAGTCTTCCAGGAACATCTGCTTCTCTTCGTATGTCTCCAATTCAGCTATATCGGCTTCTATGCCTGCACCTATCACCAACACTTCGGCATTCTCGTCTTTCACCGCTTCGCGTACAGCATCTACATATTTGTTACCCGAAACCACCGACGCTTCATCCACATTGCAAACATACAGTATCGGTTTCGCGGTGAGCAGCATCAAGTCTTTGGCCGCCTCCTGTTGTCCCTCGTCAAGTTCCACCGTGCGTGCACTATGTCCCGACAGCAGGGCGTTTCTGTACAGGTCCATAACCTCCACCAGTTTCTTGGCTTTGGCATCACCGCCGGCCTTGGCTTTCTTCACCTCTTTGTCATATCGGTTTTCTATTGTCTCCAAGTCCTTAAACTGCAGCTCCAGGTCGATGGTCTGCTTGTCGCGTATGGGGTCCACACTTCCGTCCACATGGGTCACATTGTCGTCGTCAAAACAACGCAACACATGGATTATTGCGTCAGTGGTACGTATATCGCCCAGAAACTTATTGCCCAAACCCTCTCCTTTCGAAGCTCCTTTCACCAGTCCGGCAATATCCACTATCTCCACAGTGGCAGGCACCACACTGGCCGGCCGCTCCATTTCTACCAGTTTGGCCAGCCTCTCGTCCGGCACTGTTATCACTCCCACATTGGGCTCTATCGTGCAGAAAGGGAAATTGGCCGCCTGTGCTTTTGCGTTACTCAGGCAGTTGAACAATGTTGATTTGCCCACATTGGGCAGTCCTACTATTCCGCATTGAAGGGACATAATCTATTCAGTCTTTATTAGTTGTTGTCTTTTTATTATTTCTCGTTTGTCAAGTCGCACACCATGTCTTTCTCTATCAGATATTGGTTGCGTGTGGTCGAATTACGGCATATCAGTTCGCCCAGGAATCCTGCCAGAAACAGCATGGTACCCATCAGTATGAACAGCATCGACACATAGAACCATACGCTGTTGGTCAGCGAGATATGTCCGCAAAGCCGCATCACGCACACCACCACAAATGCAATAAATCCCAGCAAAAAGGCCATACTCCCTATCAGTCCGAAGAAGTGCATGGGCTGTTTGCCGAATTTCGACATGAACATGATACTCATCAGGTCCAGATAGCCGTTCACAAAGCGGTTCAACCCGAATTTGGTCACACCGAATTCACGTTTGCGGTGCTGAACCACCTTCTCACCTATATTGCCGAAACCGGCCCACTTGGCTATCACAGGTATATATCTGTGCATTTCGCCATACACCTCTATACTTTTCACCACATCGTGCCTGTAAGCTTTCAATCCACAGTTGAAATCATGCAGTTTTATTCCGCTCATCTTGCGCGTAGTCCAGTTAAAGAACTTTGAGGGTATGTTTTTGGCCAGCTTCGAGTCGTAGCGTTTCTTTTTCCATCCGCTCACCAAATCATAGCCCTCTTCCTTTATCATTCTGTAAAGCTCGGGTACTTCGTCGGGGCTGTCCTGTAGGTCGGCATCCATCGTGATGACCACATCACCGCTGGCTCTGACAAATCCCACATTCAATGCTGCCGATTTACCGTAGTTGCGACGGAACTTCACCCCCTTGTAGCGGGGATTCTTCTCGTGCAGACCCTCTATCACTTGCCAGGAGCGGTCCTTGCTCCCGTCATCTACCATGATTACCTCATAGTCAAAGTGATGTTCCTCCATCACACGGTCTATCCATTCTGCCAGATGCGGCAGCGATTCGTCTTCGTTAAACAGCGGTACAATAATCGATATATCCATTATGTTGTTTTGTTATTTTTGAGTTTGTTTTGAATTTTCTGTTTTCTGTTCTTTGGTCACCACCGTCCCTTTCTCGGTTCGGAATATCAATGCGGCAAAGAACGATATGATAATGCTCATCACCGCCGACCGGAATCCTCCTATAAAGGCCCAGTCACCAGCCGTATATGCTTTCACTTTCTCTATGGCAATGGCCACTTCGGCACTCTGTTCGGGTGCATCCATCACTGCCATGCGCTGCTCGTTGTAGTATTGCACACGCTCCGGGCTCAGCACACCGCAGTTCAGCCATACCCACAGCCCATACACCAATGCACTCACCACACCTATTCCCAGTCCCAGCAGCATCAATTCTTTGAATGTCACCTTTCCTTCGGGCAACTGCTTGCGGTATTGATAGGTCGACCAAAGTATGCCAACCGCCAATATGATTTCGGTCACATAGTTCTCGGGTGAGGCCATAGGCTTCGACGCAATCAAATCCCTAATAGCCATCAATGCCGACATGCAAACGCCTGTCAACACACCGTCGACACAATATGCCTTCCGGTAGTTGCCATAAATGGTTGATTTATATCTCCTAAAAAATCTCGCCATACTTTATTATAAAATGCAAAGATATGAAATATTACGCATTTTACATAATTATTTTTTCTAATTCTTTCTGTATGTCTGATGTTTTCAGCACATCTATCCGGCGGTTGCGCTCCACTTCGTCAAACTCCAGTCTCACCAGCCTGTCCAGTGCTTCCCTCAGCTCTTCTGCCGTATTTGCCACAGTACAGGCTCTTTCCAGCCCTGTTCCTGCCACCATATTGCTGTTCACCAAGCAATGCCGCCCCTCATACAGTGCGTTCATCAGTTTCAACTTCACTCCCGTCGCCTGTCCGGTAACCAGCAGGTTCACATGTGCATTCTGCAACAGTTTGTGCATTGTGTCGTCGTCAGGATTTGCCACAAGTGTCACATTCGTATTTTTCTCAACCTCTCTCCGAAGCATCTCGCTCGGATTGCGGCCTGCAATCGTCAGTCTGTAAGGACTATCATTGAACACCTCTTTCAGTAAGTACAACGCCGCCGCCTCGTTCTCTGGCACAGAGAGGTTTCCGTGATACAGTACATACTCTCCCCTGCCCAGCAGCGACGTTACTTGGCTATGTCCGTGCGATGGCGGCACAACCCTCACGTCCTTGCACCCTATCTCTTTGAAATGTGATGCATCTTTTTCCGATATTGCCAACACCGCCGTAGCCTCCTTCAACACAGGTTCGTAGCGTCTCAACTTCCTGGATTCCATATTGAAGAACCACCGTTTCCAAGCGCTCTTCTCTGCCTGGGCAAGTTCTTGATAGTATTCATGTTCCACGTTGTGGGCACGAACCATTATCCGGCGGCCGCTGCCGTTCAGCCGTTCCAGCACATATCCGTTGTGCAGTCCTTCCAGCAGTATTGGATAATCGTCCTGTTTGAGCCGTTCTATCAAGGCCTCCGACTGTCGTGACCGGACTATATAGGGCTTCCGCGACAACTGGCTTTTCATTCCTGTTGCGCGCTCATAATAACACACTTCCTCACATATTCTTTCCAACTCTTCCGCTTTCCCACGCCCATAGGTGTAGCAGTGAAGATGAATCTTCACACCACTGGCCCACAGTGCTTTGATGCGGTAATAAACATCTATCACCCCGCCATAATCGGCTGGCCACGGAACGTTGAACGATACAATATGCAAGTGCATTTTTCTCTTCTTTTTTTTATTGAATTGTCACTTTTTCTCCGTCGCAGGCTATCTGCACCCCTTCCGGCAATTCTCCGTTCACTTCGGCATACAGTCCCATTTCATGACTCACATGGGTGATATATGCCCTATTCGGCTCCACTTCTTTTATCACCTCCAACGCCTCTTCCAAACAGAAGTGGGAAAAATGTTTTGTCTTCCGCAAAGCGTTGACCACAAGCACATCCACTCCCCTCAACTTATCCAGTTCTCGAGGTTCTATATGGTTGGCATCGGTGATGTATCCAAGTTTCCCGATGCGGTAGCCCAATATCGGCAAATCCTTATGCATCGCTTTCACCGGCATCACCTCTACCCCTGCCGCCTCAAACGGTTCGTCTCCGCTCACCTCGTGCAGGTTGGCCTCTGGCAGTCCGGGAAACTCATGGTAGGCGAAAATATAATGATAGTCCCGCTCTATGGCTGTGCGGGCCTCACGGTTGCAAAATATCTCCATCTTGCAGTGCTGCACATAGTTGAACGACCGTATGTCGTCCAATCCCCCGACGTGATCCCGGTGAGCATGTGTAATCAATATGCTGTCCAGGTGGCTCACTTTCTCGCGCAGCATCTGCTCCCTGAAGTCTGGCCCTATATCTATCAGTATATTTTTCCCTTCATCGGTCTCTACCAGAGCCGACGTACGCAAATGCCTGTCGCGTTTATCCTGCGACTGGCACACCGCACATCTACATGCTATAACGGGCACCCCTTGCGAAGTACCCGTTCCTAAAAAAGTCAATCTCATTTAGTCGTTCTTTACTGTCAATCGGAATCCCACTCCATGCACATTCACTATCTGCACCTTCGGGTCCACTTTCAGATATTTGCGCAGCTTGGTGATATACACGTCCATGCTTCGTGCGGCAAAATAGCTGTCGTCTTTCCAAATCTTCTGCAGTGTGCTGGTGCGGTCCACCAACTGGTTGAAGTTCATGGCAAACATTCTCAGCAGCTCGCTCTCCTTCATGGTCAGGCGTTGCACATTGTCGCCACAAGTCAGGGTCTGGTGGGCATAATCGAACACAAAGTCGCCAATGTGGAACAGATTCTTGTCGGGCTTTCCGTCGTCGAACGAGCGGCGTATTGTGGCATTCAAACGTGCCAACAGCTCGTCCATGCTGAACGGTTTGGTCACATAGTCGTCCGCGCCGATTTCAAAGCCTTTCAACTTGTCGGCTTCCAGGTTCTTGGCTGTCAGGAAAATGATGGGTATCCGTTTGTCCACACGGCGTATTTCCTTGGCCACGGTGAAACCATCCTTCACTGGCATCATGATGTCCAGAATGCAGGCATCCACATCGTCGTTCTGATATGAATCCAATGCCGACTGTCCGTCAACAGCCAAAAATACTGTGTAACCCTTTTGTGTAAGATAAGCTTTCAATATAGTCCCCAGATTGGGGTCGTCCTCTGCTACAAGCAATTTAATTCCTAAGTTCATATATCAAAAATGTTTTTGTCGTTTATTACTATTTCTTTCCAAGTAACTATTCGTGTCGTTTATTGTTCGTCCGGAACTATCACAATGCTCTCTATCAAATCACCTGCTCTTATTTCGTCTATCACTTCCAATCCCTCCACCACTCGGCCGAAACAGGTGTGCATTCCGTCCAGATGCTGCGTGTTCTCACGGTTGTGGCATATAAAGAACTGACTCCCGCCAGTGTCTTTCCCTGCATGGGCCATCGACAGCACACCACGGTCGTGGTATTGCTTTTCTGCCTGGGTCTCGCATTTTATGTGCCATCCCGGTCCACCGGTGCCCACTCTCGGGTCTCGCATATTACGGCTGTAGGGGCATCCGCCTTGTATCACAAAGTCCGGTATCACCCTGTGGAATCTCAGCCCGTCATAAAAGCCCGACTGGGCCAGTTTCACAAAGTTTGCAACTGTGTTGGGAACCTCTTTTTCATACAGTTCCGCTGTCATCGATCCTTTAGGTGTGTTTATTATCGCTTTCATCTTAATTATTCAGTATCCTATTAACTTAAAAAATTGCAATTTATTGTATGTTTTTTTTATTTTTTTTGTGCATCCCATCATCGTTTTTATCTATTTTCCTCTAATGGTCAGCAAGTTGCCTTTTTTAGTTAATTAATAATGACTTTATTTTTATTTAAAAACCCCTCTCGGTTCTTTCGTTATCATTTCTATTTCCAGTTGCAGGCGTTCATGAATATACGGTTCCAGCGGGGTTTCTTGTGGTCCTTATCCATCGAGAACACCACCCATTTGGCCTTGCCCGATATGTGGTCTTCTGGCACAAAGCCCCAGAACCTGCTGTCGGCCGAGTTGTGGCGGTTGTCGCCCATCATCCAGTAGTAGTCCATCTTGGGCACATAGCTGTCGGTCTCGGTGCCGTTGATGTATATCTTTCCGCCTTTCACCTCCAGCTCATTACCCTCATACGCACAGATCATCCGTTCGTACAGGGGCAGGTTTTCCAGCGTCAGTTTCAGTGTCTCGCCCTTGGCCGGTATGTGTATGGGACCGAAATTGTCCACCGTCCAGTTATAGCCTTTGGCATAGGGGAACACCATCATCTCAGTGTTGCTGTCGGCGGCAAACACCAACGGCTCCACCGACACCACATCGGGACGGCTGGCAAATGCCTTAGCCTTCTCAGCCGATAGCGGCAACTGGAATGCGTCCACTCCTCCATACATCATCATTGCCAATGCGTTTTCGTAGTCCTCGTAGCTCACTCCCATATCGTCCATAATCTTGCGTGTGTTCAACCCTGCGTGGAAACGCACCGCATAGGTCTGCTGGCTTGAACGGGGCTGGTCAATGGTCTGGCCGTTAATATAAACTTGCTGGTTAATAATTTGCAAATCCTCGCCCGGCAAACCGATACAGCGTTTAATGAAATTCTCGCGCTTGTCGACCGGCCGCACACGGATATGGTTCTCCACCATCTGGTCTCCCACCTGCATGGTTTTGGCATTCAGTACATTCTCCCTGCCCATTTCGCGCACCAGATCGTAATAGCTCTTGTTGCTTTTCCATGCAGTACACATCGTGTCGCCAACAGGGTAGTTGAACACAACGGCATCATAGCGTTCCACCTTGCCCAACCCACAGTAGCGGTGGTAAGGCATTTTCGGCCATTTAAGATACGACTCCACCTGTCCGTCGGTGAAAGGCAGTACATTATGCACCAGCGGCACTCCAAGCGGCGTCATCGCCACACGGGGTCCGTAAGCCAACTTCGATACCAGCAGATAGTCGCCCGTCAGCAACGACCCTTCCATGGAGCTCGACGGTATGGTATAGAATTCCAGCACCTTGCCGCGTATTATCACAGCAGCAACCAGTGCAAAGACTATGGCATCCACCCAGTCGCGCAGTTCGCTCACCTTGTGTGGTGGCTCCTGAGTGGGGTCGTGATACTCCATCTTGTTCAACCCCAGGAACGGCAGGTAAATCCACGGGAAAATCACTGCAAAAGTCTGCTCCCAAAAACTGTATCTGTGGAACGTCTTGGCCGTCTCCACCACCAGCAGCAGGAACATAAACACATTGATAGCGGGAATGAGGAAATAGATATACCACATCTTCCCTTTTCCGCACTTCTGTATCCATACCACTATATTATAAATTGGAATAAGGGCTTTCCACGGAGCCACTCCCATCTTCTTGAACACAAACCATAAGCCTACAAGGCAACCGATAAAATAAAGAGCTAAAAAAATGTCGTATAGCATAAATTTCTTTTTTGTTTATTCTGATAACGCCCGATTTGTTAAAATATTATTCATTCCATTATTTTTTTACCTTTTCTTTTCAACCATTCTTTATTCAACCCAACTACGCTACCCCCCAAGCACTACTTTGGTACTTTCTGAAGTTCTTTTCACCATAGCGGTTAAGAAGAGCCTAATAAGAGCTAGACAACGGCTTAATTGGAAGCGAAGGCGGAAAAAAGCGGGTGTAGGGACGGAGGTGTGGTGTGTTTTCCTGAAATCGCTTGACAGATTTTTGCTGGTTATACTGATTGGCTTGTCAAATAAATGGTGTGAGGGATGGGGTGCGGGTGTGTGTTTTCTTGAAAACGCCTGACAGACAGGGACGGAGGGTGAAACGAGGAGGGTTATAGCAAGGGTCGGAGGGCGGAGAGGAGAAGATGCTGCTCGTTGTCCCAACAGAGCTGGGAGGCGGCGGTGGAGAAGATTTGTTGGCGAGTGTCGGGCGGGATGGAGCCCCAACGCTGGAGGGTGGAATTGATGTCGGTGGCAAGACGCAGGAGGTAAAGGCGGTAGGCTTCCCCTTCCTTTTGCGCGGGGCAGGGTTCGGTGAGGTCGCCTGTGCCGTATTGGGACAGGATGCGGGCTATTTCGGGGAAGTTGGTGGCGAGGATGGGGACACCGGCCTGGGCGAAGTCGGCTATGCGGTTGGGGAGCGAATAGCGGTAGTTGAGGCCGAGGTCTTCGAGCAGGCAAAGGCCAAGGTGGGCTTGGGCGGTGAGGGCATGAAGGCGGTCGGGTTCGAGACGGCCGAGAAACTGTATGCGGTCGCTCCAGTCGAGGGTGGAGGCATAGCGGAGGAGGGAGGTGTAGAGGTCGCCCACGCCAGCCACTACAAGTCGGCACTGGGGCAGGTGCTGCATTGCGTCGACGAGTTCGCGCACTCCCCTACCCACGTTGACGGCTCCTTGGTAGAGCAATGTATAAGGGGGAGCGAAGGTGGAGCGAACCTTCAGCGAACCTACAGTGGAGAGCGGGAGGTTGCGGACCACGGTCATGTTGATGCCGTAGCGGCTGTGGTAGACATCGGCCACGCTTTGGCAGACGGTGAAGGCTGCATCGACACGGGGCAGGCATATCCGCTCCACTTTGCGCCACACGGCCTGCACCCGTGGACGTCCTATGAGTTCGGGCACGTCGGGGAAGAGTTCGTGGGCATCGAAGCATAGGCGGCGGCGGCGCAGGAGTGCGGCCAGTGTGCAGGCCGGGAGGGTGTCGGTATCGTTGGCCCAGAAGGCGTCGGCCGGGGCGAAGAGCAGTTTGAGGAAGAGGCGCACATTGTATTCGGCATAGAACCACACATTGCGCTTGAAGAGGAGCCTCATGCGGCTTACGCTGTAGGGCCGGGGCGTGAGGGAAGGGCTGTCGGGCAGTCGGCGGCCGATGAGGGTGACGCTGTAGCCCGCCTGGGTGAGGGTGCGGCAGGTGCGGTCGACACGTTGGTCGGTGACCACGTCGTTGGTGACGGCAAGGATTATTCTTTTCATGCGCGAAGTGTTGATAATCGGTGCAATGTGGGTAGCGATGACTTTTTTTTCGTTTCTTTATAACGTGAGAAAGTTTTTTTTCGTATTTTTGCAAACCGATAATGAATACATTTTTTGTTGATGTCATATTGCCCCTACATATTCACGGTACATATACCTACCGTGTGCCACAGGAGTATAACGATGTGATTAAGGCGGGGCAGCGGGTAGTGGTGCAGTTCGGACCGAAGCGGTTGTATTCAGCTGTGGTGAGGCGTGTGCATGAGGAATGCCCCCGATACACGGTGAAGTATGTGTTGTCGATACTTGACATCAACCCCATTGTGGACGAGCACCAGTTCCGTTTCTGGGAATGGATAGCGGATTATTACATGAGTTATGTGGGCGACGTGATGGCCGTTGCGCTGCCTACGGCGTTCAAGCTGGCCAGCGAGTCGTCGGTGTCGATACATCCCGACTATAGCGGGGAGTTGAACGACTTGACGGCGAACGAGCTGCGAGTGGTGCAGCTGCTGGCCGACCACCCGGTGATGACGGTGGAGGACATAAGCCGCGCCATTGGGCTGCAGAAGATGATGCCGCTGCTCAACACCATGATGGAGCGGGAGATAATAGTGATGAATGAGGAGTTGCGCAAGCGGTTCACACCCCGCACGTCGACTTATTTGACGCTGGCCCCCGATTACCAGAATGCGGAGCGTTGCCGCGAGTTGTTCGATACGTTGGAGAAGAAACGCTCGACACACAAGCAGCTGGAAACGCTGATGCACTTCATGCAGCTGAGCCAGATGGGGAAAGAGGCTGTGGCCAAACGGAAGTTGCTGGAGGCCGACGGGGGCGAAAAGGTGTCGGCGGCATCGCTGCGGACATTGCTCAAGAACGGGGTATTGCTGCAGGAGGAGCGGATAGAGTCGCGGCTGATGGAGTATGACAGTCTGGTGTCGGCTGAGAGCATCCAGCTGAACGATGAACAGCAGGCGGTGGTGGACTATATGCACCAGACAGAGAAGGCGGTGACACTGCTGCACGGGGTGACGTCGTCGGGCAAGACGGAGGTGTATATCAGATTGATGCACGAGACGTTGAAGGAGGGGAAACAGGTGCTTTTCCTGCTGCCGGAGATAGCCCTAACGGCACAGATAATCAATAGGCTGCGGAAGTATTTCGGGAACCGTGTGGGGGTGTATCACTCGCGATTCAGTGCTTCGCAGCGGGCGGAGGTGTGGAACCGCACCATGAGCGACAATCGTGAGCAGAGGTACGACATACTGCTGGGTGCCCGAAGTGCCTTGTTTCTGCCATTCAGGGACTTGGGGTTGGTGATAGTGGACGAGGAGCACGACAACAGCTACAAGCAATACGACCCGTCGCCGCGGTACCACGGGCGGGACGCGGCCATATATCTGGCCCACCTGTGGGGCGCACGGACGCTGCTGGGGTCGGCCACACCGTCGCTGGAAAGTTACTACAACGCCACGCAAGGCAAGTACGGCTTGTGCGAGATGAAGAAACGTTTTGGCGGATTGCTGCTGCCCGAGGTGATGTGTGCCGACATGAAGGAGGAGGCCAAGCGGCTGCGCCGCGAACGGGGCGACAATGCGGCTGTGAGCAAGACCTATTTATCACAGTTTTTGATAGAAAATATACAGGAGGCACTGGATAACCACGAGCAGGTGATATTGTTCCAGAACCGGCGGGGATTCTCGCTGAGGATAGAGTGCGACGACTGCCACTGGACCCCTAAGTGCGAGCATTGCGATGTGTCGCTGGTGTATCACAAATCCACCAACAGTATGCGCTGCCACTATTGCGGATACTCCATCCCGATGCCGACAGAGTGTCCCGCCTGCCACAGTCACCACCTCACAATGAAGGGGTTCGGCACCGAGCGGATAGAGGACGACCTGAGCATACTGTTCCCGAAAGCATCGATAGCGCGTATGGACTTGGACAGCACGATGCAGAAGAACCGATATGTGGAGATAATCAACGACTTTCAGGACCGTAAGATAGACATATTGGTGGGGACGCAGATGGTGACCAAGGGACTGGATTTTGACCATGTGAGTGTGGTGGGCATAGTGAGTGCGGATAATTTGATATATTTCCCCGACTTCAGGTCGTTTGAGCGTGCATTCCAACAGATGACGCAGGTGAGCGGACGCGCAGGCCGCCACGGGCACCGCGGCAAGGTGATAATACAGACATACAACCCTTACCATCAGGCCATACGTAACGTAATTGACAACGACTACCAGGCTATGTACAGTAGCCAGATTACCGACCGGAGAGTGTTCCGTTACCCACCATTCTACCGTTTTATAGACATTACGCTGAAACACCGCGACAGCGACCATCTGAACGATACGGCGGCAGCGTATGCCGCACAGTTGCGCGGTGTGTTCGGCCAGAGAGTGATGGGACCGGAATATCCCAGTGTGATGAAAGTGAGGGGGCTGTATCTGAAGAAGATACTGCTAAGGTTTGAACGGTCGGAACCCATCGCCGATGCCAAACACATCATAATGGATATAGCCGACAAATTGAAGAGCGACAAGAACCAGGCCTCGTTGCAGATACATTTCGACGTGGATCCGCAGTAGGCAGAATTGCTGTTTTGCGGGGCAAGCGAGAATGTCCATGATGCTGACCCACACTGCATGTTTTGCCCACAGGATTGGGAATAGGGATTGTTAAAGCAGAAGAAAAAAATCGAAAATCAAATTATTATTCGTATCTTTCCTCTAAAAATGGAACCATAGAAACAAAAAACACAACGATTTCCATGAGTATCCGAAAAGGGAAGACAATGTACAATGAGTGAAAACAAAATACAGTTTTCACATTATCAATCCACTATTTGTTTGAGCAGGGCTTTGTGGGAAGCGATTTTCCTCTGCGGACGTAGCCATGGCTGAC
>Ga0247611_10001941_pt1 | contig 35310 bp, 47 predicted proteins | sample 177DNAGHGhighgp2_FD_192422 | JGI IMG/M metagenome (GOLD analysis project Ga0247611, IMG submission 192422) | Sheep rumen microbial communities from Palmerston North, Manawatu-Wanganui, New Zealand - 1770 DNA GHGhigh gp2 | ecosystem: Host-associated > Mammals > Digestive system > Stomach > Rumen... | reverse complement strand
TATACTGATGGGTCATGTAAAAGTTTAGGTAAAATTCGTTTTGGCGGCTGGAGTTTCATTGTACTACGAGGGGGCCAGTTTTTATATCGAGCCTCTGGAGGAGAACAGAATACTACAAATCAAAGAATGGAATTAACTGCTATTCGTAATGCACTAATATTTGCAAAAGATAATCGACTCCCGAATGAAAAAGTTATTATTTATAGTGATTCAGCTTATGCGATCAACTGTTTCCAACAAGAATGGTATATAACTTGGCAACAAAATGGATGGCTAAATGCAAATAAGCAGCCAGTAGCAAATATAGATTTGTGGACAGATATTGTTCCATATTTTGATGATTTTTGGTATTACTTTTCTAAAGTAAAAGGACATGCTGATAATTATTGGAATAATGAATGTGATAGACTTGCTCAACTTCAGGCTCAAAGTCTTAAAGATAATTTTAGAGGTATAGAGAATAATGGATGATATTTATCAAGTAGAGAGAGATGAATATGTTGGTCTAATAGGCTCGTTAAAAGTAGACTGTTTTGATTTGGAAAAAGACCATACGGAGCAGTCTACTAGTATTAAAATAGTTGATAAAGATACTCAAGAAGTAATTACTAAAAGAGTTATATATGAAGATGGAAATGAAGAATACTTCATATATTCTCTACCAGATAATACTAAGAGATTAGCTCCGAAAAAGATACGACAATATCATCTTGAAACAAAAGAAGAAGTTTAGGAATTTTTTAAAATACTAAACAAGCTTCAAAAAGGAGAACATAATGACTGAATTATTTTCTAATATTTCAGATGAAATGCGCCAAGAGGCATAGTTAGTCTGGGATTTTGTATAGACACAAAGCCCCGAAGTCGCAATTAATTTAATAAATACTTATATATCATTTAAGCATACTGAAGAAGAATAGGAATTTCTAGAATTCTTTTTCAGTGTGCAATTGGAGAAATTAAAGAATGAATAAAGTAATTATAATTAGTGGTAAGTCTGGCGCGGGTAAAGACATGCTCGCTCATTTTATGAAAGCTTCTCTTGAAAAAGAAAATAAAAAAGTTTTAATTATTCACTATGGTGACGCAGTTAAATGGGTTATCCGTGATTATTTTAATTGGGACGGAAATAAGGATGTTGCCGGTCGAACACTACTACAAAAAGTAGGAACCGATATAGTAAGAGCAAAGTATCCAAATTTTTGGACAGGAATTGTTGCTGGATTAATTTCTGCGTTTGAAAATGAATTTGATGTAGCAATTATTCCAGATGCTCGATTTGAAAATGAAGTAGAAATTGTAGAGGAAATGAACCCAAATTCTGTTGTTATTCGAATTGAAAGAAAAAATAGTGACGGAACTAATTGGGTTAATCCTGTCTTTACTCCAGAGCAACTTATGCATCCATCTGAAACTTCATTAGATAATTATGGATTTGACTATATAGTTCATAATGAAGGTGACTTATCCGAATTAGAAGAAAGCGCAAAAGCCGTACTAAAAGATCTAAATATAATTAGTGGAGAATAATATGACAAATTTCTTTGAATTAGGTATTCAAAAATATTGGGCCCCTACTTCATCTGTCTCAAAAGAAGTTCGCCAGCTTAAGCTTAAACAAGCGATTGAAAGCGGACAATATATTTGGTCAGAAAAATATGATGGAAATTTTCTTCGGGGCATTATTACTTCAGAACGTACAGCTCTTCAAACTCGTGGTATTAGTACTGTAACTAAGACATATGGAGAAGTACAGGATAAAGTACTGTTTTGGGATGATGTATGTAAAGCATTTCAAAATGGTACTACTGTGCTACTAGGCGAGGGCTATATTCCAGGTGGGGTTGACGCCACCGTTGGCTCCGTACTAAGATGCCTCGCGCCAAAAGCACTAGCGCGACAAAAGGATCAGCCAGTAGAATGGCGGATTTTTGATGTACTAGCGCTAGATGGGGTTGAATTTCTTGATAAGCCTATTGAAGAACGAGTTAAATATATTGATGAAGTTGTAAAGCGCATTAACAACCCGCTTGTAAAAGCTATAAAATTCTATGATATGGACGAGAATTTTTTTGATAACATTGCAGCAATATTTGCTCGCGGTGGCGAAGGCGCGGTATGTTATAAAAAAGGCGTATTATATACTCCTGATAAGCGCAGTTCTGCATGGACTACAATTAAAGTAAAGCAAGAAATTACATCTGAAGTGGATGCTATTATTACAGGTATCGTTGATGGAGAAAAACTATATCAAGGAGATGATATCGGTAATTGGCCCTACTGGGAAAATATTCGTTCAGGTGAATTACTATATGGCGAATATTTTGGAGAATACCAAAATGGTAAATCATATGTTCCAGTAACTAAAAATTATTTTAATAATTGGCCTGCTGCAATCCAAGTAGGTATTTATAATAAAAATGATACTATCATTCCTTTGTGTAAAGTTAGTGGATTAACTGAAGAATTTAAAACACAATTGCGCGATAATCCAAATGATTGGATTGGTACTCCTGTAACCATTACTGGAATGATGGTTTCTGAACGGCGTGCAAATACAGATGGAGAGGGCATATCCATCCGCCACCCAATTTTACGTTCGATACGTAAGGGTGATCTCGATCCAAAAGATTGCACGCTAGATAAAATATTACAAGCATAAAGTTTTATGCGGGGAGGACTTATGGATCTAGAAACATTACTTGGCAAAATTGAACCTTATGAGTTTGATCCAGTTATGTATTAGTATTTTCATCAGTTATTAGATAAGCGTACCGTTATCTTAAATGATTATGTATCTGATGATACACTTGAAAAAATTTATCTTCCTCTAAAAGATTTTGAAGAAGATGATTCTTAGGAACCAGTTACATTAATTATTAATTCAAATGGTGGTAGCGTGTCTGATGGATTTTATCTGGCGCAATACATTTCTCAATATCGTAAGCCATTAAAAATTATTGTCCCGGGAATCGCGGCTAGTATGGCTGGAATTATTCTTTCTGGCGGCGGAAAAAACAAAAACGTAACTCGTTATTGTTTTCCATGCACTTATGCATTATTACATGATGGATATGTCGCACTAGAAGCTACTGAATCAAGAACAGCAGATGACATTCTTGATTTTAATAGAGAAATAGATAATGAAATACGTAAATTTGTTATAGAAAATACCAATATTACACCAGAAGAATATGATAGTCATTCGAGGAAATAGTGGTTTATTAAAAGTACAGAAATGAAGCGATTAAATTTAATAGATAAAATCTATGGAGTTGATGAACTATGATTGAATATTGGGCAGATACTAGCGCATTATTGCACTAGAATCTTTCTAATGTTAATATAGTGATTGATACTTTAACTTTATCAGAACTAGAAAATATTAAAAGTAATGAAAAAGTATCATATGAAATAAAGTTTAAAGCGCGTGAAGCCGTTCGTGCTATTATACAAAATAAAACTATATCAGTAAAATTTACTAATAATCGTGTAATTGATAAAAAACTTAAAAAGTATCCATTTTTAAGTAATATAAATGATCACCGTATTATATGTGCTGCAGAAATCGCGGCTGAAGAATAGAATACTGATATAAAATTTTTAACAAATGATGCGACATAGTATTTATGCGCTCTACAAATGCCACATCTCTCTCCTATATATTCATCAAATGAAAAAATTACATCTGATATTTGGACTGGATGGGGCAAATATTATCCTGACGAGAATGAAATGGCTATGCTATATTCTGATCCTCAAATGAATATATTAAAATGTAAAACAAATGAATTTGCTGAAATTTATGAAGGATCAGAATTAAAAGATGTATTATTTTGGAATGGTCATTGTTATACTAAATTAAAATATAAAAACATAACTAATCCATATCTGAAAGAAACTATTTCTCCAAGAAATTTAGAGCAAAAAATGGCTTTTCATTTACTTCAAGATAATAATATAAAATTAAAATTACTTACAAGTGCATGGGGCGGCGGAAAAACATTAATGGCATTGTCATATGCACTAGAACAAGTGTATAAAGGCAATTATCAAAAATTAGTTTTTATACGTAATAATATTATAGTTGCTGATACTAATGATATAGGGTATCTACCAGGCGATAGAGATGAAAAAATGTTAATTTGGGGAGCCCCATTAGCAGACCATCTTGGCGGTGAAGATGTATTAAAACAGCTAATCGAAGATGGAGTAATCGAAATTTATCCATTGTCACATATTCGCGGTAGAAGCTTACATGATTCAATTGTAATATGTGATGAATGTGAAAATATGAATGATAAATTAGTTACTTTACTAATGAGTCGTATTGAAGATAGTAGTGAGCTAATCTTTTGCGGCGATATTGCCTAGATAGATAATAAAAAATTTGAACAAAATAATGGTATAGTATCTATGTTATTACATTTAGCCGGGAACCCTTTATTTGGAGTAGTTAAACTTATAAAATCTGAACGTGGCGGCATACCTGCATTATGTGATTTAATGCGTCCGCCTCAATAATATTGTGGCGTCTTCGGACGCCACCTTTTTATTTGACTTTTTTTCGCATTCATGGTATAATTTAAAAAAAAGTAATGGAGGCCCAATATGGAGCAAGTAAAATTTAACGATATTACACGCGAATATTTGGAAGAATTTATTCCAAAATTACCAAAAGAAGATAAGAAAAAGTTAAAAGACTATATTGAAGCTCATCCTAGAGATACTTCATCCAGCATGTTTGCAATGGTTAAAAGTTATATTTATAATACGTATTTCAGAGCAAAGCCTATGCAAGAATCACACAGTCGTGGCTCAACCTTTGCCGATACTATTACTTCCTTGTTAATGGATGATGATGATGAAGCCGAAGAATAAAATTACTTATATTAAAAGTCCTATGAATTATACTGGGAATAAATATAAATTATTAAAACAATTACATGAATTTTTTCCTAGTTAGATTAATAACTTTATAGATTTATTTTGTGGAGGAACGGATGTATCTATTAATACGCCAGCGATAAATAAATTTGCTAATGATATTAATAGCAAAATTGTTGACATCTATAAAACATTTCAAATTAAATCTATTGAAGAAGTATTAAATTTTATCGACATGAGAATTAAAGAATTCCAATTAACAAGATTTAATTATGACGGCTATATTAATTATAGGAATCTTTATAATACAACTAATGATTATAAAACTCCATTAGATTTATTTACTTTATCCCGTTTTTCTTTTAATAATAAAATTAGTTTTAATACTAATCAAGAATTAAATGCTAGTTTTGGATGGAATCATTCTGATTTTAATTTGAATTAGCGCGCAAATACTAGAGCAATGCATTCAGCAATATAGAATATTCATTTTTCTACTGATAACTTTAGAAATTTCGATATAACTAATTTTACAAGTTCTAAAGATTTTTTATATGTAGATCCTCCATATCTAATTTCTGCTGCTTAGTATAATACTGGTTCTAAATTAGTAGGAGAACATTGGGATTTACAAGATGATTTAGATCTATATGAATATTTAGATAAAGCAAATGAATAGGGATTAAAATTTGCATTATCTAATGTTATTGCACATAAAGGATAGGAAAACGTAGCATTAATTGAATGGGCTGAAAAATATAACGTATATGATATTTATTCAGACTATTCAAAAGCAGTATATAATAAAATCAAGACAGATGAACCAACCATAGAAGTCTTAGTAACAAATTATAAATAGGAAGATAAAGATAAGTAATTTCAAGTGCAGGAGGAAATAAATATGGAGAACTTTTATGACAAGCTAATTGAAGAATACTTTAACCGTCATCCTGATGCAGGACTTGCTTGGTGGATGCTACCACTAGAACAGCAGCCTGAAGGTTTTAAACAAGAGATGTATGATATTATGTGGGATTTGACGCATAGGGAGGAAGCGAATGGTTAAAGAACCTCTTGGCTACTTAGGCGGCGATATTATGACATACGGCTCTAATCTTGCACGCCAAGAAGAATATGATAAGTTTAAAGCTGCGAACATTCCAGGTGAAGTATATAGTCCAGTTCAAAATAAGTCAATTAACGATAAGTCTAATATGACCGAAGAAGAGAATAATCATCTTGCAGAAAAAATTTGTGAAGCAGATATTGATCGTCTATGGAATAGCGACTATACTGTTCTATGTCCAGAGCAGAGCGCCATTGGCACAATGTGCGAAATGGGAGTTCTGTATGGGTGGAAGTATATGATTGAACGAATTAGCGAAGAAGCTAAAGAAAAATTTCATCAGAAGTATCCTGATGATGGGCATTTTACAATTGATTATTCTGATATGACACAAGAGCAAAAAGCATATATGTATGATTGTTTCTATGAAAGTATGAATAGACAATGGCAAAAGAAAAATTACGCCCATTACTTCGATATTCGCACCAACCATCTAAATGAAAAAGATTGGCGCCGAAGTTTCAGCATTAATCAGATGCTATATGGCATGATTTTATATGCTACGGAAGATCATACACTTCATAATTCATTCGATGAAATTCTACCACTACTAAAAGAACAATACGGTTCTAATAAAGAAGAAGAGCCTACATCTGATTGGAGGTAAATATGAATACTACTGATAAAGTCTAGACTACAGGTTCAACCACAACTACAGGAACTAGCACTACATCTACATACTATACTTACGACATTCCTTCTTATAGCGCTGAAAAGGGATGGGAATGCCCTCGCTGCGGCCGCATTAATGCACCGTGGGTAAGATAGTGTGACTGCCCTAATAATTGGAATCGTCCTAATATTACTTGGACATATCCAGGTAAAGACTCACATGAAAATTGGTGGAAAACTTATGTAACTTGTGAACAAGCAGATGCCAACACCTATACTACAGACCATAACCCTGTTGTCGGCGGTAGTGATTATTGGGATTCAAACTCAAATTCCTATAAAAATACAAATACATATGCAACAAATACAATTCATAATGGAAAATCAAATTATAAGGAGTAATAATTATGCTTTATAATATTAATGACAAACTTCCTGCAAAACGACTCGTAGTTGCTGCGATTCAGCAAGTAGTCGCCTGCTTCGTTGCGACAGTACTTATCCCGCAGATTTGCGGAGTTCCAATTGCGCCAGCTATGCTAGGCGCCGCGCTTGGTACTCTTCTATATCAGCTAATTACTCGCGGCCAGAGCCCTATGTTTATTAGCTCTTCCGGCGCATTTGTTGCGGCAGTAATGGGCGCACTTGCGCTTGGAGTTGCTCCTAACTATACTGCTGTATTTATTGGCGGCCTAATTGTATGTGCCATTTATTTTGTAGTCGGAATGGCAATTAACCACTTTGGTACAGCTTGGATTAATAAGCTATTGCCGCCAGTAGTAATTGGGCCCATTGTTGCTGTTATTGGTCTAAACCTTGCTACTTTCTTGCCTACTTACTTTCAAGTAAATGGTCAGTATAGTCTAATTGGATTCGGGCTAGGAATGCTGACACTACTTATTACCGCGCTAATTTCTCACTATGGAAAAGGCTTTATTAAGAATCTACCTTTTCTAATAGCGATTCTTATTGTATATGCTTTTGCCGCAATTCTAACAGTATGCGGGATTCCAGTTATTGATTTTAGTGTATTTAAGAATGTAAGTCTCTTCCAGATGCCTGACTTCTCATTCCTACACTTTAGTTGGTGGGATTTTGGTTTCCTACCCCAGATTCTACTTCTATTTGTACCCCTAAGTTTGGTAACTATTTCTGAACACCTATCCGACCACAAAGCTCTAAGCGCGGTTATTGGAACTGATTTGACACAAAAGCCTGGGCTTGGGTATACACTAATTGGCGATGGCGCTGCTACTGCTCTAGGTACATTTATCGGCGCGATGCCTAATACAAGCTATGGCGAAAGTGTTGGCACAACTGGATTTAGTAAGATTTGTTCTAAGTATGTTATTACTCTCGCCGCAATTATTATGGGTATCGCCGCGTTCATTGGCCCGCTACAAGCTTTCCTTGTAAGTATTCCAAGCGCTATTTTTGGCGGGTGTGCGGCCATTCTCTATGGATATATTACTCTAAGCGGCATTCGCACTATTAAAGATAGTAATATTAATTTGAATAATAACAAAAACGTAACCATTATTGCATCTGTACTTACTCTAGGAGTAAGTGGCGCTGTATGTAATTTCGGTGTAATTAGTATCGGAACAACCGCACTTGCAATGCTAGTTGGTATCATATTAAATATTATACTAAAAGATAGAACAAAACCAATACGTGGTCTTCGTCTAAAAACATCACCTGTTGATGATTATTGTGAAATACCACCAGATGATTATTGTGCACCAGATTATTATTAAAGGGAGAATAAATAATGTGTGGAACTGGCAACAGAGTCTGTGGAATATGTGCTAATGCTGGCGGTTGTCTTGCTTCTATGAGTGAAGATTATTTCTGTCTCGCTTCTAAACAAGAAGTACAAAAACGTTTAGAAGAAGGCCGTTATACTATGGATACATTGATTATGAAGCAATATTTAGAAATGCCAGACGATTATATTAAATTATGTATGACATGGATATAAAAATATGGATAGCCACTGTGATAGAGAATGGAAAGGCGGTTCGACTCCGTAATAGGTACCGGGAGATAGCAGTTCGACTCTGCCGCTATCATAAGCGTATAGGGAGCGCCTGATCAGCGCATCTGAAATAGAGGGACGGGATTTCAGAATATGTAATAACGGAAAGGAGAAAAAAAGTGTATAAAACAAAAGAAGAACTCGAACAAGCATGGCCTCTCGGAACAGTAATTTCCGAAGAGCCAGTCTTCCAACGCTTTTATTGCGCCGATCAGATTACATTCAATAAAATTAAAGAATGGTTTAAAGATGCTGAAATAGAACAGACATCACCGCATCATGTAACTGTCCAAAGAATATCTAGAAAGACAATTGAAGGATATCTCTATAATGGGGAAAGTTGGTTTCCTATGATAAGAGAAAATCATGATTGGTCTATTTATTTCCCAGAAGTATTTTAAAAATAGAGGAGCTTAAATTTAGGCTCCTCATATTTGACTTTCTGTAAAATTATATTATAATAATTATAGAAAGAGGAAAGGGGCTGATTAAAATAGGACTTGATATTAACATCTATCGAGCGCGAAATCATGAAGTATTTAAAAATGAGAATTGGTACGGCTCACAAGCAGTAACAGAAGTGTATTATGCACGTAAATTTTGGCCTCTTATTCAAGAGGCATCCTTTCTTAGCGTACAGGATGATTGTTGTGAATTCATTGAACTAACGCGTGATAATGTAGAAGAACTCATTAAGATTGCTACACACAACGCTGATTACTTCGATGGTTTTGAAACTGTCCCTAAACTGTGTGAAATTCTTCGGCACTTTGATGAAGATGCAGAAAATGGATATCACTATTATATAGAATTCGATTATTAAATTTGACCTACTCTAAAGAGTAGGCCAAGTTTTATTACCCAAAATTATGTCTTTTAGGCAGGTAAAAATGACACGAGATATTATAAAACAATATGAACTTTTTATATATAATAAAGGATGGACTCAAACTGAAGCTGCGGAATTAATTGGCTGTAGCCAAGAACACTTAAGCCGCATCTTTAAAGGAACTAAAAATCCTTCGGTAAAATTGTTAGATAAGATGGAAGAAGCTATGAGGTGTTCAGGTTATGGCGGCAGAGACAAAAGCATTGGCACTCTTAAGTGATATAAATAAGAGCGACTATAATGAATCTATAGTATATCAAATTTCACCGCAAATGTTTGAAAAAATTAATAGTAAAATTAGTGGCAAATGCGGTAATCAGCGTACATTACTTTTATATCTTATCTTTCAGCAACAAAATGGTGACTTTCGGCCCGCAGAAGTAACAATTTTAAAAGCATGTCAAATGGAACATGCGCAGTATGTTCGGGCGCGAGCATCACTAGTTGAAGGAGGATTTATTGAATATGAGCCTAATAAATATATTAAAATACTTTATAAAAATTTAATGAGTTAAGGTGTATGTTGAAAGCACACCTGTATGATGATCATACAGTTTAAAAGGTGTCTGTTGAGCATACAGGTGTATGATGATCATACTGCTAACCTGTATGATGAAATCTTAAACCTGTATGTTGATCATACTTCTAAACAGTATTGTGATCATACACATAACATAATAAAACATAATAATTAACATAATAAAAATATAATAAATGCGCCTGGTTGGCGCTAACGCGCCAAGGCGCAGGAGGATAATTATGAAAAATTTAACAGATGAAAATTTTCTAAAAGATCAAACAAAAGAACAACTTATAATTTATCTTCACAATACAGAATTAGAGCTTGAAAATTTACGTGACCGAATGTATAAAATAACAGGATGCCGCGATTTTGGTAATCTTGATGGAATGAATGGCGCCTGTATTGATTGTTCTTATGAAGATAAATCGCTATTTGATAAATGTTGGAATTTTAAATTTAATAATTGACATTATTCCCAAATTATAGTATGATATATTTATGAAAGGAGATAAAATGGCTAATCGAAATCAGATACTATCTGACGCAAGGCAATGCATCAGTAATAATTGTGACTATTGCTCACAAAGTGGAATGTATTGTATGGAAAATTTAATAACAAACATGCTTGATTTACTTGAAGCAATTGCGCCCGTAGTATTTATGGACGGGCTTGTTAAAAGTTATAAATGCGGAAATTGTGGCAAACATTTAGTTAATGCGACCTATGCGCGTGATAACTATTGTTCAAAATGCGGGATGGCGGTGAAATGGAATGACTAAAACGTTTTGCGACAGATGTGGTATAGGGAGGAAAAAATATGGAAATTTTACTTGATCGAGGTGCAGTAACCGTTATGGGATTCGGCGCGGTAATTGCTATTTTTGTAATGTTTATTAGTTTGGCTGCAGTTATAGTAACAATGTGCTTAGACCGCTATGATATAGCAGGAGTTTTCTTTGGGATATTCCTATTTACTTGTGTAATTTCAATTATATATCCAGAATATACTTTTGATGTTCCTACTAAAACACATAAGTATGTGGTAGAAATCACTGATGAAGAAAAATATAAAGACTTAGTTGACAACGGTTATACTCTTGATAAGCTATATGATAACCGCGATATTTATATGCTAACTGGAGATGTAATAGAATGAAAGTAATTGCTCGCCCAATTGGAACTGGAAAAACTAAAGAATTGATGGAAGATGCGCTTGAAGCTGATGGAATGATTCTTACTACTAACAAACGTGCGCTTCAAGTAAAAGCCGAAGCTTACGGCTTTGATACACTTGAAATTATTGATATCAATGACCTATATGAAGGAAATTATGATGAGGATAAGCCCCTATTTGTTCACAAACTGGAAGATGTAATGGAAGAATATTGTAGAATGGAATTCGGGCTTACACTTGCGGGTTTTAGCGTAAGAATGGAGATGTAAATATGTTTAACATTTATGATACGGATAGCCGCGAATTTACAAAAGTCTATACCGCAGAAGAACTACGAGATAGAGTATTTAATACTATTAAATACTATGAGCAGCAAAATGAAGATCTGCATAAGACAAATCAACGTCTAATAGATGATGCTAAGGCAATTGTTGAAGAGGATTATAAGAAAAAGATCAAAACGCTTGAAGAACGTCTACGTCTTTCTTACGGGCAATTCTCCTCTCAAAAAGAACTAGATGCTTATAACGACTTTACTAATAGACATATGCATAACCGCCTAACAAATAAATATAATGGTGGTCGTGCGCCATATCTTATTCCTACTGCAGTTGGTGTTGGTACTGATTTAAAAGTAGTGTGCCCTATTTGCGGCGAAGCTGAAGATATTACAGATACAAATATGTGGTAATATAAGGAGAATTAAAATGAAGATTTATCTTGCTGGCCCGTGTGATACAGAAAATCGTACTATGATGGTTTCTATTGCTAAAATATTGCGCGAAAATGGTCATGTTGTTTACTGCCCTTGGGAGCTTAAAATTGAAAATGCATGGGACATGCCTCAAGAAGAGTGGGCAAAAAAAGTTTTTGATGCAGATGTAACAGCAATTAACATGTGTGAAATTATGATTATTATTAGTGTTGGGCGCGAAAGTACAGCAGGAACAAATTGGGAACAGGGTTATGCTTTCGCAAAAGGTATTCCGACGCACGTAATTCAAATTACCGATAAGACCACATCTTTGATGACGTACTGGGGCTGTAATAGTTTTATTAACTACAATAAGCAATATAACTCTCTTAAAAATAATCTATTTTGGGCTATTGATCATTATAATGAAATTAGTCATGAAAAATGTAGGACGGTGTTGACATGAATATGCATGTAAAACTTAGTTATGAATTTGATATTAATATAGATGAATAGCTTAATGCGTTAACTGAAGAAGGCGCTCCAACCCTATATATCAAACATAATTGTGAAGAATAGTGTAAGCATTTATTTATTGCTCCTATAAATAAAAAAGCATCACAAATTTTACCAGCAAATTATACTTAGTCTTAGGAGTTTATATGGTAATACAAGATTTAATTACAAAATTAGAGCAATTTGATTCACAGCTTCCTATTTGCATTGATGATTATATGGGGTTTGCTGAGGCTTCTGAAGATTGCATTAATGTTGAATTAAAAAAATATGTATGTTTTCCTTTTACAGAAGCAGATCAATTTGATTATATTAATTTAAGAGGAACTAAATGAAAACTTCTATTGGTGATTTTCTATATCCATTTACTATTGTAAGAAAAGTAAATCAAAAAGATATTGAAGGATTGAAAAAAGAACAAGAGCTCACAAAGCAACGATATTTAAATGATCCAGATAAGGACAAGCACCCAGATAAATGTTACTGGAAAGATCGTTCTGCTCGTACAATATTAAAGCCATTTGAACGAGCAGCAAATTCTAATAATAAAACATGGGTATTATGTGAATGTGTAGAATGCCATAATTATCATTGGGTATTTGAATATAATTTTAAAGATAGTCATTGTCAAGTGTGCCCGTTTTGTGGCGCTCATGGCGATAGAACTGATCCATATGTTCATTACGAAAAAGGAAAAGAATTAACTCCTCTAAATGATCTCAGAGGAAAAATATTTGGTGATCTAATAGTTAATAATAAACAACCTATTGATAACGGTGGTGGACATTGTACTTATGAAGTAACATGCATGAGATGCGGAAAAATCTATTGGGAAGTTGATGGCAATCTACTTCATCTTAATCATGTCTGTTGCGCTGAATGTAGAAAGAAAAAATCAATCCTTGAAGAAGCTATTGCTACTTACTTGACAAATAACAATATTACTTATACTTATGAAAAAAAGTTTATTGATATGCGTGGCATTAATAATGGATATATGAGTTATGATTTCTATATTGAATGTCCAGATCAAATTTATGTCATTGAAGCACAAGGGAAGCAACATTATCAGCCTGTAGAACTTTTTGGCGGCGAAGAACAATTTAAAATTCAGCGAGAGCATGACAAAAGAAAAAAAGATTATGCAGCAGTTCATAACTTTAATTTAATTGAAATCCCATATAACTGTAAAAATCTTGATGAATATTTAATTAAACTTATAAAATAAAAGGAGAAATATGGATAAGGATAAACTAATTAATAAAATTAAATCCGCACTAGATGAAGGATATTGGATTATAACAAAACATTATGAAAATTATAAGCTTGTTAAAGAAGTAAAAACATGGCATCCAAATAATTCAATTATTCTAAGCCATTCCGATTGTGAACAAATCCTAAAACTAATTGAGAGTCAATCTTGACTCTCTTTTAAATTTATGATATAATTAATTGAAATATAAATAAGAGGTAAAAATAATGGCTTATAATGCAGAATCTATACAAGTACGAGATTTTCGTACTGCGGCTCGTACAACTCCAGGTATGTACATTGGCGCTGATGGTCAAGATGCCATGTTTAATTGTTTCCTAGAAATACTAAATAATGCCTGTGACGAAGCTATTATGGGCCGAGGAAAAGAAATTATTGTCGAAGTTCATGATAATGAAATTCGAGTAACTGATTTTGGCGCGGGAGTGCCTCATGGTAAAAATAAAGATACAGATGAAGTTCTAATCGAAATTTATACTTCTGCCCATTCTTCAGGTAAGTTTGACTCTACTAACTATAAACGTGTAAGAGGTATGCATGGTATTGGATCAAGTACTGTATGCGTATGCTCTAAAGTGTTTGATGTATGGACACGTCGAGATGGCGGCGAGTGGTTCCTTGAATTTAAAGATGGGATTCCGCAAAGCACAATTGCGAAAAAGCTAAAAGATACTAAAGAAACTGGTACTACTATTTGGTTTGAACCAGATAAAAGTATTTTCCATCTAGATGAAAAGACTCCTGCTTTTGAAAAAGAAAGAATTAGAAATGAATTGCGCCTGACAAGTTATTTTATTCCTAATGTTACTTTTACTTTTAAAGCAGATGGAAAAGAAGAAAAATTTCTGTCTAAAAATGGTTTGAAAGATTTTGCCGCAGATAATATACATAAACCGCTTCATAAACAATATATTTATGGAACAAAAAGTTTTGATGATGATGTTGATATTGAAGTTTTCGCACAATGGACTGCCGGACGCGAAAAGTGTTATGTATTTTCTAATGGCGCTTTAAACAGTGGCGGTGGTACTCCAGTTACAGGCATGAAAGCGGCTTTTACTCGTACTATCAATGATCTTGCTAAAGAGTCTTTTGATGGGGATATGATTCGTAAAGGACTAGTAACTATTATCAATATTAAACATCCTCATCCTATATACCAGAATCAGGTTAAAGACAAAATTCAAAATCAAGAACTACGTGGATATACTCAAACCGCTTTTACCGAAGCAATTAAAAACTGGGCAGCCACAAATGCATCTGATCTAGATAAAATTATAAATATTCTTTCAAAAGAAGCAAAGGCAGATGCTGCGGCAGAAAAAGCACGAAATGCTGTTCTTAATATGGAGAAAAAAGAAACCGAACAGCGTAAGCGTAAGGTTACTTCTTCTGATAAGTTCAAGGATTGCGAAAAGCATGGGCAAGATTCAATGCTTATTATTTGTGAAGGCAATTCTGCATTGGGTGGCCTAATGCCCGCGCGCGATGTTAAAACTGAAGCATTGTATGCGGTGCGCGGTAAGGTTAAGAACCTTATGAAACATCCACTTGATGAGTGTTTGGAAAATCAGGAAGTTTCTGATATCATTATGGCACTTGGATGTGGTATCCAAGATAAATATAATGGTAAGAAACTTAATTATGGGAAAGTCGCGATTGCAGTTGACGCAGACGTAGACGGATATAATATTATGTGTCTTATTACTACGCTCTTTTATGTCCTTATGCCGAAATTTATTGAAGAAGGACGACTTGGATGGCTGCGTGCGCCATTGTATCGTCTAAGTAAAGGAAGTCAGCACGTTTATGCTTATGATGAGGATGAACTTGCTGAACTAAAGAAAACTAGATCTGGATGGGAGCAAAGTCGCTTTAAAGGGCTTGGTGAGTGTACATCAGAGGATATGGAAGGTTCAATGCTGCACCCAACAAATCGGCGCCTAGAAATTCTAACAATAAGTGACGCTGAAGCGGCGGCTGAGTCGCTACAAATGTTGATGGGTACGGAAGTTGAGGGACGCCGAGACTTCTTGTTTGAGAACGTGGACTTTAATATTTTGAATAATTGAGGCAAATATGGATATTGAGAATGCAAAAATTACAAATACACGTATTTCTATGGCCGATCACGGCTGTTTGACTTTTGATTTAATACTTGAAGGTTCAGGCTGGGGCTGTAGCTTTGGAGGATATTGTATCGGTCATGGGTATTTAGGTGCGGAAGAATTCAAAGCAGAATCAGGTGATGGACTAGTAGCTATGATGAAAATTATGGATACAGTTGGTGTAGAGCGCTGGGAAGATTTAAAAGGCAAGTATGTTCGGTGTAAGACAAATGGATGGGGCGGAACCATTGATGAGATCGGTAATTTGATAGAAAATAAATGGTTTAATATTCGCGAATTTTTTTCTAATAATAATTAACTCTTAATTAAAAATGTGAATTTTAGTATTTTGAATAATTAATGAGGTAATTATGAGTAAAGTAATTCAATTATTAGATGGTAAACCAATAGCTATTTATAATTCTATTGGGTGCGCTGCTCGCGCTATGAATGTTGCTTATAATCGCATGCAAGACGCTCTTCATGGGCGTCGTAGTGGTACGAGAGGTTATAAATGGCGTTTCGCGACAGAAGAAGAAATTAAACAGTATGGGCCATTTCATGTAGTTAAAAATATTAATAATTGACAATCTACAAAATTTATGTTATAATAAATAAAAAGAAAGGAGTGAGAAAATGATTAAAAACGTAGACTTTCAGCATACCATTGAGGATGCATTTCTAAAGTACGGAGCTTCTATAGCTCAAGAGCGATCATTGCCAGATGTTAGGGATATGCTTAAAATTGGTTTGCGGCAAGGTCTATATGCACAATTTACCAACAAACTCACTCATAAAGACAAGTTCCAGAAAGCTCAGAAGAGCGTTGCTGCCGCAATGTCTCAATCGTATGTACATGGCGATGTAGCAATGTATGATGCATTGATACGTGCGGCTCGGCCCTGGTCAAGCCGCTATCCGCTTGAAGATGTTCAAGGCAGCTATGGCAATCCTTCATCTCCAGATAGTCATGCGGCCGCCCGTTATGTTGAAATGAAGGCGGGCGAAGTTGCAGACTTTATGTTTGATGGTCTGAAGAAAAATGCTATTACAGAATGGTATGATAACTACGATAGCACCGAGAAAATTCCATCTGTATTTCCCTCAATTGGATATTGGAATATTGTAAATGGTTGTCAGGGTATTGCAGTTGCAATGGCAACATCCGTACCCCAATTTAATCTCAAGGAAGTAAATAATGCGCTAATAAAGATTATTCAAAATCCATCTATTGATTTTAATGAAATATATTGTGCTCCAGATTTTGCAACAGGTAGTACAATAACAAATGCAGAGGAAGTAAAAGAAAGTTTACGAATCGGGCAAGGCAAGTCAATTCGTTTGCGCGCGACTATTAAATATAATCCAAAAGAAAATATGTTGCAAGCAACTGAATTTCCATATGGTGTATTTACTAATACAGTTATGGATCAATTAGCAACTGTGGTTAATGATGATCCGGATTATGGTATTGATAAAGTAATTGATCATACTAAAAAAGAAGCAGATATACGTATTTATCTTTCTAAAGGTCAAAACCCTGAAAAAATGATAGCTAAGCTTTATCATGATACTTCTCTTGAAAATCATTATCCAATAAATATGATTCTCTTGGATAAAGGTCGATTCCCTAAAATATTTGGATGGCGCGAAGCTTGTAATGCGTATATTGAACATATTAGAGAATGTGAAACAAATATTATTCAATTTGATCTAGATAAAGCATTAGCTCGTAAAAATATAATTGAAGGATTACTGTTGGCTATAGCTAATATTGATGATATTATTACAATTATAAAAGGTAGTGATAATCCATCTGAAGCGAAGAAAGTATTAATTGCCAAATATAAATTTAATAATTTGCAGGTTGATGCGATTCTTGCTATGAAGTTATCTTCCTTGTGCCGACTTGACGGCATCAAATTAAATGATGAACTAGCAGAAATTATTAAATTCATTGATGAATGTAACTACATATTAATGATGCCCACTGCTTTAAATCAAAAACTAATTGATATGTTGCAACTAGTCTCTAAAAAATTTGGGGACGCAAGAAGAACTAAGATTACTAATATTCTTGGAGATGAAGAAGAGCCTGAAGTAATTGAAGAAAAAGAAATTGTAGTTGTATACGCGCATGAAAGTCTTCATTTAAAAGAAAAAGATAAAGTTGCTGCTTTGAAAAAGCAAGAAATTATTTATACAACAAATTTAGGTTCTCTTACATTAATTACTAATACTGGTAAAATGTATAATGCTTCACTTAGTAAATTAAAGTTAAATACAGAATATCAGCTTACTGACATATTTGAAATTGGTTCAGAGAAACCTATCTTGCTAATTGATACACTTTCATTTAATGCTTATAATTCTTTAACTTTGGTTACTAGAAAAGGCTTTATTAAGAAATCAAATACTTCAGAATACCTCGCGCGGTCTAAAAAAGGTACTATTGGAATTAAACTCGAAGAAGATGATAGTGTAGTATCAGCAATACTTAGCAGTGATGATGACGATAAAATAGTAATTATTAGTAATACTGGTTATTATAATTGTTATCCTTTATCTGAATTAAGTTATACTGGGCGTGCGACAAAGGGCGTAAAAGCAATTAAATTAGAAGAAAAAGCTTATGTCAAAGAAGCTAAGTGGGTAGGAGACAATAATTATAAAGTTACCGGACGAGCGGTAAAAGGAGTAAAGAATGGATAATAAATATCTATAGCTATTTAGAGAATTAACCCACGCGACAGAAATCTCAGCCGAGCAGGTTGTAGAATATGATCGAGCAAAGGGTGATGAACAAGGGGCTACTGCGGCCGAAACATTACATCAAGATTATATTGAACTATATGATAAGCTATCTAATAAAGATTTTGATGGCGTGCTAACTAAAGCGGAATATGCTAAATTACTAGTAGGAAGTTATATTGTTGCTAATAATTTACAAGATCGTGTTAAGGCACTACAATCAGCTCTTGCTGGTTATCAAACAACTTTAATTCCTAAGCTAAATAATGTAATTCAGGCGCAGACTGATGAAGAAGCGCAGGCAATCGCTGAAAAAGAATTTAAAATTGAGGAATCTAATACTTGATTTTAATTTAAAATTATTATATAATATTTATGAAATAAGGGACAAGATCCCAAATAAAAGGAGAAAAAAAGATGACTACTAATTCTGAAAAAGTACTAAATTATCTAAAGGAAAATTATGGTAAGGAACTAACTAAGAAGGAAATTTCTGATGCACTAGGTGTAAGTATGGCGGCTGTAACTGGTTCTATGAATGGTCTACTCAAGAAGGGATATGCTGAGACAACTCGTACAGAAGTTGTAGAACTTGAGCCAGCAACTGAAACTCGCAAGGCAAAGACTCAGAATGTACTATATCATACTCTAACTGAAAAGGGTCTAACTTATGATCCAGTAGCTGAAGAGGCTGAGAAGGCAGCCGAGAAAGCCGCTAAGAAAGCAAAGAAGCCTGAAGAAGAGTTTTAATTAAAAGAAAATAAAAAGTAAAATAAAAGAATAAAGAGGAAGTAAAGCGATGAAATCAATTAATGTACAAGCAGAAAATAAGATGAATCTTTGTGGTAAACTAATGGATGTTACTTTTGGCGATGGAAAGACTTCAGATGGCAGGGAGTATAAGCGCGCGACAGTTACTGTTCGCGTAACTCAGCCTGTGGATGGAAAGGTTGAAACAAGCGATATTTCTGTGGGATTCTTTGCTACGCCATATACTAAGACTGGAAAGCAGAATCCTGCTTATAAGTCTCTAGTTGATCTAAAGGAACTAAAGACCGCACAGAATGTAGGCGTTGATAATGCAGACCAGGTTCGTATTACTGGTGCAACACTTGCAGAAAATAATTTTGTATCTCGTAATGGTAATCTGATTAATGGATGGCAGATTCGTGGTTCTTTCATTAGTGCAGCAAAGTTAAGTGATATTGCCACTTTTGTTAATGAAGTATATATTATGGATATTCACGAAGAAGTTGATAGAGAAGGCGTACCAACTGGACGTCTAGTAGTTCGTGGCGGACTAGTTCAGTATGGCGAACGTCTTGATGTAATTGACTTCATTGTTGAGGCGCCCGATAAGGTTGAATTCGTTTCTCGTAATTGGGAAGTAAATACTACTCAGCTTATTAAGGGTCGTGTGCGTGTAACCTCACACGAAGTTGAAGCTTCTAATGAGGGATCTAGCTGGGGCGAAGATATCCCAGACATGACTACTACTTTTGTTCGTGAACTAATTATTACTGGCGGCGAAGATGCCGCGAAGGAAGAAGATTTTAGTTACGATCCTAATGAAATTAAGAAAGCATTTGCACAGCGTAAGGCTATGATTGAGCAGATGCAGATTGATGCCCGTTCTAAGACAAAGAATCAGGGTGCAAGCACTTCTCAGAGTACTGCTACTAAGTATGATTGGGAGTAAGGCGCAAGCCTTACCCCAATAAGGAGAGGTGATTTAAATGGCTGATATTGATATCTTCAGTTTGGAGCCTTCTAAAATTAGTCGAGATCTTAAAGGTAAATTCTTGCTAATTTATGGACAGCCCAAAACTGGTAAATCTACATTTGGTAGCTAGCTACCACGTTCCCTTTTTCTAAATTTTGAACAGGGAACTAACGCTCTAGCTGGTATTCGCGCAGTTCCAATTTTACGTTGGACTGATGCTAAAAAAGTTCTAACTCAGCTACGTAAGCCGCAGGCTAAAGAAATGTATGATAGCATCGTAGTAGATACTGCGTCTATCGCATGGCAGCTATGCGAAAAATATATTTGCCAGAGAGAGAATGTTGATAGCATTCGTGATGTTCCTTGGGGTCAAGGCTGGAATATGCTAAAGACTGAGTTCTCTGAGTTCTGGCGTGAAATTACACTGCTTGGTTTTGGAATTCTTTTTATCGCGCACAGCAAGGATAAGCCAACAGAAATGCGCGATGAAGACGGCAATGAAATTACAGCAGTGTGTCCCGATCTTCCAAATCAAGCTTATACTATTATTAATTCAATTGTTGATATTATCGGATATCTACAAGTGCAAATGAATCCTGATGGTACTTCTGAACGATTCCTGTATACTCGTTCTACACCAACAGTATTCGCAGGAAGTCGTTATCAGTATCTTGCACCGAAAATTAAATTTGGTTATCAGGAACTTGTAGATGCAATTGGTGATGCAATTGATGAGGCCGTTGAAAAAGATGGCGCGCAAGTAACAGATCATACTGAGATTGCTCAGATTAAAGATAGGCCATTCAATGAAGTTATGGCTGAAGCCAAAGCAATCTGGATTAAATATCTAGAGCTTGGCGGCGAAGAGAATAAGGATCAGCATCTGATGATTATGAAGGATATTATTAAGAAAGTATTCGGATCTGAGGACTTTAAACTAAGCCAGGCTGTTCCTTCTCAAAGTAGTTTAGTTGAATACTTTATTGATGAAGTAAAACAGTTGATGTAATTACATTGCGGTGAACAGCATGAAAGAACTTTTATACGCCCGTATGCTAATAGCTTTTTTGATAGGCGTTATTGTTATGCGGTTTATTAATGGTAAACGAAAATAATACTTTGAGCGGTGTCGGAATATGTAGACGAGGGGAATGCCCTGAGAAGTAAGCGAACCAATGTGCAAGTAGGAAGGGTCAGACCTATCCGAAAAGATGTAGCGAAAATCATGTGAGGTGCAAATCCTCACCCGCAATTAGACGATAATTTTAAGGAACAATACTCCGGTGTTGTTCCTATTTTATTTGACTTTTTTAGTAATCTATTCTATAATTAATATAGAATAAATTGTAGGAGATTATATGTATGCAATTAAGTCGTAAGTGTTCTGGATGTAATCAGAGTTTTCGTAAAACAGAACTTGTAGAATATTTTTCTGCAAGTGGTAAAACTTCTAATTGGTATTGTCCTAGTTGTTTAAAAGAACGTCAAGATAGAGATCGGTTTGCAGCCAAAGTATGTGAAATTTTTCGTCTTAAAAGTCCAGGGCCAGTTATTTGGACTCAAAGAAAAAAGTTGAGAGATACTTATGGTTATACTGATGATACGATTATTAATTGTTTAGAATATATTTATAATGTAAAACATTTAAGTAAATTATCAGAAACGTTGGTATTAATTAAGCCTGCACTTGTGGAAGAAATGAAAGCTTGGAAAAGACAGCAAGATAATAAAGTAGGAAGTTTAGCTGCGGCAATTCTAAATACAAATATAAAAGAATACATCGTTCAAATTGATGAAAATGAAAATAAAAAAGAAGAAATAAATCTAGATGACGGATTATTTGATGATTAAGGAGGAATTATATGACGTTATCCGATATGACGGCTTATGGCCAGATTATTGGTTGTTTAATGCATCAACCTCAATTATTTCTAGAATATTCCGAGATTGATACTTCCGATTTTGATTATAAACCAGCACGCGTATGTTTTAATGCAATTAAAAAATTGTATAGGGCGGGCGCGACGGAATTATCAACATTGGAAGTAGATCAAGAAATAGAACGATGCGGCGGGGTGTCTGCACATATCTATACAAATGAAAATGGACTAGAATTTTTAAAAAATGCATACGAACACGCTTCATTGGGTAATTTTGAGTTATATTATAATAGATTAAAGAAATGTTCATTACTAAGACAATTACGGCTAGCAAACTATGACATTAGTGAATTTTTTATTGATAGTAAAGATATAAAAGATCCACTACAAGAAGTTCAAGTACAAGAACGTTTTGAAGAATCTTCTCTTGAAGATATATTAAATTCAATTGAAAAAAAGTATTCAGAAATTAGAAATAAGTTTTTAAATGGCGGAAGATTACAGGGCGATCCAGCAAGTAATATTACTGAAGTGATTGAAAAACTTAAAGTAAAGCCTAGTATTGGCCCGGCATTGGAAGGAAAGATTTTTAGTGGAGCATGTAGAGGCGCGCGAAAAGGCTGCTTTTATTTGAAATCTGCAAGCACAAGCGCAGGTAAAACTCGTACTAGTGTTTTTGATGCTTGTAGAATAGCTTATCCAAAACGATGGTCACATGAACAAAATTCATTTATTGAAGAATTAGATGCTAATGGTGAACCTCGTCCACCACGAAAAGTATTATTTATTGTAACCGAAATGGATATGGAAGAAGTTCAAACAATTATGTTGGCGTATTTATCTGGCGTAAATGAAGAACATATTATTACAGGGAAATATGATGAATTTGGAGAGCAGACAAGAGTAATGAATGCTGCAAAAATAATGAAAGAATATAGCGGCTATTTCCTTATTGAAGAAATAAGTGATCCAAATCTTCAAAATGTTGAAGCGACCATTAAAAAATATGCAACCGTAGATGGAGTGAAATATGTCTTTTTCGATTATATTCATAGTACAGCAAGTATGATTGGACAGTTTTCACGAAATAATATTCGTGAAGATGTTATTCTAATGTTAATGGCAAATCAGCTTAAACAGCTTGCAAAGGATTATGATTTGTTTATCTTTTCTGCAACTCAGGTTAATGCAACAGGTATGGCTGGTGCAGATGATGAAATGGTATTCCGAGACGAAAAAAGTATTCGAGGATCAAAAGCAGTTGCCGATAAAGCGGATGTTGGATATGTAATGACCAGAGTATCAGATAAAGTATGGGGTTCATTGAATACTATTCTACAAAAAGCAGTTAGAGAGGGAGATTTAAAGCCTGAAAATGTAATTAAAAAACCAACGCATGTATTGGATATTTATAAAATGCGACGTGGCAGATATAAAATGGTAAGAATTTGGACTAGATTGGATTTGGGTACAGGAGAAAGAGAGGACTTATTTATTACAACCGCAGAAAATCAACCTTTTAAAGAATCAGTAGAACTATTTTCTAGTATTAGTGAAAGGAAAATTGAATATAAAGATGATAGCGACACTACAAACAGCTGATAAAGAAATAGATTTATTTGGTATCAGCGTTCAAGATATAATTAATTCAATTACTCTAGAAGATATTAAGACTTTTCTTGAAAGTCTTGGTGTAGATCAAATTGCGATTTATGAAGAAAAAGGATATATCGTCTGCCCGACAATTTGTCATAATCCTATTGACGAAGCAGAATCAATGAAATTATATTGGTATCAGAACAATAAAATATTTCGTTGTTATACAGAGTGCAATGAAGCTATGTCAATATTTACATTATATCAAAAATTTATGAAAATAAATTATCATGATGTAAGTTTTGAAGAGGCGGTTGATTATGTAAAAAAATGTTTACATAACATTACAATATCTGGTATAAAGAAATATAAACCAATTATTGATTTTGAAAAATATAAATTTGATAGCACTGTACCTACTTTAACAGAATATCCAAAAGAAATGCTATCATATTTTATTCCATATCATCATCCATCTTGGTTAAGAGATGGGATTCAACCAGAAGTGATGGATAAGTTTCATATTGGTTTTCTACTTGCTCAAAATAAAATTACTATTCCGCATTTTGATATTAATGGTAGATTGGTTGGCATTCGCGCGCGATCATTAGATGCAGAAGAGATAGAGCAATTTGGTAAATATAGACCAGTACAAATTGGTAATACGTTATATTCGCATCCGCTACATTTTAATTTATATGGAATATATGAACATAAGCTAGCAATTCAAAAAAGACGAAGTGCTATTATAGTAGAAGGAGAAAAATCTGTTCTACTGGATGATGGATATTATAATAAAATTAGTAATACAGTTGCATGTTGTGGATCTAATATTAATAAGTTTCAAATTAATTTATTATCAAATATGCTTGGAGTGAATGAAATTACGATTGCTTTTGATAAAGAATATAAAGATTGGCGATCGGATGAAGCATACAACTATCGTTTAAAGATTGAAAATATTTGTAAAAAATATTCAAGCCAAGCAATTTTTTATTATATATGGGATATGGACAATTTATTGGATTATAAAGATAGTCCTTTTGATAAAGGAAAAGAAGTATTTGAAGAACTTTATAGGCATAGAATTAGAGTGAGGTAACTAGAACGGATGAAATATAAACTAAGAAATAATTATAGTATGAACCCTGATAAAGCCATAGTAGATATATTAAAAGATCGTGGAGTAACAGATATTGAAAAATTTATGAATCCAAATTCTTCATGTGAATTAAATCCTTATGATCTAGAAAATATATCATCCGCGGCGGAAAAACTTTTGTATCATTTACGTCAAGACCATAATATTCTGTTAATTGTAGATGCGGATACTGATGGTTTTACAAGTAGCGCAATTATATGGCTTTATATTAAACATATATTTCCTAGTGCAAGATTGGAATTCACAGTACATGAACATAAACAGCACGGTTTAGATGATAAAATAGATTGGATTCTAGATGAAGCAAAATGGGATTTAGTTATTGTTCCAGATGCCGGAAGTTATGATGTAAAAGAACATCACGCTTTAGGAGAAATGGGCATAGATGTAATTTGTTTGGATCACCATGAACAATTATATGATCAGCAAGGTAATCCTATCTTATCTACTTCTCCCAATACAATTGTTGTAAATAATCAGCTATCTTCCAATTATTTTAATAAATCGCTATGTGGGGCTGGCGTTGTATATAAATTTTGTGAAGTACTAGATGATATACTTGGTATTGATCAAGCACATAATTATATTGATCTTGCTGCCTTGGGAGAAATCGCAGATGTAATGGATAAAACAAATATTGAAACAAATTATATTATTTATGAAGGTCTACGAAATATTCATAATGAAGGTTTTAAGACTTTAATTGAAGCACAATCTTATTCATTAAAGGAAAAGGCAGTAGCTCCATATAATAATTTAACCTCTACAGATATAGCATTTTATATTGCTCCATTAATTAATGCTATTACAAGAGTTGGCACAATACAAGAAAAAGAAACAATGTTTTACTGTTTTATTGAGCCAAATAAACCTATGCAAAGTACGAAACGTGGCGCGAAACCCGGTGATATTGAGTATGCTGCAGAGCAAACTGCGCGCGTAGGTAAAAATGCTAAGTCTAGACAAGATAGATTAAAAGAACAAGCATTAGGAATTATTGATTTTAAAATTCAAAAAGATGGACTAGATGATAATAATATTATCTTAGTTGAAGTTGATAGCTCTGATAATATCCCTCAAGAATTAACTGGCCTAATAGCTATGAATGTAGTTAGTAAATATCATAAGCCAGTAATGATTGGCAGGCGTAATAACGATAATATTATTCAAGGCAGTATTCGATCTGATGGTAATTTTGCCGGTTTGCCTAGTTTTAAAAAGTTCTTAGAGGATAGCGGCCTTGTAACCTATACCGCTGGGCATGATAACGCCGCTGGCTGGGGATTAAATGGTGATAAATTAAATTCATTAATTAAGTATGCTAACACTCATTTACGAGCAGAAGATTTTGAAAATTGCTATGTCGTTGATTATATATTAAATGCTAATAATTATAACGATGAATTAATTGGATCGTTAGCTTCTCATCCAGAATACTTTGGTAATCATATTGATGAAGTACGAATTGTTATAGAGAACATTCCACTAATGAATGTAATGCCTATGGGCGCGAATAAGGATAGTATGAAGATTTCATACAATAATATTGACTATGTGCGCTTTAAGGATGAAGATTTTGTGGAACAAGTTATGGAAGATAGGACAAAATTACTAACTATTTATGGCCGCGGTAATTTAAATACATTTAATGGACATACTTCAGTTCAAGTATTTATTGATGACTATGAACTAAAGGAGGATAATAGTAAATATGAGTTTTAATATGTGTGATGACAACCGAGAAGAATTAATTAAAATATGTAAAGAAAAACTAATTGAAGGCACCAATATTGAGGATAGTCCAGAAGAAATGGCTGTAATAGATAATATTTTAATTAGGATGTGGTAGATGGGATGGCTGGATAGCATAAAATGACCGTGCGCGAGCTAATTGAAAAGTTACAAGAAATGCCGCAAGATTTACCAGTTGTAGATTGGGGACATTATTATGTTGAGGGCTGCCATGTAAATGATGAATATTTTGACGGCGATGCGGCTAATCCTAATTGTCCTATCATAACTGTTGTCATGATTGATTGACAAATTTATAATTTATGATATAATAGATATAAAGAAGGAGATGACGAAATGTTAAAATTTCCTGGTAGCCTCCATAACCATACAGAATATAGTAATGAAACATTGCGTGATTGTATTAATACAGTTCCAGGATTGATTAATCTAGCAATTGAGCTAAATCACGAATGTGTAGCAATTACGGATCATGAAACTATATCTAGTTATATCAAAGCAGAAAAATATTATAAAAAGATAAAAGAAAAATATCCAAATTTTAAATTGATTCGTGGTAATGAAATCTATTTAACTAGAAATGGTTTAACCGCGAAAAATTATAATAAAGCAAAAGATAGATATTTTCACTTCATTCTGCTTGCAAAAGATATCGAAGGTTATAAGCAAATTTGTCAATTGTCTACTAGAGCATGGCAACGCTCATATATGAGTCGGCGCCAACGTAGGCGTCCAACTTATTATCAAGATTTAAAAGATATCGTAAAGCTAAATCAAGGGCACTTGATTGCATCAAGTGCCTGTTTGGGTTCGCAGTTGGATAAGTTTCTTCTTCAATATATGGATACCAATGATGAAGAGTTTTATGAAACTGCCAAGCGTTGGTGTTTATATATTGAAGATATTTTTGGTAAAGGAAATTTCTATTTGGAGATGCAGCCTTCAAATGGGAAAGAACAGGTATTTGTAAATAAACAGCTTTTGAAAATTAGTAAAGAGCTTGGGATTAAATATATTATTACAACCGATAGTCATTATGGCCGGCCGGAAGATGCAGCAATTCATGAGGCATTTCTTAATTCTCAGGACGGCGAACGAGAAGTTCGTTCATTCTATGCGACAACTTATATGATGTCGGATGAAGAGATTAGAAGTTTCTTCCCATATTTAAGCGAAGATGAACTTCAAGTAGCGTATTCATCAATTAAAGAGATTAAAGATAGATGTGAAGATTTTAGTGTTTTGAAACCATTGAAAATTCCAAGTTTGCCTTGGAGACAGTTTACTCCTAGGGATAAAGATGAATTATGGCATTGTACAGAGTTGATGCCTAATCTTCGTAATTTTATTGAATCTCCTCATTATGCAGATAATCAATTGGTATTGGCGCTAATTGATGGTATTCATAAGCATAGTGACTTACAGAATGAACAAGCATTTAACGCTTTAAATGAGTGTTTGGGAATGACTTGGGAATCCTCTCAGGTAAACAATGCTCAATGGTCAGCATACTTTCTAAATCTTCAAAAGATTATTGATGAGTGCTGGAATGCGGGAACAATTGTATTGCCGGCGCGTGGTTCTGGCATGGGATTTGTATTATTGTATGCACTGGATATTATTCAGATAAATTGTTTGCGTGAGAAAACTAAAACTTATCCTTGGCGTTTCTTGAATCCAGCGCGTGTATCAGTACTTGATATTGATGTTGATATTGAGGGCGTTCGTAGAGCACAAGTGCTAGAACATTTGAGAAAAACATATGGTGAAAACCGAGTATCAAATGTTGCGACTTTCAAAACAGAAAAGTCTAAATCAGCAATTCAAACCGCGTGTCGTGGATTAGGTATTGATGTTGATGAAGCATCTTATATTTCAAATTTGATTCAGGCCGAGCGTGGTCAGGTTTATACTTTGAAGCAAACATATTATGGCGATGAAGAAAATGGTATTGCGCCAAATCAAACGTTTATTACAGAAGTAAATAAACATCCAGGACTGTGGGAAGTAGCACAGCGGATTGAAGGTTTGATTTGTGGTCAAGGCATTCACGCAGGCGGTGTAGTATTCACCGACGAGGACTTTACAGAAAGTAGCGCGTTAATGCGGGCGCCCGATGGTACGATTATTACACAGTTTGAGTTACATGACCTTGAAGATGTATCAATGATAAAGATGGACTTGTTGAGCGTTGAAGCCGCGGATAAGATTCATACTTGTCTTGATTTGTTAGTAGAACAAGGTTATGTTGAAAAGAAAGATACGCTGCGCGAAACTTATGAGAATGTGCTTGGCGTATATAAAATAAATCGTGATGATAAAAAGATGTGGGACATGGTTCAAAATCATGAAATCGTATCTTTGTTTCAAATGGAACAACAAAGTGGAGTTCGCGGAATTGCATTAACTCATCCACGTACAGTTGACGAATTAGCAGTTCTAAACTCAGTAATTCGCTTAATGGCAACTGAAAAAGGCGCTGAAAGCCCGCTTGATAAATATGCACGTTTTAGGGAAAATCCAAAAGCATGGGATGTTGAAATGATTCAGATGGGTCTTACAGAAGATGAACGTAAGATCATGCATCGTGAACTAGATATCTCTGATGGTATGTCTATTACGCAGGAACAATTTATGCAATTGGTTCAATTACCGGAATGTGGCGGATGGGATTTGCAATTTGCTGATAAACTTCGTAAATCAATTGCAAAAAAGAATCCTAAAGAATATGATGCATTAACAAAACAATTTTTTGATAATGTTAAAGAGAAGAAATTAAGTGAAGCTTTTTGTAATTATGTATGGAATATTGAAATTGCATTAAGTCGTGGATATGGTTTTAATGCGGCTCATACATACTCCTATTCAATAGTTGCTCTTCAAGAAATGAATCTCGCACGATTCTTTCCAATTATCTTTTGGAATACTGCGAATTTGATTGTAGATAGTGGCGGTATTCAAGTAGTTGAATATGATGAAGAAGGTATTGGATCATTAGTAGTTGAAGCTGAACCGGATGAAGACGAAGACGAAGATGATGAAGAACAAGAAGAATGGGAAGAAGAAAATGAAATAACTGAAGGCGAAAAAGAAGATAAAAAGAAAGATAAGACAAAGACAGTAGATTATGGCAAAATTGCGGCAGCAATTGGGCGATTTAATAACTATGGAATTAAAGTCTCGCCACCGAACATCAATGATTCTTCTTACACTTTTACTCCTGTAGTTGAAAGAAATGAAATCTTGTATGGTTTAAGAGGAATTACAAGATTATCTACTTCAACAATTAAAGAAATTATAGCGGCAAGACCCTTTACATCTGTTCAAGATTTCTTATCACGAGTTAAAGTTAATAAAATTCAAATGGCTAATCTTATTAAATGTGGAGCATTTGATAGCTTAACAGGATTGCCAAGAGAAGAAATTATGTCAAAATATATTGGATTGATAGCTGATAAAAAACAACGAATAACATTACAGAATATGCAAATGTTAATCAATTATAATCTGGTTCCCGAAGAAATGAAATTCTGTAAAAAAGTATTCCTGTTCAATAAATTTTTAAAGCAGCAAAAGAAAGAAGATTATTATGATCTCAATGAAGCCGCAATAAATTTTATTGCAAATAATTTTTCAGCAGATGTATTATCAAATGGCACTCAAATTTCTGTTGACAAATGGGATAATTTGTATCAGAAAGCAATGGATCCTATGCGAGCATATATTAAAAAACATAAAGATGATATGTTGAAATTATTAAACGATACTTTATATCAAGATATGTTTAATAAATATGCGAGTGGAAATATTTCTCATTGGGAAATGGAATCTGTTAGTTTTTATAGTCATGAACATGAATTGGCCCAATCTCAATATTTATATGATGATTTCTTTAAACTTCCTGAAGAACCAGAAATTGATTATACATTTACTGGTAAAGATGGAAATGAAATAAAAGTATATAGATTAAGAAGAATAATTGGCACAGTAATTGATAAGGATAAAATGAAGAACACTGTTACATTACTAACACCTTCTGGTGTAGTTAATGTAAAGGTATATAAAAATCAATATGCTAATTTTGATAAACGATTATCTGAGCGTGGAGCCGATGGAAAAAAGCATGTAAAAGAAAAAAGTTGGTTTAGTCGTGGAACGTTATTAATGATACAAGGAATTCGGCGCGGACAAGACTTTATTCCTAAGAAACGTAAAGATAGTTTTTATCCAGTTATTTCAAAAATAATAGCGATAAATGAAGATAATACTTTGGAATTTCAGACAGAACGGTTGGAGGTGGAGATATGATTGGTTTAGTAGATTTGGCATTTCAAAGTTCTCCATCTCTCTGCCCGCCTAATATTGAGATTATGAAGTTAGCTGAATATTATAAATTTGAAGAAAACAAATTTTGCCGTCTAATTCCGTTAGATGAAACGGAATTAGATGGCTATAGTAAAATTTTTATATTTAGTGAAAATGATTCTTATGTAACGGTTCCGGATGCTTTTAAAAAAGCATCTAATGTTATCTATGGCGGCAGCTCTTTTACCAATAAAGTATACGTACCATTTAAAAATGAATTAATAGATTTTATGTTAGCTAAGCCTAGAATTTATACTAATATTTTAAATGAGAAATATATTGCTGGAGAAAAAGAAAAAAATATTAATCATATATTAGATGATTCATATTACAGACGCTTTGCAGGTACATAGGAATTACCCATTCCACCAATTCATAAAAGAAAACGTTTATATATTTATGATAGAAACTTTTTTCAAGATGGATGGGAAAATATAATTGATAAAATTGTAGAACGGAGTCCTTCTTCTATTAATTTTATTCATTCTTTACATTTTAATAAAATAACAGATTTTTTAACGGTGCGCCAAATAGATATAATTGCTAAAGGGCAAGATACATATTTAGATTTATAGGTACCATTAAATGAAATTGCTATTTTAATGAAAAAATATAAAAATAAATTATTAGAATTAATTACTCCATCATCTGCAGTTTATATTCCAATTGGTGGCTCTTTTTATTATCAATTAGAATATTATAAGAATTATATTTATAAACTAAATTTATTGTATCGTTTTTGGGCGCAAGGTATTCCAATAAAATTAAAGTATTAGGAACCCACACTTGGTTGTTATGATCCCTTAAGAGACTTAAGTATACATACAGCTATTTGGAGTCGTAGTCCATTAAATGCAAACCAAAGTATTTTAGATAGGATTCCTAAAGATAAATCTTTAAATGAAGTTAGACCACAACGAACCCAGGCGAGAGCTTTTATGGAAAAATTTCCATAGCAAGCCATTTTATTAAAACAAACATTAGATATTATTACTCAAGGAGGTTGGAATAGATGAAGAGCATAGAAGCTATTTAGGCTGACTATAGAGAATTAAATAATATGTTAAATGATGCATTATCACATATGGAATTAAGTGATAGAATTTTTATTATACGAGACGAAATAAAAGAATTACAAAATATATGCCCACATGATAATGGTTCTTATAATTTTTCAGATCAAGAAAGTTGCCCTTACTGCGGCAAAAAATTTAGGAAGTGAAATTGATGGAATTACAGATTCGAAAACGGACTGGAGAATTGGCTTTATTTGATAAAGAAAAAATTGAAACAGCTATATGTAAAGCCTGGCATGATGTATATCCAAAAAAAATAGGAAAACCTAGTTATGCATCTGAAATTGCTGATATGATTGCAACTGTCGCTCAGCAACTTATAACTGAATCAAATGACATAATGGGTGTTGAAGATATTCAAGAATTGGTTGAAGATTACTTAACCGATTATGATTTGATAGTTGGAAAAGCGTATATTAAATACCGTTATAAGCATGGTATTATGCGCGCGAACTCTACTGAATTTATTCGTGCAATTAGCGAAAAACTTCGTGCTACTAATGTACAAAATCAAAATGCTAATATAGATGAACATTCATTTGGCGGCCGCGTAGGTGAAGCTTCTGATGAAATGATGAAGCAATATGCACTAGATTATTGTATGTCTGATATGGCGCGAAATAATCATTTAAATAATGAAATTTATATTCATGATTTAAGCGCGTATGCGGTTGGTATGCATAACTGCTTAAGTATTCCTTTTGATGATTTACTAGCTAAAGGATTTAATACTAGGCAGACAGATGTACGCCCAGCCAATTCCATCAATACTGCTTTCCAACTTGTAGCAGTTATATTCCAGCTTCAATCTCTAATGCAGTTTGGCGGCGTTAGTGCTACTCATTTGGATTGGACTATGGTGCCTTATGTGAGAAAGAGTTTCTGGAAGCATTTTAAAGATGGATTAAAATGGTTTGATGAAGGTAATGAAAATCACTATTTCTTAAATGTAGATATTTCTAAAATGCCTATTGAACCTTATCATAATTTAACAGTTGATGAAGATGTACTTCCTTTAGTACAAACTGCAAAAGTAACAAAAGCTTATAAATATGCAATGGAAATGACTGAGCGCGAATTGCAGCAGGCAGTTGAGGGCATGTATCATAACCTTAATACACTTCAATCCAGAAGCGGAAATCAACTACCTTTCACATCCATTAACTATGGCACTTGTACGTTACCAGAAGGACGAATGGTAATTAAGGCATTACTGGAAGGATCTATTAAAGGCGTTGGTAAATATCATAAAACTCCTATATTCCCATGTGGTATTTTCCAATTAGGAAAAGGAATTAACCGTGCGCCTGGCGATCCGAATTATGATTTATATCAGCTCGCGCTTGAATCAACTGCTAGACGTATCTATCCAAATTACGCTAATATTGATTGGTCTGGAAACGCGGGTTATGATCCCAACGACCCAACAACGTATTTTAGCACAATGGGATGCCGTACAGCAAACGGCGCAGATATAAATGTAGAACCTGGCGTAAATCCGCAGCGTAAAGATGGCCGCGGCAATATTTGTCCAGTAACTATTATTATGCCGACTATTGCCATGGAGACGAAAATATATGGAGAACAGAACCATTTAATTGATGGAGAAGATGGTGAAACAGTATTAATTGACGCCTTTATTGACCATCTTGATGACAAAATTCATGAAGCAAAAGATATGCTTCTTGAACGTTTTGAGTGGATTTGCAAGCAGTCTCCCGCGTCTGCCAAGTTCATGTATGAAAATAATACAATGCTAGGCTATCACCCAGAAGAAGGTATTCGTTCGGCATTGAAACATGGCACTATTGTTATCGGACAACTAGGACTTGCGGAAACTCTTCAAATCCTAATTGGCTGCGACCATACCACTGAAAAAGGAATGGCATTAGCTAAGAGGATCGAGCAGCTATTTAAAGATAGATGTACGGAGTTTAAGAAAGAATATAAACTCAACTTTGGTGTATATTACACCCCTGCCGAGAATCTTTGCTATACAGCTATGAAGAAATTTAAAGCCAAATATGGTGAAATTGAAAATGTTTCAGACCGCGAATATTTTACCAATAGTATCCATGTACCAGTATGGCATGATATTTCAGTATTTGATAAGATTGATATTGAGAGCCAGTTAACTGGATATTCTAGTGCCGGATGTATTACATATGTAGAAGTTCCTTCTGGTGTAAAGAATAACATTCCAGCGCTTGAAACTATTGTAAATTATGCTATGGACCACGACATACCGTATTTCGCTTTGAACGTGCCGCTAGACATGTGTAATAATTGTGGTTATCAGGATGAAATTGGCGAAAGCTGCCCGCAATGCGGCAGTAAGAATATTTCAAGACTTCGTAGAGTAACTGGCTATTTAACAGGCTCATATAAAGACGCGTTCAATTGGGGCAAGCAAAAAGAAACTGAAGATCGCGTAAAACATATTCATTAAGGGTGATAATTATGAGTACATATAATTTTGAAAATTATATTTGCGGTATTACAAAATTACCCTGTTGTGGTTGCTCTCTTTATTGTAGTCATAGAGAACAGCAAGGAGAGAAGCATGAGTAAGATTGCAGGAATCTATTGGGATGATACCGCGGCAGCGCCCGGTATCTCCCTCTCAGTGTATTTTTCGGGATGTCATTTCCATTGCCCCGGATGTCATAATCCCGAAGCACAAGATTTTAATTATGGTAAAGAGTATGGATTAGATATCCGCCAAGAGATTATGCAGAAGCTTAGTAAAAATGGAGTAATGCGTTCTCTCAGTATTCTCGGCGGCGAACCGCTTGCGGATGAAAATTTAGAAGATGTAATGAATTTGATTGGCTGGTGTAAATTAGATTATCCAGATTTAAAAATTTATTTATGGACAGGTTACACTATAGAAGAGTTAGAGAAGCGTGATAATCGTACTCTAGATCATATTTTACATAATATTACCTGTCTAATAGATGGACGCTATGAACAAGATAAAAGAGATACCACATTGCCGTTGCGCGGCTCCTCTAATCAACGAATAATTAATATGGAGAAGTATCGTGAAGAAGGACATATATAAATCAATACTTGCCGGAATGGTAATAGCATTAGGCTGCTGGATGTATCTAGCAGCTCCTAATGCAGTGGTTGGCGCTTTCCTATTTTCATGCGGCCTGCTT
>Ga0247611_10001940_pt1 | contig 35310 bp, 35 predicted proteins | sample 177DNAGHGhighgp2_FD_192422 | JGI IMG/M metagenome (GOLD analysis project Ga0247611, IMG submission 192422) | Sheep rumen microbial communities from Palmerston North, Manawatu-Wanganui, New Zealand - 1770 DNA GHGhigh gp2 | ecosystem: Host-associated > Mammals > Digestive system > Stomach > Rumen... | reverse complement strand
CATTTTACATACAACATTTTAAAAAATATAAAAATCCGAAAAATGGCTTAGTTGCGCCATAAATCGGATTTTTTTGTTTATCAACTGTCGAAAACGGGATTATAATCTAATTAAAATATATTTTCAAGAATGAAATATAATTAGATTATTTTTTGATTTCGTCATAATCATCTAAAAATGAATGCTTAACTCCATCCTTTTTATATCCTAATATCATATTCATATTGACATTTGATGTTGCTGCAAATATATTCTTTTCAATATTATCATTATAATTCTTTTTTAATTCCTGTATTAAATTCTTTGTTGATAATCTCATACTTGAATTAATTTCATTATCTACTGAACAAGCCTCAGTAAATCTACAAGCACACATAATAAATCTTAAATCATTATATTTAGCCCAAGCTTTAACATCCTTTTCTCTTACTAAATATAATGGTCTAATTAATTCCATTCCTTCATTGTTATCACTATGTAATTTAGGTAGCATTGTTTGGAATGAACCAGCATTTAGCATATTCATTAGTGTTGTTTCTATTACATCATCGAAATGATGACCTAAAGCTATTTTGTTACAACCTAAGTCCTTTGCTAATTTATATAATGCGCCTCTTCTCATTTTAGCACATAGATAGCATGGACTTTTTTCCTGTGCATTAGCTATTTCAAATATATCTGTATTTATAATAGTTGCAGGGATTTGCAATAATTCTAAATTATATTTGATATGATTTAAATTATGTTCATTATATCCTGGATTCATTACTAAGAATTTAACTTCAAATTCAAAATCAGAATGTCTTTTTAATTCTTGAAATAATTTAGCCATCAGCATTGAATCCTTACCACCTGATATACATACACATATTTTATCATTTGGCTTTATTAATTCATATTCCTTAAGAGCTTTAATAAATGGAGCCCAAAGTCTACCTCTATAATTCTTAATTATTGTTCTTTCTATTTCTTGGCATCTATCCATAAAAACCCTCTCTAAGATTTTAATTTTTAGGCTTATAAATCTTACTCTTATCTATTACTCCGATAGCCTCAGTAAATGAACCTGAATCAGTTTTTTCTAATTCTTCACCTAATACTCTAAATTTAGAATCAATTGTATCTATATACCATAATACTAAAGCTTCAGCAGTTAAAGGCTTCTTAGGGGAACCAAATTGAGGTACACCATGATGGCTTATTAGCATATGCTCTAATAGCATTGCCTCTTCTGTATTTTGATATCCTAGGTGACTAGCCGCATTTGATATTTCCATTGCGCCTAAAACTAGATGTCCTAAAAGCTGACCCTTAACTGTATATTCTGTATGTACTACACCTGATAATTCTATAGCCTTACCAATATCATGTAGCATTATACCAGCATATACATAATCCTTATTTAGGAATGAATAATTATCTATAAATCCTTCGCTCATGTGTAACATACCAATTGAGTGATGTGCTAAGCCTCCAACATATGCATGATGCATTTTAGCTGCGGCAGGATAAATAAAATATTGGTCATGATATAAATCAATCAAATATTTAGTTATATCTTTAATTATATTATTTTCAATTTTATCTACATATTTATTAATTTCATCTATAGCTTCATCTAATGTTAATGGTGAAGATTTATAGAATAATCTTAATGTACTATCCTGTAATTCAAATGGTAATTGCTCAACATTAGTATAGGAAGTTATTTTATTTAAGGTTCTTTCTCTTCCTTCTACTTCATTATATTGAAACGAATATGCTTTTCCTATTTGAATATTTTGAGCATCACTTGGATTAATCTTTAGATGAAAAATATTTTTATTTTGATCAGAAACAATCAAATTATATACACCATCAGATGTAGAAATTGATGTTACAATACCTACTAATTCCATTGCTTTTTTTCCTTTCTAAAGATATATATTCCTGGGTTTTTAAATACGTGAGCATTTTTAATTATATCACATCTTCTTTTTCCATCGAATATAAGTCTATAATCCTTTGAGAATAATTCACTTTCTCTATAATCATTTTTTATATATAGCATTATTTTATTATTTTCATCCTCAAAGAAAATACCTGTTGAATTACCAGTTGTAATACCATCAAGAGGATGTACCATTGTCTCTATTTCCTTATATGAACTTAATCTAAATACTTTATATTCTTTTCTAATTGATATTAAATCTCTCAATGTCATAACATTAGATAAATATTTAGTTCTTCTTGTATAATCAATCTTATTGATTTTATCTTTAGAATTATATGAATTTTCAACACCCATCTTAGTTCTAAAAAATTCTTGACCAGCATGAATAAAAGGTATACCTTCAGATATTAATACTAATTCCATTGCTAATCTAGCAGCATTTTTAATATTTTTATCATCTAGTCCGCTATGATATTTACAGTAATCATAGAATGTATAATTATCATGGCATTCAACATAATTAATACTTCTTGTAGGTTCATCAAATTTATAATAATCAATACATGAGCCCATGATTAAATTATTTAAATCATATGTACTTTTTTCATTACCTAAGGCAAAGCCGTTATTTCTATTCCATTGGCTACCTCTAACATAATCACGGAATCTATCATTGAAGAATGCATAATGTGGAAGCTTTTTATGATTATACATATGAGCTCTTTTATCATCATCTAGTGGTGTCATCATATTCCAGCCTTCACCATAAACCATGATTTTATCATCATATTTTGTAATTTCATTATATGCTTCATTTAATGTATCTATATCTAATAATCCCATTAAATCAAATCGAAATCCTGATGCATGGAATACATTAGCTATATATTTTAATGCATCTACTATGAATCTTCTAGCCATTCTTCTTTCAGATGCGATAACATTTCCACAGCCTGATGAATTAGCTAATCTTCCATCAGCCTCTAATCTGTAAAAATATCCAGGTACTAAATTATCAAATGCGAATAATTCATATTTATAAACATGATTAAAAACAACATCAAATGTTATTCTTAATCCTAATTTATGAGCTTCATCAATTAATTGTAATAATTCATTTATTCTTGAATACGGATCATTAGGATCAACTGAATACCAACCAGATGGTACGAAATATTCAACTGGATTATATCCCCAGTTGTATTCACTATCCTTATTTAAATCATCTACTCCACCAAAATCAAATACTGGAAGTAATTGAAGGTGTGTTACACCAAGTGATGCAATATATTTTAATCCTTTATATTCACCATCAGAATCAATATCATCGTCTAGCATTCCTAAATATGTGCCATTATATTTACCATAAACACCTTGAGTAAAATCTCTAATTGATGCTTCATATATAATCGCGTCTGTATAATTACCAGAAAATTCAGGCTTTTCATGATTCATTCTATGTAGCTTATCTGGATTAATAACATAATTCATTTTAGCATTTGCAGATGCAGATACTGCATATGGGTCATTTATTTTTATAAATCTATCAAATACTCTTACAAAATATAAATAACCAACAGAATCTAAATCTCCATCTATTGCTACTTCCCATAGACCTTTATTTTTATATTCTAAATAATGTCTTTCAGATTTACCATTTTTATTTAATTCTATATATATTTCTTTAGCTACTGGAGTCCATATTCTAAATGTAGTTTTTGTGCTTGTATATTCAACACCTAATGGACCATTATAATAAAATTCATCTTCAAAGCGTGGGTCTCTTATAATAGATCCACTTTTTAATATTGTTGTATTATCTAATTCATCTTTTATAATATATTCTTTATGTAATTTAATTGATTCTAAAAACTTAACTGTATATTTATTGAAATTTGCTTCATGTATATGATTTATTATTTCTAGCTTAGTAACTTTCTTTTTTTCATCTACTAGGCTGAATTCTTTATCATCAGAATCTATTTCTTTATCTATCAATATTGTTATAAATTCATATGAATCAATAAAGGCTTCAATTTTAGTTTGCATGCTTTACCCCCTTTATAAATGTTAATATTGCTTCTCTTTCATTTGGTATAGCATCAGATACAATTGCCTTTATTACTTCATTAACAACTGCTGATTTCATCTCGCCTTCAAAATCCTTTGTTATTTCAAGTTTTGATACTGCAAGATCACTATCTGTAGAAATTTGCATATTCATTATTTTTTGTTTTAATTGTTTTGAATTGACATTTAATCTATCAATAATAAAAGATAATTTATATACATTTTCTCTATTCCTATATAAAGAATAATTATCAAAATGATTATCTACCAAATTTTTTAAGGATAGACATAATTTTTTTTCCTTTGATGTGATAATTGGTGGGAATTTATTATATTTCAAATAATAAATATAAACTAATTCCTCCTTTTTATAGCCATGACCTGTAGCATCAAGCCAGCTATTAAAATCAGGTATATATCTAAACAAATCATATTCTTTAATATAATTAATACCCTTTGAATATTTAGCTTCACATAATTTTATAAAATAATTATATATTCTATCATTTGATAATGAAGATAATAAATAGCTTTTAGCTATAATAGCATCCAGAGTGCTTTTCTCAATTTCAAATCCAAGCTTTGATGAGAAATATAAAGCTCTTAAGATTCTTAAGGCATCTTCTTCAAATCTCGTAGTTGGATCTCCTATAGCTTTGATTAATTTGTTTTTTAAATCATCTATACCATTATGGTAATCGATGATTTTTTTATTATAATCAAAGGCTAATGCGTTAATTGTAAAATCTCTTCTTAGAGTATCTTCATATAAATTATCTACTTCTATTACCGTTGGATGTCTATGGTCCTCATATGAAATATCTTTTCTAAAATGAGTTATTTCAAAATAGATACCTTCATATTTAATAGTAATACTTAAATAATCTCCACCATTATCTTTATAATCAAATTCAGATTTGATTAGATCAAGTGGCATATTAGTAGCAACATCAATATCATTTGATGTTATGTCTAATAAATAATCTCTAACACAGCCACCTATCAAATAAGCTTCATAGCCTAAGGTTTTAATTTTAGATATTAATTTAATGCCAGTATCTAAATATTCCATATTAACACCCATAACATTATAACATTTAATTATTTTTAAGTCTATAAAAGTAAGGATTTAAAACGCTATATTAAGAAAAATAATAATTATAATAATTATTAAATATAGAATATTAACGATTAATGTGATATTCTAATAGCGTATGAGGTGGATTATGTATAGAATTCAAGAAGAGATTGAAAATACTATAATAATTCAAAAAAGTGAGTTTATAACTCATCTTTTTCGTGTTGAAACAATTGATGATGTAAATAATATACTAGATAATATTAGAAAAAAATATTATGATGCAACACATAATTGTTATGCATATATTTTAGGTGATAAGCAAGATATTCAAAAATGCTCTGATGATGGAGAGCCTGCCAAAACTGCTGGAGCTCCAATAATAGATGTATTAAAGAAAAATAATATGACTAATATTTTAGCAGTTGTCACAAGATATTTTGGTGGTATATTACTTGGGGCAGGTGGATTAGTTAGAGCTTATTCATCTTCTGTTTCTGAAGCATTAAATAAAGCTAAATTATATGATACATTAGATGTTACAGATTTTATAATTACAACATCATATTCTGGATATAATACAATTTTAAATATAAAAGAAATCAATATAATTGATACTTCTTTTACTGATTCTGTAATTATTACAGGATATGTAGAAAAAGAGATTTTTAATAAATTAGAAGAAATATTATATAAGAATAAAATAGATCCTAATTCATTAAAAAAAATAGGGGATTCCCAAAAGGAAATCCCTATTAAATGTTAACATATGTTCCAGGATATAATAGCATTAATGCTTGTGTAGCAAGATATGCTACAATTAATGCTAATAAAAATTGTCCTACTCTAATTTGCCATATTTTACCTTGCTTAAATAGATTTTCAAATCTTGTTGCAAGAATGACAAAATATGAAATAACGAATAATGCAATAAAAATTATTGCGAATGTAAATTTATAATAATCTATTTGAAAATCTAAAAACATTATAATCACCATTTATGAAAAATGCTGTTAAATTAACAGCATTTTTTATTATAAATTTCCAGCATTTGCCTTTTTGATGTGCTCGCTTAATTCTTTAACCTTTTCTGTAAAGTCTGTTGATTCTTTTCTATTTCTTTCAAGACGTTCCTTTCTAACCTCTGCTAGATGTGCCTTAGTAGATTCTAATGTTCTACCTGCTTGAGCTTCTTGAACTGTAACTGTACAGAAATTATCGTGGAATTCTAGAATACCTGAAACAACTAATACGTATAATTCAAAATTACCTTTTACTAGCTTTAGATATCCTTCTTCCATTACTGATACAACTGGAATATGATTTTCCATTATTGCATATTCACCATCATCCTGATCGTGAACTACAACATAATCAATTTCTTCATTGTATAAAACACCTTGATGTGTTGAAACAACAATTTTCATTATTTAGCTAAAGCCTCTGCCTTCTTCTTAGCATCATCAATTGTACCAACTAGGCGGAATGCTTCCTCTGGAAGATCATCATGTAATCCATCTAATATTTCTTTAAATCCACGAACAGTTTCACTTACTGGTACATAGGCACCAGGAACACCTGTAAACTGTCCACCGATAAACATATTTTGAGATAAGAATAAACGAATTCTTCTAGCTCTTTTTACTACTAGCTTATCATCTTCAGATAATTCATCCATACCTAGAATTGCGATAATATCTAGTAATTCATTATATCTTTGAATAATTTGTTGTACACGTCTTGCAACCTCATAATGTTCTTTTCCAACAATTGATGGCTGTAGGGCACGTGATGTAGATGCAAGTGGATCTACGGCAGGATAAATACCTTCCTCTGTTAATTTACGAGATAGGTTTGTTGTAGCATCTAGATGGGTAAATGTTGTTGCAGGAGCTGGGTCTGTGTAGTCATCTGCAGGTACATATACAGCCTGAATAGATGTAATAGATCCTTCCTTAGTTGATGTAATTCTTTCTTGTAGCTTACCCATTTCTGTAGCTAATGTAGGTTGATAACCTACGGCTGATGGCATACGTCCTAATAGGGCTGATACCTCAGAGCCTGCTTGTGTAAAACGGTAAATATTATCAATGAATAATAATACATCTTGATGTTCTTGATCACGAAAATATTCAGCCATTGTTAAGCCTGTAAGAGCAACTCTCATACGAGCTCCTGGTGGCTCATTCATTTGACCGAAAGCCATGGCAGTTTTACTAATAACTCCACTTTCCTTCATTTCATGATATAAGTCATTTCCTTCACGTGTACGCTCTCCAACACCAGTGAATACTGAAATACCACCATGCTCTTGAGCTACATTGTGAATTAATTCCTGAATTAATACTGTTTTACCTACACCGGCACCACCAAATAGACCGATTTTTCCACCTTTAATATATGGTGCTAATAAATCTACTACCTTGATACCAGTTTCAAGTATTTCAACATTTGATGACAATTCATCAAGCTTAGGAGCTTCTCTATGAATAGGCATATAAGAAACATCCTCAGGTTTACCACCATCATCGATTGGTTCACCTAAAACATTAAATACTCTTCCTAATGTTCCTCTACCTACTGGAACAGAAATAGGACTTCCAGTTGATTCAACCTTCATACCACGAACTAATCCATCTGTTGAATCCATCGCGATACAACGAACCTTTCTATCACCTATATGTAAAGCAACCTCTAATGTTAACTTTATTTGAATGCCATTATTTTCTTCCTTTGGAATGTTAATTGTTAATGCTTCATTAATTGCTGGAAGTGCATCTTCAGCAAATAAAACATCAACAACTGGTCCTTTAACCTCAACGACATGTCCGACCATTATTCGTCGCCTCCTATCGCATTAGCTCCGCCAATGATATCAATTAATTCTGTAGTAACAACATTTTGACGGGCTCTATTATATAAAAGCTGTAATTTACCAATTATTTCTTCTGCATTATCAGTTGCTGATTTCATAGAATTCATTCTTGCAGAATGTTCTGATGTCTTAGAATCTAAGATAATTCCATAAATCATATCCTTTGCATACATAGAAAGTATTAAATTAACAGTCTTTTCAATTCCTGATTCATATACATAATCAATATTTTTATATTCTGTATCAACCTTTACCATCGGTAAAAGCTCTTCGAATTTTATTTCTTGAGTTAAGCTATTTACATAATGATTATAAATAATAACTAGCTTATCTATTTCCTTATCAATATATAAATTGATAAATTGCTTAGCTAATGGCTCGATGTCAACAAATTGAACATCATCTCTTACAAAGACTGGACTATCATTAATCATTGGATATCCCATTCTTTTTAAAAAGCTAAATCCTTGCTTACCAACAGCTCCTGTTATAAATTCATCATTACTTTTATGTGTTTCTTTAATCTTATCAGCTAATGCTTTAAATATTGATGAATTATATGCTCCAGCAAGACCACGGTCTGAAGTAATAATAAAATATGCAGTCTTATGTACTTCTCTTTTAGCTAATAAAGGATGTGAAACATCATCTCCTGCTTTAGCTAATATTTGTGAAATCATGCTAGAAATTCTTTGCATAAAATCTTTATATGATTTATATGTCTTCTCTGCTTTTTTAACCTTTGATTGACTAACCATATACATGGCTTTAGTTATTTGAGCAGTACTTTGTGTAGAGCTGATTCTAACCTTTACCTCACGTAGTGAATTTGCCATAAGAAACCCTCCTACATGAACTTTTTCTTAAACTCATTTAGATAATTATCTAATTTAGAAAGATCTTGTGGTAAAGCCTTTGTTTCTCTAATTTCTGAAGCAATTTGCTTACCTTCGTCATTTATTCTTAAATCAGAATATAAAGTCTCTTCGAATGATTGTAATTTTTCTACTGGGATATTATCTAAGAATCCATGAATTAATGAATAAAGAATAATTGATTCTTCTTCCATAGCTAGAGTCTTATGTAAATCCTGCTTTAAAATTTCTTGTGTTCTCTTACCACGATCTAGTCTTGCCTTAGTTGAAGCATCAAGATCACTACCAAATTGTGTAAATGATTCAAGCTCTCTATATGATGCTAGATCTAGACGTAATGTACCAGAAACCTTTTTAACAGCCTTAGTTTGAGCAGCACCACCTACACGTGATACTGAAAGTCCTGGGTTAATCGCAGGTCTAATACCTTTATAGAAATAATCAGATTGTAAGAATATTTGACCATCTGTAATTGAAATAACATTAGTAGGAATATATGCTGAGATATCTCCTGCTTGAGTTTCAATAATAGGTAAGGCAGTAATTGAGCCTCCACCTAGCTTATCATTTAATTTAGCTGCACGCTCTAATAATCTTGAATGTAGATAGAATACATCTCCTGGATAAGCTTCACGTCCTGGTGGACGATGTAATAATAATGACATTTCACGATATGCAACAGCATGCTTAGAAAGGTCATCATAAACGATTAATACATTCTTACCTTGATACATAAAATATTCAGCCATAGATACACCTGAATATGGTGCTAAATATAGCATTGGTGCAGGGTTAGATGCAGATGCTGAAACAATAATTGAATAAGACATTGCATCATTATCCTTTAATGTTTCATAAACATTTGATACTGTTGATTCTTTTTGTCCAATTGCAACATAAATACAAATTACATCTTTTCCTTTTTGATTTAATATTGTATCTACCGCAATAGATGTTTTACCTGTTTGACGGTCACCAATTATTAATTCTCTTTGACCTTTTCCGATAGGTACTAGGGCATCAAGAACTTTAATACCAGTTTCAAGAGGTTCATTTACAGCTTTACGATCCATAACGCCAGTTGCTTTAACCTCTATTGGTCTATATTGCTTAGAATTAATGGCTCCTAATCCATCGATTGGTTGTCCTAATGGATTGACAACACGTCCAATAAATTCTTCACCTACAGGAACTTCTAGAATTCTTCCTGTACATTTAACTAAATCGCCTTCCTTAACCTTAGATGATTCACCTAATAGAATTACACCTACGCAATCCTCTTCTAGGTTTTGAACCATACCAAATACATCATTAGGAAAAGATAATAATTCACTAGACATTGCTTTATTTAAACCATGTACTAATGCAATACCATCACCTACTTGAACAACATGTCCAACATTTTCAGTATGAATATCTTCCTTATATGATTTAATTTGTTCTTTAATTAAGGCTGAAATTTCAGATAAATTTATTTTTGCCATACATTTATCCTTTCTTATAATATTGATTCCTTAAGCTTTGATATATTTGTTTTAATACTTAAATCATAAGATTCATTATTTACTAAAACTCTTATACCACCTATAAGCTCAGGATTAATTATATTTTCTGCTTCAATTTTTTTATCCTTATATCTTTGCTCTAAGGCTTTAATAACTTCCTTCATTTGAGCATCAGATAATTCATTAACGCTAAATACTTGCGCTTTTATGATATTTTTATCTGTAAGAATAAGGTTTTCATAATCATCATAAATTTCTTTAAATATAGAAAATCTATTATGATCTATAATAACATATAAAAAATTAACAAAGTCAGCATCAAGTGATGCATACACCTTTTTAATTATTTCTTTCTTTTCTTTTTTTGTAATAACAGGAGATGTTAGAATCCCCATAAATTGCTCATTTTTTATTGCAGTTTCTGAAACTGTCATAAAGCATTCACTAAATGTTTTAGTCTTCTTGCTTTCTTGAGCTAATTCATAGATAGCTTTAGCATATTCATTACCAACCACTATTCATTTGCCCCCTTCAAGATATCATCAACAACCTCTAAATATTTGTCTTGATTAATCTCTTTAGAAACAATTTTTTCAGCAGCAGCGAATGCTATATCTACTATTTGTTGTCTGATTTCCTTTTCCATTGAATCTTTCTCTTGTTCTAATTCAATCTTAAGGTTTTCCATTCTTCTTCTAGCTTCATCTTTAGCTTGATTGATTATTTCATCACGCTTTAAATTAGCTTCTTTTTCAGCTCTTTCATACATTTCTTTTACTTGAGCCTTAGTATCAGCTAATAGCTTTTTTGCTTCAGCTTCGATTTCAATTGCATTTTGCTTTGTCTTTTCCATATCTTCTAATTCTTGATCAATACGACTTCTTCTTTGTTCAAGAATTTTAGTGATAGGCTTCCAAAAGAATATGGCAACAACAATAAATAAAATAAGAGTAGCTCCAATTTGAATACCAAAATCAATACCATATTGAGTCATTCTATCTGCTGTCAAATTTGTGGTTTGATATAAAGGTCCTAAAGTTTCCTGAATTGTAGTTCTAATTTTTTCTAAAGCTTGTGCTATATCACCGATTAAAAACATTTTAACAACCCAGCACTCTTAAGTGTCCTTTCTATAAAATTACATTACTAATAGAATAGCTATAATTAATCCGTATAAACCTGTAGTTTCAGATACAGCTTGACCAATTAACATTGTTGTACGAATTGTACCAGCCATTTCTGGTTGACGTGCCATTGCATCTACTGCATGTGCTGCAACATTACCTTCACCGATTGCGGCAGCGAAACCTGTAAATACAGCTAAACCTGCACCGATAGCCTTTAAACCATCGCCTACTGATAATTCAGCTAAGAATGATAAAACATTTTGTAAAACTAACATAAAATCCATACTATTCTTTCTCCTCTTTTTTATGAATATATTTTATCTTCATCTTTGACCTTCATTGATGTAAAGATCATAGATAATATAACGAATACTGCAACTTGGATAACTCCAAAGAATATATCAAATATTGCATTCATAAATGGCATTATTGGAAGGGCAAACCATCCAAGTGCATATTTAACCAATATTGAAATACAAGTACCTGATGTAAGATTACCGAATAAACGTAATGCTAACGATATTGGTAATGAAAATTCACTTATTATGTTCATTGGTAACATAATAGGGAATGGGTCTAAAAAGCCTTTTAAATAGCCTTTTATACCGAGTGACGTAATTCCGGTAATTTGGATTACCAAGAACGTCATAAAGCCTAGCGCTGCTGTAACTACTAAATATCCTGTTGGATTATCTAGAACAAATACAGCTGAAATATTTGCAAAGAACACAAATATTGTTAAGGTTAAAAACCATGGTGAATATATTTTCCATCTTTTTCCAATATTAGCTTTTACTGAACCATTCATCAAATCAACTATCCACATAAATGGTACAAGCCATAATGGAGTTCTTTTAAATGCATTAACTCTTCTTATGAAGAAGAATAAAATGATAAAGAATATACATAATACACCAACGATAATTAATGTCGACCTAATTGCGCTTGGCATTGTATACAACAAGGTCATTCTTTAACCACCTTCTCCCTAAAACACAATAGCATTATAATAAATATAATTTTTAGTGTCATATATCCGCCTAGGGCGATTAGCATACTTATTATAAATTCTTGTCTTGGTTTATCCTTAGCTAAAAAGCCAAGAACAACAAACACTACTAAGACTAATACGAATCTTAATAAGTACCATAAAATTGTAGATTTTTTTGGATTAAAAGCAGTATGTGTAGGATCTAATTTTGTCATTCTAGTCATTCTAGCATTTTGCTTAACCATTAATCCATGACACATTAATCCTAGCATTCCACCAATTAAATAATATTTCCAATCTTGCTTACATAAAAACAATATTAAAGCAACTATACCAACAACTGCAAGAGTTATTGGTACTACTAAAAAATTAATCTTTTGGTCCCTGGTCATTTTTCTTTCTCTTTTCTTCTTCCTTTATTAAATATAAAAGGTAAGAAATGAATGTTACTAATCCGCACAAAACTCCAACAACTGCAAGAATTGCTGGCCATGCGGATTCTTTATCAATTAAATATCCAATCAAATAACCAAGTCCTAACATTACTACCATGGTTAATATACCCTGTGTAGCAAGTGCATAAGTCTTAGCTAGACTGTTAAATTTCATTATTTTGTTCCGAATAAACGGTCTCCACAATCTCCTAAGCCTGGTACGATATATCCTACTTCATTTAGCTTTTCATCAACTGTAGCACAGTAAATATCGATATCAGGATGAGCCTTTTGAAGTGTCTCTACTCCTTCTGGAGCAGCAACTAAGCATACAAAACGAATGTTTTTAGCACCACGCTTCTTTAGCATTTCGATTGCAGCTACTGCACTTCCTCCTGTAGCAAGCATTGGATCTACAACTAATACTACAGCATTATCGCTCTTCATAGTATCTGGGAATTTAGCGAAATATTCATGTGGTTGTAAAGTTTTTTCATCTCTATATAATCCAATAAAACCAACTTTAGCTGTAGGAATCATGTCTCTAATTCCATCAACCATTCCAAGTCCTGCACGAAGGATTGGAACAATTACGATTTCTGCATCTAATTCTTTTTGAACTGTCTTACAAATTGGTGTTTCAATTTCAACATCCTTTAGTGGGAAATCTCTTGAAATTTCATAAGCCATTAAACCAGCAATTTCATTAACATTTTGATAGAAATCTTTAGTAGTTGTTTGTTTTCTTCTAATGTTAGTTAATTTGTGTTTAACCATTGAGTGATTTAAAATTGTAACAGACATTCTTAAAATTCCTCCTCATATTTAGTTATTTTATCTATTCTTCTTTGATGTCTTTCATTATGTGAAAATTCAGTTGTTAGCCAAGCATCTACTATTTCTTTAGCAAAAGCTTCACCTGTATATTTAGCACTTAATGCTAAGCAATTAGAATCGTTATGTTCTCTTGTTAGAATAGCTGCATCCTTATTGCAAACAAGTGCACATCTTACACCCTTTACTTTATTTGCAATCATAGACATACCAATACCTGTAAAGCAAATAACAATACCTCTATCTGCCTTACCTGTTTGAATATCTTTAGCAACCATATATCCATAATCAGTGTAATCACATGAGTCCTTTGTAAAAGTACCTTTATCTAATACCTCATGTCCTTGCTTATTTAAATGTTCAATAATAGCATTTTTTAATTCTAAAGCTGAATGATCACAGCCAATTGAAATAATCATGTAAACCTCCTATAGTAATATATTTATATATTACTTCATCTATGTTATTATATCATAATTTATTATTGTATAGAAGAAAAAAAGTATCGACTAATTGATCGATACTTAATTTTTTTTATTTTGTAAAGCTTCCAACTTCGTTAAGCTCAAATTCTTTATCCTTTAAACCATCAAACTTAACATTTTTAACATTAACTTTATCAACATATGAGAAGATTAATCCTTTGCCCTTCATTGGGTCTAATCCATCCATCATCGCAGGAACACCTTCCTTTGGATTTGGTGAATAGTGGAAATTAACATTTTCAATTGAGATTGATTTAATAGGTTGCTCTGGAAGACCAAAGAATGTTCCAGCAGCAACATTAACATTTTTACAATCAATGTTTTTGAATTCAAATTCACCTAAATATGGTGTTCTTTCATCTACTGGTAGCTTTTCTTTAGAATATACATATTCTGTATGTCCATCAGGATCGCAGAAATAGAACATATTAATTACAAGTGGAGTTAATACGTCATCCATTTGAATGTTTTCAAATACAATTCCATCAATAATTGCATCTTTTCCACGTCCACGTCTAGTCTTAATTCTTAAGCCTCTATCTGTTTGATTGAATAAGCATTGAGAAACTGTGATATTTTTAATACCACCAGACATTTCAGATCCTAATACGATTGCACCATGACCGAAATTCATAGAACAGTTTCTAATATTGAATAATTCAGATGGCTTCTTATATTTTCTACCCATATAAATCTTACCAGATTTAATAGCTATACAGTCATCACCAACTGAGAAATTAACTCCAATAATATAAACATTTTTGCATGATTCAGGATCACATCCGTCTGTATTAGGAGAATTCTTTGGATTAACTAATTTTAAATCAATAAATTTTAAATTCTCAGAGAAATATGGATGTAAATTCCATGAAGGTGTATTAGTTACAGTAACTCCTTGTAATGTTATATTTTTACAGTGATTTAAAAATACACCTCTTGGTCTCCATGCAATTCTTTTAGTTCTTACATCTACCCACCAATCAGCTTTATCTGCATTACCATTGATAATACCTTCACCAATGATATTAACATTTTCAACATTAATACCAGTGATTATACTTGCAAAACAATCTAGTGGATTACCTTCCCAAGATCCTAAATTATATTCATCCTTTTCATCAGATGTAAATGTAACACCTGGTAAAATTGGATAATGTAATCTATCAATATCCCCAATTAATGTAGCATTTTTAGCTAATTCGATAGTTATATTACTTCTTAAAAATAATGGACCTGTATAATAATTTCCTTCAGGGAAATATACTCTACCACCATCAGGGCAAGCTAAGATAGTAGCTTGAATAAAATTAGTGTCTAATGAAACTCCGTCTCCCTTAGCACCAAATTTTTTAACATTTAATGTTACAGATTCTTTTAGAGTAGTAACATCGATAGAAGCCTTATCATTTCCTTGGACTACTTCTAATTTGTATTTAGTATCTTGTTCAAGGTTAAATAATGAAAATACATTCTTATCATTATTCTCAATGACTAATTTATCATTTAAATAAACTGAATAAGGTTTAGTAGTATATATATCATTATTCTTTAATTCAATTGTAAAGCTTCTAGTACTTCTAAATATGATTTCTAATTTCATATTAATTCTCCTCTGTAGCAGCAAATTTAAAATTAGATTTTATTTGTTTATTATATTTTCTTACATTATATATTTTAATAATAAAATATTTAATAAGTAGAAAAATACCATCAATAAATAAATATGTAAAACCGACAGTAAATGGTTCAATACCAATACCACCTGTTGTTCCAAATGGGTCAAATACAAGACCATTAGGGCTTAGAACTTTAACTGTAACAATACAAATTAGTATTGACATAATCATATTATAAACAATTGCAAGGCCGAATGATTTTATACCTTTACAATTAATAAGATTATATTTATAAGTATTATCTCTTCTATTATACATTAATCTTACAATAGGTCTAATTACATAATTTGTAAATAGAGCTAAGAATAAGCCTAACATAATTACTAATCTATATGATAATTCAGCATTAGCTTCTTCAGATGTAACATAAATGTTGAAGCCTAATTCTGTGATACCAAATAGAAGAAAAGAGGCAGCCGCAGCTGCCCAATACTTTAGTAAAAAAATCTTAAGCCATGACGGAACTCTTGAAAGTTTATCGACTTCATATGGATTAAATTCCATATTTTCTTCTTTTACTCTTTTCTTTTTCATTATTATCTATCAACCTTTTCGTAAGTTCTATCATAATTGATGAATGATAGAATTAAACCAGCTAATGAACTTGCCATAGCTACACATACAACGACAATTGAAATAATACAATTGTTATCAAACATTGTTGAATAAGATTCTGTTTGGAAGCCAGACTTTAATGCATTTTCTGTAGCCATTATTGAATAAATATATAAGCCACCAGCAATTAAAATTGCAAGAGTACATAAAGCTGCTTTAATAACTGATCCAAGATTCTTCTTCTTAGATAAATCTAATGAAACAAATACTGATAAGAAACCAATTAATGTTAATACGAATAGAACTGGTCCTGAGAAATCAAATGGAATAACAGTAATCTTTTGAGTATCTCTTGAAGAATAATTAGAACCATTTTGGTATAATCTTGTTGAAGTAGATTTACCATTTAAAACATATTCAGCAGTACCATTAGCATTAATAATCATTTTTAAAGATTCAATATCAGAATCAGCTTTGAAATCTTGACCATTAATCTTAGTTACATTATATGTACCAGCAACATTGATGAAATCTGATACTGTTTCACCATAAGCTTCTTCTACATATGCACTACCATTCTTTAACACATCGAAAGACACGATATCACTTAACTTAGAAGAATAGAATTCGGTATTATCCTTAGCGATCGCCTTAACAGCTACTTTATATGTATTTGCAGTTGTTAATGCATTAATATTAACACTAGCATTACCTTCATCATTTAGTGAAACACCAATACGAGTTAAATTATAGTTAGGATAATTATAACCATTAACTTCTTGATAAATAAATACAGAATATGATGAAACTTTTTTAGATATATCAGCGAAATTTGAAACATTTAAAATATAAATATTTGAATCTGAAGCATCAGCAGTTAATGTAGCTTTTGGTGTATCAATTTGAGTTTTTTGAGCATCAGTTTTAGCATAACCATCAAATGCATATAAATCTTGATTTAATAAATTACCATCATCATCTTTTGAATCTTTATTAATTAATTCTCTTGATAATTGTACATTAGTCTTACCTGCATATGATTCAAGAACTAAATCAGGGTATGCAAGATTAGATGATGCTTGAGTTTTAATAGATACATCAGAACCAGGTACAACCATTGAATATTCTGAAATAACGTGCTTAATAGTAGGAACATGTGCAAACATGAAGAATCCTAAGAATAAGCCAGGTAAAGCAAATAGAATTGCTGCTAATTTCATATTATTGTATTTGAATGAATTAAAGAAATCCACAAATACAAATTTTAAATAGCTACCAAAGCCTTTTAATCCTTTTAGAAACACATTTTCCTTTTGAGGTACTTCCTCATAACGATTTGGATTATTCATTATCAGTTACCTCCTATCTAATTCTCTTAGTTGTCTCGATATCAAAGAAATGCACCTTTTCCATATCAAAACAAGCTTTAATCTCTTTGTCAATTATATCATTTCTTTGATAAACCTTAGAAATAATAGCTTGTTCTCCAAAGAAACCATATATTAATGTGTAAGCACCTAAGAATTCAGTATAATCAACTTGGATTGTAAATGTTGAATCAGGATTCTTTTGAAGACTTGCATCATCAATATATACATATTCAGCTCTTACAGCAAATTTAACTTGCTTTCCAGCATAGCTTGATAAAATTTCATGTTGATGTTCAGTTAATTTGAATTTTTGTCCAGATTCGTGAACGAAATATTCAAGATTTTCATCAATATAACCATCAGCAAAATTCATTGGAGGTGTTCCGATGAAACCAGCAACGAATAAGTTCTCTGGATTATCAAACATTTCCTTTGGTGTAGCGATTTGTTGAACATAACCATCTTTCATAACTACAATTCTTGTAGCTAAAGTTAATGCTTCGATTTGGTCATGTGTTACATAAATAAATGTAGCATTTAATCTTTCATGTAATTGCATTAACTCTTTTCTCATTGTACCTCTTAATTTAGCATCTAGGTTAGATAGAGGCTCATCTAGTAAGAATACAACAGGGTCACGTACGATTGCACGACCTACAGCAACTCTTTGTCTTTGACCACCTGATAATTGCTTAGGTTTTCTATTTAAATAAGGAACAAGTCCTAATACTTCTGCAGCCTTCATTACTCTAGCATGAATTTCTACAGGATCAACCTTTCTAATTGTTAAAGAAAAGGCCATGTTATGATATACAGTCATATGAGCATATAGAGCATAGTTTTGGAAAACCATTGCTATATCTCTATCTTTTGGAGCTACATTATTACATTTTTTATTATTAATAATTAAATCTCCAGAAGAAATTTCTTCAAGACCTGCTATCATTCTAAGAGTTGTAGATTTACCACATCCAGAAGGACCTGCTAAAACTATAAATTCACCCTTAGCTATATCAATATTGAAATCATAAACAGCATGGAAGCCATTAGGATAAACTTTATTGACATTTTTTAAAATTACATCTCCAGCCATAAACTAATTACCTCCTAATTATTTTTTAATACTGTTAAGATATGTTGTAAGTTTTCTAGATCTTACCATTCCTAGATAACCAGCAACTATGAATAAAGCAGCTGCAGCAGCTAAGAAGATGATTGCTGCAACACCTCTAAATATACCACTTTGAGGTAGATAATATAATTGGTTCATGTTTGTAGTAGTGATTGTTGCACCTAAATAAGGATAATTTACTAAGTCCTCTAACTTTTTACCACCTGCATCCCATTGACCATATTGAATAATGATATTTAAAGGAATCCAGAAAATTCTTAATCCACACACAACTCCAAATACTATCATTGCAATTGAACCTTTAAAAGAATATGCTCTTGTTTTTTCAACTGCTAGGAAACCACCTAATAATAATACAATGTTTAGCAATATTGCAAGCATTGTTCTAAATGTAGAAGGATTAAATGAATTTAAGCATAAGAATCCAGCTACTATTGAACAACCAATAGCACCAAAACCTAATTTATAAGATAAAGAATTATCTCTATATCTCATCATCTCGACTTTGTTTTTACCAAATTCAAGATCAGACATTTTGTTAAGATCATTCTTATTTTCAACGTTATTCATCATGCTTTCTCACCAGCCAATCTTGCATTTTCTAATACTTCATTTCTTTCTTTTGCAGTTGCTTTATATTTCATAAATGCATAAATGATTAAGAAAACATTATAAGCAGCTACTACTGCGAATAAAGCAGTATAAATTACAAGTGTAGTATTATTAACATTAAATTGAGAAATTGCATTAGTGAAGTTTCTAACACCAACTTCATCACTACCTATTTTTTGAGAAAGTAATGTATTAGATTTATTACCATATACATTTACCATATTATATAAAGCATTATTAAATGGATCACTTATTTTACCCATTAAAGAAATTGCGTTAATAATTAAAACAATTGCAAAAACAACATTTACTGCTGGTAATAAAACACCACCAATTAAATTTGCTTTATAATAAATTCTTCTATTATGATTAGAAATAACTAATAATAATGCAAACATAATTGCAGAAACTAATCCAGCAATTAAAATCATATCGTTATATGAATCTAATTGAGCTCTAAAATTATATAAATCATCAAGAATTTCATATTTTAGCTTATATGTAGTTATTATTCTACCATATGTACCTTTTGTAACTTCTTTATCTAGATGAACATAATCTCCATTAGAATCTTTTTCAAGAATCTTACTGAAAACTTCATTATTATCAATTATGCTTTGAGTTTCTGAATAAGAACTATATGTACCATCAGCTAATTGATTAATAATATCAAAAATTTCTTTTTGATTTGCTTGGTTTAATAAAGAGTCTTCACTATATACTCTTTTTCCACCATCTATATCATAATTAATTCTCACATATTTATATTGAGACATAAATAATAAAGATGATACTACGATTACTAAAGAAATAATTCCTAAAGCAAAATAAATCCACTTAGAATTATTTAAAAATTTACTTTTCATTATAAGCCTCCTTCAAGGAACATAAATAATGGGATTTGGCTAGGCTATTTCTAGCCTAACCAATCCAAAATATTATTTTTTTACTTTTGATATGCTTCAGGAGCAATCATATCGAATACGTTACCAACATTGTATAAGTAAGTAGTATTCTTTGCATTAATTTCGCCTTTTACATCAGCTAATTTATAATTCTTATTGTTAATATTAGTTAAAACATCATCTGTAGAATCTTTACCCTTAGCAACAACTGATACCCAACCATTTGTAGAACCATTTGTAATTAAGAATGAATCAACAGCCCAGAACTTAGTTAAACCAATGTACTTATTAGATACTTCTTGTCCTTCTTTTGCAAATGCAGATTGAGGAGAAGATGTCTTCCAATCGAAGTTATCAACTACAGCACGGCATGTAGAGAACTTTTGAACACCTAAATCAGCAGCTAAAGTAAGGTTAGTATAACTATCCTTAGAATAATCATTTGTAGCTTGGAAATCTAATGCTGTAGGTCTATAGTGACCGATAGCCCATGTATTTCCTAAATATCCACGGCAGTAGTTCCACCAAGATTTACCTGAACCACTGAAGTGATCTAATACTTGTTGCTTAATCTTAGGCATTTGTTCACCTAAAATTTCAGCATAATCCCAATATCCTTCAGGACCGAAGTTTTGGATTTCCCAACCTTCCTTAGTAAACATGAAGTCTACTAATGCTAAAGTTGTATCTAGGTTATCAGAAGAAGCTAGAACACCCCAAGAAGTATTCTTAACTGAACGGTTTTCTTCATAATAACGAGTTAATGTCTTACCAGTCTTAGTATCTAATGATTGATCAGCTGAATAAGATTCAGTAGCAACATATGTTAAAGGTGATAAAATTGATTGAACACCTTGAACGCTTTGATTAGCAAAAACACCTTTTCTTGAAGATGGTTTAGTACCAACACCATTCTTTAAGTCGTTTGCTGCAGATTGTGTAGCAGTATAGTCATATGTAACTAAACCATATGTATCACCATCATTTGTAGTCTTATAGAAATATCTCTTAACTGAGTTTTCAGATTCACTACCATCTGCTGAAGCCCAGAATTTCTTTTCCATTAATCCTTCTTCATACATATTATGTAACTTATCTAGCATATCATATGAAGCCTGAGTAGTTTGTCCATCATGGAATTTCTTATCAGCACCAATGAATAGGTTACCTTGTTCAGAACCCATACCTTGAACACCATATAATGTTGCTGCAAAGTTTAATAATGTAGCAACTCTTGATCCTTTTTGTCCACGTGGGAATAGAGGAACAACTTCATTATAATCAGTTGCACTATCGTATAAAATATCAGGACACGCCTTGAATACACGCATTAAAGCAACCATATCATCAGCATTGTAACAAGCACCAACAGATGTGAAGATTGCAGAACGCTTATTGCCTAATTTAGATTTGATAATATCACCATAAGCAGCATCAATATAATCCTTGAATTGTTCAAGTAATTCTCCACCAGTAGTACCAGCATTTAATAATGCATTTTGCTTAGTAATAATGTCATCAGTTGATTTAACTGTAACTTGAGCTACTTTCTTAGTTGAAGGATCAACGATGTCGATTGTAGTATCTGCTGCATAATTCTTACCATCTTTTGCAACATATGGAGTAATTTTAGCACCATCAGCTAAAACTAAGCCCTTAGCATCTCCGTTTTTACCAGCAGCTAATTTACCTAATGTAGTTTTATCATAATCATCATCATCTAATAATCTTTCAATTTGTTCAGAATCTACAACGTACATTCTTTCGATTGCTTGATAACCATCTAGGTATGGTGCGAAATAAATCTTACCATTTGAGTTAGTAATTTCAGTTTCAACAGCTGGGTTATCTTGTAAGAATTTCTTTAATGCTGGCATCTTGCCATCATCCATAGCTTTCTTTAAGTCATACATCTTATCAGCTTTACCTAATTCATTTAGGTTATCTGTTGAGTTGAAGAATACATCGATAACTGAGCCATCATTACCCTTATAATAACCATTATCTTTGTCATAAGCATTTCCAAAGTCTGTATAGTTTTGAGTGTTATCGCCAGAAACCTTTGAGCTTTGCTTAACTGTTAAACCTAATTTCTCTTGGAAAGCTGCCCAAGCAGGTAGTAAATCACCATCGCCTAAAGTTACACCAGTAATTGGGTTTAAGTCATCATTAACACCATTTTTAGTTTTGTTATATGTAATACCATAGTTCTTTTCATAAACTAACCATGCATTTACATCTCCACTAACATTTTTATAATTTGCTTCTTTTAATGTGATTGGATTCCAAACAACATGTGTTGGGTCATTAACTACTTCTCCACCACCTTGAGTATTAGTAGTTGAACCAGTGTTTGATCCTGTTCCAGATCCAGAATTTGTTCCTGAACCACCATTTCCGCCACCACATGATGCTAAAGCAACACCTGTTAGAGCAGCGAAGCCTAATAAGGCTAATTTTCTTTTTTTCATTTTCTCTTTTTTCTCCTTTTTTCTTTTTCTATTATTCCTTAACTCCACCAACGTTAACACCAGCTGCAAAGTATTTTTGTAAGCTTGGATAGATAACGATTACTGGAATGATAGAACAAACAATGAATGCGTATTGCATACTGTATACTGAGTATGGTAATGTTAAACCTTCATTTGCAGATTCAACTAATGTAGCCATACTATCTTTGATGAATACAGTAAGTAATACATCTGATGGATCATCTAATAGCATTTGTGCCCAGATATATCCATTCCATCTAGCAACTGCATAGAACATTGCAACTGTAACAATTGAAGATTTAGACATTGGAATGTAAATCTTACTTAAGATTTGGAATTCAGTTGCACCATCAATAGTTGCTGCTTCTTCAATTTCAGTTGGAACTGAACTGAAGTAGTTACGTAATAAGATAATATTGAATGCATTAAATCCTAATGCAATGATAAACATATATTTGTTATCAACGTGGAATGTCATAAAGTTTCTTAATGTTGGAATCATACCTGCATTGAACCACATTGTGAATACTAGCATAAAGTTGAAACCTTTACCAAATACTAATCTTGATTTTGATAATGCATAAGCACCTGTAATCGCAACTAGCATAGAAACTAATGTACCATAACCTGTAACGAAGAAAGTGTTACAATAAGCAATCCAGAATTCTTTGTTATTAAGAACGTAATTGTAAGCTTGTAGGTTGAAACCAACAGGCCATAAATAAACTCTACCTGCATCTACTGCTGTTCTTTCAGATAATGATCCAGATAATACATATATAAATGGATATAAACAGCATAATGCAAATATTGTTAATAATGTATAAGATAATATCTTAAATATAATTTCGGTTCTATCTAAACGTTTCATGTTGTGTCCTCCTAGAATAATGAAGTAGAAGATACACGTCTACTTATCGCATTAGCACCTAAAACCAATACCATGGCGATTAATGAGTTAAATAAGTCGGCAACTACACCTTCTTGTGTAATTACTTGTACTTGAGATCCCATACCTTCTAATCTACCACTCATACGGTATACCATTGTAGATATAACATCACCTGTTTCCCAAGCGTTTGTATTAGTACCAATTAATAGAATTATCTTTTCATAACCTATATTAAGAATATGACCAATACGCATAATTAACATGATTGTTAATGTTGGAGCCATACCAGGGAATGTAACGAATCTAATTTGTTGCATCTTAGATGCACCATCAATTCTAGCGGCCTCATAGCTTGTAGGAGATATAGCTAAAATTGCAGCAAAGTATACAATTGATCCATAACCAGCACCTTCCCAAATACCTGAAACCTGATAAATAGGTCTAAAATATTTTGGGTGGTCTAGTAAGCTTCTTGGGTCTTTTTGACCAAATGCTTTCATAATATTATATAAAATACCAGGAGCACCATTTGCTGAAACTTCACCATTACACCATAATGTAATAATTGTTGTAACAACTACTGTTGAAATGAAGTGAGGTAAGTATGAACATACTTGTAAGAAGCTTCTATAACCAAGCATCTTTACTTCACTAAATAATAAAGCTAAGAAAATAGGAATTGGGAATCCTATAATTAAGCCATACATACTGTTAACAAATGTGTTTCTAAATGCTTTCCAGAACTCACCGCTTGCATCTCCAACGAAGATGTATTCAAGCCAGTTTGTACCACACCATTGTGATAGGTACTGATCTGATTGTCTATAAGAACCCCATTTGAAACCTTCAAGAATACCATAGATAGGTAAATACTTGAAGCAAATTAGGAACGCAAGCATTGGAATTAATAAAACATATAAACGCCAATCTTTTGCAATTGTTGCTAGACTACGTTTAAACTTCGTACGTTCTACTTCATTTACAACTGCTTGATTCGTTTTGACAGTATTTTGCATACACGCACCATCCTTTAAATCTAAATTTTTGACGAATCTTCATTCGATTCATCTTTTGCTTCGCCCTCAACAACATTCTCAGATTCTTTTTCCATCTCTTTTTCTTCCACTTCTTCAATTCTAAAGTGTCTATCTTTTGCATCAAGCTCTGCATTTTTTTTATCATCAATGAGTTTATCAACCACGTTAGTTGTAACTCCTTGCGACCTTAAGATAATTGCTCCAACACAAGCTATTGCTAGTGCTAGAAGATTTTTAACAAATCCATCTTCCCCATAAACTGCTAAATTAAATACTTTGCCATTATTTCCAACATATTCAATATTAGCTGGTTGCATAATATTATTAGATGTTATTAATCTAAATACTACAAATTGAACCAAACTAAATACTAAATAATCCAAAATAATTAAACCTAATAAAAGAAAAGGATTTTTAACTATTTTTTTTGTTCCAATAGATTTCAACTTAAAGAAAATAACATTAAGACCTATAGTTGATAAACCCACAACTACTGATACATACATCGCTATTCCTATATTATGATAAGTGCTATCTAATGAACAAAGGGTTCTATACAGTTCTATATCCGACCAATTTCGCCCCAGCATCGTTGCTAGTACCAAGAATGGAATAACCGAAAGTCCCCAAAGGTTCCATCTTATTACTGCAAGGATAACAATTAAAAAGGAAATAGTTATCGTAGAATTTCCAAGCATAATACCGCCAAATTTGGTAACTAGAAATTCTAAAATGCACCCAAAAAGTCCTAAAAGAAGCAAGTCCATAGCTCTGTAGCCTCTTACGCTTTTATTCATAATACCACCTCGTCGCTACACCCTTGATTACGATTAGTCTTATAGAATGAAACTATAACGCTTTCATAATTTCATACCTAATTTTACCATTATTGTATATATTAGTCAATAGAAATTATATCATTTTTAAATTATGTGATTGTTGAAAAAATGGCTTAATTACTAGCAAAAGTTAAGGTTTTATATCATACTTATTTTTTTATGATATAATAAATATGACATTTTTGAAAAGAGGTGTATTTATTATGATAATTATTGATAATTCTGTATCTTTAAATGAAACTCTATTATCAGCTAACGAAGGAGATATTATATATTTAAAGAATGGTATATATAAAGAAAAAGTAAAAATATTTAAAAATAATATTACAATTATAGGTGAAAATCCCCAAAAAACTATTATAACTAATAATGATTACTTTCATAAGATATTAGATGATGGAAATGAAGCTAATACATTTAGAACCTATACATGCTTAATTACTGGAAATAATGTTAATATTTCTAATATAACAATTGAAAATACATCATTACCTTCATCAAAATATGGACAAGCAGTTGCATTACACGCTTGTGGAAATAATTTTAATTGTGATAATGTCATACTTAAAAGTGCGCAAGATACATTGTTTACTGGACCTTTACCTAAGGATTTAATAGAACGATATACAGGCTTTTTATTAGAAGAGCAATTAAATCCTATGGAAACTAAGCAAATATATAAAAACTGCAAAATATATGGTGATACAGATTTTATATTTGGAGGTAGCCAAGCATTATTCATTAATTGTGATATTATATCAATAGGAAAAGGTTATTTAGCAGCTCCTGCACATTCTAAGGATATGAAATATGGTTATTTATTCTACCATTGTAATTTAATTAGCGAAGGCAATTCATGTGGTACATATCTTGCAAGACCATGGAGAGATTATGGTAATGCTGCATATATCAGCTGTAAGATTGGTAATCATATAGATTCAAAGGGATTTAATAAATGGGATGGAACAAATAGAGATAAAACTGCGAGATTCTATGAATATTCTCCAGAATATGATTTATCAAATAGAGAGAAATGGGTAAACATTTTAAATGAAGATGAAAAAGAAAAATATTTAAAAGATTATTTTGAATATATCAATTATAAAGAATAATAATGAAAACAGGGGCAATCTTTGATTAGAGATTGCCCCTTTTTTTTAATAAGTGATTTCTTCTCTATATACCTCCATATTACCTGTCCACTGATACATGTATGTATAAGTTTCTATGTCTGGCACTATTAATATATCACCATCAAAATAAGCTTTTGAAAAATCTTTATCTTTAAAATATACTTCTTCGTATTTCAAAATAACATAGTAGTTTCCATATTCCAATTCGAAAGTTATTTTAAGTTGTGAATACGAATATTCTAAATATTTTTCTTCTGTTTTAAATACAATTTTATTATTATAAATATTTGATTTTATATTACTTTTATACAAAGTCTCATATGAGACATTTCTTACTTCATTATTATTAATTTTAAAATCTATAGTATTTTTGTCGAAAGTCGCGTCGATTGTATCTTTTGATAGAAGCACTATTTTTAATTCATTATTTGATAAATTTTTATTCCATTTATCATCACAATTAATAGATTCAATTTTTAATGTTGCAGTTGTTAACCTATGAAAAACTTCGAATTCAAATTCACTGTCGTATGAATCAATGTCAATAACAGTTCCATCTTTTGAAATTTTCTTTGAATTAATTTCAATAGTTTCTTCATCACATTTAAATTCAATTCCTTTAACCTTAGCTTTAGACTCTTTTTTCAACTCTAACTTTACATTGAAAAAACGTTGATCATTTTCTGTGATATAAATAATTTTTTCTTGAGAAACTTGGTTATTTGTTCCAAAAGAATATATTTGAGCTGCAAAAGATGTTATACTTATATTTTGTTTATTACATGAAGATAATAATGTAATGACAAAAAATGTTAAAAATATAAATAATTTTTTCATTTCTTCCCCTCGTTTTTTAATGTCAAATCATATAATGTTTGATTTATTTTATATTCTTTAATTAAATTATCTATTTCTTCTTTAATCTTAATATTCTTATTATTAGTTAAAGTAGCTCTAATTAATAAATTCTTTGGAGAATTTTCAAAATCAACAAATTCCATTACATTTGTTTTATAACCATAATATTGCAATATATTAGCTCTAATTGCATCAGTTAATATAGCACTATATCTATCCTTTAATATTCCAAATTTAGTTATTGGATGTAATATATCATTAGATAATTGATTATTTATCTCATGCTGGCAGCATGGAACAGAAAATATATACCTACACTTCATATTAATCGCATGATATAATGCGAAATCTGTAGCTGTATCGCATGCATGTAGTGTAACAATCATATCAATATTTGATTTTTCACTATAATCCGATATGTTTCCTTTATAAAAATGTAAATTAGCATAATTATATTTTTTAGCTATCTCATTACAATTATCTATTACATCTTCTTTTAAATCTAAGCCAATCATATTTACATTAATCTTTTTTATTTCAGTAAAATAATAATATAAGATAAATGTTAAATAGCTTTTTCCACAACCAAAATCAATTATATTCAATTGCTTTTCTTCTTTAATTGAATCATCAACAATTTCTAGGAATCTATTTATTTGTTTAAATTTATCATATGATGCCTTTACTACTCTTCCATCAGGCATCATTACACCAAGATCAATTAATGGTGGAACAATTGTTCCTTCTTCAATTAAATAATTTTTATGTCTATTGTGACTAACCGGATTAATTAATGTATTATCTACCTTTTTTCTATTAGATAATACTTTTCCTTTAGATGTTATCCTATATGAATATAAATATGAATTAGTAGTTAATTCTAAATTATTAAAATCATTTTCTAATAATTCAATAATTTTATCATTAATTTCTGAATCAGAATAATTATAATGAAATACCTGCTTATCAGTGAATAATGATAATTGTAGCATATCATTATCATTTATAAATATTCTTTGAATTTTTGCTTTCTCATATTTATTATCTTTTTTCTTTTTTCCTGATATTATTCCTTTAATAATACCAATAGGTAATTCAATATCCATTTTAACACCTATTTAATTTCTTCTATAGTTGCCTTCTTATAAAATGCTACAACTGAATTAGCTGCAGATTCAGCACCCTGCTTAGATGTATAAGATTCACCAACTATACATATTCTATTATTTGCTGTATATAATTTATAACAATAATGACCGCTCTTATCCTTAACACATTTAAATTGACCTTCTACAATATTCTTTTTAAATGTATCAATAGAATACATACAACCATTTTTAGAAGTATAACCTTCAGATTGGCATAATATTTGACCATTTGATGCTTTTAAATCCCAGCTATATTCGCCATCAAATTTTTCAATTACAAATTTACCGCCATCTTTATCTTCAGTTTCTGTTATTTTGATAGGAGTTGCTACTTTAGATTCTTGATCATCTAGTTCTACATCGACGATATCAGCAATTTGTGCATATTTTTTAAATGATTCAGAAGCTCTAACTGCGCTCTTTTCAACTGAATAGCTTGCACTAATAGCTAATGTTTTATAATTCTTAGCAATTAACTTAAATTTATATCTGCCTCTTTTATCAGCAAATATTCTAACCTCACCAGTTTCTAAATTTTTAACAACTGCTTTAATAGCCTTTAATACGCTATCTCTTGATGAATATGTTTCTGATGAAACTAATATTTCTCCATTAGAAGCCTTTAAATGATATGCATATCCATCTGCTACCTGGAATATTTCGTATTTTCCATTATATGTTCTTCCTTTTTTTACAGGCTTAGCATTTATTATTTTCTTTGGAGCTTCCTCTTCCTTAGTTTCAGCTACAGCTTCGATATTATCAGCTTTTGGCTCTTCAGCCTCAGCTACCTCATTTGATTCTTCTTTATTTTCAACTATTTCTTCTTTTTCTTCTGATTCTAATTGATTATCATCATTATCTTCAATTGTTTCATTTGAATTATTTTCTTCTCCAACTAACTCAATAGATTCTTCATTTGGTTCTTCAACAGGCTCAGATTCTTCAGTTGCTTCTTCTGATTCATTAATTTCATTATTAGATAATTCTTCTGCTGATTCTATATTTTTTTCTGGTTCAATATTATTAGAATCTTCATTATTTGGATTATCTATAGATTCTTCATTATTATTTGAGTCTATTGCATTATCATCATTATCGTTTTGATTATCATTTGGTTCTGAATCAACAACGATTGCTGATATTCCTTCTGTTTGTTCTGATTCAATAGGATTATTATCTTCTTCATTTTCGTTATTAATGTTTTCTTCGGAAAGATTTTCATTTGAATCTTCTAATGTATCTTCTTTTGTATCTTCTTTGTTTTCTAAAGCTTCTTCTTTTATTTCTTCGTCTTTAGTTTCTTCTACTACATCATTTGAAGAAACAATTGTTGAATTTAATTCAGAATTATAATTATTAACATCATTTTTTGTTTCTTCATAAGATTCTTTATTTTTTTGTTTTCTATTTACAATTATAGACATTAAGATGAAAACAATTAATATTACTAATATAAATGCTAGAGATAAAATAAATATTAATTCAAGCTTTCCCATTAAAATCAACTCCATTCATACAAATAAATTATAAAATAAAATATATAAACATTCAATTTTAAAAAATCAAATAATATAATAAAAACCATTTGGGCAAAAAAAAACCTTGATATCTAGTATCAAAGTTATAATTTCATTTGGAGCGAGTGATGGGAATCGAACCCACGTAGTTAGCTTGGAAGGCTAAGGTTCTACCATTGAACTACACTCGCATTTATAAATGGTCGGGATTATAGGATTCGAACCTACGACATCTTGGTCCCAAACCAAGCGCTCTACCAAGCTGAGCTAAATCCCGAAATATGGTATTTCTTAAATACGCTCATTTATTGTAGCATAAGAAAAATAATAAATCAATACTTTTTTTATATTTTTTTACAAACATAAAAAGCCCCTTTTTGAGGGACTTTTTTGTATTATAAAATATGAATTTTAATAGTATCTGTAATTGCTTCTCCAACTCCTGAAGCACCTGTAATAATTACTTTATCACCATGCTTAACAATACCAGTTTCTAATGCCTTATCAATTGCATATTGGAATAATTCATCAATTGAATTTTTCTTTTCAGCATATACTGGATATACATTCCATGCAAGATTCAATTGACGACATGCCTTTTCATTAACTGTTATTGCGATAATTGGAGAATGTGGACGATATGCAGATATCTTAAATGCTGTTTGTCCATGGTTTGTAACACAAATAATAGCCTTAGCATCTACTTGATATGCTGTTAAAACTGCAGCATTACAAATAGCTGATAAGAAATCATCTCCTAGATTAAGATCTGTATCAAAGAATCTCTTTTTAAAATCAATATTAGTTTCAGTGAAATCTGCAATATCTCTCATTGCTGATACTGATTCAAGTGGATATTTACCTGCAGCTGATTCACCTGATAGCATTATAGCTGTTGTGCCATCAAATATAGCATTAGCTACATCTGATACCTCAGCTCTTGTAGGTCTTGGGTTTTGTTGCATTGAATCAAGCATTTGAGTTGCTGTAACAACAATCTTTCCTGATCTATAGCATTTATTAATTAAGCTCTTTTGAATAGGTGGAAGACATTTGAAAGGAACCTCTACACCCATATCACCTCTAGCAACCATGATACCATCTGACACTTCAATTATTTCATCCATCTTTTCAATACCTTCAGTATTTTCAATTTTTGAAATAATTCTAATCTTTCCTGATGTATCATACTTATCTAATATTTTTCTAATTTCTAATACGTCTTCTTTTCTTCTTACAAATGATGCTGCAATATAATCAACACATTCTTGAATACCAAATATAATATCATCTCTATCTACATCTGATATATAAGGCATATCTACAACAACATTAGGGATATTAATTGATTTTCTATTAGACAAATGTCCATTATTTAAAACCTTAGTAACAATATCCTTACCTTCAATTCTTACTGTTTCAAATCCGATATTACCATCGTCAGCTAAAATTACAATTCCAGGCTTATTAACATATTTTGCTAAATCTGGATATGTTAGACCAACTTGAGTTTCATCTCCGATTAAATCAAAGTCAGATCTAAAAGTAAATTCCTGACCCTTCTTTAATTCAACCTTACCATCCTTAAATGTTCTAATTCTTATTTCTGGTCCCTTAGTATCTAATAATATTGGAAGAGGGATTCCCATTTCCTCTCTTATTCTTTTTACTCTGTCCATTCTTACTTTCTGTTCTTCATGAGTTCCATGAGAGAAATTAAGTCTTGCGCAATCTAGACCATTCTTAATCATTTCTCTTAATAAATCATCATTATCGCATGCTGGACCAAGAGTACATATAATTTTTGTTTTACGCATATAATCACCCCATTTATGATTATTTTACCACAACTAAGCTATATTTAATATTATTTTTATATTAAAAATAAATTAAAAAAAGAACGAGGTGGAGAAAACCTCGTTTCTTTTGGGAGGGAAACAATAAAATATTTTAATTGCTTTCAAAATATTCTACAATAATTGATGAAACCATTACACCTGTTCCAGAGCCAGTTGCTCTATAGATATAGAATGTAGTATTTCCATCAATATCAAATTCGAATTCAAATGTCTTTGCAGAACCTTCTGTTAAAGATTCTTTCTTTTCAGTTGTACCATTTGATACAGCTAATAGACAAGCTTTATCAACACTTCCACTATATGCCTTAATAGAAATTAATACTTTACCTTTACCATCAACTGATGTAGATAGATATCCTGCTGATGTAGAACCAGTAGTACCAAGCTTTAGACAGCCACTTGTGAAATAGAACTTATTATCTGCATCATTTACAGTAAATGTAGATGGAATATCAGTTTTTGCAGACATTGTAGAGAAATCTACTTTAATTGTTGAAGTAGCCTTTGGTCTTAATTCAATAATTATTTCTTGAACCTTATTCTCTGTTGTATCAATTTTTGTTTTAAATTCTGCTTTTTTATCATCAACATTTAAAGCACTATATAATACTTTAGCTTCTTCTAATAATTTAGCTACATCTTGATAATTACTTGCATTAATATTAGCTACTTCAGGAATTTCAGCTAATTTTGCAACTAATGCATCATTTGTAGGATAAGTTCTATTTGGATCAGTTACATTTATAGTTTTAATAGTAGCTTCAATTTCGCTTATTTTCGCTTTAGTAATTAAATTAGATGGACTTACATATTGTGTAGGAGCATCCTTAACTAATTCCTTAAAGCTAAAATATTCTTTTTCTTCCTTATGAGTATCAGTAGAGCCCTTTATAATCTCAGCAACCTTTGCAGCTGTTAAATATGCACCATATTTATTATAGTGAGTAGCTTCAATACCTTCATATCCTAAAGCTGTATTATTATATGTTGTATCATAGCCTGTAGGCCATTCACCTGTTAATGAATTTGGCTTTAATGCCATTACATAATTTGCATAAGATGGTGTTGCAGTTTCTAATAGATTCTTAGTATATGAGAATAAATCTATTAATAAGCAATCCTCTTCAGTTGCTAATTGTCTTACAGCTTCAACATATGCGAAATTTTCACCATGTAGACCAGGTCCACCAATAATTTCGTTACCAGAGAATTTTACTCTTGATACAGGAGTAACTAAAACTGGAGTTGCTCCCTTTTCTCTAGCGAAATCAATATATTCCTTTAAATATCCCTTATATGTACCTGTAGCTCCAGTTGAATCATATGCATAATAATTTGCACCATATTTATCTAATGCATCTTTTGTTGCTTGCTTCATATCAGCAGGTTTAGTAGCTGTACTTGTCTTAGTAGGCTTAATTGTAGGATATTTACCACTAGCATCCTTTGTTCCTAGTGGTACGAATCTTTCATATTGGTATGTTGTATCTGTATAAGATTTTGTATCATCATCGTTATGTCCGAATTGGATGAATAAGAAATCATCAGTTTTAATACAAGATTCAATTGATTTACCTTCATTTTCAGTAAATGTATATGAGAATCCATTCTCTTTAGTATCAAATAATCTACCTTCGTTAATAAATGATCTTGAGCTTCTTCCACCTTGAGCACAGTTTTTTACTGTAACCTTTGAGTCTAAGAAGGAGCCAAGATATTGACCCCCAACCACCAATGTATTGTTGGTCATTATAAGTTTTAACTGTTGAATCTCCAGCAAGATAAATAGTTGTAGATTTGTTATAAACCTTATTATCAGTATTTGCCCCAGTGTTAGTATTTGTTGTAGGATCTAAATTATCGTTATTTGTAGTTTGATTAGGTGTATTATCACCACTTGTAGTTAAGCTAGTATTAGGATTATTACCTGAACATGCAGTTAAAGCTAATACAGCTGCTGACATAAATAATATTTTTTTCAATTTCATTTTCTTTTTTCTCCTTTTTTGTAAAATAATTATAATTTATTAAAATTATCGATTTTAGAGATAATTCCGACTTTTTGAAGCGTTTTCTGTCGCATTTTCGACAAAATGTGTTATTATTAATAAAAAGGAGCTGATATTATGTTTCATTCAAGCGAACCAATTAAATTTATGATGGCAAAAATATTCTTCACATTAGCTGATTTTAGATTTCAAACTATGACTGAAACATATCCTAGCCATTATCATGGAGTAAATACATTAGAAATACATTTTATAAAAAAAGGTAGTGGAAAGATAATAATTGATAAAAAAGAATATTTAGTGGAAGACAATTCTTTTTTTATAGTTCCACCATTTGTATCACATACTCAAATACCAGATAAATCAAATCCAATAGATAAATATTCATTATATTTATTAGTAGATAAATCTATAGGATATAAAAATTATTTACCTTTATTAGATTTATTTTTTGTCGGAAAGGATAAAAATAATATTTGTTCTTTATTTGATAAAATGCTAGATGAATTTAAAAATAAGCATTTTGGATATAATGAGATTGTTGTCGCATGCTTAAAATCTATTATTGTTAATTTATTAAGAGACGCAAATATTCAGAAAGAAAAAATAACAAATTGGAAATTAGAATCTATGCAATTTCAAATCGAAGAAATAATATTAAATGAATTCCAAACCATAACATTAAATGATTTAGCTAATAGATTTTATATGAGTACTAGAGAATTCCAAAGATATTTAAAAGCAAATTATAATAAAACATTTAATGAATTAAAAAAAGAGGCAAGAATGTCTTATGCCTCTAATAAATTATTGTATTCTGATATGAGTATAGCTGAAATATCTAATAATTGTGGATATTCTTCTTTAGAGCATTTCTCATATGCTTTTAAAGAATATTATAATGTTTCACCATTGAAATATAGGAAAAATAATAAAAAATAATAAAAAAATGGTGCCGACTATAGGAATCGAACCCACAACCTACTGATTACAAGTCAGTTGCTCTACCAATTGAGCTAAGTCGGCACTAAATGGTGGAGGTTAACGGGCTCGAACCGCTGACCCT